>Ga0137409_10000852_pt1 | contig 33449 bp, 30 predicted proteins | sample CZODoug1_16funga_FD_122059 | JGI IMG/M metagenome (GOLD analysis project Ga0137409, IMG submission 122059) | Vadose zone soil fungal communities from Angelo Coast Range Reserve, California, USA - CZODoug1_16fungal (Hybrid Assembly) | ecosystem: Environmental > Terrestrial > Soil > Vadose zone... | reverse complement strand
CTCGAGCGCTTCCTCCACCTCTACGCCCTCAACCGCGGCGTCCTCCTCACCCCCTTCCACAACATGGCCCTCATGTCCCCCGCCACCACCGAAGCCGACATCGACGCCCACACCAAAGTCTTCGCCGCCGCCGCGCGCGAACTTACGGCTTAGTCTCCGCTTTTTTCATTGCTGAAGCGTAGTTTGCCGTGGCCCTGCAGTGCTGCGGAGATTTCTCTAAGCCGGCTTTGCGGTTCGAGTGGAACTCGTGAGAGAGTTCAATTCCAGGAAAAGGAATCAGGTTTCCAGCTAGAGGAGCGCGAAGAGTCCGCCGAGCCAACTGAAGGACTTCGCGACAGCGGATCCAGATTGATGTGCCGGGCCAGCATTCCCGCCCATTCCGTGCGCGGCGGCTGCGGAGCCGCTATTCTCTTTCGTCATGGCGCGAGAAGCCATAACCAACGCAATCACCCCGCCGAACACCGTGCCCAAGAGAGCCGCCAGGATGTTCTGGAATTTATATTTGAAAACAAACCCTGCGATCTTCATCGTGTGCTGGGATCCAGCGAAAAAGGTGTGGTTCGCGGAGCTACTCGATCCCATCAAGCTCGGAACCAAGATTCCCGCCAGGAATAATGTGATTGTCACGCTGCTCAGCAGATGAAAGACGCGGATAGCGTTCTGTTTCTTCATATCCCTACCCTCAGAAACTAAGTTGTGCCAAATACGTTAAGTACTAGGGCAAGGCGTGTGCCATTCGAGCACACCTCCCCACCCCCATTTCCATCACCTAAACTGCTGAACAACAAAGTTTTATGGGACTAGACAAGGGTTGTGCACAAACCATAACTCTCCAGACGGACCCTCCAGGATCGTGGAATGAGTTTTCCCGTCACTCCGAAGTGACAGAAACCGGCACGAATTGCCCTCCCCGATTAGAATCAATCAAAACGTCCTAATGGAAGGTTTCAGGCCGCCCGCATCCCGCTAATCCACAAACCAACAGCTACGCCGACAGCAATATCTTCGCCTCCGCCGCCCACAAGCCGACGTCTTGAATTTCAGGGCTGCGCGGCTGTGGGAGGGCTAACTTTAGTCCTCCGTATGCCAATTTCTTGATTTAATTTATCCAGACGCCATGCCGCCAAAACCAGCATTCTTTCCGACGCCGTCTGACTTCCGTGCCTGGCTCGAAGCCCATCACGACAAACTCAGTGAACTGCTGGTAGGCTTGTACAAAAAAAGTTCCGGAAAACCCAGCATCACATGGCCCGAATCCGTACAAGTTGCCCTCTGCTTCGGCTGGATCGACGGCGTTCGGAAGAGCATTGACGAAACCAGTTACACAATTCGCTTCACTCCCCGCAAGCCCACAAGCACCTGGAGCTCCATCAATATCAACCTCGTTCGAAAGCTCACAAAGCAGGGCCTGATGCATCCCGCCGGCCTCAAGGCTTTCGCCGCACGCAGCGAAGAAAAATCCAGCATCTGCTCGTACGAGCAACGAAAGAGCGCCCGCTTCAGTCGCGAGCAGGAAAAGCAGCTTCGCGCCAACAAGCCCGCTTGGGAATTTTTCCGTTCCCAAGCCCCGTGGTACCAAAGGGCGCGCATGTATTGGGTCATCGCTGCCAAAAGGGAAGAGACAAAGCTCAAGCGGCTCTCCGAGCTCATCAGTCATTCGCAGAATCGGCGCACGATAGCGCGTCTTACACCCGCGAAGAAGAAGTAACTTGGCCGCTCGCCATGTAGAATAGGGAGCATCAAACGACCGAGGTGAGCGTCGATGTCCGCAAACTATCTGCTCAAAACCGAACCATCCGAATACTCCTTCGCCGATCTTCAGCGCGACAAGGAGACCATCTGGGACGGCGTCCACAATCCCGTCGCCTTACGAAACCTTTCCCAAATGACGCCCGGCACGCGGCTCATCATTTACGAAACCGGCGACCACAAATCCGCCGTCGGCACCGCCGCGGTCCTTTCTGTCGACGTCTCCAACCCCAAGAATCCTGCCGTTAAGCTCAAAGCCGGAAAACCGCTCGCCAAACCGGTCTCTCTCGCCCAAATAAAATCCAATAAGCTCTTCGCCGATTCTCCGCTTGTTCGCCAGGGCCGCCTCTCCGTAGTTCCCCTTACCGAAGCCCAATACAAATATCTGGCAGGCGACTGATTTCCCAAACGTGCGTATGATGCGAGTGCAAACTGAACAAATCACGAGGTTGAATTCGATGAAACACTCACTCCTTGTTTTGTGCCTCTTCGTGGCTTCTCCTCTTTTCGCCCAACAACCGCCCGAAATCCGTTTCCACTCCGTCCCCGACTTCCTGAAACTTCCGCCCGACTTCTATCTCGGTGAAGCCACGGGCGTCGCCGTGAATTCCAAAGGCCACGTCTTCGTCTTTACGCGCGGCAACAGCACGGGTCCGGCATATGGCGCGAGCGCTGCGCAACTCCTCGAATTCACGCCCGACGGAAAATTTCTCCGCGAGATCGGCCACCATCTCTACGCCTGGTCCTTCGCGCACACCGTCAAAGTCGATAAGAACGACAACATCTGGGTCACCGATAAAGGCTCCGACATGGTCATCAAATTCAATCCCGAAGGCCGCGTCGTCATGGTCTTCGGCCGCAAGCAGGAAGCCTCGGACGAAGGCACCGAGCCGCTCAAGCACGTCAAGCCGCCGATGCCTCCCGTCGATGGCATGTTCCGCCAAGTCACCGACATCGCGTGGGACGCGGCAAGCAACGCCTACATCAGCGACGGCTACGTCAATTCGCGCATCGCCAAAATCGACAAAGACGGCAACTGGCTCAGGTTCTGGGGTGAACCCGGCGACCAGCCCGGCCAGTTCAACACTCCGCACAGCATCGCCATCGATGCGCACGACAACATTTACGTCGCCGATCGCGGCAACCGCCGCATCCAGGTCTTCGACATCGATGGAAAATTCCTTCGCCAATTCACCATTGACGTTCCCGTCGATCCCAACGCCCGCCCCGCCATCGGCAACAAGCCTACCGCGACCACCGGCACCATGGCCCCCGGCGCTCCCTGGGCCATTTGCATCACGCCCCCGCCCAACCAAGTCCTCTACAGCTCCGACGGTTTCCCCGGCCGCATCTACAAACTCTCCCTCGACGGAAAAGTTCTCGGAGTATTCGGCAAATCCGGCAAGCAGCTCGGCCAATTCGGCTGGGTTCACGAAATCGCCTGCCCCTCCGAAAACGAACTCTATGTCGCCGAAGTTTTGAACTGGCGCGTCCAGAAACTCGTTCTCGAACCAACTCACTAGCCGCTGACTACCAGCAACGGCATCGGTAAGCATCGGGTGCATGGCAAGCGCGGCATGTGTGTTATTCTTTTTCTCCGCGCCCGGAAACTTCACGAGCAAAACTCATAACTCTTATGCAAAAGACGCTTCTTCCGATTCAAGCGGTAGCACGCAAACTCGAAATTCCGGAAAAATATTTTGAACAATGGGGATCGCAAAGCGGAAAAGTCAAGCTGGAGCTGCTCTCCGACCCCGCATTCAAGCGCCGTGGAGAATTGATCGTCGTCACCGCGACCACCCCCACGGCCGCGGGAGAAGGCAAGACCGTCACTTCCATCAGCCTGACGCAGGGCCTCGCCCACATCGGCAAGAAAGTCGTCATTACCTCGCGCGAGCCGTCCCTAGGCCCCGTCTTTGGAATGAAGGGCGGTGCCGCGGGTGGCGGCCGTTCGCAAATCGAGCCCAGCGCGAAAATTAATCTCCATTTTCACGGCGATTTTCACGCCATCGCCTCGGCCCACAATTTGCTCGCCGCTCTCATCGATGCGCATCTTTTCCACGGCAACGAGCTACGTCTCGATCCCGAGCGCATCACTTGGCCGCGCACCATCGACATGAACGATCGCGCGCTGCGCCGTATCGCTGTTTCGCTCGACAGCAAAAAAGAGGGCAGCGGCCGCCAAACCGGCTTCATCATCACCGCCGCTTCGGAAATCATGGCCATCATCGCTCTCGCGAAAGATCGCCAGGATCTTCGCCGGCGCCTCGATTCCATCGTCGTCGGCGTCACTCGCGACGGAAAACCGGTGAGCACTCGCGACCTCGGTGCCACCGGCGGAATGATGGCACTGCTCGCCGAAGCCATTCTTCCCAATCTCGTCCAAACCACGGACGGCACGCCCGCCTTTGTTCACGCCGGACCCTTCGGCAATATCGCCCACGGCACGAGCAGCGTCATCTCCCAGGAAATGGGCCTGCGCCTCGCCGACTACGTCGTGAACGAGTGCGGCTTCGGTTCCGATCTCGGCGCGGAGAAATATTTCGATATCGTCATGTCGCAATCCGGCATCACCCCGGCGGCCGCCGTCCTCGTCACCACCGTGCAGAGCTTGCGCAATCAGGGCGAAGGCGATTTCGAGCGCGGGCTGCCCAACCTCGGCAAGCACGTCGAAATCCTGCAAAAATTCGGAGTGCCAACCATCGCCGCGATCAACCGGTTTCCCACAGACACAGACGCCGAGCTGAAACGGCTGGCCGCTTACTGCTCGGAACGCGGAGTAGCTACGGCGCTCTCCGAAGGATTTGCGAAGGGCGGACCCGGAGCGAAAGAACTTGCCGAGAAAGTTGTTGCAGCCGTCGCCAAGAATCCCGCGCCTGCCGCGCATCCCCTCTACTCCCTGGAAGAACCGTTCACGGAAAAAATCCAGCGCGTCGCCCAGAAAATTTACGGCGCGAGCGATGTGAATTTCAGCGAGCAAGCCAAAGCGAGGCTGCAGCAATTCACAGAATGGGGCTATGGAAAATTGCCTGTCTGCATCGCCAAGACGCAATACTCCTTGTCCGATGATCCCAAGCGACTCGGCGCTCCAACCGGCTGGACGCTCAACGTCACAAACGCCTCGCTCTCTGCCGGAGCCGGATTCGTCGTGGTGATTTCCGGCAACATGATGCTCATGCCCGGTCTCCCAAAAATCTCCCGCGCCTCCTCCATCGACGTGGACGACTCCGGCGCCATCATCGGCGTTTGAAGCGCCGTCCTGCCGATGTCGTTCGAACGTGCTGTCCTTTGGGTCAGCTTGCACTGCACTGTACGTTTGTACTATGGCCGTCGAGCTCGCTAGCTGCAAAAATAGAGGAATGTCCGGGCCGTCACGTGGACGGCTCTTCGCAGCCTTAGCTTTTTCTGGGGATGCGTCGTCCAGGCACACGAGGGACAATCCTATTTTGGCTTCCGCAATGCAAACTCGTTATTCGACCGCCTCGGCGCCGGCGAACCCTTCGACAACGCCCAGGGCAAGCGCTCAGAACTCTCCAATGAAGAATCCAGTAGCTCACGAAGTGCCGCTGCTCGCGACCGGCGCGCGCCCAGGAGAAAGTGGCGGCCAGCGGAAGCTGTTCACGGAAGAGGCCAGCACCGTTCTGGCCTTTGAGAATGGCGGAGTGATTCGGCTCTCCGCCGCGGTGGCCGTCGGGCAGTTGCTGTTTCTTACCAACGTGGGAACCAGGCGCGAAGTCGTGGCGCAGGTGATGCGCAAACGCGACTTCCGGCCGACGAGTTGTTACGCCGAAGTGGAATTCAGTGAGCCCTCGCCCGGATTCTGGGGCATCGAGTTTCCCGAAATGCCGGAACTCTCGCCGGCAAACGCCCAGCAAAAAGAAGCGGCCAAGCTGGTGCAAGCAGCGGAAGCCATCGCTGGCGAACCAAGCGCGCCGGCACGCGCTCCCAGCGCGCACGAAATCACGGCTTTGAAGCAGCAAGTCGAGGCGCTGCGCGAGCAACTGAGATTGCTGCAAACGCAGGCCGGGGCGGAGAATTCATCCGCGCCCGAGGTGACTCACGATGCTCCTTCGGAATCCCAGCAAAAAGTTGCCACCAGCGGCCGATCGGGAGCGCTGCGGATCGGACTTGCTGCTGCTGCGTTATTGCTCGTTGCGGGAAGCGCGGCACGGTACCTGCATTGGCTTCCCAGGCTGCCGCAGCCGAGGACAATTTCGGCTGTGGCAGCCTCCAGCATCGCCGCTCACCCTGGTCCAACTGCGATCTCCGTGCCTCAGAAGACGGCGGACACACACTCCAATTCCGCCACCACAACACCGGCCGGCAACGCTCTTACCCCTCCGCTGAGCGCAGCTTCGCAGCACGCGGTGCAACCGGCGCCTACGAGAGGGGCGGGGCCTTCCACATTCGCCGTGCCCGAGCCGCCCGCACCCCATGATGCGGCTGTAGATGCGGCGGTGGTGCCAGAAAAATCCGTCGTTGCCGCCTCCGTCGGGAAGCACACTGTGGCGCGTCCATCGAGCACGGCTGCTCCGGATTCGGCAGTGCCTTCTTCAGAGGAAGCAACTATCGTCCCGCCAAAACTGATCAAGTCGGTCCGTGCGATTGCTTCACCGGAAGCGCTGCGGGACTTTGTCACGGGCAACGTAACACTTGACGCCATCGTGGACCCTTCGGGACACGTGAAAACGATGAAAGTGCTCACGGGGCCGCCTTCCTTGCACAATGCCGCCATGGAGGCCCTCAAACAGTACCAATACGAACCAGCCACGCAGCGGGGCAAGCCCGTCGCCGCCCACGTTACCGTCACTGTTAAATTCTTGTTCGAGCCATAACCCGCCTGATTCACGGCTATGCTCCTTGCTTTTCCCCTGTAATGGCCGGCACCGGCTGGCCATCGAACAACAGGGGAAAGAATTGTCCGCCCATCCTGTCCCCGCGAGGAATTACGGGAACGCCCGCGAGAAGTGGTTCATTAGAATCCGACATGACGCCATCACGAAAGACGTTAATAACCGTGGCGCGCCGCGGCGCGGGCGTATCGTTCGCGCGCGAACCGTGCATCGTTCGGGCATGGTGAAACGAACTTTCACCCTTTTTCAACTCAATGGCAACGGGCTCGAATTTGTCTTTCAGCTCTTCGGGAAGAGTTTCGCGGATGCCATCCATTTCCCCGGTCAGAACGGGTTTGGGCAAGTCGGGCCATTTGTGGCTTCCTGGAACGTAATTCAAGCAGCCGTTTTCCCGGGTTGAATCGTCCAAGCCAATCCAGCAGGTGAGATGGGCCAAAGGCGTGGTTCTTGTCCAGTACGAATAATCCTGGTGCCAGGCCACTACACCGCCATGCCGTGCCGGTTTGCAGAAAAGTTGGTCGTGCCAGAAGCGCACCGGACCATCCAATAACTGCGATGCCGGAACCAGGAACGCGGGGTTCCAAAGCAGATCGTGAAAGCCGGGAAGAACGCGCCAAGCGCCCAGGGCGTGAAAAACGACGCGGTTTGGGTCCGTCGATTCGTTCGAGTGGTATTCGTGGAATAAATGCCGGCGGGCGTGCGCCGGATCCATCAGTTGTTCCAATTCCGTGCGCAGCGCTTCCACCTGGTCGTCGGACAGAATGCGAACGCCTTTTAAGTATCCATTTTCGCGGAAAAATTCGAGCTGCTCCTCGCTCAGGCGGTACCGGTCCCAGTCATCGGAGTTGCGTGAGCGGGCAAACAGCGTGCTGACCGGGTGGTGGTAACGCGATAAATCTTCGATCATGCTAGAACTCAGGGCGACGAAAAATTCCTGCGTCGAGCGCCGGCCTATGAACAAAATGAACGGCGCTCGCAGACTTGAATTTTAAATGAGTCGCGCGGGAAAAACAAAGTTCCGTACTTGTCAACAGCTGGCCGTTACTTTGCCGCGGCGTGGTGGTCGTAACTGATGACCCGCGTGATTTTCCATGCTCCGTCTTTGTATTGCCACAGGTGAATGAATCTTCCTTCCCCGACTCCCTCTGTATCCTCGTGCCCCGGGTGGTGGAAGCGGTGAACTCCCATCTCAACCGCGCCATAGCCCTTCATGTAATGGACCTGCAGAGTCCCGGGAACGAGTTCGCGGGTCACTTTGCCGCAGATATTCTTCTTTACGCTGTCGGTCAATTTGTCTCTGCCGAGCGTCACGCCGCCCTGATCGTGATAGAACTCCACATCGTCGACGAAGAAGCTGCTGAACTTCTCCAAATCGCACCGGTTGTATGAATCGAAAAGGTCAGCATCCAGCGATGCGATGGCCTTGTCCAGTTCCTCCTGCGATTTAATGCTTTCCAGCGACGGAATAGCCTGGGCCTCTGCCCGTGCAACCAGTAATGCAAGTAGAGGTAAGAGCAACGCAATTCGTGACAGAGCAATGAGCCTTTTCATCGAGGACTCCCTTTCTTGGGGTCGGCAATACAGTCAGGTATACGTGCCTTGGCTCTGAAATGTTCCGGTAGCTTTCGGTGTTCGCTATTCTCAGTAGTGCCCGCGAACTCTGGCCGCGGAATTGGCGCTTATTTCAGTTCAATTTCCAGGATTTGCCCCTCGGCGCTCCCTGCGTTGCCAAGGGTGTGGGTGATCTTGGTGTCCACCCAGTGGAAATCGCCGCGCTTCAACACGTGGGTGAGTGATTGGCCGTCGGGCGCTGTCATTTTCAGGGTGAATCCCGTCAGCGCCACGATAAGGTATGGGCGTATATGGGTGTGCATAGCAGACGCGGCGCTGGGGGCGAGGACCCAGTTGTAAATGCGTGCGCTCGGATTTTCTGCGGCAACTGCCGCGGCTGCAAGCGCCGACGGTGTTCGCGGACGCTCCAGGATCTCGACGTCCAGAACATCATAAGGAACCGAGCCCACATTGTGGACCCTATGCGTGTAAGAGCTACCAGCAAGGGTGAGCGCAGAAAACGTTCCCGGATCGGAAGCCGAAGGCGGGCCTTCCTTCCCATTCAGTACTTGCTGTGTGATGGAGGTGCTGGAGAGGGGAATGGCTACGCGGTCGTGCGTATGAGTGTGGAAGAGTGTACGTTCGCCGGGCGGCAGAGTCAGGTGAATGACGACAACCCATTCATTTTTCAGTACCACGTGATGGAGCGGCTCATTCTCTACAGGCACGGGCGCCGACGCCTCCTGGGTAGCAAACAGAAAGGATAAGCAAAAGATAAGCGCTGGATACGTTTTCACGTTCATCATCCCTGGGGCCCGCCTTGGCGAAGGGCATCGAAGGTATCGTACAGGAAGAAGTGGACTCATGCGGCTTACGTTGGGAATCTCCAGAGTCATTTCTGACCGGCGATTTCATTCCACTCGCGCTGGCCGCGTTCGAGCACTGCCGCCAAGTCTTCCCGCAACAGAAAGCGTTCCTTAATCAGGTTCATGGCCGCCTCGGCAAACTTGCCCATATATTGTTCGCGCGAAACGTAGCGTTCGGCGACGGACCGCCGCGGATCGCCCGATTTTCCGCGCTCTGATGCGTTGCGAGCAAAAGGGAGAAAGGAACCGAGGAAGCTGAGACGCAGATCGGGAGCGCCAATGCTGGGATCCCGCAAATTCCAGCCTGTGTATGTAGCGACAGGTACTTGCAATTCCGGCAAGCGCACGCCTCCCAAGTCGTTTCCATCGGCATCCGTTTGCGGAACCAAAACGGGAAATGGTTTTCCAACTCTGGGAGGCTCGTTGGAAATGATTCCTGATTTCCACTGCGAACCGAAGTCGAGATGGTATGCCAAATTCATTTCATGAGGTGTATTCACGCCAGGAATTTTCGGGAATGTCCATTTGCTTAGCGGAACCAGCGTGCCGTCTACAATTTTAGGATAGGTGTTCGGCGGTGGTGGCGTTCCGTCTTTAACCCACTGGTCCATGTCGGTGATCAGCGCGCGCCAGAACCATTGGACGGGATTCGGATTATGCCTTTGTTGCGCGGTGGAATCCGGCGAACCGGTCGTGGCCTTCTGTGGCGGAAAGGCAGCGGAAAAATGCTGTAACCCGGCGAGCAAATAGATGCGGGCATTTTCACCCGGCGCCGAGTCTTTCAAGCCGTCGGCTGAAGTGTGAATCAGGGAAGCGGAACGACCCCAGTATTCGTAGGAAGTATTGGTGAAGAAAATCTTTGGCGCTGTGTGCGACTTGTTCGCAGCATCCAAAAGGCCTGCAGTTTCGCCGGTCTCCGGGTCAGTTTCGGGGAGGTCATTGTAGGGGAACACATCCGTCGGGAAGAAGAAGCTGGACATGGGTTGCGCGTCACGCGAAGGCTGCGCGAATCGATGATTGAAACTGCCACGGCCGGCGCCGGCCACGTGCGCAATGACGCCGTCCATAACCTGTCGGCCTTGCTCGTCGGCGTTAAAGTCCTGGTAGAGGAAATGGCGGAGGAAGCGGCCACTTTGCGAAATTCCTACCGCATAGATGCGGCGGACCGGAGCCGTGGCCTGGGGATCGTATTTAAGATAAGAGAGGAAATCGCGGACCGCTGCCAGCCCGGCGCCAACGACCACCGGGTCTTTTGCTTCATAGACGACCTCATAAATTTTGCCCGGCAAAAAACCACCGTCCAAATGAATGAAATGAGGATCGGCCACCAGCTGGCCTTCCACGGAATGGCCAAAGCTCCACTGGCTGCGAGGGATTGTTTGCCGCGGGCCACCCGGCGTGTCGCGTACGGTAAGGACGTTTTTCGCGCTAGCAGGATCGTCGACGGGATAACTTTTTCCTCCACCGGGTCCCAGCAGGATATGTCCTAGAGGCATGTCGTCTCTTTTTTGGGATGGCGTGAAATCGGAACGCACCAAGCCGCGAATTTCTTTTCCTCCTGGATCATGAGCGACCGGAGCGGAGAGACGGAGATTTTGTCCTTGGTCCGCGACGTCAAACTGCCAGCCGAGCCACGCAATCGTGTAACCTTCGCGCAAAAGAAATCCGTCTCCGAATTCCGCGTTTGGGTCGGAAGTATTTCCGCCGTTCGCAAGGCGCAGAATTCCTCTCCCGCCGCGGTTGGAAACTTCGAATAGCACGGCGTTGTTTCCCTTGGTCATGTCCTTAGGTTTGAAGAGATAGAGGTCTGCGGAAAACTCGACTTCTCCTTGGGCGTTGCGCAGAGTTTTATCGAGATCCACGATCTGGCGGTTGTGAATGTTTTCTGGATTGATGGCAAAGTAGACGCGGCCGATGATCCTCTCATAAGCACCGGCCAATCCGAAGGCGCGGCCATCTTGAATGTCAGCGCGGGAAAGTATCTCGACGCGGGTGACGTGGGCGTCAGCGAAAGAAGCAAAGAAAGCGATGCTGGCCAGGACACAAGTCAAGTGCCGGCCTAAGGGACGCATAAGCCACCTCCAGAAGCGCCACAGCTTACAACATATTGGCAAGAGTGCGTGGCGCATCCTTGTCGAAATTGATGGTTGAACGGCTGCGGAGGCGGGGTGAATGGTTTTTGCCGTGCGAGACGGCCAAGAAAAAAGCACAGTCAAAACCCGCACCCTTAAAACCGAAGGGTGCGGCACTCCAAAACTTCTCACTGCTTTAAGGGTGCTCCACCCGCCGTAGAATGTGTATACTTGATGTATATACACTGACAGGAGGGCTGAAGATGGCGACGGCAAAGGTGTTCAAGTCAGGGAACAGCCAGGCGGTGCGGCTGCCGAAGGAGTTCCGGGTGAACAGCAAGGAAGTGGAAATTTCGCGGCGGGGGGATGAAATCGTGCTGCGGGAACGCAAAGGCACGATGGCGCGGGCATTTGATTTGCTGGCGGCGTTGCCTGCGGACTTGACGCTGGCGGGACGGACAAAGGACAAGCCGCAGAAGCGCAAGGGGCTGTGATGGAGCTGCGCTTCCTGCTGGATACGAACATCTGTATTTACATCCGGCGGAAGAAGCCGGCGGAGGTGCTCCGACGATTTCGCACGCTCAAAGCCGGAGAAGTGGCGCTCTCCGTAATTACGTTTGGGGAATTGATGTACGGGGCGGAGAAAAGCGCGCAGCGGGCGGCGGCGCTCGAACTGTTGCGGGAGTTGGCGCAAGAGCTTCCGGTGATGGGATTGCCTGAGACGGCGGCGGAATCTTACGGCACGATCCGAGCCGAGTTAGAGCGCAAGGGGCAAATGATAGGGAACAACGACCTCTGGATTGCGGCGCATGCCAAAGCGGCAGGGTTGACGCTGGTCACTAACAATGAACGGGAATTCCGGCGGGTGCGTGGTTTGAAGGTGGAAAACTGGGCGGTGTAGAGATGCAGTGATTAGTGCTTAGTTGTTGTTGGTTAGTGTAGGAAGATGCGCTCGCTTTGAGTGTTGTACCTGGACATGAGAAAGCAGCACAGGAGTGGCTGTGCCACAAAGGATGAAGAGTGGGCGCAGCGAAAAATCCAAGAGGGGGGCACGATATATCGTGCCCCCACAAAGGAAAAACAGGCGGCGCGCCTCTGGGCGCTGGGGCGAGAAGTGCGCGTTGCTTGTCGCGCCGTTTCGGGACGCAGTAGAATGGGTTGTTTACACCTCGAGGAGGGAACCTGCCATGGCCACCGCCGAACAGACAGTCCACGTTTCCGAGTTCACCAACGAGCCTTTTATTGATTTTTCGAAGCTGGAAAACCGCTCGCGCATGGAAGCGGCGCTCAAAAAGGTGAAGGCGGAATTTGGCCGCGAATACCCCATGTGGCTCAACGGGCGGAAGGTGATCACCACGGAAAAGCGCACCTCCACAAATCCTTCGCGGCCGATGGAAGTCATTGGCGTTTTTCAAAATGCCACGAAGGAGATGGCCAGGCAGGCGGTCGAGGATGCCCACAAATACTTTGACACGTGGAAGAGAGTCTCCGCGCAGGAGCGCGCCAAGTGTCTCTTCCGTGCGGCGAAGATCGTGCGCGAGCGAAAGTTCGAGCTAAACGCGCTGGTGTGCTACGAAGTGGGCAAGACATGGGTCGAAGCCGATGCGGACATTGCCGAAACCATCGACTTCCTTGAATTCTACGGCCGCGAAATGCTGCGGTTGGGCGAGCCGCAAAAGCTGACGCCGATGCGTGGTGAGCGCAACTACCTTGTGTATATTCCGCTCGGCGTGGGCGTCATCATTCCGCCGTGGAATTTTCCCTGCGCGATCATGGCGGGAATGACCGTGGCATCGCTGGTTACGGGGAACACCGTGATCCTGAAGCCCGCGGCGGATTCACCGACCATCGCGGCAAGATTCATCGACATTCTGTATGAAGCCGGCATTCCGAAGGAAGCGGTGAACTTTATCACCGGGCCGGGCAGCGTGATTGGCGATGTGCTGGTACAGCATCCGAAGACGCGCTACATCGGCTTCACGGGGTCGAAGGAAGTCGGACTGCGCATCAGCGAACTTGCGGGCAAGGCCATGCCGGGGCAGATGTGGATCAAGCGCACGGTGCTGGAAATGGGCGGCAAGGACGGGATCGTGGTGGACGAAGAGGCCGATATCGACGCGGCCGTGGAAGGCACGGTGCAGGCGGCGTTCGGGTATCAAGGACAGAAATGTTCTGCGTGCTCGCGCGCGATCGTCTCCGAAAAGATTTACGATACGTTCGTGCAGAAGCTGGTGGAGCGCACGAAGAAAATTACGGTCGGCCCGAGCGACGATCCGAACAATTACATGGGCCCGGTCGTCAGCCAGTCGGCCATGAAAACGATTCTGGATTACATCGAAGTCGGAAAGAAGGAAGGGAAGCTGGTCACCGGCGGGAAACGCGCGGCGGGAGAGGGCTACTTCATCGAACCGACGATTATTGTGGATGTCGATCCGAAGGCGCGGCTGGCGCAGGAGGAAGTCTTCGGCCCCGTGCTCGCGGTGATCAAGGCGAAAAATTACGACCAGGCGCTGGAAATTGCGAACAATACGGAGTTTGGCCTGACCGGCGCGGTGTACTCGAAGAATCCGGAAAAAATCAAAAAGGCTGAAGAGACGTTCCACGTCGGCAATCTTTATCTAAATCGGAAGTGCACCGGGGCGATGGTCGGCGCGCATCCGTTTGGCGGGTTCAACATGTCAGGAACCGACTCGAAAGCCGGCGGGAAGGATTACTTGCTGCTGTTTATGCAGGGCAAGTCGATAGCGGAAAAAGTGAGCTAAGAGTTTTTGGCCGCGTTGGCATCGGCGCGCTGAGTGACCCACTTCAAGACGCGAAAAACGGGATAGCTCAAGACGAGCATTCCCAGTGCCAGCGGCGCGTTTTTCTGGTCGGTGACGATCGACCCAATCAGAAAGAGTACGGAAGCTCCCAGCGCGATTCCGGTTGTCCACGGGTAGCCCCACGCGCGGTACGGCCGCGCCATCTGCGGTTCTCTCTTTCTCAGCGCAAAGAGGGAAAAATACGAAAGCGTATAGTTGGCGACAAAAAAGAAGGAGAGCATCGCAATTACGCGCTCGAACGCATGCCCGCTGAGAAACGAGATGAGCACGAAAAGTACGCCTACAATCGTGCTCAGGAGAAGCGATACCGTCGGTGTTCCCCCGGCATTTACCTGCGTGGCGTGGCGGAAAAATAGTCCATCGCAGCTCATGGCGTAAAGAGTGCGCGTACAGAAAAGTTGATTGGCGTTCAGGCAGCTCAACATGGAAACGACCATGATCGAGCGGATGATGGGATCGCCGAATCTTCCGAACACACGGTCGGCGACGGCGCCAAGCACAAAATTATTTCCGGCGATTTCCTTCATCGGCAGGATGTACAGCGCGATGAGATTCAGCAGCAGATAAATTCCCATGATGGAGAAGACGCTGCCGAAAATCGCGCGCGGAATGTCCCGCCCACCGTCGCGGACTTCCGCGCCAAAATAAATGACGCCGTCCCATCCATCGACGGTGTAAATCACGGCCTGCAGACCGAGCATCACAGCAATGGCCAGGGGCCATCCCGTTGGCAAGGGAAGCGACGACGCGCCGGATTGCATCGCAGCTTTGTGAGCCGAGCCACCGAGTAGAAAACAGGCGATCACCAAAATAAGGAAAGCACCGGTCTTCATCGCTGCGGTGGAAAGTTGCGCGCCGCTGCCCCAGCGAATTCCGCGCCATTGCAAGACTCCAAATCCGCAGATGATGGCGATCGAAATGATTTCTATCCTTTTCGCGCCGGCCAGAATGGGGAAAAGGTGGCCGCTGTATTCACTGATGACGATGGCGACGGCGGCGGCGGTGCCGCAAGTAGAGAGCCAGTCGCTCCAACCCACGATGAATCCTGCGTAGTCGCCAAGCGCGCGGCGCGAGAAATTGTACTGGCCGCCGCTGCGGGGAATCGCAGCGCCAAGCTCCGCCATGGAGGACGCCCCGGAAAATGCATAGAGTCCGCCGAGGACCCAAACTGCGAGAAACATCCACGCATTGGGTAGAAGCTTTGCGACGTCGCCGGGCGTTCGAACGATGCCGGCGGCGATGGTGTTTCCGATCGCCGCGGCCATGCCAAACCACATTCCGAGGACTTGGAGCAGGCGACCGCGGGCGACCGCAGGGGAGGAGTTTACTTGGGAAGAGGGTTCCGATGTAGCAGACAATGTGAGGTCTCGAGGGATCCGTGAAATGCAGCCATCATATCGGGGGGAGGAGAAAATGCAAGCTGGAAGTGGCGGGCGAAAAAGTTATCAGCGATCAGTTATCAGTCTTCAGTAAGAGTCGGAAAGAGCTGTTTTTGTGGCCGGCTGTGCAGGTTTCGTTCGAAACGCAATGGTGGAGCGGCGGAATTGTTGACGGCAGCGAGAGTGGAACGAATACGGAATCCAACTCCGGCCCCCCCGTGAATGTCTATCTTGGAGTGCCGACGAAGTTCCACTTGCCCCAGGCGAAAGATTCGTGCACTGGTAGAAAATGAGTCCGGGTAATTTTCTTGATGAGTTCGGGCTGGCCCAGCCATTGCTCGTAGGTGCAGAGTTCGTGCTCGGTCATGGTGGCGAACGCGTCCATCTTGCTGGAAATGCGGCGGACCGGAGGGATTTCGGAAATAAAGTGCACGAAGGTCAGGAACGGAGTGCGCCACGGCTCGACAAACATGACGCGGCCGTTCGTTCGAAGCACTCGCTGCATTTCTGAAAAAGTTTGATCGAGATCGTCAGGCAAAGCGGGGAGATGGTGCAGGCCGCCCTGGACGATGAGGACGTCCTTGCTGCGATCGGCAAAGGGAAGTTTCCGGCAATCGGCGACGGTGCATTTCGCAGAGCCTTTGAATTGCGCAAGCAGCCGGGGCGAGAGGTCCACGCCTTCGAGCCGGGTGAAGCCGAGCCGCTGCAGGGCGATCAAACCGTTTCCGCGACCGCAAAAGAGTTCGACAATTTCGGCGTCGCGCCGCCATTGAGGAGCGCCCAGCCGTGTGAGGCGCCTGATAAACTTCCGAATCTCCTCTTCCGGCGATTCGAAACGCAGGTACGCGGCTTCCCAGGGATTCAGGGATAGCTGGTCTTGCGTTTGCGGATTTGTTTCGTTTTCCGGCGTTTCTGCTGGTGATGGCGGCATCTTCGATGGGCGGAAGAAAGAACAAACGAAGGTTCCCATAGATTGGCAGTCAATTCAAGGCGATGGTCAAGGCGCTGGTAAGGGCACGGCCAAAAGACAAAGGACTTGCGCGCTTGTTCTCCGGAGAGTGCGCCGTGACTCGACCGCAATCGGCTCGCCTGCAACGCGTGCAAAGCCCGAGACGCGCCGCTTTCGTCAGCGTGCCTCCGCAGGTGGCGCTTAGCTGCCCGCGCACGCTCGGGCGCGATCAAGCAGTAGGTCGCGCTCGCGCGCATTGCGCGTGAGCGCTGCCGCACGCTCGAACTCTGCGCGGGCTTCCTCGAAGCGGCCGAGTTTTTTCAGGAGGTCGCCGCGCACACTCGGCAAGAGGTGGTAGCCCCTGAGTGATGGCTCCGCGGTGAGCCCATCCACGAGTTCGAGCCCCGCCGCTGGACCGAAGGCCATTGCGACGGCAACCGCGCGATTCAGCTCTACGACGGGGGACGGTGCGAGCTGAGCAAGCGCCTCGTAGAGCGCCACGATGCGTGCCCAGTCCGTTTCCTCCGGGGTAAGCGCTCGCGCGTGACAGGCGGCGATGGCAGCCTGGAGTGCGTAAGGACCCCGCATGCCGCGGAGCTCTTCAGCGCGATCGAGCGCTGCGAGACCACGACGGATTAGGAGTTGGTCCCAGTGGGCGCGGTTTTGGTCGAGCAGCAGGATTGGCTCTCCCGACGAGCTCACGCGCGCCCTGGAGCGCGACGCCTGGATCTCCATGAGCGCGACCAGGCCGTGAACCTCCGGCTCCTGCGAAGCGAGCTCGGCGAGGATACGGCCGAGACGCAGCGCGTCCTCGCAGAGTGCAGGCCGCATCCAGTCGCCACCGGAGGTCGCCGAGTATCCTTCGTTAAAGACGAGGTAGATGACCTCGAGCACTGAAGAAAGACGGGCGGCGAGCTCACCGCCGCGAGGGACCTCGAAAGGAACGTGCGCCTCAGCCAGAGTCCGCTTGGCCCGGACGATTCGTTGGGCGATGGTCGGCTCCGGGACGAGGAAAGCACGCGCGATCTCCTCGGTCGTCAGGCCCCCAAGCAAGCGTAGCGTGAGCGCAACGCGCGCCTCGGTCGAGAGAACTGGATGGCAGGAGACGAACACGAGGCGGAGGAGGTCGTCGCCGATGTCATCGTCGAGCGCGCCGTCGAAATCCGTCACGGCCATCTCCTGCTGGGCTTGGAGCTTGCGACCAAGCTCCTCGTGCTTGCGCTCAAGCCGTTTGTTTCGGCGGAACATGTCGATCGCGCGGTGCTTCGCGGCGGCCATGAGCCAAGCGCCCGGGTTGTCCGGGATGCCCGATTCCGGCCACTGCTGGAGCGCGGCGACGAGAGCGTCCTGCGCGAGTTCCTCGGCAAGGCCGACATCGCGCACGATCCGCGCGAGACCGGCGATGATCCTGGCGGACTCAATCCTCCAGACCGCATCGATGGCGCGATGTGTGTCGGTAGCCGTCACAGCTTCCGATCAAAACATTTTTGATCCGCAGGTGCAAGACCGCGGCGCGCGAAAGACGGAGGTCCGTGGCAAATTTACGAAAAACTTCTGCTACAGCTAGTGAGGGAAGTCCCCCGGTTCATACATCTGGCGAACTTCAGTCTCGCCTTCCCATTCCGGCCAGTGTTGCCTGTGAAGTTCCATGAAGCGCTTGGCGCTTTCGACCGCAACTTCTTTCGAAGTCAACTCAAACTGCGCGTAGCCGCCGACGACTTCCTTGGCTTCGGTGAAGGGCCCATCCTTTACGATGAGTTTGCCGCCGGAAACGCGGACGCTGGTGCCTTTAGCCGATGGGAGGAGGCCACCGTTGCCGAGCATCGTGCCGGCTTTGACGGCCTCTTCGCTGAGCTTCCCAATGGCATCCATTAACTCCTTGGGCGGAAAGCCCCATTTCTCTGCGGACTTGACAATCATCATGAATCGCATCGTGACACCTCCCCTGTGTGTTTTTGTTTTTCCACTCCAGAGCTGCATTTCCGGACGGCCCTGGCCGGGAATGCAACTCTGGCTCTACTGTAACGTCGAACTCGGGGCCACTAAATCGACAGCGCCCCGACGAGAACTTCGCGGATGTTAGTCCGGCAGCGGCAAACGCACACCGACTAAGATCTTGCCGCTGACTGGGCGCCGGTGTTCGCCTCGTATATTTGGCGAAGCTCACATTCACCGCCACCGACTACCTGGAGGAAATTCTTGATCAATTCGATGGCTTCTTCCTTGGAATTTGCCTGGAGGATGGCGAAGCCGCCGATTACCTCCTTCGACTCGGTGAACGGCCCGTCGGTCACTGTATGCCTGCCGTTGGAAAAGCGAACGCGTGCCCCTAATGCGCTGGGCAGACAGCCTTCAGTCCCAAGCAACCAGCCGGATTTCATGCCTTCTTCGATCAGCTTACCCATCTTAGCCATTTCCTCTTGTGAAGGAGGAACGCCCCTTTCCGCGCTCTTATAGATGCTTAGAAATTTCATCGTGGTCTCCTTGTATTCGTATTATTGAGTTCTCTGCTCTCTTGCCTGCTGCTGATAAACGGGGGTGAATTCCCGCTCTACTGTAACGTCGAACGCGGGCCCGCGATATCGACATGACCGTTGCATTATTTTTTGCCCGCGGCAGATCGGGAACCGTCGAATGCGTGTTTGACGAAATCAATACACTGCATTCCCGCCTCACTTGGATACCGGCACGGGCGCGTCGAGGAACGGGGTTACAACCGCGCCGAGTGCAGGGTTGGAGCTGAGGTTGTAATGAGTGAGGCCGGGCAGAATAGCTAGCTGGTTTGCAGGCCTTCCAGAACCATCTAATCCAGCGTCCTTCTGGCCGCCGCCGAATAGGCCGAAGAACTCGATGACGTGCGCGGGGCGGACAGCATCGGCATCCGCGAAGACGATCATCGTGGAGGCCTTGATCGCCGCGACCTCCTTCGACCAGTCATAATCCTTCCGCAGCAGATCACCGAGCTTCGTGAATAATGCGGCCCAATTGACGTTGGGATAGAGCTTGTACAATGGCGACTGTTTCATTTGCTCGCCGGCAGCGGGACCCATCTGCGCCATCGCGGCGAGGACCTCGGGATACCATCCATCGCGCTTGCAGGTAGCCGAGACGACGACGAGCTTGCGCACCAATGCGGGATGCCGTATGGCAGTCTGCAGGGCAACCCCGCCGCCAAGCGAATAGCCCATGACGTCACCTCGTTCGATGCCTAGATACCTCATCAGTGCTGCGATGTCTTCGGCCATGGCCTCGTAGCTCAGCGGCCGGTCGATATCGGCAGTGCGCCCGTGGCCCTGCAATTCGACGGCGATGACCTTCCGCTTCTGGGACAGCGCATCCAAGTTCGGGCCGAACATGGTGATACCCACAACCCCGCCATGCAATAAGATAAGCGGTTCTCCGGCACCGTGGATTTCGTAATACATTTTAAGACCGTTCACTGGAGCGTAGCCGGTTTTGACGGCAGTGCTCGTGAGCGTCTGAGGGGATGCAAATGCCGATGCTGACAGAATGCTCCCGGCGGCGGAGATCGCGATGAAACTTCTTCTCGGCATCATGGTTATGTCTCCTTCTACCTAAACGCTACCTACACGTCGAACGAGGGCTATCGAAATCGACAGGTTCACTACCTTCTTCTCGGCCAGTGCAAGGCGGAAGCCTGGCGCGACTAAGGCTTCTTGGCTACCTGGGCGCGCAGGCGCTCTTCCCGCTTCCTGAGCTCTGGAGTAAGCTCGGAACCGAAGTCCTCTGCGTCGAACACCTGGCGAATCTCAATTTCGGCCTCCCCTTCATTGGGACAGGGGCAGCGTTTGACCCACTCGATCGCCTCCTGCATCGACCTCACCTGCCATAGCCAGAAGCCGGCGATCAGCTCCTTGGTTTCGGTGAAGGGCCCGTCGATCACGGTCCGCTTCTCTCCCGAGAAGCGGACGCGCTTGCCCTTCGAGCTCGCTTGGAGCCCCTCGGCGGCAAGCAGCACCCCGGCTTTCACCAGTTCTTCGTTGAACTTCCCCATTTCGGCAAGGAGCTGCTGCTTAGGCAGAACGCCCGCCTCCGAGTCCTTGTTGGCCTTGACTATCACCATGAATCGCATTGTTAAGTCTCCCTTTGAGTCCGGGTTGAAGCTGGGTTTCCGGACAGCCCCGACCGGATGAAGCTGACCACTACTCTTACGTCGAACGACGGGCAATGAGATCGACAGGTACGGTATCTTTTGTGAAGGTATTTGTTAAGGGTTCGCGAACCATGACGCCGCATAGCAGGTCACCCTACCATGCCTAGCCGGCTATGACGCAAAGCAGCGGCCAGATGGATGCCCCAATTTGCAGTACATGCTGCAAAAGCCTTGAATCCTCACAGAGACACGCCGGCACAGATTGCCACGCCGCCAGGATGACGGGACGCAACACCTCTAACGCTACCCATGCTGCCCTGTTGAAAAGGCTGCATCCTTGTGCCGTCGCATCGAGTTTACAAGACAGCGTGACAAGTACGAACCCCACGATGGCGACTTCCACGATTGGTTTGCTGTTCCGAATGTATTTGTATTGCCCTTTCATCTCCGCCTCCTGCTCGACGCTTTCTTGGTTCTACCTAGATGTCGAATGAGGGGTCACGAGATCGACAGGTTCCGTATTTTATTTGGGAGGTATTTTTCACGCATTGGCAGTGTTTGACCTTTCCGTATCACGGTCGTCTTGTGGACGGACGGTCGCTTCTCCTCAGAAAACAAACGCGTAAGTCGTTTGTTTTCTGTCACCATTTATCGCGGCCGACTGTCCCCTGCACGCCGGAAGCAGGAGTTTGCGGAAGATACGCGGGTGAAATGTTTGAAAGAGAGCGATATGATGTTGCCGCAGATGGGCACAGTTCTAACTTCCGAAGGGACGCAGCCGGTCAGACGCGGCGCGTCGCCAGCGGTCGAAGTGTCCGTGGTCATTCCGTGCCTGAATGAAGCGAACTCGCTGGCGTGTTGCGTGGACAAAGCTATGAAGGCGTTCCAGGCAGGGGGGCTATCCGGGGAAGTAGTCGTCGCGGACAATGGCTCGACGGACGATTCGATTCGAATCGCGGAAGAGCACGGAGCGCGGGTGATTCGTGTGGCGGAGCGCGGCTACGGCGCTGCGCTGCGCGCGGGCATCGCCGGCGCGCGCGGCCCTTTCATCATTATGGGGGACGCGGACGACAGCTACGACTTCAGCGATGTGCCGCGATTCGTGGAAAAACTGCGCGAAGGCAACGACATGGTGATGGGCAACCGATTCCGGGGCGAAATCAAACCGGGCGCCATGCCGCCTCTCCACAAATACTTCGGCAATCCCGGTCTCACTGGTTTGCTCAATACACTTTTTCACGTTCATATCGGGGACAGCTACTGCGGGATGCGGGGATTCACCCGCAGTCTGTACGACCGCCTGGACCTGCGAAGTTCGGGGATGGAATTCGCGCTCGAGATGGTCATCAAATCCGCGCAAATCGGGGCGCGCATCGCGGAGATCCCTATCATTTTGTGGCCCGACAAGCGGGGGCGCGCGCCCCATCTCCGCAGCTTTCGCGACGGCTGGCGCAGCATCCGGTTCATGCTGCTCTACGCGCCGAACTGGCTATTCCTGCTGCCCGGCGCCGCGCTCGTGCTGGCTGGACTCTTTCTCGTGTTTTGGCTGCTCCCGGGACCGCGCCAGATTTCCCCCCATGTGGGGCTCGACCTTCACACCATGATTTTCGGCGTTATCTTTACCCTTCTTGGGGCGCAGATTCTCTCGATCGGGGCATTCGCAAAAGTATTCAGCTATGCGGAGCGCTTTGACCGCCGCTCCGTATCCTTGCGGCGTGTTCTGAAGCGCGTCACTCTGGAGACGGGTTTGCTTTTAGGAGGAGGGCTATTCCTCATGGGATTCGCCGGCTGCGCGTGGGTCACCTGGAAGTGGGCCGCGAGCGGCTTCGGGGAGCTTCATGAAGTCCGCCAAGTTCTCTTCTGGTCGATGTGGCTTTTCCTCGGATTGCAGGTGATTTTCGCCGCTTTCTTCCTTAGCATGCTGGGCATCAGCCGCGAGACGTTTATTGGTGATTACGACCTGAAATAATCTTGAATTCCGAGGCTGAAGCTCGAGGCGCGCGACTGACTGGTGCCGAGCAGGCGGTGCCTGTGGCGCTTGGTAGGGAATCAATTTCATATTGTCGATATCGGGATCGACGAGCCAGATCTGGCGATCCTTGAAATAAGCGAAGAGCTTTGCATTTTGGACGGGATCGAGTTCGCGGGCCCAAAGAACCTTGGCGGAGTCGATATCCGCTCCGTTGTATACCCACTCGTCGTGAAAATTGTGATTTTTTTCGTAGCGCACCACGATCAGGTGCTTGCCGGGAGTGTGCGAGAGTTTTTCTCCCAAGGCTGTCCGGCTGGGGTCGCCCTTGCAAGTCCATTCCAATTGGTCGCAGAGATGGCGCCGGACAAAGAAACCAGTATCGATTGCGAGAAGATAAATGATGGCCCAGGAAAGCGCCAGGCCAATGTGGCGTCCACCTAGACGGATGGTGCGCAGGTGGCGGACGGCCTGGACAAGCAGCAGAAAAATCACGCACGTCAGCGACGCGGCATAGTGGGGCATCGACCAGATCAATACCAGGAATCCGGCTGCCCCCAGCAGAAAGATCAGAATAGGCAAGCGCATCGTGCGGTCGAAAAAAACGAAAGGCAAGGCGGGCAAAAGCAGGATGGCACCACACCAGAAGTAGGTGCTGCCGCTGCGCGTCAGTTTTTCAGCGGAAACCTTTCGAACGTCCCGCCACGTGTTTTGATAATCCTGGCGTTCCCATCTGTTGTAGAAATCTTTGAACGGCTGGTTGTGATATTCAAGCGGTTCCTTGGGATGGTCCCACAAGAACAGCCCCGTCGTTCGGTAGGTCCGCGTGTTCAAAGTATGCGGGAAGAGGAAGGCATGTCCGGTTAGCCGCCAATTGTAGTAGCCAATGAAGCCAACGGTTAGCGTCAAAACAACGGCCAGTGGTGCGAAAACCCGGACGAGGCGCGTTCGCGGCGTCACGGCCGATTTTGTTTTTCCTGCAAGCCACCAGAAGAACCAGCCCGCCACCGGGATACAGAAGAGCAACCCCTCATACGGCCGGGTGTTGGCCAGGATGGCGATCCCCAGGCCGAGCAGCAAAGCATCGAGTGTGCGCGCGCGGTGCACAATTCGCGACATCGCACCCAGCACCAACGCGCCACCGATGGCCGCGACAACTCCACCCCAGTAGCTGTTGATCCAATAGCTAGCAATTCCGAATTTCAGCGCAACCAGCACTCCGCCGAGAAGTGCCCACCTTGCCGGAAGCCAGGCCTGCAACATCCAAAGAATCGCGGCGCACATCGCGGCAACGCTCAAGAGCACGCCGATCCATGGATGTCCAAGTAATTGACCGAGCGCCAGGACGGCCCCTTGCCCTGGCGGATACTTCGACGAATAGGTCGGAAACCAATTCACGTGAAACGATTCGAAGCTCATCCACATAGGATGGGGCGGATTGGCGAGACGGCCATGGGCCAGCGTGTCACCAAGCAACAAATAGCTGTACTCATCATGGATTCCCGGAACGGGTACCGGCAATTGGGGCAGAAGAGCAAGCCGGACGCCGATGACGATGAAGAAAAGGGCGACGACCGCCAGCGTCTTGCGCTCCGCCAAACGGGTAAGAAAGGACTCGGTGGCGTGAAACACTCTTGGCGTCAGGCGCGGCAGAAAAATTGCGAGAAGCGAGAAGTAAAAAGCGATTCGAAGGACCACATGGAGCGCGTGAGGCACGCGCATCAACAGAATGTCAATGAAGTCACTCATCTAGGGTGCGAGTTTTCTGCTTTGGATTGTGGCACGCGCCGGGAGAACTACAAAGGTGGATGCTTGGCACAGTTCCCGAGAATGAATGGAGCGACTGGCTTACCGCTCGATTTCGATTTCGGTGGTGCGGTTGGGATCGTGGGCGGCTGGCTTGCTTGCAGCAGGCCGGTTAGCACGCTCGTCGAGGAAATCGGCCATTTCCAGACGCAGATTTCCAGCATTGGTTGAATAGGTTATTCCGGTTTCGAAATCGACAATCCCGGCGCGAATGAGCTTGTCAATCTCGCCATCGAAGTACTGCATGCCTTCGGTGCTGCCGTCGCGCATGGCATCGAGAAGCGACTTGCCTTCGCTTTCACCTTTTTCAACATACTCCCTCGTGCGCATGGTGGACTTGAGAATTTCCACGGCGGCGATGCGCCCCTTGCCATCCTTCTTAGGAAGGAGGCGCTGGGAAACGATGTAGCGAAAGGCTTTCGAGAGGCGCGTGCGTATGCTCTGCTGGTCGGCCATGGGGAAGACTCCAACGATGCGCTCCACGGTTTTCGAGGCATCAATGGTATGCAACGTGGACATGACCAGGTGACCCGTTTCCGAAGCTTCCAGCGCGATCTCAATCGTTTCCCGGTCACGCATTTCGCCGACGAGAATGACTTTCGGCGCCTGCCGGAGCGCCGCGCGCAATGCCAGCGCAAAGGTCGGTGTGTCTGAGTGCAGTTCGCGCTGATGGATCGTCGCTTTCTTGTGACGATGAAGAAACTCGATGGGGTCTTCAATCGTGAGGATGTGGTAGGCCTTCTCCTCGTTCATCCTGTCGAGAATGGCTGCGAGAGTGGAAGATTTCCCGGAACCGGTGGGACCCGTCACCAGCACGATGCCGTTGCGCAGATCCACGATTTCCTTCAATACATCCGGCAGATTCAACTCCTCGAATCCGGGAATTTTGTCCGGAACGACGCGCATCACGATGGCGCAGCTTCCGCGCTGCTTGAAGATATTCACACGGAAGCGCCCCACGCCCGAGATTCCGTAGGAAAGATCTGCTGAGCCATCCTCCTCGAGTTTGCGGATGGGCGTCTCGTTTTTTCCCATGATGTCGTTGGCAATAGAGCGCGTGTCCTGCGAACTCAGACACTCCAGTCCTTTGAATTTGAGCTCCGTGAGCTGGCCGCTGACCTCGATTTGAGGAGCGCGGCCGGGCGAAAAAATCAGGTCACTGACGTGCGAATTAGACTTCAGCATGGCGGCGACGAGCTGGGCGGTGTGAATGGTCCTTTGCGGTACAGGTGCCGACGTCGGCGCCGGCATTTGCGCGGTTTGTGGCGGCGCGGTTTGCGTAGGTGTCCCCATGAATCGATTTGTGTCCTTGCGAGGCCCGAGAAACGAAGGGCGAGTCGCGTGAACAGCAGCTAAAATGCCTTTCTTCGTGACTCTTGTATTGTAGGCGAACTGCTACCTGCGGCCGGGGATGGGTTCAGCTGCAATTTCTTGAAGGTAACTATCCGGGGAACCTGGGACTATTTTGTTCGACGGCCGATGAGCAAAGACCTTTCGCCAGCCGCCGAGGAATCCAGAAAGAGTTCGGCGCAGTCATTGACAATCCAGTCCGCGCCGGCTTGTTGGAGCTCGGCGTCGCTCGCGGTAGTGCGCAACGCCAGGACGCGCGCTCCTGCTGCTTTGCCAGCGCGAATTCCAGCGGGAGCATCTTCGATTACAAGGCAGTCGGCCGCTGGTACGCCGAGGATTTGCGCACCTTTCAGATAAGGCTCAGGGTCCGGCTTGCCATGCTGCACATCGGTCGAGGTGACCATTTGTTTCGGCTTCGGCAGCCCCGCCGCATCGATGCGCACGGCCGCCAACGCCCGCGTGCAGGAGGTCACGATTGCCCAGCGATCTAGAGGAAGTGCCTGCAGCAACTCCATCGCACCGGGCAAGGGAACGACGCCTTCGACGTCGGCGATTTCGCGGCGCTCGACTTCGCGATTCTCCGCAGCATGATCCGCATTGGGGAGGAGTTCGCGGATCGTGGTGAAGCTGGGCCGCCCGTGCGCTTTCTTTACGACTTCTCCGGGATCGAAACCATGTTCGTGCGCCCAGCCCGCCCAGACACGGGCCACCGCAGGCGTGGAATCCACTAAGACTCCGTCCAGATCGAAGAGTACAGCGCGACAACGGATGCCGGTCATGATTTATGATAGGCAGAAAGCGGCGAATTGCGAAATGCGGAGAGCTGGTTGTGTCTCTCTCTTGCGCGTGCGGGGTTTAGGAGCTGTACATCGCTCGGGGAGCGGCGGAATGGCAGGGAAGGGAAACGCTCTAAGTTGACTTAGTCTAGTGACTTAGTCTATTATGATGGCATGGAAAGAGTGAACACGCACGAAGCGAAAACGCAGCTTTCGCGGCTGCTGCGCCGGGTGGCCGCCGGCGAGGAAATTACCATCGCCAACCGCGGGGTTCCGGTGGCCCGCCTGGTTCCCGTGCCGCAAGAGAAGTCGCCGCGGGTCCTGGGGATTCTTCGCGGGCAACTGATCGTCCCAGAGGATTTTGACGCGCCCTTGCCCGAGGATTTGCTTGATCTATTCGAAGGACGAAAGAAAAAGGGCGCGAGAAAAGCCAAGAAGCAGGCATGAAGTACCTGCTCGATACGAGCGTGTTCCTTTGTGGCGTGGCCGCCGAGGAGAGACTCAACGCCGTGGCACGAGAGGTGCTGACGGCTTCATCGTCGGAGTTGTATCTGTCGGTAGCGGGCACATGGGAAATCGCGATCAAGTTCGCGCTCGGCTCGCTCCCGCTTCCGAACTCGCCTTCAGAATACATTCCCTACGCGCAACGGTTGTGGAGCGTTCAAACGCTCAATATCACCCAAGAACACGCCTTGCGTGCAGGCGAATTGCCTGCGCATCACCGGGATCCGTTTGACCGGATGATTATTGCGCAGGCGCTCTCGGAGAGGATGACTCTGCTCACGGCAGATCGCGTTTTGCAAAAATACAAAGTGGATTTGATTTTTTGTGGAAAGTGAAGATTGGGGTGGGAGACGGGGATTGAACCCGCGACATTCGGTGCCACAGACCGACGCTCTACCAGCTGAGCTACTCCCACCATCCGCGGAACTACCTTAGTTTACGCTAATTCCCACGCATGGAAAAGTGGGCGGGGGCGTTTCATCTAGGGCACGGCCCGCCGCTTCTCGGGGCAATCCGCGAGCGCGCTGTTGCTATTCTTGATTTCACAAGAATGGCTACGTCCATATTGCCCGTGAAAGTGGTTGAGGATAGGTCTGCCGCCCGCACATCGGATCTATTCGATCAGTACTTTTCACGACTCGCGTCTGCCCCGCCAGCGCGCTGGAATCTGACAACCGCCCGCGGCCTTCTCGCCCTGATCATTATCTGGGCCGCCTCCCTGTACGTGACTTGGGCCACCTGGGGCAGCCTTACAGTGGACTCCGGCCGCGAAATGTACGTTGCCGCCGTCCTCTCTGAAGGGAAGATGCTCTATCGGGATGTCTGGTTCTTGAATGGTCCGGCCGCGCCCTATTTGAATAGTTTCCTTTTCCGTCTCTTCGGCGTGCACTTAAATGTTCTTTACTGGACCGGCTCGCTCTCGGCGCTAGGCTCAGCGATTTTTCTTTATCTTACCGGGATGCGCTTGTCTTCCTGGCTGGCAGGTTTCAGCGCGGGAGCCGTGCTGCTGCTGGAGGCTTTCCACCCCAGTATTTTCAGCTTTCCTCTGCCGTACAGTTATAGCGCCGTTTACGGATGCCTGACTGCCTGTTTGTTTCTCTGGCTGGCCGTCGAGGCTATTTCTTCTAGGGGATGGGGCTGGATGTTCGGCGCGGGAATGGCTGCCGCCGCTGCACTGCTGCTTAAATTGGAGTTCGGAGCAGCGTGCTACTTCACGCTGGGGCTCTTGATCGTGGCGCGCGGAGTTCAGCAGCGTTCATGGAGATCTATTCCCAGAGATGTGATCGCCATTCTACCCGGAGTGCTCATTTGTGCCTTGGTCATCCGCTGGATGATATCGATAGCGGGGGTCAACTTCATCCTGGACGAAAACTTCATGACCTGGCCATCGTCTTATTTCATGAAAGTCTACGGTAAATTTTGGCTCGCCCAGACGGGCTTCATCCTGTCGCTTCGCGCATTTGCCGAAGCTGCGAAGGAAACACTAGTTTTTCTGGGATGCTGGCAAGGGCTGCATTTAATGCTGACTTGGAAGGGTACCGACCGGCGCTTGATTCGATGGAGGGCGGTGCTCTTCCTTGCAACAGTCGCTTACTTCGTGATTTTCGTCCCCGGGTATGACGTGTTACGCGTGATCTTCTTTCCTAAAGATATGGTCCTGTATGTCACGGTGGCAGCCATTGCCGCCTTATTGTATTTCTTGCGGCAGCCAAAGCTCCAGAGCGCTCCCGGATTAATTCTCTTGTTAATCTTTTCCAGCCTCCTTGCGTTTCGAATCTTGCTAAGGATGACTCCCGGTGAGTACGCAATCTATTATAACGGGCCGGTAGTTCTCTCCTTTCTGCTGCTCCTGCGTCCGCTAATTCCTCAGTCCGGCAGTGCGCACCGCTTCGTTTTCCCGGCCGAGTGGCTGCTATGTCTAGGGTGTGTGGCGGTGCCCGCGATCTCTACCATAAGAGTGGTGACGCAAACGGCGGGCTGGGTGCCGCTGACGACGGAACGCGGCACGATCGTCGTCAAAAAGAGTTTGGCGGAACAATATCGCGCGGGCATTCGATTCATGAAAGAAAAGAACGCCAAAGGCGAAGCGGTTCTCTCCGTTCCTGAGGATGCCAGTCTGTATTTCCTCTCGGGGACGCATTGCCCTACTCGAATTCTTCAATTTACACCTGGCTCTCTGGTTCCCGGAAAAATGACCGAGGAGACCATCCGGGAAATTGAGGAGAAACGGGTCCGTTATCTTGTCTGGTCCAATCGCCTCTTCCCGGAGTACGGTGTGCTCAGGTTCGGCACGGATTTCGACCAGACGATGGGTAGCTACCTCACCTCTCATTACCGGCGAACAGGGGTGCTTTCGCCGAATTACGTTAGGCTGGGGGAATGGAATGCGTACATATGGGAACGCATCCCGGAAAGTGAATGGCAATCACCGGCATCGAGAGCGATGAGGCCGATTCCTAGCCCTAACTCAACAACTCTTGGCCAACCCACGGTTAGGTGATATCGATGAGCTTTTATATCTGTCTATGAGGAAATAGTTGATCGCTGGAGTGAAGCCCGATTCGCGTGGCCTGTGCACATGACACGGCGGGAGGGGCCGTGAACAAATCGATCATCAAAGACTATTTCGAACGTGTCGCTCCCGATTGGGAACAGTGGCAGTGCAAGAATCCTCTCTACCACGCCTGCCTCACGCACTTGATTGGAGGCATGATCCCGCCCGGATCGAAAGTATTGGAACTGGGGAGCGGTGTCGGCGATCTATTGGCTTCGCTGGAGCCAAGCTCGGGCGTGGGCCTAAACTTCGCGCAGGCGCTGACCAACCGGGCCCAGCAAAAGCATCCCCAGCTTGAGTTCCATACCGTCGATGTCGATTCGGTGATCCTGCCGCGGTCCTTCGAGCCGCAGTACGTGGTGATGACCAACATGCTCGACTACGTGTACGACGTTTGGGACACCATGGAAAGCTTGAAACCCGCGATCCGCGAACATACGCTGTTGATCGTCACCACCAACAATCCGCTGTGGGCCCCGCTGCTGCGTTTGGCCAGTAAACTGGGACTGCGTTTTCCAGAATCACCGCGCAACTTTATTACCAACAAAGATATCTGCAGCGTCCTGCATCTTCAGGGTTTCGACATTGTAGAAGATGGCTTCACGCTGCCGGTTCCCAAGCGTATTCCGGTTATCGGAACCTTGCTGAATGCAGTCGTGCCCGAAGTGCCCATACTTTGCTTCGTTTCTTCTGTCCAATACATCGCCGCGCGCCCGCGCGTGGCGCGTCCGCCGCTCTCTTGTTCGGTCGTCATTCCTTGCCATAACGAAGCCGGGAATATCCAGGAGTGTTTACGCCGGGTGCCGCAAATGGGTTCCTGGACGGAGATTGTCGTGGTGGACGACGGCTCTACGGATGAAACCCGAGAGAAAGTGAAGGAGATCCTGGCCCACGATTCTCGGGTGCGGCTAATCGTGCTCGAGAAAAATCAAGGCAAAGCCAGCGCCGTGCGCGCGGGCTTCGAGGCGGCAAACGGCGATGTCCTGATGATTCTGGACGCGGACATGGCAGTCACCCCGGAAGAGTTGCTCAAGTTCTTGGCGCCGCTGCAAAACGGCACCGCAGATTTCGTCAATGGCACGCGGCTGGTATACCCGATGCAAGGCAAGGCGATGAAGGTAGCGAATTTTATTGGCAACAAAGGCTTCTGCTTTCTGGCCAGCAAAGTTATTCGTCAACGTGTCAGCGACACGCTCTGCGGCACCAAAGTTTTCTTCAAACGCGATTACCTTCGAATGCCGCTGGGAGGAGTGGAGCGCTGGGGCGATTTTGATCTGCTTTTCGGAGCGGCACGCCTTAAGTTGCGCATTCTGGAAATTCCGGTCCATTACACCGAGCGGCGCGCCGGAAAGTCGAAAATGCGAGTGATGGTGGATGGCTGGTACTTTCTATGGGCCTGTCTCTCTGGGTGGAAGATGCTGCGCTTTCCTGAGCAATCTTCTTGGAAACAGGGCCAGCCTCCTGTATTCGGTTGCCATGAGTCCCGGCCGAGCGCGGAAATTGGTTCTACACGTTAGAGATCGTGACCACTGACACCGAAGCTCAGGTAGAACTCCTCAGGCATCGCCGCGTATGCGAGCAAAAGCCCGGTTTTGCGGCGCAGCTCCAAGGAGGAATTTTTTGCGCGCTTGTTCTTCTCTGAAAAGGGGCGGAGCCAACGGGCTCGGATATGATTCTCACGACCAAGACGAAAATCGCGATGGCTGGCCTGGCCTACCGGGCCATTGCCATGGGGCGCGCGGTTCTGGGCCGGGACGATTGCGTCAGCGCAGAACGCGGAGGCCTCAAGTGGTGTCTGGACCTGCGCGAAGGAATTGATTTCTCTATTTATCTGCTCGGCGCGTTTGAGCGCTCCACGGTTCGCGCTCTCCAGAAGCTGGCTATTCCCGGCAGCGTAGTCTTTGATATCGGAGCCAACATCGGCGCGCACACTCTTGGGCTCGCGCGAAGTGTCGGGCCTGCAGGCCGTGTCTTCGCGATCGAACCCTCGGACTTCGCGTTCGCGAAACTGAAACGCAACCTGGCCCTCAATCCGGAACTCGAATCGCGCACTCACGCTCACCAAATTCTTCTAGCCGCAGAGATCGAGGCCCAGCTCCCACCGACGATCTACGCAAGCTGGCCACTCCTGGCAAAGGAAACAGTGCACCCTAAACTTCGCGGGCGTCTCAGCACCACGTCGAACGCCCGTGTCGACACTCTGGACGGGTTCGTCGAACATCAAGGCATCGATCGCCTCGATGTTATTAAGATCGACGTCGACGGCCATGAATATCCGGTCCTGAAGGGAGGAGCGAAAACTTTGGCCCGGTTTTGGCCTACTTTGCTCATGGAGATGTCGCCTTACGTTCAGGACGAACAAAGTCACGGATTTGCCGCGCTAGTCGCCCTTTTGCAAGATGCGGACTATTCGCTGGAGGACGCGAGCACAGGGAAGGCAGTTTTGCTCCGGGTTGACGAGCTCCAAGCGCTAATCCCCGACGGCGCCAGTATCAATGTTGTTGCTCGGCCGCATAAAGTCCTGGGAAAGGCTCCCATCCGCTGATGCGCCTGTTGCAGCCTGGAAACTGCGGCGCCACGAACTTCACGCAGCTTGTTAGACTAAAAGCATAGGACACGCGTCTCCGCGCATGAGCTCCCATCAAACGGACCGGCACCATTTCGAGCGGCAGATCGTCTATGCGCGCCCGATTTTCGTATTGCTGGCATTGCTCGCCGTTCTTGAGCAGCCGCCCTCGCGCGGAGCACACCGTTCCGCTTCTTTTCTAATTGCCTATCTGATCGCCGCGCTCCTCGTCACGCAGATTGAACGCCTGTTGCGCAAACGTTCCTGGCACCTGCCCTTGGTCTGCGATCTACTCGCTCTGGGCTTCTTCATGTACGTCAGCCCTTCCACGGTTCCGGTTTGGTTTCCGTACATGTTTCTTTGCTACGCCGCGGGTATTCGCTGGGGCCTGGAACTGACGCTGCCGCTGGCTGGTGCGCTTTCCCTGATTCTGGTTTTGCTCACGGCCGTGAAAGGCGAAATTCATTGGATGCGCGTCGTCTCCTGGCTGGGCCTCACCACCGGCACTTTTGCGGGTGGCGCGGGCCTCGCTTTTCTGGGCGATCGCAACCGCCGGTTCGCTTCGCAGATTGAGTTTTTCTCGCGCCTCAGCGCAACGATACAAGTGGATCAGGGGCTGGCCGAATCGCTGCGCCTGTTGCTCGAAGAACTTGCGACCACCTTTGGCTCCGAAGAGGCTCTGATGCTTTACCGCGACACGGATCTCGAGCGCATTTTTCTCTGGCGCTTGAAAGCGGGCGAAAGCGAGCGCCTGGTTCCGGAGAGCATGCCCCTTTCTCGCACCGACGGCTTCCTCCTGGATGATATGGACGCCACCATCTGCTGGAACTCGCTGGCTGGATCTGGTTCTGGGTTTGGCTGGGACCGGCGCGACGGCCGGGCTCTCAAGAACCTGCCCCGGCTGCCCGGCCCCGCGCAGCAGGAGCTGAAAATCAATTCTTTTGCCACCGTAGCCTTCGAGCAAGGAGGCCAGGCAACCGGCCGGATCTTCCTTCTCAACAGCCGTAAGCCATTCCAAAAGCAGGACTTAGCATGGTTCGAAAACATCGCCGCGCACATCTCTCCCGCTCTGGAGAACATCTTTCTTTTGAGGCACTTACGCGCCCGTGCGATCGAGGCCGAGCGCAGCCGCATCGCCCGCGACCTCCACGATGGGATTCTTCAGACCCTCTTAAGCATAGAAATCCAGTTGGATGTCATGCGGCGTCGGCTTCCCACCGCCCCTGACCAGGCCGTCAGCGGTCTGGCTAGCCTGCAGCAGACCGTCAGAAACGAGGGTGCGGAGCTCCGTCAGACCGTCACGGACCTCCGGCCGCTCCGCGTACAAAGCGCCGACTTGGTCGACCTGATGCGCGGATTTGCCGAGCGCTACCGCAACGAATCAACCATCGCCCTTGATTTGCTGATCGATTCGGCTCAGTTGCGCGCTCCCGACCGCGTCTGCCGCGAGATTTTCCAGATTTACCGAGAAGCACTCAACAACATAAAAAAGCATGCCAAGGCTTCCCATGTCGTGGTAAAACTGTCGCAGGATGACAGCCGTCTAGTACTCGTAGTGGATGATAATGG
>Ga0137409_10000851_pt1 | contig 33478 bp, 32 predicted proteins | sample CZODoug1_16funga_FD_122059 | JGI IMG/M metagenome (GOLD analysis project Ga0137409, IMG submission 122059) | Vadose zone soil fungal communities from Angelo Coast Range Reserve, California, USA - CZODoug1_16fungal (Hybrid Assembly) | ecosystem: Environmental > Terrestrial > Soil > Vadose zone... | reverse complement strand
ATGTCGTGATTCTGTGGGCTCGAGCCCGAGATCTGGATGTCGATGGGCGCGGGAACCCCGAAATTCAGAATCTGGCTCACGATATCCGCCGGAAGAAACCCGAACACCGTTCCGGGAAACTCCCGGGGCAGGCGCGCACGCAACTGACGGAGGTAGCCTGCGGTGGGCGCGTGGTCCGGCTTGAGTGCCACGAGAATGTCGGCATCGCTGCTGCCGAAGGTGCCCGAGTTGGCGTAAGTCATGTTGATGGCCGAGACTGGCAGGCCCACGTTGTCCACCATGCTGTCGATCTCGTTCTGCGGGATCACCTCGCGGATGGCCGCCTCGACGTGATCGACGAGCGCTGCCGTGTCCTCCACACGCAGACCCGTCTGCCCGCGGATGTGCAGCTTGATCTGTCCGGCGTCGACGTCGGGGAAGAAGTTTCTGCCAAGAAAGGGGTAGATCAGCGTCGAGGCGAGGGCGGCGCCGAGGAACACCGCGACGAAGGCCGCGCGGTGCTCGAGCACGGTGGTCAGATAGGACTGATAGCGGTCGCGAACCTTCTCGAAGCGCGCCTCGAATCCGCGTTGGAATCGCCGCAGGACGCCGGGGTTCGCCGCCGCCGCATGCTCCTCGGCCGCCGTGCGCAGCCAGTACTTCGCCAGAGTGGGCACCAGGGTACGCGAGAGGACGTAGGACGTCAGCATGGCAAACACGACCGCCTCAGCCAGAGGCACGAACAGATAGCGCGCTACGCCCGACAGCAGGAACATGGGCACGAACACGATGCAGATGGCGAGAGTCGAGACGAGCGCCGGAATCGCGATCTCGAACGAGCCCTTGAGAATGGCGGGCTCGACCTCCTGGCCCTCTTCCAAATGCCGGTTGATGTTCTCGATGGTGACGGTCGCGTCGTCGACGAGAATGCCGACCGCGAGCGCAAGACCGCCGAGCGTCATGAGGTTGATCGTCTCGCCGAAGGCATCGAGGATGATGAGGGAAGCGATGATGGACAGCGGGATGGAGATGGCGATGATCAGGGTGCTGCGCCAGCTGCCCAGGAACAGCAGCACCATGAGCGCCGTCAGACAGGCGGCGAGCACCGCCTCCATGACGACGCCCTTCACCGCGGCACGGACGAACACGGATTGATCTCCGGTCGCCTCGATCGAGGCGCCGGCCGGCAGCAGCTCGCGCACCCGGGGCAGGCGTGAACGGATTTCGTTGACGATATTGAGCGTGGATGCCGCGCCGGTTTTCTGGATCGTCATCAACACGGCGCGCCGGCCATTCACACGCACGATGTTCGTCTGCGGGGGATGGCCGTCGTGGACGAAGGCGACATCGTGGACGTAGGTGACGTTTCCATCCACCTGCCCTCGTATCGGCAGATCGTTGATTTCATCGAGTTTTAAGGGGCTGGCGTTGAGCTTGACGTTGTATTCGGTGTCGCCGATCTTCTGCGTGCCGGCCGGCACGATCAGGTTCTGATTGTTGATCGCATCATTCACCTCGTTGGCGGTGAGCCCCTGTGCGCGCAGGGCATCGGGCCTCAGGTCGATCTGCACCTGACGGGTCGCTCCACCGTAGGGATAAGGAATGGAGGCGCCGTAGACGGTCCCGATCTGGGTGCGCACGACCTGGTTGCCGAAGTCGAACAGCTGCGACTCGGTGGCCGTGTCGCTCGACATTGCGAGCTGCAGGATCGGCACGGTGGCGGCGTTGTATTTGAGAATCAGCGGCGGCTGGATGCCCGTCGGCATGAACCTCAAGATCGTCTGCCCGAACGCCGTGACCTGCGACATGGCAAGATTGATGTCCACTCCCGGCTGGAAGAAGATCTTGACCACGGCCATGCCGGGGTAGCTCCGCGATTCGACGTGCTCGATGTCGTTGACGAGCGTCGTCGCGTAGCGCTCAACCTGCGCCGTGATGCGGCCGGCCATGTCATCCGGCGGCATTCCGGTGTACTGGAACGTGACCGCAATGACCGGAATCTTGATGTCGGGAAAGATGTCCGTCGGCATCCCGGGACGCAGCGGCGTGCCCATGATCGCCAGAGCGCCGATCAACGGCAGCAGCAGCGCGAGAACTATGAAGGTATAAGGCCGCCTCAGCGCAACCTGGACTATCCACATGCCTTATGGCCTTTGATCTGGGATGGGTGGGTGCTGCGCTACCCAACGCAGCCGGCGAGGACGATCGAAGTGCAGTGCAGCCATCTTCACGAAGGGGATAATAGCCGCCGGATGTCTGGCCGGAATGACAAGTATCCCACTATCCCTGCCAAATGTAGTAGAGTGGCCGCATGAAGAAAATAGTCATGCTTTGCGTGCCCCCCGGTCAGGGTGTCGATTTGTTAGGACCGATAGAAGCGTTCGGCATGGCCAGCCGGATACTGGAAGAGACATCAGGCCATAGGGGATACGAGAGCGAACTGGTGACGAGTTCCTCCGACCTCTTGATTCCGACGATTAACGGCATCGGAATCACTGCGCATAAGCACTACTGGAGGGTAAGAGGGGAAGTCGACACGCTCCTCGTCGCCGGTGGCGCGGGCGCTCGCGGGCCGAGCGACCCGGCGGTGTTGGCATGGCTGCGCAAGATGGCAAGACAAACGCGCAGAGTCTGCTCCGTCTGTACGGGGGCCTTCCTCCTGGCGAACGCGGGTTTATTGAACGGCAAACGAGCCACAACGCATTGGAGGTACGTCGAGAGTGTCGCGCGCCAGCATCCTGGGGTGTCGTGGGATCCGAATCCTATCTGGGTGCAGGACGGCAATATCTATACCTCCGCGGGAGGTTCGGCCGGCATGGATCTTGCGTTGGCGCTCATTGAGGAAGACTACGGTAGCGCTCTGGCGCTCGCCGTCGCACGACGCATGGTCATCTTTCTGCGCCGTCCCGGCAGTCAGGCGCAGTTCAGCGTCGCGCTCTCAGCGCAGGCGGCCGAGCGCAAGGGTTTGCAGGAGTTACAAGTCTGGATCGCCGAGAATCTGGCGAAAGATCTCTCGGTCGAGGTGCTTTCGCAGCGCGCGGCCATGAGCGCCCGTAACTTCGCTCGGGTGTTCGCTCTCGAGCTTGGCATCACACCGGCACACTATGTCGAACGGGCTCGCATCGAAGCTGCCCGAACTCAACTCACATCGACGGATGACAATGTGGAACAGATCGCGAACCGTTGCGGCTTTTCCAGTGCGGAGCTGTTGCGTCGCTGCTTTGTGCGCCATTTCAAGATCGCGCCGAGTCAGTATCGCAAGCACTTCCGCATGCCGGCGCAAGTGCAGGGACGAGGAGAGGCCAGCGAAGGCACTGCTAGCCGCTCACTGGGAGGCATGTAAGAAGATCGAACGCATCAGCCTTGGAGTTAGTGAGGCAGTCCGATGCGGGCCTCACATCCTATCGAGTTCGACGATACCTGCCATCGAGAGATAGAGGATTCCACGTTAGACGTTGACCTTCTACCCTTGCAGTTGTTACAGGACGTCTGAAGAATCCATGACACGCCCCAATCGCGCAGACCGACCGTTTAAGAACCGTAAGTTCGCCCGCCTAGCGCGCACCGCACCGTAGCTGTGGTCCTGCAATTGGCGCGCATGCAATCTGTGATTCCATTGGGGTCTCGAGTGAACGTCATGGCAACACCGTGGCTCATCGAGATCGTCTTCGGCGTATCCCGATTCGGACGACGCCTCAACAACTATCCAAGCGTGTTAGCCATACAGAGGTTCGCCAGTGAACGCACGGATTAGGCCTTCGGAGAAAATGCAGCGCCGCGAAGCGTTACGCCTCAGCGAGATCGAGCGGGGCCTCGAAGCGATGCGCAGGCGCAATCCAGGATACCCCTCGGAGCTGGCGGCACTGGGGCGTCTGATCATCCACATCGAAAAGCGTCAGAACGATCTCTGCAATGCGGTGTTGAAGGCGTATGAGTTGAACTTGGTGGAATACAACGCATTGATCACGCTCTACGTCTCGAAATCCGACGCGGTCACAGCATCGGAATTGGGCACTGCCACTGGCGAGAAACCTGCCAATATCACGCGGATCTGCGATTCACTGTTGGGGCAAAAGCTGATCGAGCGGACCAGGCACGCCGTCGATCGACGCAGCGTCGTCATGCGACTGACGCCGAAGGCCACACGCCTGTTGGTCGAGTTGCAGCCAACGCTATGGATTACGATGCGCAACATCTACGGTTCCCTCAGCAAGGAAGAGGTGCGCCGAGTGATCAGCTTGCTGCAGCGGCCGCTTGCAGCGCTCGAGTCAACCGCTCGATGCGATACATCGCTGGACAAGGAGAGCCTCTCATGAACGTATTGGTTACGACGTCTGACCCGCATCCTGGCGTTCGGGTCATCGCCATGAATCGCCCGGATAAGAAGAACGCACTGACCCGCGAGATGTACGATGCGTTGGTGGACGCGTTCGGAGCCGCCGACGCGGACGGGAACGTGCGGGTCATCTGCCTGTCCGGGACAGGTGATGCCTTTACCGCCGGCAATGACGTCGCCGAATTCCGGGCGGGACCTCCTCCGGTCTCTCATGACGTCGGGCCGGGCGGTTTCATCGCGGCCGTGGCGGGCATGGGGAAGCCGGTGATCGCGGCCGTTAATGGACTGGCCGTCGGCATTGGCACCACAATCCTATTACATTGTGATCTCGTCTATGCGGCGGTGGGAGCCCGATTCCAGCTTCCTTTCGTCAATCTTGGCATCGTGCCCGAGGCGGGGTCGACGTTCATTCTTCCCGGCATGCTTGGCCACCACCGCGCGGCAGAACTACTGTTGTTCGGCGAGGCGCTTGATGCAACGACCGCGCACCGCTGGGGACTCGTCAATGCCGTCTTTCCCAATGCCGAATTGATGGATCGCACGCTTGAGCGCGCGGCAGCGCTGGCAGTCAAGCCCGCGCGCGTGGTCAAGCTCATCAAACGCCTTCTAAGAACTCCGGCCGCTTCGGTGCAGGATCGCGCCGACGAGGAGTTGCGGCTTCTGGTCGAGCAGCTCGATGCCGGTGAGGCGCAAGAAGCGATGCAGGCCTTCCTCGAACGGCGCCGTCCCGATTTTTCCCGGTTCGCATAGCTGCCTGACTCAGACCCAAGGCAGCCCGATTATTTCTTTAGGTCATTCGAGGCAAAGTAGATGATCAAAACCACCTTCAAGATAGTAAAGCACGACGACGGATGGGTGTACGAAGCAAACGGCGCGCACTCACAAAGTTTCCGGACTCGTGAAGCGGCTCGCAACGCTGCGAGATTGGCTGCGAGCGCGGCGAGAGAGACAACACCACTCCCGCGCGAGGACAAAGACGGAGAGTGGCACGACGATACTGGCTGAGGGCCGTGCGGAAGTTGCGTCAGATGCGATTGCCATGTGCATCACCCCGCCAGGACGACTTTACCGAATGGCCGATCTCAATCCGGCAGTTCTATCGGGGGCGAAGTTCTCGTGGTGTGTAGTGCTCGCATACTCATTTCTTGGCGCCGCTCAGCAGCTTTATGCTCTCGCCAGCGAATGTATTCGGCCCTAAAGTGAGCGGCACACAATCCGACGCCGCCAATGATAACCGCGAACAAGACATCATCGAGACTCATAGTCATAGTCTCACGGGTTTCCAGAAAAGATCCTGTAGAACGCGCGGCGGGCTCACGAGCAGCCCGCCGCGAAACGAGGTCGAACTGGGGCTCGAATCGATACTCGGATGCAGAAGGGTACTACCGGAGCTCAAACTGGATACCCAGTATTTCTCGATAGGAGATATCGGCGGAGTAGATACCTACGTTTACGACCGCTGATACCGCGTGAAGCCTATGTGCAATCCTTCAGCGATGTTTATTTAGTCATCATGTGGTGTTTTATCGCGGCGGCGGTGCTGGTGCCGCTCATGCGCAAAGTCACGAAGGCACCCGTCGATGCACACTAAGACCGGCATTTAGAAACTGCTTTCGCGGCTTTCCAAACTCCAAAACGGTCCGGCTAGGCCGACTCTTTCGAAGATCGCTATTGCCTCGGCAACGGAGCACTTGCGCCAGTGTCGATCGCAGTGACGCGCGTACCATTCCCGCCCAAGCTCTTGAACCTGAAGTTTCATGCAATTCTCACCCGGTCGCTCGCGACGTCGCGAGCGTGACGGACCGCGGCCAACCGATGGGCCCGAACCAGGCGCCGCCGGCAACGGCGGCCATGTTGATGAGCGCGTAGATCACCAGCGCGACGCCTTGCGCGATGAAGATCGGCGTCAGGCCATGGCCCCATCGCAATGCCAGGGCGCCGCCCAGAGCCGCTACGGCAAGTCGCGCCAGATTGCCGAGCACCGGCCAAGTGAGCCTTCCGGCGCCCTGCGAGGCGAAGAACAACACCAATCCTACGCCAAAGAATCCGTACAGCGGCCCCACCGCATGCAGATAATGGGCACCCGCCTGACGCATGGCTTGATCGCTGGCAAACAGCGACAGCCACGCATTGGGCCACAGTGCCGCCGCCACCCCGATCACTTCCGTCATGGCGAATACGATCGCCGCGCCTATCCAGGTCGCGGCCAGCGCCCGCTCGCGCAGCCCTGCACCGATCGAGGTGCCGACGATGGCGACCAGCGGACTGCCGAGTCCGAAGACCAGCGGAATGAGCAGGTACTCAAGCCGCGCCGCGGTGCCATAACCGGCGATCGCCGCCGTTCCAAATGCCCCCACTTGCGCAGTGGCAATCGCGATGGTCGCATTGGTGGCGGCCGCCGAGATGGCCCCGACCGCGCCCAGCCGCAGAATGTCCCGGAACAGCGCCCACTGGAATCGCAGGTGGGAGAATGCCGGCCGTAGCAAACTTCGGGGTGACCAGAGATAGGCCGCCATCGCGAGGCTGCCGAGCAGATAGTAGGCAAGCAAAGCGACCGCGCCGCCGGCGATGCCGAGCGCCGGAACGGGCCCCCAGCCAAAAATGAGGAGCGGCGACAACGGAATCAGCAGTACCGACCCTGTGCAGGACACCAACGCCGGCACCGTCATGTTCCCGGTTCCGCGGATGACGGCCGCCAGCGAATTAAAGATCCACACCAACATCGCGCCGCCAAACACCAGATTGGAGTAAGTCAAGGCAGCCGCGAGCGAACCCTGCACACCGCCCATCCGGGTGAACATCCAGCGCCCGCCCGCCAGCGCGGCCACCATGAAGAGTATCCCCAGCGCCAAGGCAATGGCCAACGAATGCAGCACCAGGGCGTCGGCTTCCGCGCGGCGGCCGCCACCCAGCGCGCGCGCGATGACGGAGGCGATCGCGCCGCCGAACGCTCCGGCGGAGATGGTCTGCATCAGCATCACCGCCGGAAACACCAGTGCCATGCCCGCCAACGCGTCGGTGCCGAGCTTACCCACGAAGAAAGTCTCGATGAGACCGACGCTGGCCTGAGCCAGCATGATGAGCACGTTGGGTGCGCCCAAGCGCAGCAACGTGGGCACGATGGGCGCCTCGAGCAGTCGTCGCGTCCGGGGATCCAAGCTGCCGCGATCCACCCGACCGCTCACGACGCCAATCTCGTCTCCCGTTCGGCAAAGCACTGCAGCGAGCCTTCGATCAACTCGTGCAGGGCGAGCACCCGCTCGACTCCCAGCAACTCGTTGAGGCTATCCTGTGCAGCCCTCCATCGGCGCCGCGCTTCGGTGCGCTTCTCGCGTCCCGCGTCCGTGATGGCGACGAGGTGGCTGCGGTCATCGGCACCCGCACCGACCGAGAGCCAGCCGACCGCCACCAGCGGTTTGAGATTGCGCGTCAACGTGGACGCGTCCAGCGCCATCGCCTTCGCTAAGTCGCCGGGACGGATCGGACCTCGTTGCAACACCTGCGAGAGCAGGGAATATTGGGTGGCCTTCAAGCCGATTTTGCCCATTTCGTGGTCGTAGTGCTGCGACACACGGCGCGTCAGCTGCCGCAGCTTCGCGTTACTGCAGCCTAGCGGCTTGGTGGGATCGAGTGTCATGCTATCGTGTGCCTAATACTTGTGCCTACAAAGATTGTATATACAATTATGTGACTAATCAACCAAGGAGACACCAATGGACTTCGCAGCAGGCCAAACACCCTGGGACCGAGAACGTGACGCCGTGGTTGGGCGCATGATGGCGGGCGGCGGCCGGCCAGGTCTCGCCGATCCGGGGCTGCTATCCGGCAAAACAGGCCTCGGACTGCTGCAGGCCATGCTGCGCGGCGAGCTGCCATTCCCGCCCATCGCCGAAACCCTCGATTTCTCGCTCATATCGGTCGAGGCCGGCAAGGCGGTGTTTCAGGGCACACCGCAGTTCAAACACTACAACCCGCTTGGCTCCGTCCACGGCGGCTGGTACGCGACACTGCTCGATTCGGCGCTGGGCTGTGCGGTACAGAGCGCGCTGCCCGCAGGGCAGTCGTACACGACTGTGGAACTCGGCATGAACATCGTGCGCGCCGCGTCGCGCACCACCGGTCCGCTGCGCGCAATCGCCACCGTCGTCCACAGCGGCCGCCAGTTGGCAACCGCGGAGGCGCGGATTGTCGGCCCTGACGATAAGATCTACGCCCACGGCACGACGACTTGCTTGGTGTTCGAAGTCCGACCACGCTGATTGTCCTTCCCGGCGCGATAGCCACAGAGTTCTGGGGGCGAGGCGGCGGGCCAATCGCGCTCAGAGGATCTCGAAGATGAGTGCGATCCCCTGCCCGCCTCCAATACACAGCGTCACCATTCCGCGCTTGAGACCGTCGCGGGTCAGGGAATGAAGCAAGCGCGTTGCCAACACCGCCCCGGTGGCGCCAATCGGGTGACCATGGGCGATAGCGCCGCCTTCGACATTGACGATGTCCAGGGGAAGACCGAGTTCGCGCGACACGGCGAGCGGAACCGCTGCGAAGGCTTCGTTGATCTCGACACGGTCCAGATGGGACAACTTCCAGCCTGCACGTTCCAGCGCTTGATGAACGGCGGGCACTGGGCCGAGGCCGAACATGCCCGGTTCGACCGCGCCCAACCCATAGGAAACCAGACGGGCCATCGGCCTCAAGCCATGAGTTTCGGCATAGGATCGCTCGGCCACCACCACTGCGGCGGCGCCACTGTTGAGCCCAGGCGAGTTTCCGGCCGTGATGGTGCCGTCCTTGCGGAAGGCCGGGTGCAATTTTGCAAGGGTCGCCAAAGTGGTATCGGGACGCGGATGCTCGTCGCGTGCGAATACCGTCGGGCCTTTCTTGCCTGCAAGCTCGATCCCTACGATCTCGCGCTCGAATTTCCCGGCGGACTGCGCGGCGGCAAAGCGTTGTTGGGAACGCTCGGCCCAGCGATCCTGCTCTTCCCGCGTGAGTCCTATTTTGGTGACGAGATACTCGGTGTGCCAGCCGGAATGCTCGCCCGAGAAGGCATCGTTCAGCCCATCAAGCAGCATGCTGTCCTGAATTTGCGCATCACCCATGCGGTAGCCCCAACGGCCGCCGTTTAACAAGTAGGGAGCACGATCCATATTTTCCATACCGCCCGCGATGGCGACCTGCACATTGCCGAGCAGGATCTCCTGGGCCGCCGACAGAATCGCCTGAGCGCCGGATCCACAGACGCGGTTCACCGTCAGCGCCGGCACGGACACCGCCACACCCCCATGCAAAGCCGCCTGGCGCGCGGGGTTCATGCGATTGCCGGCTTGGATGACATTACCCATGATGACCGCGCCGACGGTGGCGTCGACTTGCGAGCGGCGGATGGCTTCGCGAATAACCGCGGCGCCCAAATCGGTCGCCGGAATTTCCTTCAGACTACCTCCGAACGTGCCAATGGCGGTTCTCACCGGATGACACAGAACGACGTCACGATCTTTCATCAATTCTCGTCGGCACGGAGACCCCGGCGCTCGAGCCGGGGAGAAAGTGCCGCTCCTTAGGGTGGGGTCTTCTACGGTTTCCCGTCTGCACCGACATCGCTACTTCGCCAGCGGAGGCAATCGCATACCGGGCCGACCCGATTGCGACGCTTCGCACCGGCGACTTCGCCTGCTCGATGAGGGCTGAGAAAGTCAATGTTTCCGGCGGTTTTAGGGGCCTTGTTCCCGACATGCTTAGGGGTGAAACTCGGCGTACTGCTCATCGGCAATGGCCTTCACCACCGCGTCAATGGCGTTCTGGATCCGTGCAAGATCATCGCCGCTATCTTGGTCAAAGGAGGCGGTCTGTAAATGCTCGACGATTTCTCGCCGGCGCCTGATGAGTTTAGCGCGCAGTAAGGTCAACTTTTTGCTTTCGGTCACTGGCTTCTCCAACGGTAGTCCTGTCAACTCGCGAATGATTGCTACTGCAGACTAGTACGAACGCCTGGCGGTGAGAAGCTACGATCTCTCGATAGCCCTCATCGTTAAACACGATAGCTCCGTACTTGCGGCTGCCTTGGGCCACGGTGGTCGTAGGCTCGTCTCAACCGTTGCCGCCCCTTTCGTCTGGCGGTGTCGCAATTCACGAACCGTGACTTCGTTTCCACATCCCGCTCTTCGAACCGGACAGGCCCTATTTCTAAGCGACACCGGCGCAGAGCTCAAATCCAGCCGGATCGTCAACCGCCGGCAGGAGCTACGCGACGTGCAGCGCGCGATTCTCGATCACGGGCGGTTGCAGGACTGAGGAAGGAATCCGGAGGTCGAGCGTTCAGCGACGCGAACGCGATCAATTTCGAGGCGCCGCCGGGGTTCCGCGACCCGGTGCGGCATTGATCGGCTTCGCGAGCAGATAGCGATCCCCCAACCATGCGACCGCGCGCGCGACGGCCGAACTATAGTTTGCCGTGGGAAGCGATTCGAGATTGTGATTTGCTTTGTCGGTCATGTGCGTTCTCCTGAAGAAAATCCTCGAAAAAATCAGCGCACCGCCAAGCGCGCGATGTATTCATCGTCCGCAGGGCACCCAACCCTCTGCCCGGAAGCGGATTCACCGTGATGTGGGCGATCGGTAACCGCGCCCTGTGAGGCGACCCACAGTTGACCGGCGTGCGCACACTCATAGCCGTATTGGTATAAGGAGCGCATGGTCGAAGTGCGGAAATCAAACGGAGCAAGGTTCGGGTACGCGGCCGGGATCGCCGAGTATTGAAGACTCGCGCCCTGCAGTTGTGCGGTGGTCGCGGTCAATTCCAGAGTGGTCCTGGTCATGTGGGTCAGACCTGCGGAAATGCTTCGCGACACGATGGTCCTGAAACGCAACTGGACTGACTTGGGTCGTTCGCTCAATCGTCCATCGACGATGACATACACCTCAGGCGGCGAGTGATCGGCAACCTGTCCGGGCGCGTGCAGCAAGGCGGAAGGGACGAGGAAGGGCACAGTCGTGGTTCCATCGACGTGAGCCTCACTGTAGTCTCCCTGCTCTCCTTGAACACGGATGATCACCGGCGGAAACATGCCCGGGACGCTGGCCGATGCCACCAAGACATCCCGAAAGAGAGCTTTTGCATTGGGACCGCCGTTCATCGCGATGGACCCCAAATCCCAGATGACGGTCTCTCCGGTATCGACGTTGGTGGTTCCTACCAACAGCAGGCGCCCCGAGGCTGCCTCGCGGGCCACCGCTTGTATGAGTGCATCGCTCAAGTAGTGGTCGACCAATTGCTCGAGCGGCCCGCCACGATAGACGCTGGAATCGAAGATCATGCCGAGTCCGCGCCGCTGCAGCAGGTGCTCGGCGCGTCCGCTCGTATAAGAGTCGATGAGTTGCTGGTCCCATTCGGGACCCAGAAAGGCATAGGCAGCGAGGAAGGCGCCGGCGCTCACCCCTGTGACGACGGAAAACTTCGGGCGCGCTCCGGCGTGCGTGAGCCCCACCAGAGCGCCCGCGCCGAACGCCCCGTCGGCGCCGCCACCGGACAGGGCGAGGATGGTGACAGGTTCACCTCCTCGCAAATCTCGAGCTCGCCGCGCCACGCTCTGTATGGAGACATCCGCGAAGCGATGATCGGCGCCCATCACGCGTATGCCGCCCGGCGAGTCGGCCGCAACTTCCGCCGCCGGCCGCGATGATTCCCTCATGACCATCGGAGCGCAACCCTGAAGAGTGCAGAGGCTGAGGACGCACGTCAGCAGGACCTTGAGGTGCCGCGCTGGACTGATTTGCGCCCTCCCATTCATGTGCGCAGCGATGTCGCCGGCCAATGCCGATGAACCAACCCGGTCAGGGCGATGAGGTAGCCGCCGGGCAACGTCAAAAGCGCTAGGTGAGGCGCGAATTCCTGTAGCATCAGGCGCGTGCGCTGGATCAAGACCATGAGAAAGCTTTCCATCATTTTCCTCGTCACCTAACTATTGCCTGGGCGGTCAATGCCTAGGCAATGAAATACGCAAATAAAATCAGGCGTTCTGCAGCATGCGGAGCATGAATCCTTCGAGCTGCCGGGCCTCTGCGTGGCTGAAGCCGCGCAGAAAGTGATTCAGCACTCGGACTGAACAGGCACGGAGCTTTGGCAGCGCCGTCCGCCCCGCCTCGGACAATTCCAGCTTCACACAGCGTCGGTCATCCGGACAGCGGCGCCGGATGATCAGGCCTTTGGCTTCGAGCCGGTCGAGCATCCGCGTCATCGCACCCGCGTCGTACGAGAGGTCCTTGCACAGTTGTACCGGCGAATCCACGCCCCGCTTAGCCAGTACACTGATGATGATGTACTGCGCTGCACTGATCTCCAGCGACGCCAAGTCGGGGTCTTGGCCCAGCGCCTCGTCGAGGGCACTCATCTGCGCGGACCGAACGCGGTACATCAATTGCCCGACACAACCGGCAGGCTGATACGTTTCTATGTCGTAGATTTGGGCGTCTGGGCTCACGGCTTCATACCTTCGCCGATATTTTACTGCCTAGGCAGTAATTGTCAAGGCTGCCATTGCATGAGCAGCTAAATTGGGCTACGGATGGCTGCCGGCTTGCTGGCAACCCGATGTGATTCAGCTGCAGCGGATTTAAGACGGGTCGGCGCGGCTAAAAACGACTACGTCGATTGAACCTCCACAATGCACATCGCGGCCTTGGGTGTTCCTACCCCGCACGGGATGGGGTGTCACGTCACCGGACTCGCGCAGCGCGACATTCTGATAATCATCGAGGATTGCAATTCTCATGATTTTCCATTGTCGGCCGATGTGTCGCGCTGGGTGCCGAACGCTCACCGAGATGCAGCACTTGCCGCGGATCTACGGTGTTGGCACGGCGCCATTCGTTGGGGCTCTGGCCGACCACGCGGCGAAACACCCTGCACAGGTGAGACTGATCCCTCAAGCCACATTCGACTGCAATCTGCAGGAGGGGCACATTAGTCATTCGTAACATGTCCAGAACGCGGTCAATTCGTCTTTGCGTTATGTACTCGTGCGGCGGTATTCCCACGCTGATCTTGAACGCCCTGAAAAAGTGACTCGTGCTCAGATTGACCAGGCGCGGCAATTCCTTCGCCTCGATCCTTCCCGCCAGGTTAGCTTCGATATAGTCAATCACGCGCTGGACTTGCCACGTTGCAAGTCGACCCCGCGCCATCACCGCTGCCCCGTCCGTGCCTCGCCGGGCTTGCGCGCGAAGCAAGGAAAATGCGCGAAACAGGTACTCGCGTGACGCATCGCGATCCAGCTCAAACGACGCCGCTGCGTTCTCGATAAGACTGGCAATCGCCGGCGGCGTCGCGCCTGATACGGCCTCGCACGCATGACGGTAAGACTTCGAAGCGTTGTTGGCCATGAGAAACCCTGCTACTTTTCCGCTGCGTGCTTTAGATTCGAGCGGGCGCCTTTCGCCTCGAACATTCGATTTCGATATCACTGCGTTCCATCGCAAATCCGCCTGCCCCCTTGATTCCGTGCACCATGGCACCCTCTTTGGCGAATTGGCACGCCGCATTGATGGCCGCACCCAGCGAATCAGATGTCACTGCTGTCCGGCCGTTCGGCGCAGACACCGAAAACGTCATCAGCCCAGGTCCCCTTCGATGTGATGCAGCTCAGCGGACCGTCGGTGGGTCTCCATTTGCGAGATCGCCGCCTCGAGGCGCCTGACGCGGCGGTGGATGTCTTCCAGAGGGTCGGCGTCCATCGTCAGGAGCCAGCTGTTGACCGTTTGCATGAAGTCTTTCCACTTCTGGCTGATGGGCTTAGTCATGACTCCCCTCGCGGACGACATGTTCTCTGCATGATGGAATATTTCATGAAAATATGGCGCCTGCGTTCGCCACGATGCGTCGAACGATGCGCTCCGGCACGCCGCTTTTCTGGGCGACCAATTCGCACGCTAAATCGTTGTCGCACCAGTCGTAGATCTCCTGCTTGTACAGTTGAATGATGCGCGAGTGCGTACGCTTCAAGGCGATTTTCGCGTCACGCAAGGTTTGCAATTCGTCCATATTGGCCCTAATTCCATCGGCTGCCGGCAACCGCTAGTTACGCGGTCGATCGCCCTTGACTCTAGAAGTTACCGTTCATCCTGTCAATGTCGATCACCATTGTACGTAGGTATAACCTTATGCTAATTTGGTGGATGACTCCCTGTCACGAGAGCGATGCTATGGGCGTTTCAAAGGGGCGGCGACAGCGTCAGTTGAAGACACGCCAGTTGCGCAATGGCGCACTCCTGGCGAATTGACAGCAATTCCTGGCAAACCCGGACTGCAAGCTGTCCCTACAATAAAACATCCGACGGATGCCTGGTTCCGCGGTCGGCCGATCACTTCGCGCGGCGCATCGTAGATCTTTTATACGGATACCTAACTTATGGCAAAGACAACTGCATGGATGACGTCCGCCGCCGTTCGCAGTCCCCACGAGGCCGCCACCATGACTCCGACAATTCTCACCTACCTTCTTCAATATAAGAACGACGGTGAATACTGCGCGGAACCCGTGACGATCGAGGCTCAGGTTGTAGAGGACGAGCGGTACGGGGTTGTTCTAGAGATTCCGCTACCGGCGGCTGACAATCAAGACAGTGAGCGCGTAGTTCAAATTCCCCTGCAGCAACTTAGGCGCTCAATTCAATGCCTCACCTAGGGGCGGAGGGTTTCACGCCACCATTCAACACACCAAGGCATTTATGCGGAACACATTGAGTCCATTTTTAGACGAGGGAACCATGCAAGAAATTGTCACGGAGAATTCGCGCGAGAAGAGCGATGCGGGGCGTACAGCCATTGAACGGATCGAGAACTATCTGGCGTCGAGCTCCATAGTGCTCTTTATGAAAGGTTCTGCGGATTTTCCGCAATGCGGTTTCTCCGCTCAGGTGGCGAATGCGCTTCGCAGGTGCCAGGCTAGCTTCACGCATGTCGATGTCCTCGAGGATCCGGAGCTTCGCCAAACACTCAAGACCTATTCGAATTGGCCGACGATCCCACAACTCTACATTGAGGGCGAACTGGTGGGCGGCTGCGACATTGTGATGGACATGTACCGGAGTGGCGAGCTGTTGCGGATGGTGCAGCAGGTGGTTGCAGTCCCTGCGCAATAGGTGAAAGGCTCACCAAGCCGAGGAGCGCCTCGACACGTGTATCATTCCCTGAATAGACGGTCGGCGGCCCGGACGCGTTGGCTGATTGGTAGTTCCGGTACTTGGCGTCCGTGTAGTCGTAACTGACGCCGGCCGTGAGGTTGTCGAGCGGCTTCGCTACGCCTTCGAACTCGACGCCCTGGATCGAATTGCACTGCAACCCTATGAGGCCGCCAGCGTGCAGGTGCGCCGGTTTGTCTATCGAATAGACATTTCCATTTGAACACGTTGGTCGCATCCCGTACCGGCAAATCGCCGCATCTAGATCCTAGTCACTCTCCGCATTTGCCGCGCTCGGAAAATGTTCACGGCCGTAGGTCACGACGTTCGCTTCTTTGGGCGCGCGGGTTTGCGCGCCGGCTTTACCTTCTCACTCCAAGACCCGAGCTGGCCTAGGGCTCGCTCCTCGTCAAGCTCGAGTGCTCGAGCGGTAACAGCAGCCGGAACCCAATCTGGAAATCTGATTTCTTTGAGGACGTGTTTGCCGGACGCGGTGTGCACTTCGTGAATTTGTGCAAGGTCAGCCTCCGGAAATCGTTTTGCCAGTCGCACCACCGCGGGCCATAAGCGATGGTGTACGTAGGTTATTTTTCCGCCAACGAGCCGGCACACCAATACATCGGAACAGTCCCTGATCGCGCGGGTCACCGCGAATATTTGCCGACCCTGCGGGTGCGCCCACCAGCTTCCGCGGATCGGTGCGCCCGCGATGGCTTCGGCAAGCGACGGCACCGGGCCCGAGCCTGCTTCCAACACTAACCCGTGCGTGCTCACAAAGACCAAAGCCTCAGCGGGTGTCACGAGCGGCCTCCTTGCGATCTTGCTCGAGCGTCGACTGAAGGCCAAGAGTACCGGTCATAGCGTCAACGGACAACTGCGACGCCGGCGAAGTCGATTCAGCAAGGCCCACAGCCGCTGTGGATTGGAACCGTTTCTGGTGGTGGGGTAGCCATGTGGCGCCGAGGTGCGAATCACCGCCGCGAGCATGCTCTATGCGGTCTATTCCTTGGTTTTTGCGGGCATCGCCATCAACTGTCCGTCGGTAGCCGGCATAACCGGTCCGCCGGCATAGAAGCTCGATGCCGGTGTTTGCTTCAGAAAGTGGTACGCGACCGCCCCGTACGGGAGATCCGGCCGGCTATCGACCTCCTGTTGCCAAGGCAGTGCCTTACGGAACGCGATCCAGGCGGCAGTCGGCGCCGGCGCAAAATTGCGTTTGGGCTCCTCCGCCTTGCGTACGTCGAGCCAGTAAGTCGCGGTGAGCAGGTCGTATGCCAGCAGCTGCGTGGTCAAATCCACTACTTGCCGTCCGCGAACCGCCTTCAGCCGACTGAAGGCTTCGATGTCGGCGACACCGAAGTCGGACGCATTGCCTTCCGGCGTTATCGAATGGGCGTCATTCTGAATCTCGGCCCATACGTCCATGAAGGCGAAATAGGGCTCGAGCAGGCTCGGCGACAGGCGCAGTTGCTCCGGGGTCAGCACATCTTTCGGATAGATGCCGGTGAAAAATGCAATCGGCCCGCGGTCGCTGAACCGCTCAATCCGCTGCGCAATTGCGGCGTCCATATTCGCAATCGCATTGGTGAAGGCTTCGATCGCGTTGGCCATGGGATAGGGATCCCAGTTGGCGGTCGAGATAACATAGCCGTGCCGGCCATGGCTGAGCGGTCCACCCTTCACGTAATACTTCATGAACTGCGGTGTCGACAGCTCCCAGGAATCGCTCGGCGACGCATCGAGCAGGACCACCGGATTCTGCTCGCCGGAATTTATCTGCACCAGTACGTTGTCGCGCAGCGCCGCCCAGGCCTGCCACGCCGAGCCCTGGCGGATATAGGAGGCGCGCATGCTCTCGGGGTCTTGCAGAATGCGCTTCGGATCGTCCTCGAAAAGATAGCTCCCCTTCAGCATGCCCATGATCCGGGACGCGTCCCACGCGACCCATTTGAACGGCCGCTTTTCCTGGACCAGCGACGCCATCGGCGTGACGCTGGAATTCATCCCAAGTTTATCCATCGCGTGAATGAGGTCGGCCCACTCGAGGACCTGCTTTCCGTCAGCCACCAGCAGAGCTGCAATCGCGTCGGCATAGGAATTGCTCGTGCCGCCGCCGAACTTCGTGGACAGCGGCTTCAGCCCGGCTTTCTCGAGTGCCTCGGCCGCCGTCATCCGCACGCCCTGATAATAGGCATCGCCGCGTCCGACCATGGTCGCCAGGAAATTGCTGGTCAGGAACAGATCACCCTCGCCTAATGTACCGCGTGAATACATGACCGGCGTCACGCGCTTGTTCAGGAGATTCACCAACAGCTGCATGAATTCCCGCTCGGCAGCCTCAAACGGCACCGAATTGGCACGGATCACTAAAAAAGCGCGGACCAGATCCTCATCCGTGATTTCGGGCAAAACGCCTTCCTTCGCCCCGGCCCTCGCGACCGACAATTGCGCGATCTCGTCGCGCTTGACCCGAACCTCGCGCAAAGCGCCGGCGCCGCGATTGAGCCCATAGACTGGAATATTCTCGGCGCCCGCCTCGGCCCGCAATGCATTGCCATCGGCAGCGCGCTGAATCGCCTCCGGACTGTATTGGACTTGCGCCCCATGGCGGGCGACCGCGACGACATCCTCGATCGAGAGATCATGGCCCGTCAGCGTGATGACCTGCACGCCTGAGTCGGCTGTAATGGCATGATAGTCCACAGCCGCGGCGGGCGAGATACCGAGAATCGCGCCCGCAACAGCCAAGGCAGACAGGATTTGCCGAGCTGGCATATTAAATCCTTTGGACATGAAACTGATGATGATGGGTAGGTTGCGAAATCATTTCTCGTTCTTCTTGTTTTTCGGCGAGGGTGCGGCGACTACGTGATCCTCGGCCGCCGGCATGGGCGGACCTGCGGGATAGAAGACGGTGGCGGGCGTAGATTTCAGGAATTCGTAAGCGACGATGCCATAGGGCACCTGCGGTCTGGTCTCGGGATCCTGCTGCCAAGGCAATATCCTCCGGAAGGCGGTCCACGTATTCGTCGGCACCGGCCCGAAGCTCCTCGAAGGATCCTGCACCTTGCGTACATCCATCCAATAGGTTGCATTCCATAAATCGTAGCCAAGCAGCTGCAGGGTGAGGTCAACCACTTGTTGACCGCGGGAACCTTTGAGCCTTGTCTGTGCTTGGATGTCGGCGACCCCGACATCGGCCGCATTTCCCTCGGGCACCAGGGACTGCGACAAGGTTTGTATCTCCTGCCAAAAATCCATGAATACCCAAAATGGCTCCGAAAGAGCAGGCGAATTCTTGATTTGCTCAGGCGAGAGCACATCGGCCGGTTTGATCCCGGTGAAAAATGGCGTGGGACTGCGATCCGTAAAGCGCTCGATCCGCTGCGCCACGGCGACGTCCATGTTCGCCAAAGCGTTGGTGAACGCCTCCATCTCATTCGCCATCGGATACGGATCCCAGTTCGCCGTCGAAAACACATAGCCATGCTGCCCGTGGCTCAAGGGCCCGCCCTTGACGTAGTAACGCATCATCTGCGGTGTGGAGAGTTCCCACGAATCGGAGGGTGAAGCTCCCACGATCACCATGGGATTTAAATCCGCAGAATTTATTTGCAACAACACGCTGTCCCGGAGAGCGGCCCAAGCCTGCCACGCGGAACCCTGGCGAATATAGGACGCGCGCATGCTTTCCGGGTCCTGCAGGATTCGCTTGGGATCGTCCTCGAATAGATAGCTGCCCTTGAGGATGTCCATGACACGCGCTGCATCCCAGTTCACCCATTTGAATGGGCGTTTCGCCTGCACGGGCGTGACCATGGGCGTGAGGCTGGAATTCATGCCGATCTTATCGAGCGCGTAGATCAAATCCGCCCATTCCAAGGCCTGCCTGCCATCGGCGACCAGAAGCGCTGCCCGGGCATCTCCATAGGCGTTCTCCGCGCCGCCGCCGGCGAAGCCCGCGTTGATCGGCTTCAATCCCGCTTGCTCGAACGCCTGGGCGGCCTGCATGCGTACGCCCTTGAAATAGACCTCGCCCTTTCCGCCCATGGCCGCGTACAGATTGTTGCTGACTGCCGGAAAATCAGCCTCCCCCAGTGCTCCCCGCGAATAGGCCACCGGCGTGATTCGATGATTCAACAGATCCAGCACCATTTGCATGTATTCGGGCTGAGCGGCGCCCAGCGGGGCAGTGTTGGCACTGATCACCAGTACGGCGCGCACCAGGCCTTCATCGGCGATCTCCGGGAGAGCTCCGGCGCCCAGCATCGGAAGCACCGGTGTGTCGGCCGGCCGCTGCTCACTGGACTTGACCTCCCGCAGAGCACCGGAGCCGCGATTGAGTCCGTAGACGGGAATATCTTCGGCTCCCGCTTCGGCCCGGAGATCACGCGCCTCAGCCGCGCGCCGTATCGCGTCGGGGCTGTACTTGACGTGGGCGCCATGACGCGCGATCTCATCCACTTGCTCAATGGTCAGGTCATGCCCGGTCAGCGTAATAGTCTTACCGTCGGCGTCAGGCGTAATCGGCTGATAGTCTGCGACGGCCGCAGCCGGCGCGACAAGGATCGCGCATGCCAGAGTCAGGAGAGTCATGGTGTGTCGAACGGGTACCATCATTACGTCGGACATAGTTGTCTCCTCACGCTCTCTTTGTATGACCGAGCGTCTCTTCATGCGGTCCGAGCCAAGGCTCGAAGTGTGAAAGGCCGGCGTCATCGCCGGCCTTTGATGCCATGACTGCGGCCCACGACGGGTTGCCGCCGCTCGTCAAGCTACTTGCCTCCGAACTTGTAACCGAATTTCAGTCCTGCCGTGCGCGGGCGGTTGACCGTTAACGCTACGACGGATTGGGTCGAACTCGTGTACAGATCCGCGCGGGCATCGGTCAGATTCTCGCAGTAGAACTGCGCACTCCATGCATCCTTGGCGACGCCTGCAAAGACATCATAGGTCGTGAAGCCCGGTTCCTCGTAGTTCTGCACGAAGCCCGTCGCCGAATGGGCGTGCCCCTGGTGCGCAACGCCGACTTGCGCAAAGGGATGGTACTCCCCGACATCGAACTCGTAGCGGGCGCGCAGGTTTCCCTCGAAGGGCGGCGACTGCGCCAGCGTGCTTCCCGGTGCACCGTACGGATTGGGTATCGACAGGATCGGCGCCCCGGTGACTGTCGTCACGTAGGGCGAGTTTCTCTGGTCGCTGCTATTCCAAGACGAGGCCGCGGTCACCGTCAATTCATGGGTGACGCGTGCGACGACTTGGATCTCCGCGCCGCGCACTCGGTAGTCCGGACCATTGGTTTCGAAGGCCTGATTACCGAGCTGGCCCTGTGGATCGAAGAACACGTCCTGTACGTTCTTCCAGTCCTCCTGGTAAATTGCAGCGTTGAACTCGAGCCGGTGATCGAACCATTGCGTTTTCCAGCCGAGCTCGTTGTTGATCAGCGTATCAGGGGTGAAGGCGAGCGGAGACCGAAAATTCAGCACCGGGCTGTAATGCGTGCTGCGATTGAAGCCGCCGGGGCGAAAGCCTTGCGACCACGTGTAATAGACCAAAATATCGGGCGTGATCTTCCAGGTGAGATTGGCCCGGCTCTTGAACCCGGTATAGGTCGTCTTGAGGTGCTCGGCATCCAAATTCGTGGCGCTCGCCAGACAGGGCGGCGGTCCGGCCCCATAGCAGCCAAAGCTGCTGACCGCGCTGCCGATTTCTATGTTGTCGAATCGGTAGTAGCGAGTGCCGGCCGTCAACGTCAGTACCTTCGGCACGATGTCAAAATCCACCGATGCGAATGCCGCCCGCTGCTTGTAGCCGCGGGTGACATCGTCGAAGAATGCGTCATTGTCGTTGCGGATATTTGGATTGTTCGCGCTCGCTCCCGGCGGCGGACCGATGTCGGTAAAGCCCGGTGCAGTCTTGTACAGCCAATCGGTCTGCTCATGAATTACGTAGTTTTCCCAGAAGATGCCGCCGATACCTCGCAGTCGCCAGTCATCCGGTGTGCTCACTCGCATCTCATGGCTTTGATGCACGTCCCGCTCGTGATCATGCCATGTGGTGCTCGGCGAATAGCACTGACCTGGCTTTCCCGTTTCCGCCGGCGAGAGGCATTGGTAATAATCGGCGTACGTGCCACGCGCGTAGTTGGTGTAGTCCTGAATCTGATCGACAGTGCGCACCAAATACGCGCCGCTATAGACGAAATTGAGCGCACCGATGCGGCCATTGATGGTCAGTGCCGTATTTTCGAAACGATCCTTGTCGAAGGACGGATTGTAAAGCTGGACCGATAGGTCCGGCAGATTCACCGGCGAAGAACCCGAGCTCTTGGGCGTCTCGTAAAACACTCCTTGCGCGTCCATGCTCTGGTATGCCTGCGACAGCAGCGCGTTCCAGTCGTCATTGATCTTCCAGAGCGCCCCGGCGCGAATGCCCTGGTAGGTGACGGGGTTGATATCATTGCCGACGATACTGTTGTTATTGGCCGAATTCTGGGGCGTAGCGGGACCGGGCACATTGTTGACGTACCCTGCGTAGTGAATGCCTCCATCGGTACGTTGGCGCACGAACGTGCCCGGGACGTTGTCGATGTAGCCTCCTCGAGCGTCATTGTAGATCACCGCACGCACCGCCAAGGTGTTGTCGATCACCGGCAGGTTGATGGTCGCATCCACGTTGCTGCTGGGACTGCCATGCGCGGTGGCCGCATAACCCGCATTGACGTTACCTTCGGTCACGTCGATTTTCGGCTTGTTGGTGATGTAGCGCACCACTCCGGCCTCTGCACCGGCGCCGAACAGTGTTCCCTGCGGGCCCTCGAGCACCTCGATACGCTCGATGTCGGCCGCGTAGACGTCGAGATTTCGGCCCGGTAGCTGAGCAGATTGGTCGTCGAGGTAGACGGCGACGTTCGGGAAATCGCCGACGGCGCCGCCGCCCTGAATCGTTCCAGGACCGATGCTCAGGCCGCGCATGTAGATATTATTTTGGCCCGGACCGTTGCCGGCCACCGTCACATTGGGCAGATACTTGATGATGTCATCGAAGGTTTCGATGCTCAGTTGCTTGAGCGTTTCACCCGTGAACGCCTGGATCGCGATTGGCACATCCTGCAGGTTCTCCGTTCGCCGTTGGGCGGTCACCGTGATCTCCGTAAGTTCGTTACCGGTCAGGGCGTTGGCGCTTTGCGGAGTTGACTGATCTGCAGCAGATACCTTGGCCGCCACCATACAGGCGGACAATGCAGCATCCAGCAACGTCGAGCGCCTGGGTTTGTATGCAGTGTTCGGGTGGTTTCTTTTGTTCTTCGCCATCGATTGTTTCCTCGCTCGCAAAATTCTGTTGAGCCGAAACACCGTGTCCTCGAGACCGCTATCAAGGTGCGCAGTGAAGCCTCGCGTTGATACACGCACCGACCCGGGTCCGTCTGACGCGGAGCGCTGTCTTCAATCGGCAGCCGCTGCGTTCAGAACCCGTGCGCTGCGGACGATCTATCCCACGTCTAACATGCTCGCGCCTTGGGGCGTCGATACGGCGTCAGTGCATTAATGGTCCCCCTGGGTGAATATTTGGATTTGCATCCCAGTTATTTAGATTTGCATACCAGTTAAAAATATTGCATACGGATATCATGGGAATTCGGGATAGTCAATAATCTTCAAACTGATTTTCACCGCGCTGGATCGCACGCACCGTGGGAAGATGCATCTCGGAATTTCGGCGACGGCCCGACTGCGCGTGGATCCGGTGACCAACACGACGCGGTAGCTTGGCTCTAGTTGCTTTCTGGTCGATGGACGCTCGTCATTGCTTGGTCTGTTTTGTCGAAATGTTGCCGCAACTTTCGCCTGGCATCATTGGACCGCCTGGATAGAAGGTCGATGCCGGCGTCGACTTGATAAAGGCGAGTGCCTCTTTCGAGCCATCCCCGACCTTCCGGAACGCTTGCCAGGCGGCGGTGGGAGCTGCGCCGAAATTGCGTTTCGCATCCTGGGCTTTGCGAACATCCATCCAATGCGCCGCAGTATTCAGGTCGCTTGCAACCAGCATCCAGCTTTCGTCGACCGCTTCGATAGCGCGCTTGACCTTGAAGAGCGATTCGGCATCGAGTTCCTCAACTCCCTCGGGGTCCGCCGAATAGCCTTCCGGGGGTACCGGATTGATCAGGCCTTGGATCGTCTGCCAAACCTCATGGTTGCTCCAACCGGTACCGCGTCGGCCGCCCGAAGCACCGGTGGGATTTAGAATGTCTTGTGCACGCACGACTGTGAAGAATGTGCTGCCGAACCGCTCCTGCCGCAGCATCACCGCAACGTCCATGTTCGCGAGTGCGATTGTGAAGGATTCGAGGCGATTGCTGAGCGGATAGGGATCCCAGTTGGCATTGGAGAAGACGTAACCGTGCTGGTTATGGTTCGCAGCGCCGCCCTTCACATAGTATTTCATCGCCTGAGGCGTGGAAAGTTCCCAGGAATCCTTTGGGGACACGTTGACGCGCGTGACCGGGTTATGCTCCGTCCCGTTGATTTGAATCGTGACGGCTTCGCGCAGATTATCCCATTCTTCCCAAGCTGAGCCCTGACGGACATAGCTGGCGCGCAAGCTTTCGGGATCCTGGATAATTCGAGTCTCGTCGTCTTCGAACAGATAGCTTCCCTTGAGCATGTCGAGCACGCGAGCGGAATCCCAGTTGATCCACTTGTACGGTCGGCTAACCTGCACGGGCATGAAGAGCGGCGTGATCGAGCTATTCATGCCATTGAGATCCATTGCGTATGCAAGGTCGACCCACTCGAGATAGCGGCGCGCATCTTCGACCAAAATCGCGGAGAGGCCGGCAACATCGGAGTTGACCGTATCCATGGTGTTGTCGCCCGGGCCAGGCTGGATCGGCTGCAGCCCCGCGTGTTGCAAAGCTTCCGACGCCAACATGCGGACGCCGTGGAGATAGGCCTCGCCGGCGCCTACCATCGCTGCGTTCATAGCACCAGCGGACGGGCCTTCGGCCTCACCGGTGCCGGCGCGCGATCGCATGACCGGGGTGATATCGGCATTAATAAGATCGATCAACCCCTGCATCATGGCGGGGCTGGCCGCCATATAACTCATCTGGTTGGCCCGGATCACCATCATGGCTCGGACCGAGGCCTCATCCATGAACTCAGGTCCATGCTCGTCGGATTCGTCACTGCCATTCCTAAATTCGTCGAGCGCCTGCGCTTCGAGTTTCGGCCGGTTCTCCGGCGACATCGGGTCGCCTTTGAACCGTACTACTTCGCGTCCGGCACCTGAGTTGCGGTTGAAGAGATAGATCGGGATGCCCTCGGCTGCGCCCTCGTTCATGAGGTTGAACGTGTCGAGATTGCGTCTCTTCGCCTCCGGGCTAAACTTCACTTTCGCGCCGTATCGAGCGACCTGGATGACCTGAGCGATCGTCAGATCATTGCCGGTGAGTATGATGGTCTGATTCGCGAGTGTAGGACTGATCGGGTGATATTCATGCGCCGCCGTCGAGGAAGCGAGGGCGCAAGCGCCCAGAATCATCGATGTACGAACCGCCGCCTGGGCGCGCAGCCGCCAAGTGTCATGCATGTCATTTCCCCCCGTCGTTAGCGTGTTTCGCTTGAACTATTGTTAGCGAAATCAGCTGCATTGGATGCCGATGTGTCATTGATGTGCCGCAGGCCGCAATGACAGTATTTATCGTATTGTCTAATACGCAGTATTGGCCGCGTGCTCAAAAGTGGCAAGCAGCCCAATGATGTCTCTGCCCCAAACCTCCAATTCCCGTGTCGTTTGGGAAAGGTGACAAAAAGGCGTGGGCTGCATTGTTTGAATGCGGAGGCCGAACTATATGACGATGGCAGCCCGCGCAGCCTCGACAAGTTCAACCACGAGGCCGTAGGTCATGAGCGATCGCGCTGCCGCCTTCGATCGGGTCTCACTTGATCGCGGCCAAGAGAAAGCGGGCCATGATCCCGACAGCCTCGTCCGACTCGGGAATGTCCAGATAGGACCAGAAGGCATGCGGTAGGGCCTCGAAGACCGTCAGCTTGGCGTCGACCCCTGCCCGCAGCAGGGCGCGATGAAATAGTGCCGTGTCACTCAGCAACACGTCGCGAGTGCTGGTGATGCAAAGTGTCGGCGGGAGGCCCCGTAAGTCGCCGTAAAATGGCGACATCGCGGGATCCTTCGGATCGTGGGCGCCCACATAGGGGGTCTCGAACTCGGGAAGGGTTCGGTGTTCGTCGGACACCGAAAAATAATACTCGGAGTCTCCCGCTTGACTCAGGTCGGCACTGCCGGAAAAGAAACCGAGGGCTGCGGGCAAGGGTAAGCCCTCCTTTCGCAATCTCATCGCCGTCTCGGCCGCGAGAATGGCGCCGGCCGATGTGCCGTACAGTCCGATATGGGAAGCGCTGTACGTCTTCAATATTTCCTTGTACACCGTCACGACATCATCGACGGCCGCTGGGAAGGGGTGCTCGGGCGCGAGGCGGTATAGAACCGAGACGACCGTTGTTTGCGTGAGAGCGGCAATCGGCACATTTTCCGTCAACGACCCGGAATCGAACAGAAACCCACCGCCGTGCAGATCGATCAGGATTCGGCCGGATACGGCTCGCGAGGATCCGGCAGGCTTTATCGTCCTCACTTGCACTCCGGCAATCACTCCGCTTTCGATAGTCACCGGGTATTTCCGCATTTGCACCTTGGCAAAGTTGATCTGGTAGTCGTAGAAAAACCGCCGCCGCTCCTCCAAGGTGGCCGTGGCAGGAGGCGGCATAGGCGGCTTCGCCAACGCCCGCTGCGCCTCGGGGCTCACCGTGCCAGGAATCTGCGGCGCAACCAACGGTGCGACATCGCCCGCAATACTCGTGCCTACGCACATCAGAGCGGTCGCTATGGATAGGATTACGAATCGCGGTAACATCGGTGCCGATCTCCTCTGCACATTTCGAATGTGCGCCCCGCCCGCGAGAGTTCTCAAAAGCGGTAGCGCAGGGATACACCCCACATTCGGGGCTCTCCATAGACCGTGGTTGCCGTGCCGATCGTAGAGTAGAGATCCTCGTTGGCCACTCGATAGGTCTTGTTGCCCACATTGGTGACAAACAAAGAAGCATCGAGCCGCGACCCAAACATTCTCTCCCAGTCGGCGCGCAAGCCCACGAGCCCGTACGGCGGAATGAAACTGCCGGGGTCTACCGACGAGAAGCCAGCGAATACCCTATCTTGGTAGGTGAAGCTCGCGCCCATCCACACCGCTCCGGCGGAACCGGGAAGGGGCAGCCGAACCCGTGCGGCCGCGCTCCCCTTGTGCCTGGGCGCATTGGCATAGGGAAGGTTGGTTAGATTCTGGCCCAGAGGCGTGATGTAGCGATTGTAGTAGGCATCCATGTAGGAGTAGGTCAGCGTCAGCTCGGTGAAGCGGGTTGGCTGCAGCGTGTTTTCGATTTCCACGCCTTCAATCGTTGCGCGCGCCGCGTTCTCGGTCACCGACTCCTGCAAATTGTCGATGAGATCGCTGGTGTTGACCTGCGCGTCGCGGTACCAGCTATGGTACGCCGCGATATTGGTCCTCCCTTTGACGTTACCCAGCGACCAGTCGATTTTGGCGCCGATTTCCACGTCTCGCACGGTTTCCGGGCGAAAGGAAAAGGCGGAACTGCTCGGGTCGCCGACGGTCACTGCGACAATGTTGAAGCCACCGCTCTTGTAGCCCTGCCTCGACACCAGGTACAACAGGATGGTGGGATCCCACTGGTAGTCAAACCCTACGGTGTACGAGCTTCCTTGATGATTCGCTGCGGCGGAGACGGAACAATTCGGATATGCCGCTCCGGCCCGAGAGGTGCAGGCATCGCCGGCCTGGGGTGTCCGAGTCGCATCGAATGATTGGCTGTAGCCCTCGCGTAAATGATCCCAGGTGTAGCGGTAACCCGCGGTGAAGCTCAGGCCGTCGAGCAACCAGGCCAGCTTGTAGCTTCCCTGGCCATACATACCGAAGGAAGTGCCGCTATAGTCGATATTTTGGCTGTTGCTGTAGAAAGGCAGGAGCGCTACTTGCTGTGAATAGTTCCGATTCGACGGGTCTGGCGTGTTGTCGCTTTCATAGTAGAGGCCGGTCTGCCAATTCAAAGTCTTCGCGAACGAATTACCCTGTAGCTGTAGCTCCTCCGTCAGGGTTCCTTGGTCGACCAGCCATGCGCCGGGCGCCGAGCCGACCGAGTCGAGAAGCGCCAGCCGGGTGCCATCCTCGTCGTCTTGCCGGCGAATCTGTTGCCGGGAGTAGCTGACGATGTTTCGCAACGTGAGATCCTCGCCCAGAGTCACCGAGGTTTTGTTGATGAGGTTGTAGAAGACTCCTTGGTCTAGCTCGCTCACGCTCAATGCAGTCCGGCGGGTGCCTCGTGCCTGTTGTGCGGTCACATAGTCGAGAATCCCTGTGCCGATGAAGGGATTATTCGGATTGCCGGCGATGACACTGGTACCGGGTCCATGCTCATTGAAGGCCAGATAGTTTCCGATGAAATAATTTTCGATGGCATTCGTCGGCTGGAACAGAATGCCGATGCGGGCGGCCTGAAAATGCCGATTGTCGTATTCGACTCCGGTGTTCACGTCGCGGGTGTAGCCTTCGCGCGAAGCGAGCTGTCCCGCGATGCGAACGGCGAGCTCGCCGTCGATCACAGGGATATTGATCGCCCCTTGAGCCTCGCCGCGAGCGTAATCGCCGGCCAGCAGTTGACCATCGCCTTCGAATGTCTCGAGGCTGGGACGCCGCGGCTCGAATAGGATGGCGCCTCCCGTCGTATTGCGGCCGAAGAGCGTTCCCTGGGGTCCCTTGAGAACCTGCACCGACTGAAGATCATAGTAGAGTCCGGGGCCCGACATCGGCACTGGAACTTCCGACAGATAGCCGACGACAGCGGGACCTCCGCCCGCGCCTCCCCCGGTGTTTTGACCGGTTTCACCTTGGCCGCGGAGGGTGAAGAACTGCTGACTGCTGCCGTGAGCATAGCTGGTCACGTACGCCGAAGGCACGAGCTGCTGCAGATCAGTCAGAGTAGAGACCCCCTGGCGCTGCAAGGTGTCCTGATCGAACGCGGAAATCGCCATGGGTACTTGCTGCAAGGATTCTTCGTGCCGCCGTGCCGTGACGACAATTTCCCCCATGGCGGCGTCCGCTGAGTTCCCAGAAGAGATTGGAATCGCATTGCGCTTACGCGAAGCATCGGCGTTCTCGGCGAGACCGGGCAAATCACCCGCTTCTCTCCCCTCACCTGCTACACTTCTCCCTCCTCCGCCGTCCGATAGCGGGGGGACCGAACCTAGGGACGACTCCGACGTCCTTACCGGCACGATGACGACGGTCTTTTCATCCGCCTTGCGGTAGGTGAGACCAGTTCCGGCGAGAAGCCGTTTCAGGGCATCGTCTACGCTCAATTGAGCCGCGAGCGCCTTCGCCGAGAGTCCAGCAACCAGGCTCCTGTCGAACAGGATGTTGCTGTGCGTCTGGCTGGCCACGGCTCGAAGAGAATCGGCAAGCGGTTGAGCAGGCAAGTCGAACTTGGTCGTTGCTTGGGCATGTGCGACCGCGGAAGCACTGAGAAAGGCGGCCGCCAGAATTGCCCGCGCGAGCACGCGCCGAATATTGCTGTACATTGTTTTCATACTCCCCCTCTGTACAGGTAAGACGTGGCGGCGTAATAAAAACCTCAGTTCAACAAAGGTGGTTCCCGCCGCGCCCTGGGCGAGCGGGTAGATTGGGCATGAGGGGATGATTCGCAAGGACTGCGTGTATCCGGCGACGCCCAATTGCGTCGACGGGAATTTCAAGCGGCCGCTAGCGCGAGGAATGCGTTCCCGATGCCGGAGTGCCCGAGAGAACAATTTCATGTGGGCGCTCGGTCACCGTGAGTCCGTAGGTTTTTCCCACGGCCTTGGCAAAGCTCAGCGAGTCTCCCACTTGGAATAGACCGTTGATGAGTAGCGCCTGGGCTTCGGGCCGTTCGACGACGAGCTTGACCGAGTTGTAGCGATTCATCTCCGACGCCGCATTCGACAGCGGCGTGTCATCCAGAATGATGTGCCCCTGACGCCACGCGATTGCTCTGCCCAGCGACGGCGTGTCGAGTTGAGCCTCCTTGTCCGGGGGGAAGGTCAACCGCTGACCGGGCGACAAGGTAAATACTTCGCCCGAGGTCGCCGCGTCTGTCACAACATTACCGGCACGCCGCCCGGGCGGTGGGGGTACCTCGGGCGCGACCGTCACCCTGCCCTCCACCAGCGTCACGGCCAGCCCTTGCTCGTCCCGGCGAACGACAAAGGAGGTTCCAAGCGCATTGACCCGCCGACCGCCGGCCTCGACGACGAACGGCCAGTCTGGTCTTTTGGCTACGTCAAACAGCGCCTCGCCGGTCTTGAGCTCTACCTTCCGGATACGTCTATCGTAATGCACGATCACACGCGTGGCGGTGTTGAGAAACACGCGCGTGCCGTCCTGCAGCGTCAGCGACCTCTGCTCACCCACACCGGTCGAGACGCCCGCATGTTGGTAAAAAAATATCCCCACTGCGATTCCGACCACCGCGAGGGTCGCTGTGGCAAACGCCCAGGGCACGCGACTTCTCCGCACCGGCGGGGCAGTGACGGCAAATGGCATGACGCGCCGCAAGTTCTGCGACTCTTCCCACACTTCCGTGGCAAGCTCGAATGCCTTGGAATTCAGCGGACTGGCCTGCAGCCATTGCTTCACTCCGGCCACGGCGGCTTGATCGCGGTCGCCGCCATGCAGGCGTGCAATCCATACTCCTGCTTCGGCGAGACGCTCGGGCGGTATCGCCTGCTCCCGTATTTCCTCGCGTGTGTTCATTCGCGTTGCCGCTGCATGGCCAAGACGGTCACCGCGCTGGCGATGTGCTTCTCCACGGCACTCTTGCTTACTCCTAGCTTGCTTGCGATTTCCGCGTGACTGAATCCTTGTAGCCGGTGCATGAAGAAAATTTCCCGGGTGCGAAGACCCACGCGATCGAGCGCTTCCCTCATCCTGAGAAGACGTTGTTCGGCCGCAAGAATCTCATCCGGCGCCGGACTTAGGTCGACGAGATTCAGCTCTTCGACGGACTCCCTCTCGTAGAGGCCGCTGCGGGAGTGCCGATGCACGTCGACTGCAAGATTCATGGCAGTACGCGTCACAAAGGCCTGCGGATGACGCACGTCCCGGCCGGCATTGGTGTAGGCGTGCAGCCGCAGCATCGCCTCCTGAACGAGATCTTCGGCGTCTTCCGGCGTCGCTCCGCCACGGCACAGCAGCTTTTTGAGGCGGCGCAGTTGGCTCTTCAGCGCGTACATACCGACAACAATGGCACGAAAGCCGAGCTGCTTCCAGCGCGGCATGGATCCACACCGCGATGGGTCAGGGCGAAGAAATCCACTGAGGTTTTCCGTAGGCTGCAACGTCTTTGCCGCCGAACGGCCTGCGCAAATCTGGCGACGTCGCGCCTCGGGATTCGCGATGCCGCGGAAATCGCGGGCGCGGCATTCTATCGACATATCTCTCGTATGGCCAGGCTAGCGTCAAGGCCGAATTTCGAGCGTCATTTTGGCGGCAATCTTTTGTTGGATTATTTTCTGCGCATGCTTGAGGTTAAAAGCGTGTCAACCTTAATGTGCTTGCTGCGCGGATCGTGTGCTTTGAGCCGCATTGTAGTGCGCAAGAAAATCTTGAATTGCCGCGCGTACGCCGGTTTTATTGAACAGGTAAAACAATTCGTTCGCGCGCGGCGCGCGCCGAAAATAATCTTCTTCCGGGATGCGTGGATAATCCGGACGGTGCGCAATTGTTGCCGAACTACATGTGATCTGCTCATCCGGAGAGAGTCGTAAGTCATGCATTGACTCTAGGGCAAACAATTTACGGATTTGTAGGGCGTGCGCGGTGGGATGCGAATATATTTTCTGCATGCTGACGTGCCGTTCGCTGGGCGGCAGCGACACCACGGTGCCCGCGGGTCCATAGGGATAATGGTTGCTGTCGGTGTGATTGGTGTAAAGCAGAAAGATTGGGTTACCTTGCCATTGCTCGAGTGCTTGGTCGAGGGCCACGCTGGTGAGTTCATGATCTGGATGAGTGTCAAGTCGTGGATCGGGCATCACCACAATCCCCGGGTTCACCTTGCGCAGCACCTCAACCAAATCCTCCACCAAATGTTGCCAGGTATTGCTGCGCGCTGCGCTCGATACCAGTTTGCTCAAGTTGGCGCGCCGATAGAGCGCCACATCGGTATTTGCACTATAGACTTCGGGAAACGTTTGCCTGGGTGCCCGATACATCGCTTCCAATTGCCCATCGAAGTAGCCGAGATTGGCGGTGCGCTCCGGAGGAATATTGCCCTGCCACGGAATAGTCACGCTATCGACCGCACGCAAATAGCCTTTGAGGGAGTAATGCTCCGCCGGGTCACTGACGCTGGCACGATAGTTCATGTCACCGGCATTGCCTGCGGTAACCGTGACCACGCTGGCTTGCCGATCGGCATACAGGCCAAACGCCGCGATTTCGGCATCGTCGGGATGAGGTGCAATCACTAAGATGCGTTGTTGCAAGTCGAGATGATTGTCGAATAAACGTAGCGTGGCCGTTTCGGCTTCGAGCGTCACTGCATGAGTGCGAATGATCACTTCGGTACCGCCGGCAAGTTGCTCACGCAAGCCGGCTAAGTTTAGCCAACGCACACCCACCGCATTGGTATCGAGATACTGTTGAATGCGGAACTCGCCGACTGACACTTCAACCCAGGGATCTTGTTCTGCGCCCCAGCTGCGGACTGCGAGCAAAGCAGTGTCCCATTGAGTGACTGTGCGTGGCCAGGTGAAGCGTACGCCCTCGGCAATTCTCGACAGTCGGATGACGTGGGTAACACTGTCTGCCGCCGCAAATTCATAAGGGTCACTATCATAGCGTGCTGGGGTTGCGGCACTTGCCGCCGGCGGCACGTTGACTTGAGGTCCTGATGGCGCTTGAGCTCCGCTGATCCGCGCAGTGGCCGCCAATATCGCCATAACTAACCTTGCAATGTATCTATGCATCGTTGAGGCTCAAGCGTAGGTTTCGTTCGTGCCGCCCCTGATTGCGTTGCGAATGAGCGGTCGCGCCCACACCCCGACGCTCAAGACGAACCCGAACGTGAGATACAGAAACAGCATTCCAAATCGTAGGCCGTACAGATCCCCGAGCCAGCCAATAACAAAGGGCACGAGCGCACCACCCATGATCCCCGAGCACAGGATCCCGGCGAAAGGGCCGTGGTGCTGGGGTACCGAGTTTAAGCCCAGCGACACCAGTGTGGGCCACATGATCGAGGCGAAGAAACCGATGCAGGGAAAGGCCACTCGGGATACTTCGGCCGAGCCAAACAGGGCCACCGACAGCATGCACAGCGCACCGAGCGAAAACCCGATCAATACGCGGCGACTGTCGAAAAGCTTCAGCAAGCCCATCCCCAGGAGACAGCCGGCGGTCATAAGTCCCCAGTAGTAGGCCACCGCATCCGCACCTCCCTTGTGGGGATCGACATGGTGATAGCGCTCGAGAAACGGGGACATCCAATCGGCCGTGCCCTGCTCGCAGCCGACGTAGGCAATTATCGCGAGAAAATAAAGCCAGACGTAAGGATTGCGCAGAAGCTGCCGGTACATGGAAAGCGTGCCCGCCGACTCCTCCGCCGTACGCTCCACCTTGGGTAAGCGCAGCAATGTGATCACCACCACGCAAACGCCAGAGACCACGGCAAATATCCAATAAATCGATGCCCACGGAAGCGCGGGAGTTGTAATGTTGCCCAGGACTGCGTAGAGGCCCTTAAGATCGCGATGCGCGGGATCGAGGTGGCTCACGAGATCGGAATAGACCAGAGGACTCACGAAGGAAGCGGCGCCGAAGATGAGCTGTGCGAACGCTGAGTTGAATGCAAAGTGCTCCTC
>Ga0137409_10000849_pt1 | contig 33491 bp, 29 predicted proteins | sample CZODoug1_16funga_FD_122059 | JGI IMG/M metagenome (GOLD analysis project Ga0137409, IMG submission 122059) | Vadose zone soil fungal communities from Angelo Coast Range Reserve, California, USA - CZODoug1_16fungal (Hybrid Assembly) | ecosystem: Environmental > Terrestrial > Soil > Vadose zone... | reverse complement strand
CTTGAGGCCTTCGATTCCTGGGGGTTGTGCAGGGTTGCCCTGCGTCGCGCGCCGCCTGCTGATGGCGGAGCACGGACAGACCGGAGCCACGCTTAGTGTATTTCATTTATAGCCTTCTCATGGGCCTCGCGGCCCTTTTGCTGGTGCCCTATTGGCTCGTCCAGGGACTGCGCCACGGAAAGTATATCTCTAACCTTGGGGAACGCCTGGGGTTCACTTTTCCCGCGCTCGACAAGCTGCCTGCGCCTTCCACGGGTGCGATATGGATTCATGCTGTGAGTGTCGGCGAGGCGCTTTCCAGCATTACTCTTGCGCGGCGGTTGAAGGAAGCCTACCCCCATCGGCCTCTCATTCTTTCGACGACCACCAACACAGGGCAGGCACTGGCGCGCGAACGCATGCCGTTTGCCGAGGCCATCATCTATTTTCCGCTGGATTGGGCTTTTTGTGTCCGGCGCGCGCTCGATGCTGTGCGTCCGTCGGTTGTTCTGGTGCTGGAGACCGAAATCTGGCCGAATTTTCTGCGAGAAGCCGGACGTCGTAAGATTCCTGTACTTTTCGTCAGCGGACGCATTTCTGACCGCTCCTTTGCACGCTACCAGAGCTATCTCGGAGTTTTTGGCTTTTTCTTGCGTCCCTTCCTAAAGAGCGTGCTTTCCAATGCCCGCGCCTTCCTCATGCAGAGCGAGAAAGATGCGGATCGCTTGCGAGCCCTGGGCGCGCCGGGGAATCGCGTGCGGGTCAGCGGAAATTTGAAATACGACCTGGAGCTTCCCGCACCCACGCCGTTGTCGAATTGGCTCGCAACCGAGCTCAAGCGCAGCGGCCGATCGCCGATTATCGTCGCCGGCAGCGTTGTTGCGACGGAAGAGCCGCACGCGCTCATCGCGTTTGGAACTTTGCAAGGCGAATATCCGAAAGCGCTGCTTGTGCTTGCGCCTCGCAAGCCGGAGTGTTTTGATGATGCCGCGGAATTCATCGATGAATCGCACCGCAAGTTCATCCGGCGGTCTCGCTTGCCGATTCCAGGGCCGGGACAATCGCAAGCCATTCAGCCGTCTGATAACTCCACCATTCCGGATGACGTCACCGTTCTTCTGCTTGACAGCATCGGCGAGCTGGCCTCGCTTTATGGACTAGCCGACGGCGCCTTTGTGGGAGGCTCGCTCGTTTCTTCCGGCGGTCACAATATTCTGGAACCGGCGGCGTTCGGTAAGATCCCCGTGTTTGGCGCATCGATGGAAAATTTCGCGGAAATTGCCGCCCGTTTTGTTGCGGCGGGAGCCGCCATTCAGGTGGAAAGCCCGGAAGACGTCGGCGTCGCCTGGATCGAATTGTTTCGCGATCCGGAGCGTATGGAAAAAATGAGCGAGATGGCGCGCCACTTGGTGGCCGACTCGCGCGGGGCGACGGATCGCGCGGTGGCAGAGATTGCGAAGCGCCTGGACGGAGCCGGGCGATGAATGTTCCGTCACTATTGCCGAGACTGCTGTGGCCGCTCTCGTTGCTCTATGGTGCCGGAGTTCGCGTGCGTGTTTGGCTGTACGCCAACAGATGGTTCAAGCAGAAACGCTTGAATGCGCCCGTCATCAGCGTCGGGAATCTGTCGGTTGGCGGCACTGGCAAAACGCCCATGGTGATTTGGCTCGCCGAGAAATTTCTTGCTGATGGAAAGCGTGTTGCGATTCTGAGCCGCGGTTACCGAGGCGCGAATGGCACAAGCGACGAAATCGAGTTGATGAAATTCCGATTGCAGGGCCGCGTCTCTTTTGGCGTGGGCAAAAACCGCTTCGCCGAGGGCCACCGGCTCGAATCGCAGCAGTTTATCGATGTATTTCTTCTGGATGACGGTTTTCAGCATCTGCAGCTCGCCCGCGACCTGAATATTCTTTTGATGGATGCGTCTCGACCGCTTGCGGGGGAGTTGTTACTGCCCGCTGGCCGCCTTCGGGAACCCGTTGCGGCCATGAGCCGCGCAAATTTGATTATTTTTACTCGGGCCGAAACGGCGTCTGGAACGCTTGAGGCGATCGGGAAGCTTGATCAGTATCCGGTTTTCGCTGCCTCCACTCGACTGCTTGGGTTCCGCCGTTTCGGCGGCGAGAGCGCTCCTCTCTCTGTCAACGAAATCGGCGCGGGTCCTTTTTTTGCATTCTGCGGTCTCGGCAATCCTGACGCGTTCTTCCGCGATCTCGGGAATTGGGGGCTTGCCATTTGCGGCCAAGCCAGCTTTCCAGATCATCATCACTATACCCAGCGGGACATCTTAGAGGTCAGGCGGGAAGGGAAGCGGGTTGGTGCGAACGCATTTGTGACGACCGAAAAGGACGCGCAGAATCTGGGCAGTCTCAAGTTCGAGGAAACTCCGGTGTACGTTGCAGTGATCGACCTGACTGTGACACCGGAGGCCGATTTCAGAAATGTTCTCGATCAGACGGTTGCGGCCGGCGCGGGGGCGGCGGCGTGAAGATCCTCATACGCGCGACGAATTGGGTTGGGGATGCCATCATGGCGCTGCCGGCCCTTCACGCGGTGCGCAAGCGTTTTCCTGGCGCGGAAATCGCGATCGTGGGACGGCCCTACGTCGCGGATATTTACCGCGATCAAGAGATCTGCGATCAACTTATCCCGTACGATCCGAGGGGTTTGAACGCCGGATTTTCTGGCCGCGAGCGCCTGGCAGCGGAACTTCGAGCGCAGAAGTTCGACGTGGGTTTACTGCTACAAAATGCGTTTGATGCGGCGTGGCTGGCTTGGCGCGCTAGAATTCCGGAACGAATCGGCTATGCTCGCGACGCCCGCAGCTTTCTTCTGACGAAGGCCATACCGCTCCCCCGGCATGGGGAAATCCCTGCGCATGAGAAGTTTTATTATCTGGAACTCCTGCGCCGCGCAGGCTGGCTGGATTCCGTGCAGGATGAAACATTTATTAGCCTGCGCGTTTCAGAAGAGAAGCGCCGGAGTGCCGATGAGTTTCTTTGCAAATCCGGCGCGCGCAAGGGGGCGCTGAGAATTGCTATCGGGGCCGGCGCATCGTATGGATCGGCGAAGTGCTGGCCGCCTCCGCGGTTTGCCGAGGTGGCAAATCGGCTGCAATCGGAGGCCGATGCCGACGTCATTCTCTTTGGAACTGCAGCCGACGCAAGCGTCTCGACGGCCATCTCTGCCGAGATGCGTCGAACTCCCGTTGATCTCACAGGGAAAACCGCAATTGCCGATTTGCCCGCGCTGCTCTCGCAGTGTCATCTCTTCATCGGCAACGATTCGGGCGCGATGCACGTAGCCGCGGCTGTTGGCCTGCCCGTCATCGCGGTGTTTGGTCCCACCGATCCGGAGGGAACAGCTCCCGTCACGCCGCGGTGCAGCATCGTTCAGCAAAAGTCTTACTGCAGCCCATGTTTTCTCCGCCGCTGCCCGACCGATCACCGGTGCTTGACCGCAATCACGGCCAACATGGTGGAGGCCGCGGCAAGACCATGGCTGCACTCGACCCAGGTGCAGCGTGCTTGAGCAATCTCCGTTGCGCCCCGCCGTTTTCCTCGATCGCGATGGGACGATCGCGGAGGAAGTGGGCTACTTGAATCACACCAGCCGATTTCGTATGTTTCCCTTTGTCGCGGCTGCTATTCGCCGGCTGAACGAAGCGGGCTTGCCTGTTATCGTGGTCACCAATCAGTCCGGCGTCGGCCGCGGTTACTTTCCAGAATCGCTCGTGCACGCCGTAAACGAATTGATGACGCAACAACTTGCCGAGAAGGGCGCGAAGATCGACGCGGTCTATTATTGTCCGCACACCTCCGCCGAAAACTGCAGCTGCCGCAAGCCAAGAACCGGCATGCTGGACCGCGCAGCGCTGGAACACACTCTCGATTTGCAGCGCTCTTTCGTGGTTGGCGATCGGTATGGCGACATAGAACTCGCGCGAAATGCCCGTGCGCGAAGCGTCCTTGTGCGTACAGGCTACGGTGAAGGTGAACTGGCCTGGCACGCGGCGAAGTGGCCCCTGGCGCCCGACTTCGTCGCGGAAGATCTCACCCAAGCCGCAAACTGGATCTTGAGGCAACAAAAATGAAGCGTACGCGCTCGCAAGAGCCAGCGTCAACGTCGGTCGACCTTCTCGCCCTCCGCGAGTGCGTCGAGCGGTTCACTACGAAAACGATCGTTCTCCTCGGTGATTTCGTGGCCGATGAGTTCCAATATGGCGAAATCTCGCGCGTCTCGCGCGAAGCGCCGGTCTTGATCGTCAAACATCGCGAAACTCAGATTGTTCCCGGCGGCGGAGCCAACGCCGCCAATAATCTCGCGTCTCTCGGTGCGCGCGTCCTGCCCGTCACGGCGGTGGGCAATGACGCCGCGGGAGACGCGCTGATCGCTCACTTTCGCTGCCAGGGAGTCAGCGTTTCCGGTATTGTCCGCGTGAAAGGCTGGACGACGCCTACCAAAAGCCGCTTTCTGGCTGGCTGGGCGCACACCGTGGGACAACAGGTTCTGCGCGTGGACTACGAACCGAAATCGCTTCTGCCGGACGCGGCTCGAAAAAAGCTCCATCAGCGGCTAACCGCAAGTCTGCGCCACGCCCACGCGCTCGCTGTTTCCGACTACGGCTTTGGCGTAGCGACTCCGGAACTTGTGCAGCAGGCGTCCGCGAAGCGCAAGAGTGCGCTGCACGTCACGCTCGACGCGCGTTACCGTCTGCACCGTTATGCGAAGGCGGGAATTACTTCGGCTACGCCAAATGAGGCCGAGCTTGAGGCTGAACATCACATGGCCATCGGTCAAGATACCGGCCAGCTCGAGCGCGCAGGCCGCGCGACTTTTTCCGAGATGAAATTGCAATCGCTCCTTGTAACCCGCGGACGGCACGGTGCGGCTCTTTTCGAACCGGGGGATCGCTTTACGCGGATTTCCGTTCACGGCAGCGATCAAGCCGTGGACGTCACCGGCGCCGGCGACACTGTTCTTGCCGCTTACACTCTGGCGCTCGCCTGCGAGGCATCTCCTCTCGAAGCTGCGCACATCGCCAACATCGCCGGAGGCCTGGTGGTCATGAAACGCGGGACTGCTACGATTTCGCGCGCAGAACTTCTCGAGGCCATCCGCGCCGAGGCATCCGGAGCCGCCTCTTAAATCATGCGTGAAGCCGCTTCCAAAATCGTCGCGCGTGATGTGCTACGCGAGAAACTTGCGGAACACAAGCGCCATGGCCGGCGCATCGTTTTTGCCAACGGTTGCTTCGATACTCTGCACGTCGGGCACATTCGTTATCTCGAAGGTGCCCGGCGCGAAGGCGACATTCTCGTTGTTGGTGTGAACGCCGATTCCAGCGTCTGCAATCTCAAGGGGCCCGGCCGGCCCATCCTCGATGAAAACGCGCGCGCCCAGCTCGTTGCCGCACTTCGCTGCGTGGATTATGTATTGCTCTTCGCCGAACCCAACGTCGAAGCTCTTCTGGAAGAACTGCGCCCCGATGTCCACGCCAAAGGCACCGACTACACTGCAGACACCGTGCCGGAACGCGCCGTCGCCTCACGGCTCGGCATCCGCGTGGCCATCGTTGGTGACCCTAAGGATCACTCCACGCGAGAACTCCTGGAGTCCATTCGCAAGGCGCCGCATGCCTGAGCCGCGCTTCCTGGTCGTTCGTCTTGGTTCACTCGGAGATATCGTTCACACCTTTCCCGCCGTCGCCGGCCTCCACGAATCGTTTCCAAACGCCGAAATCGTTTGGCTGACCCATCCTCGCTGGAAAGCGCTGGTCGAGAGCAGCAAACTGGCAAGGGATATCTGGGAGACGGAAACTCGCTCCTACCACTCCTTGCGCGAAATCATCGGACAAATCCGCGGAGAACACTTCACGGCGGCAATCGATTATCAAGGACTGTGGAAGTCCGCGGCGCTGCCGTACTTCGGCGGTGTTTCGCGCAGGATCGGGTTTTCCTCGCAAACGATTCGCGAGTTCGGCGTCCCGATCCTTTACACCGATCGCGTCCGTTGCGCCCGAACCCACATCGCCGATCAGAATGGAGAACTGTCGCAGTGTGCGGGCGCTCGCAACGGCGTGGGTCCCGTCGCTCTCTCAGTGCCTTCGATTCAGGAAGTGTTTGTCTTGCGGCTCCTGCAAGGTTTTGCCGTTGAACGGTATATCGTATTGAGCCCCGCTGGCGGCTGGCGCTCGAAATGCTGGCCGCCGGAACGCTACGGCGCTCTCTGCCAGAAAATCCGTTGCGAGCTCGGACTGCGTTGCGTTGTGAATTATGGCCCGGGTGAAGATGACGTGATTTCTGCGGTCAAAGCGGCCAGCGGGGAAGCCGACCCCATCGCATACAATAGTGCTCTCGATCAACTGATGGCTCTTCTAAGGAATGCCGTCTGCATTGTCGGTGGTGATACCGGGCCGCTGCATCTGGCCGTCGCTCTTGGAACGCCTGCCATCGCCATCTTTGGCCCGACCGATCCGGCGAGGAACGGTCCCTATCGCATGGGAGATCGTTCTGGCAACGCGTCTCCCATCGACATCGTTCTGCGCAGTCCGCATGCGGTGACCACCTACAAACGAAGCGGCCAAGCCGCTCCTTCCATCCTGGAAATTGACGTCGACACAGTTTTCGACGCCGTTCGGCGGCAGGTTGAGGTTCGCCCATGAACGGGGCCGGCAATTTTTTCGTTCGCTGGCGTGTACGGCTAGGCTATCCTCTCGCGATTGCGGTTCTTTATTTTTCCCTGCCCACACCTCGCAGCATCTTGGTTGGAGCCCTGGCAGGTGTCATTGGTCTGTGGGTGCGCGCGTATGCAGCCGGCTATCTTCACAAGCAAGAAGTCCTCACCGTCACTGGTCCCTATGCTTACACCAGAAATCCGCTCTATCTCGGCAGCGGTATCCTGGCTCTTGGAGCTGGAATTGCCACGCGCTCGTGGACTTCCGCCTTAATCCTTTTTGTTTACTTCGCTGTGTTTTATTCCATCGTGATGCGGCGGGAAGCGAGGGAGCTCCACCTGCGTCACGGCGCATCTTTCGAAGAGTACGCACGGGCCGTCCCGCTCTTTATTCCCCGCCTGACCGCCGCGAAACTACTTGGAGACTCGGCCGGGTCTTTCTCTTTCGCCCAGTACAAGAAAAATCATGAATGGCAGGCCGCCGTTGGCTTTTTATTCCTGCTCTTGGTCTTGATGTTGATCTGGCTTCTGCGCCTGGACTGATGCTGCCGCGTTTGCCGCATCGGGACACGCAACAAAGCAGGTGATCTCCAGCCGCTCGCCGTCCGTCAACACATGAACGGCGCCGTCTCTATCTGGCCTCAAGATGCGCACGCCCGCATTCTCTAATCGTTCGAGGAGCTCCGGGCTGGGACGTCCATAAGGATTGTCCTCACCTGCGGATATGATTCCGAAACGCGGCTCTACGGTAGCGAGGAATTCCGGCATCGTCGAATTCTTGCTTCCGTGATGACCGATCTTCAGCACATCGGAATGCATTGCTTCCGGACTGTTCTCCGAAAGAATTTCGCGTTCCACCTGTTTTTCGGCGTCTCCCGGGAGGAGAATGCTTCGGCGGCCGTAGCGCAACCGCAGCACCAGCGAGTCATTGTTCTTTGCTGATGGCGCGACCTCTTCAGGAGCAATCTCTGGCCACAAAAAATCTCCATCGACGCCATCCCAGCGAAAGGACTTGCGGCGAAGTTCATGTTCGATGGGGATTTTTCGCCTGCGCCCCAGTTCTTCCAATCTCGCGAGGGCCAAGGAAGATACTTCACGCCCGATCCAGAGTTTTGCAACGCGAAAATTATCCAGGATTGCAGGAAGTCCGCCCAGATGATCCTGATGAGCGTGCGTCAGCGCGACTACATCCAGCTTCTGAAATCCGCGTGACCACAGATATGGCGACACGGCGTCTTCGCCCGGTCGACGCCATTATGTTCTTCGTGCCCGGGAAAGCCGCCAAACGCTCCGCCGCCATCGATCAGCAGAGTTTTTCCACCGGGAGACACGACAAACAGCGAATCACCCTGACCTACATCAAGAACCGTCAATTCCAACGCGCCCTTTGTCCACGTCTCTCCGAAGGGATAGATCGCTATCGTCAGCGCGCAGGAGATGAACGCCATGCATAACCCCCAGATCATTGCTCTCCGCAGCGGATGCTTCAACCGGATCTCTGCCGCGAGCAGAATGGCCGCGGCAAAAAACAACACAATCAACCAGGACGGTGGCCCGGGAATCCAGTAACTCCCACGGGGGAAATGCGCGAACCACCGGACAATGTGCAAAGCAGCCCGGTTAGCCAGGTAAGCGGAGCCGCGAGGAGCTTTCCAGCCGCCGGGAGAATCAACCCGCATGCCAAGGTCAGAAAGCCGAGTGGGACGACGACGCCCGTCAGCGGAACGGCTGCCAGGTTCACGAGCGGCGCCGACAACGTAATGCGATGAAAATCGCGCGCCATCAGCGGCAACATTCCTGTCTGGAGTGCCAGTGTGACTACCAGCAGCTCCCAAACACGAAACGTCAGGGACAATCCGCCAACAAGAGCGTCGGCCGTTGGCTTTCCCAATCGCTGGGGCAGCCGCGAAGAGAGCCACTGCGTCAGCGAACGCAGATCGATTCTAAATTGGGCCGCGCGTGGCTCGTGAGCGGCGTCCCGCGTGACGTCTCGCCAGCCTCGAAACGCGCGAACATATGGCTGCACCGTCTTCGCCAGCCACGGCAGCGCCAGACCCGCAATGCAGCCGATGGCCACGAAGGTCAATTGAAAACTGGAGTCGCGCAGGGCGAGCGATCTTGCTATGAGCAGAATTAGCGCTGCCACCGCAGCAGAATTCAACAGTTCCAATCGACGATAGAAAAATCCGCCAAGCACGACAATCGCCGCCATCATCGCTGCCCGCAGCACAGGCGCGCGCTGCTCGACAACGGCCACATAAGCGGAAAGCATAGAGAGCGTGAACAGCATCGTCCACACTCGTGACAGCCGCAGCTTCCGTCCTACCCAGTAGAGGGCGAGCGCGAGAGCCCCTACGTGCAAACCGGCCACAACCAGTACGTGAAAGACGCCCGTCTTCTGAAAATCCGCCGCTTCGGTCTGATCCACGAAACTGCGGTCACCGAGAAGCATCGCCCGCAACAGTCCAGCAGCCTGCGGAGTGCCTGCAAAGAGCTCATCAATCTCGTCGCGCAATCTCCTTCGTGCTCGCACGAGAAACGTTCCGATGGTCGCAGTCGGCGAAGAGATCCTTTCGATTAATTCCGGCGCTCTTAGAGTGGCCACCAGGTCGATATTTTGTTGCGCCAGGTATGCGCGTCTATCGAAGGCCCCGTCATCCTTGAAAAGTTGCGGCCGCTTTGCTTGTGTCAAGACTGCCACTTCGTCACCCGCATGAAGATCCGGCGGCGGAGTTCCCTCCGGATGCGCCGTGAAGCTCAGGCGCAACCCACCTCGCGCCGCGTGCAGCGCGTCTTCGAACTCGACGCCGGAAAGCTCGATTTCGTAACCATAACCCCACGGAAGGCGCGTTGGCTCATCACGACGATGGCCGTGTCATCGCAAAGGCGTCTTCAAGGGGAAGCGTCCTTGCTCCACCAGTGAGATCACGTGGTTCGCGTCCAGCGGCTGTTCCGCGATGAAAGTTCCAAGTGATCCAAGCAAAACCCAGCTCAGAAGGGAAGCGACGGTCGCGAGAAAAAGACGCCCAATTTTTACAAGCATGATTCCAGCCAGGACGAGAACACCTATGAATATGAAAAAAGAAGAAAGAAGAAAGAAGAATATGAGACGCAGCGTGTCGTGCAACCGCGGGATGCAGGCCCAGTACGATGCCGCAGGCAAATGCCGCGGCGATCGCCACGGCCGGCAACCTCATGGCACTCTTCGCAACCTCACGAAGGTTTCGATGTGAAATGTCTGTGGGAAAAGATCGAACAGATGCATTTCCCTGATTTCATAGCGGATGCTTGGCCCAGTGATTTCTTTCGGTTTCCGGGGTGAGCCCGTCAGCACCGCCAAATCACGAGCTAGCGTGGATGGATCGCAGGAAAGATACACAATCTCTTTGGCTCCGAGTTCGGCGAGCTTCTCTGCGGCTTCCGCACCCAATCCCGCTCTCGGCGGGTCCAGCACTACGAAGTCTGGTTTTTCCTCAGTTTCTCTCAGAAACTCTTCCGCATGTTCGTTGTGCGATACGATTGTAACGCCAGCGATCTCCGCATTGGCGTAAAGATCCCGCGTCGCGGCAAGATTGGCATCCACGCTCACAACTCTCTGGAACGTCTTTGCCAGCGGCAACGTGAAAAATCCGACTCCGGAATACAGATCCAGCGCTAGCGCGCCTTGCGCATTGGCCGTCACGGTTTTCAGCAAATCCTCGATCAGGAAGCGGTTCACCTGAAAGAACGAAAGGTGGCTGACCCGGTATTTGTATCCGCCGGCTTCGTGCGTCAAATAGCCTGGTCCTGTCAATTCAAACCGGTTCTTCTTTTGGTCCAGCAGCAGCAAACTTTCGATCTGCGGCACAGCTTCCCGAAAAGCATATGCCAGCTCCGCCGCAGGCTTGGGGAATTTTTCAAGCGCCACGTTTAGTGCAATCTTTTCGTCCGACGAGTCGGCAAAGACTTCGATTTCCTGGATGCCCTCCGGCAACCTCGCTGAGCGCGCCATTTCCTGAAGTTGCGCGAACGTTTGCGCGAGGCGCGGCGAGAGCACAGGACACTCGTCGATCGGCACAATTACCGAACTCTCCGGCAGGAAGTATCCCAGCGCCCGCGGCATCCCGCTTCGCACCGCCCATTGCGCGCGGTTTCGATAGCCATACGGTTCCGCTGAATGTTCTACAATCGCGCCATCCCACGTGATTCCGCCAAGCCGCGAAAGCGTTTCGCGCAAAATGTCTTTCTTGAGCCTCAACTGCTCCGTTGCCGGAATGTGCTGGTAGTGGCAGCCGCCGCATTTCTGAAAATGAGCGCACTTTGCTTTTCCACGCTCTTTCGCCGGTGAAGTGACCTCCAGGAGTTCGGCCCAGACCAATTTCTTCTTTCTCGATTTCGCGTTTGCACGCACCTCTTCTCCGGGAAGAACATAAGGCACGAAAACCGTATTACCATCGGAGTGCGCCAATCCATCACCGCCGTAAATGAGCTTCTCAATCGATAATCTTAACTCGTCAGCCATAATATTTGTCCTGTTTTAAGAAAAGTTGCCCTTGTAGATTGGGACTCAAGCCGTTCGATCTTGTTTCCGGATGCCGAGCCAATTTGCCGGCCCACGCTACGATAAGTAGAAAAGACTCAGGCGCGGTATTCCAAACTCTTCCAACAGCCGTTTCTGTACGTACTGTTTCTCGACCATCGCCAGTTGCTCCGCTTTCATGTTCCGCCGGTACATCGCAAGTTGCCCGTCCACTTCGCGCCGGATTTTGAGCATGAGCTCTTCCGGCGCATTACTTGTCAGCAACGCATGTATCTTCTCATCCAGAATCGTCAATCGGCGCTCCAAATCTTCCAGGTCCAGCGTCCCCGGCGCATCGAGGAGCTGGCCGCTTGACTCCAGCGATTCCGCGATTTCCGCTAACCGGCCGGCGATCTGTGGTTGTTGCAAACTCTTTTCTGCCGCACGTTTCAAATGCGCCGCATTTTTCGCAAAATACGTTTTCAGCTCGTCTCGCGAAAACGCTTCGCTGGCCGCTGCGCGCTTGACTTTCGGCGCACTCCCCGCGGCCGCCTCCTGCTGTTCTTCGGCTGCCTCCAGCACCGCGTCCGTGCAATACGCCAGATTTTTCAACGGCTTGCCCGCTCCCCGGCGTGACCTCTGATAGCTCTCAAACGCCTTGTCGATCCCCTTTAGAGCGGCTTCGAGCGGCACTCCGGCTTTCTGCCACGCCTCCATGATCGCCCAGTCCAGCGGCGACACCAGCAGATGCGCCCCGCGTTTCTTCCAGAAGTATTCTTCGATTTCCGTAAAGTAATTGAAGTAGTTCCAACCGTCCATTTCGTTGATGGGGCGCCGTCGAATGTCCGGGCGCTGGCGTCGATCCCGCTTGCGCCGCCACTGCCCGCGGCTTAGTTCTGCGCCTTCGTCGCCGGCGCCACTGCTGCGCTCTTGCCGTGTTCAGCCGGCTGATTTTTCTCCCAGATCAATCGCAGGCCCTTCAATGTGAGGAATTCATCGGTGTGTTGGATGTATTTCGAGCCTTTCGAGACCAGCTTCGCCTGGCCGCCGGTCGCAACAACCGTCGCATCTTCGCCAAGTTCTTTCTTCATGCGCGCGAGCATCCCGTCCACCATGTCCACCGCGCCGTAGTACAAACCTGCTTGCATGTGCGTGATAGTGTTCGTTCCGATCACTTTTCCCGGGTCCTTGATCTCCACACGCGGCAGCCGCGCGGCGCGCGCAAACAGCGCTTCCGACGAAATCCCCAGTCCGGGCGCGATTACTCCACCGAGGTATTCGCCCTTCGCGGAAATCGCATCGAACGTGATCGCCGTCCCAAAATCCACCACGATGCACGGCCCGCCGTACTGATGGAACGCCGCCACGCCGTTTACGATCCGGTCTGCACCTACCTCTGACGGGTTGTCCACCAGCACGGCCATCCCGGTCTTCACACCGAGTTCCACAAACAGCGCCTTCTTCCCAAAATAGACTCGCGACATTTCTGCAAGCGTCCGGTTCACCGGCGGAACCACCGAACTGATGATCACGCCCGTGATGGCGTCTCGATCCAACCCCGCCAGAGTAAACAAATTCCTTGTCAGCACGCCATATTCGTCGATCGTCTGCTCGCGTGCCGTCGTCAAACGCCAATTCGCGATTAGCTCTTCGCCGCGAAAAACGCCCAGCACCGAGTTGGTGTTTCCCACGTCAATGGTCAGCAGCATCTAGCGCGCCTCCGTGACGTCGCCTGAAATCACCGCCGTGACCCGTCCGTCTTCTCGCTCCACTTGCAGCAACCCCTCCGGTCCGAGTCCCGCCGTCGTACCGACATAGCTTTCGGTTCCGTTTGTAACGCGCACGCGCTTGCCTTTTGCATAGCTCGATACCGATTCAAAGCGCGCAACAACGCTGGCCACGCCTTCCCGCAGGAAACGATTGTAATCGCTCTCGAATTCGCGCAGCAACCGGACCAGCAACTCCATGCGTGATTGCGGTTTGCCCGTTTCCGCGCGCAGGGAAGTTGCTATGTTGGCAAGTTCACCGGGAAACTTTTCCTGATTCACGTTCAAACCGATCCCCACAATCACGAACCGCACTTGATTTGGCTCCGCGTGCATCTCCGTCAGGATCCCGCCCACCTTTTTCCCCTGAATGAGCAGGTCATTCGGCCACTTCAGGTCCACCACCAGCCCCGTTACGGCCTGCACCGCGGAATGCGCGGAAAGGCCTGCCATCATGGTCAGCAGGGGAGCTTGCACGGGCGCCAGTTTCGGCCGAAGAAGCAAAGTCACATAAATGCCCGCCGCGCGCTCGGAATGCCATTTGCGTCCCGCGCGTCCGCGTCCGGCGGTTTGCTCTTCCGCCAGGACGACGGCGCCTTCCGGCTCGCCTGCATGTCCCAATTCCAGCGCTACGCGATTCGTCGAATCCGTCTTGAAAAAATGAAAGATGCGTTTCCCGAAAAGGCTGCCTTTCAGCCGTTGTTTCAGCATATCCGGAGTCAAAATATCGGGGACTTTCTCCAGGAAGTATCCGGTACCTGGTTGGCTTTTTACCTTCACGCCCAATTCGCGCAGCCGTTCCACCCACTGCCACACCATGGACCGCGAGACGCCAACCTCTTTCGCGATTCGTGCGCCGCTGATCACGATGGTGGCATTTTCCGCCAGCAACGTAAGCAACCCTGCCAGCCGCCGGTCGGTTGTGCCCGGTAGGGATTCCTGAGCCATCTGGATCTGTTCGCGCCCCTTCGCTCCGCTTAAGCTTACGTTCCCTCGATGTTGTCCACAAGCAGACTGAGGTTCGCGGCAGGCGCCGAGTGCGTGAGCATTCCGGAAGAAAGAAAGTCGGCGCCCGTCTCTGCATAAGCGCGCGCGTTGTCGAGCGTGATCCCTCCGGAGATTTCGATCACGCAGTCGGCGCGAATCCCGCGCGCGATCCTCACGCATTCCGCAGCGCGTTCCGGTGTCATATTGTCCAGCAGCACTGCCTCCGCTCCGGCCCTGAGAGCTTCTAGCAATTCTTTCTGATCGCGAACCTCGATCTGCACCGGCAGCGGTCCCGGGCCGACGACCTCCGGGTCCAGCCCGGCCGCATCGTAGGCGCTCGCTGTGCGCGGCGGTGGCACCTTTGGCGACGCATAGGTATGCGCTTTGTCCAGCGCTTCCTTGATTCCTCCGGCCAGCGCTATGTGATTCTCTTTCAAAAGTATCGCGTCATAGAGTCCGAAGCGGTGGTTGGCGCCGCCGCCGGTCTTCACTGCGTATTTTTCCAAGGCCCGCAAACCGGGCGTCGTTTTCCTCGTATCCCGAATACGAGTTCTCGTGCCCGCCAGTTGTTCCACGAAGCGCCGCGTCAGCGTGGCGATTCCGCAAAGATGCGCCAGAAAATTCAGCGTGGTTCGTTCGCCGGTAAGGATCGCGCGGGCATTTCCCTTGATCTGTACGATCTCCTCGCCGGGATCTACAAACGACCCATCGTTGTGCGGGCAGGTAACCCGGATCTCCGGATCAAGTGCCCCAAAGATCTTTTCAGCGATCGGCAATCCCGCGCAAACGAGTGTTTGCCTGGCGAGAATGTGAGCCCGTGCCGATGCTCGCGGCGGTATCGTCGCCGCCGTCGTCGCGTCTCCCGTGCCGATATCTTCCTCCAGCGCGCGCCGTACCAGGTCAGCAATGTTGTGAGAACTCCAATCCATAAGACCCCGAAGAACTATGAATCTTTTTCGATCTGCGACAGACGATCCTGCAACTTGCGAAGTTCGATGCGCTGCTCGGCGAGCGTAGCCTCCAACTCCTTAATGATTTTCTCTGGCGCCCGGCTCCGAAACGTCTCATCTCCGAGCTGCCTTTCCTTCGACGCAATGGCTTTCTGCAAACCCTCGATCTCTTTCATCAGCCGCGTCTTCTCCGCCGCCACATCCACCGTATCGGCGTACGCGATGCGCACGTCGAAAAGCGAGGTGGAACGTACCGCTGCGCTTTCTTGTGGTAGCCGCTCCGCAGAAACTTTTAGGTCCGACAATATCGCCAGCCGCAAGATTCCGTCGAGATTGCGTTTGAACTCCTCCCGTACGTCTTCGTAGGAGCTATACACTTCCGCGGCTACCTTTTTCCGCGGATCGAGTTTTAACTCCGCCCGAATATTTCGCACGTAAGTGATGAACTCTTGAGCCCGCGCGAACTCGTTCACACGTTTGCCCGCCCAGAAATCGCCGTCATACAGCGGCTTGTCTTTTGGAAATTCGCTCAGTGCGATGGACTTGTCCTCCGGGCGCTGAGGCAACTGGTGCCACAGTTCTTCGGTCAAGAAGGGCATGAATGGATGAAGAAGCCGCAGTGCGCGATCAAATGCTGCAAACAAGTTCTTCCAGGCCACTACTGCCCGCTCACGGTCGGAGCTTTGCAATTGCGGTTTTATCCACTCGATGTACCAGTCACAAAAATCTCCCCAGAAGAACTGGTAAATGAATTGTGCGGCCTCGTGGAACCGATAGTTCGCTAGCGCGCTGTTCACCACACTCGTCGTCGCCATAAGTCTTCCGAAAAGCCATTCATCGGCTAGCGGCGGGCTGCCACGATAAGCATAGGGAGCTTGTTCGCGCACCTCAGGAGCGGCCAACTCCTCCAGCCTCGCTCCACCCTCTTCAAACTTGTCCAGATTTACGAACAGGAACCGCGCCGCATTCCAGATTTTGTTCGCAAAATTCCGCGCGCTCGCCAGTTTGTCTTCGGACAGCACAATGTCCGTCCCCGGCGCACCCATGGACGCCAGGCAGAACCGCATCGCATCTGTTCCGTACTGCTGGTTCAACGCCACTGGATCCAGTCCCGTCCCTTTGGACTTGGACATTTTCTCGCCAGTCCCCGTGCGCACCAGCGAGTGCAGATAAACGGCGCGGAACGGAACTTTGCCCGTAAAGTGAATTCCCAGCATGATCATCCGCGCCACCCAGAAGAACAGGATGTCGTATCCGGTGATCAGCAGGCTTGTCGGATAATAAGTCTTGAAATCCGGCGTGTTCTCCGGCCAGCCAAGCGTGGAAAATGGCCAAAGTCCCGAGCTGAACCAGGTGTCGAGAACGTCGGGATCCTGCTTGAGATTCGTCGACCCGCACGTCGCACACTTCGCCGGCGCCTCTCGCGCCACTGTGACGTGCTTGTTCTCCTTGCAGTACCACGCAGGAATCCGGTGCCCCCACCAGAGTTGCCGCGACAGTGTCCAGTCGCGGATGTTCCTCATCCAGTTGAAATATTCCTCGCGACGGTTATCCGGCACGATCTGAATCTCGCCCCGCTCCACCGCCGCAATGGCAGGCTCTGCCAGCGGCTTCATCTTGCAAAACCACTGCGTCGAAGCGCGTGGCTCGACAATGGTCTTGCTCCGTTCGCACAAACCGATGGCGTTCGTGTGCTCGGTAATTTTCTCCAAAAGACCCAGCGCCTTCAAATCCTCAACAATCTTTTTTCGCGCCTCGAAACGGTCCATCCCCGCGTAGGCCCCGGCCGCCGCGTTCATTTTGCCATCGTCGGTCATCACATCAATTTCCGCCAATTTGTGACGCCGCCCCACCTCAAAGTCGTTCGGATCGTGCGCCGGCGTAATTTTCACAGCCCCGGTCCCAAACTCGCGGTCCACCATTGCGTCCGCGATGATCGGAATCTCCCGATTCATCAGCGGCAGCAGCGCTTTTTTGCCAATGAGGTGCAAGTACCGCTCGTCTTCCGGATTCACCGCCACGGCCGTGTCGCCCAGCATCGTTTCCGGACGCGTGGTGGCCACAACAAGGGACTCGTTCGATCCTGCCACCGGATACTTGATGTGCCACAAGTGTCCCTGCCGCTCCTCGTGCACCACTTCCAGATCGCTCAGCACCGTCAGGCACACGGGGCACCAGTTCAACAAGCGGTTCTCCCGGTAAATCAGTCCCTCTTCGTAAAGCCGCACAAAGGCTTCCCGCACCACGGGCGACAGTTCCGGCGACAAGGTGAACTTTTCGCGCGACCAATCGCAGCTATCCCCTATCTGCCGCATCTGCCGCTGAATCGTTCCGCCGCTCTCTTCCGTCCATTTCCAGACACGCTTTTCAAATTCTTCGCGCCCCAGCTCCCGGTAGTTGATTCCTTGCTCCGCGAGTTGCCTCACCACCACCCGCTGCGTCGAAATTCCGGCATGGTCCGTTCCCGGCAAATAGAGCGTGTTGTATCGCCGCATGCGGTGCCAGCGCGTGAGGATGTCAATCTCCGTGTGGTCCAGCATGTGACCAATGTGCAGCGACCCCGTCACGTTCGGCGGCGGAATGACGATCGAGAACACCGGCCCGGGCGCATTCGCATCCGCTTTGAACAGCGCTTCCTTCACCCAGAAGTCTGCCCACCGCGGTTCGATCTGCTGCGGTTCGTACCCCTTTGCTATCTCGCGAGCCATCAGGTAAGCATTCTCCGTGTAGGGGCGCGGCCTCGGCCCGCCCTTTTCTGCCGCCTCGAATCGTTCAGAGTAATCTTCGACTATACGAGGGGAAAAGCGGCCGCGTCAATTCGGCCAAGCACAGCCCGGAGAGGCTCCGTTCAATTTGGATGAATCCGAAGCAAGGATGGATCTTCGGAGCTACGGGGCAGGGAACTAAGACTTCTTCGACTGCATCTCTTCTTTGACCATTGCTTCCACGACGGGTTTCAGGATTTCTCGCGTAACCGCCTGCAAAACCTCTGGACTCATCCTCGCAAGCACTTTCGCCACCAGGTCGTCCATGCTGCTTTTGGCTGCGGCCGCCTCTGCGGCTTCCTGTCGCGCGTGGGAGCTGGTCTCAGCAGAAGCTTCTGCCGCGGTAAGCGTCGCGTCTTCGGCAACCTGAGCAGCCTCCTCGCGAATGGCCTCAATGGCGGTCACAGGCAAGGCCGCTTCCTCGATCACCTTCTGAGACGTTTCGCTGACAGCCTCAGTAGCTTTTTCCGTTCCGTTGCTTGACGCCGGAGGAGCGGCCGCCGGCACGGAAGTATCCCACGCTGAAGCCAACCGGTTTGCCTTCTCCCTCTCAGCATCCCAAGGGTTTGATGGAACAGAAAACCACGACTCCGCAGGTGCTTTTGTTTCCGGCTCGGCTTGCGTCGCTTCGGGCGCGCTGGCAACCACCGCTTCCGTGGACGTTTGTTCGTAGTCTTTCACCGGCGCTACTTCTTCGAACGCCGTGGCCCTCTCCGTCGAACTCTTTTCCTGCGAAGCAGGCGAACTCGCCGCCGCCCACGCGTCGGCCGCAAATGGCGCAGTCGAAACCGTCCCTGTGAACGTCGTTGTTTCAGGGATGCTGGCCGGAACAGTGGGAGCTTCCGTCACAACGTTGCTTGCTGCAGGCGCGGCCTCAACCAGTTCCGGTTTTTCGTCGGCAGTTTCCCAAGACTCTCCCTGGGCCTTCCTTGCTAGAATCTGCTCGAAACTACCAGAACGCCAATCCTTTGCTCCGCTGGTGGATCCAACATCGGCATAATTCTCCGATGCCTCAGGCCGCCATGGCGCAGGGGGTTTTTCTTCTTCCGCTTCCTCGTCCATATCCTCAAGATCCGGATCGCGCCAATCGCGCTCCGTCGCCAATTCCGGATGCACTGGCGGCAGAAAACCGAGGTCGTCGTCCTTCTCATCCGCGGGTGTTTCCAGGAGGCTTCCGAAAGCTACCGTTTGCGAACCGCTGTCAATTCGCACAGGCTCGGGACGCGCCTGCACTTCATCCACAAAACTTTCCTGCTGGAAATCTGCAATGGCCGGTGCGGGCGAGCCTGACTGCACGGGGATGCTTGCCAGCGTTGGCACCGTCGCACCACTTGGCCCGAGGAGGTCCGAGCCCTTCAATACTTCCGGTTCCTGAGCTTTCGCGGCGCTGGCGTTCCCGTGAGCCACTCCTGCGCGTTGCAGCGCGGACTTTACCATCGAAATCAGCGGATCCGGTGGAACAAACGGCTTCTTCAACACGCCATCTGCTCCGACTCGCTGCGCTTCCTGCTCATCTAGTGGATCGAACGCGCCCACCAACAGGATCACCGGGATATGCGCTAGCGAGGGATCTGACTTTACGTACTGGCAAACTTCATAACCGTTCCGGACCGGCATGAATACGTCGGCGAGCACCAGGTCAGGGCGAATATCTGAAATCTTGCGCACCGCCGCTTCGCCATTGCCAACGGCGACGACGTCGATGCCCTGATCTTTCAGGGCGAGCCCCACCATCTTCTGGATGTTGCTATTGTCGTCCGCAACCAGAATCTTGGCCACCGAACGTCCTCCGGCGATACTCTACCCGCGTGTGCCACACTCAGCGCGCGGCCATGCCAAATGACCTACTCCAGAGTATTTGAGCACCCGCTGGATTGCGCGTCAATCTCAACACGGTAGGTGTGTGTCGGAAGTGAATACTACGGTTTTGGGCCCGCCCAACCGTCCAATGGAGCTAAAAAGCGCACGGGGCACGGCCCCATTAGTCCGCACCCCGTGATGTCTCTCCGGATGTTCGCCCTGCTGCTAAATCTCACCAGGGAACGATTTTTTTCAGGCCTTTCTTTTTCCTGCTGGTCGATTCTTTCTTGCTGCTCCCATTCGTTCCACTTTGCGGACCGTCTGGAGTCGCCGAACCGTCCATCTTGGGTGTATCAGAACTCTGACCCCCAGCGACCGGCGTTGCATCGGTCTTGAACGCGATGTCGGCAGTTCCCGCTGCCGTCGTACCACCCGTGGAATTCTCAGCCGCCGGTGGCGCGTTTGGATCCGGTTGCGCCGCAGGATTCGCTTCGCTTGCCCCTGCCGCTGGCGACACACTCTCTGCCGCGCCAGTTGTCGCGCTGGTGCTTCCAGGGCCAGGGGTTATCGTGGCCACGATTCCCGTTCCCGAGCCCCCGATTCGCGATTGACTCCCGCCTGCCAAAACATCAATTCCCGCGTCGCTCTCCGACTCCGGAGTCATCGTCGGCTTTCCGTTTGTAGCCGCCGTCCGCAACTCCTTCCCCGGCCCGCTACGTATCAGTTCCAGCGGTTTCTTGATGAGCATTTCACGCTGCCGCGGAGCATTCTGTTCCGCCGTCATCCAGGCCACCGCCTGGGGATCGGGTTGCGGCACCGACGCTCCCAGTGCCTTCAACCGGCTCGTCGCATTGGGAACCAAAGGCGATAGCGGATAATTGCGTACGATCCGCGCGTAATACGGAGCGGCAAGCTCCTTTTTCTCGGTGGATTGCCATATGTTCCCGAGCATCCAAAGAGCCTGGTCGGATTTGCTGTAAAGGGGGTAGCGATTTACGATCGCTCTTAGCCTGGATTCCGCAGCCTTCTTGTCTTCTTTCACGAAGTAGTAGTAACCAATGCGGAAGTCACCTTCCGCCAGCAGTTCCTGCACTTCGCGCAAATGCTGTTCCGCCTTCGGCGCCAGCGGATCGTTAGCGTATTTTGACAGGAACGTTTGGAACTCGTCCTCAGCCGCGCGAGCGTGCGTGCGGTCGCGGTCCGGTTTCTCCATCTGCTTGTAGTGCGTCATCGCCACCTGTAACTGCGCGTAGGCCGCCTTTTGTAGCATGGGAAAGAATATGCCGAAATCCTTGTAAGCCTGGATGGCCTGCGTCAGATTTGCCGTTCCGCCCTCTTTGTAAAAGGAATCGGCGATTGCCAGCTTGGCATCGGCGAGGTATTCGCTGTCCGGGTAAGTGTTGATGAGCGTCTGCAGGTTCAGCCGGCCGACCTCATGCCGCCCGTGCTTGACGTCCTCCATCGCCTTGTCATACAGGATCTTGTCGGGCTCCGCGGTATTCTCCGCGCTTGTCGATTTATTGACCTTTTTCTTCTTATGGAAGATTTGTGCGTCGCACCGGGTGGCGCTCAGGAGGAGCAATCCAGTCATCAACAATAGCGTCGACCGCTTTGCGGTCGCCAAAAACAAAGTACGGCGCAAACTTCACCTCTCTCTCGCCAATCCGGGATTCCTCACTGCAGCCTGGCGAAGCCTCGGGCGCTTCCTGACTCCCCGCAGTTTGGAACGATCAATTATACCCTGAACGAATGGCCAGGCCGAGCAAGAAGTTTGCCCCTCCGGCCAGTTCCCGCCCCGGCTACCCCTCTCTGTGATGCCGTCTCGCCGGATAAAGGGTTGCCTTCGATCTCTCACCCCCTCTGAAGATTTTCAACTCCCCGCAACAATCGCTTGCCGCCTTTTCCGCTACAATGCCATCATCCGTCAGTCAGCAGTCAGGACCTGCGACCTTCCAAAATGGATAAACGTAAATTTCTCTTCGTGTCGCTCTCCGGTCTCATCGGTGACATCGCCTGGCAGGTGCTCAAAGAAGGCCATGAGGTCCGCTACTACATCGAAGCCGAAAAGGAGCGCGACATCGCCGATGGGTTCGTCCCCAAATCCAAGGATTGGGAAAAAGACGCCAAGTGGTCCGACATTGTCGTATTCGATGACACTCTCGGCCAGGGCGTCAAGGCTCAGGCCCTTCGCGCCGCCGGCAAACCGGTAATCGGCGGCACCCCCTATGCGGACCGCCTCGAAGACGATCGCTCCTTCGGCCAGGAAGAACTCAAATCCGCCGGCGTCAGCATCATTCCCTACGAAGACTTCGACTCTTTCGACCCCGCCATCGAGTTCGTCAAGAAGAATCCCGACCGCTACGTCATCAAACCCAGCGGGGAAGCGCAAAACGTCAAGCGCCGCTTGTTCGTAGGGGAGGAAGAAGACGGCGAAGACGTAATCCGCATGCTCGAGGCCTACAAGAAAGCCTTCTCCGACGAGATCAAAGTATTTCAATTGCAGCGCCGCATCAACGGCGTCGAAGTCGCCGTCGGCGCTTTCTTCAACGGCAAGAAATTCGTCACGCCGGTCAACATCAACTTCGAGCACAAAAAACTTTTCCCCGGCGAAGTCGGGCCGCCCACCGGCGAAATGGGCACCGCCATGTTCTGGAGCGAGCCCAACCTGCTCTTCAATCGGACGCTTCTCAAAATGGAGTCCAAGCTCGCCGAGGAAGGCTACGTCGGCTACATCGACCTCAACTGCATCGTGAACAACAATGGCATTTACCCGCTCGAATTCACTTCGCGCTTCGGTTATCCGACGATCAGCATCCAGCAGGAAGGCATGCTCACGCCGATCAGCGACTTCTTTTGGGAACTCGCCACCGGTGTTGAGCCAAAGTGGCGCACGCGCAGCGGCTTTCAGATTGGCATCCGCATCGTCGTCCCGCCGTTTCCCTTTGACGACGACGCCACTTTCGAATCCTTCTCGAAGAACAACGCCATCGTCTTCAAGAAGCCCGTGACCGAGGGCATTCACATCGAAGACGTAAAAGTAGTGAACGGCCAGTGGCTGATTGCCGGCACTTCCGGCGTCGTGCTCGTCGTCGTCGGCACCGGCCAAACCATGAAGCAGGCCCAGGCCCAGGTCTATTCCCGCATCAAGAACGTCCTCATCCCCAACATGTACTACCGCACCGACATCGGCGACCGCTGGGCAGAGGACTCCGACAAACTCCACAACTGGGGCTATCTACGCTGAAGTTCCGGCCTGCTGCTTACTCCAGCACTGCCGCGCGGCCCTTGGCCTTCCTAGGTTCCCCCAATTCCGCTTTGCGCAAGATTCATGGAATATTTTCGGCATTCCGGTGGTATTAGATGAAAGGCAGGGTGTAAGCTTCTGCTGTCGCTTACAGCCCAGCTTGGATGGGAGATTCTCTGTGAAACACACGATCGCTCTTGGGTTCCTGGTTGCGGCCGCGCTGGCGGCGACTTCCGCTGCTCCACAAGCCGAGAAATCGCAAGTCGCCAAAATGACACTCAAGGTCGGGGACACGGCCCCTGATTTCACACTTCTCAGCGACCAGTGGAAAACCGTGAAGCTCAGCGACTACCGTGGCAAGAAAAATGTCTTTCTCGCCGTCTACGTTCTGGCCTTCACTGGCGGTTGAACCAAGCAACTTCAGGCGGTCCAGGCTGGAATCGCCTCCAAAAAGATTGATACCTCGGATACGGAAGTCTTCGGTGTTAGTTTGGATAGTCCCGCTGCCAACGCCGCGTTCGCCAAGCAGATCGGCCTTACCTTCCCGCTCCTCAGCGACATGAACCGCAAGATGCTCCGAACCTACGGCATCCTAAAAGGTTATGACGTCCAAAACGAAACCTATGAGTGGGCTCTGCGCGCCAACATTATTATCGACAAGCAGGGCATCATCCAATTCGTCGAAGAGGGCGACAGCGCCGTCGATCCCAACACAGCCCTTACGATGTGTACCACGCTGCACAAAAAGGACGCTGCGAAGTAAACCTTCGCGTCTCTTGCGCTCGCCGCCACGATGATCGGCGCGCTGCCCTTCGGCCCCGGCGGAAGAGCTACCACACTTTGCAAATCTTCTCCGCCGGTTTCACCATCGGTTGCCCCGCGCGGCATGAAAACGCCTTCGCGAATTCCGGCATGTTCACCACCACTCCGTTGACGCGGTATTCCGGCGGCGAATGCGGGTCGGTCTGCGCGCGCACCCTCAGATCTTCCGGGCGTTCATTCGCGCAAGCCCACTGCGCAAAGCCGATGAAAAACCTCTGCTCCGGTGTCAGACCGTCCGCCGGCTGCAAATTCTTGCCGGCGGTGGCCGTGCCCCATGACATGTAGGCCAAGATCTCTCCGCCCAGATCGGCGACGTCTTCGCCCTTGGTCAATTCGCCGTTGATGTGGACCTCATCCACCATCACATATTGTGAATACTGGTCGCTAACACACTTCGTGCGCTCGTCGAACTTCTTGCGGTCCTCTTCCTTCCACCAGTTCTTCAAATTGCCCTTGGCGTCGAACTGGCTGCCTTCATCGTCGAAGCCGTGCGTCAACTCGTGCCCGATGGTTCCGCCCGTGTCGCCGTAATTCGGCGCATCATCCAGCTTCGCATCGTACAGCGGCGGCTGCAGCACTCCGGCAGGGAAGTTGATGTCGTTCATCTGCGGATTGTAATAAGCATCCACCGTCGCCGGCGAAATCAGCCACTCCCCGCGGTCCACCGGCCTGCCGATCTTCGCGATCTGCCGGCGGTTCTCAAACTCCGTCGCCCGCTGCACATTTCCGAGGAATTCCGCGCGCGCAATTTTCACCGGACCATAATCCCGCCATCGATCCGGATACCCGATCTTGTTGCGAATGCCCTGCAACTTCACCAGCGCCTGCTGTTTCGTCTCTGGGCTCATCCAATCCAGTTGCTGAATCCGCTTCGCCATTGCGTCTTCGATTCGCCTCACCATGTCCAGCGTGCTCTGCTTCAGCTCCGGCGAAAATACTTTGCGGACGTAAGCCTGTCCCAGCGCTTCCCCCAGCATGTAGTCGGTGAACTGCACGCACCGCTTCCACTGCGGCTCCTTCTCTTTTGCCCCGCGCAGATACTTCCGGTAGAACTCGAAATTCTCCTGCACGAAATTCGCCGATAGATACTGCGCGGAACTGTCTGCCACGTGAAACCGCAGATAGGTCTTCCAATTTGCTAGCGGCTCGCTCGCCAGTGTTGCATTCACCTGCTTGAAGAACGCCGGAACTCCCACATTCAGAATTTCAATCTTGGGGTATTGCAAAGCGCTGTAATACGTCTTCCAGTCGAAATTCGGCGCCAGCTCTTCCAGCCCGGGAATCTTCATTTTGTTTTTCAGCTTGTACGGGTCGCGCCGCTCCACGCGTGTCATCGAAGCCTTGGCCAGCGCTGTTTCCATGCGCATCAAAGTCTCCGCATTCTTCTTGGCGGTCTCCGTGTTGTCACCCAGCAGCTCGAATATCTTCTGTACGTGCTGCACGTACCGTTCGCGCGTCTCTTTCGATTTCGCATCCTCTTTCGTGTAGTAGTCCCGGTCCGGCAGCCCCAGCCCGCCCTGGTCCAGCGACGCAATTATCTGCTCGGAATCGTCCGGATCCTGGTCCGACCCGCCCCGAAAGAGAATGGATCTGTAGCCCCCAGTCGCCATCTGCAGCCGCGCCAAAACCGGCGCCAGCTCGCTCACGGAATTCAAACGTGCAATCGCCTCCAGTTCCGGCTTGATGGGGTCCAGCCCGCTCTTCTCGATCCCCGCTTCGTCGATGCAGGAGGCGTAAAAATCTCCGATCTTTTGCGTCACGGGATCTCGCTGATTCGTGTTGCTCGCCGCCTGTTCCAGGATTCTCCGCAGAAAATTGAGATTGTCCTGATAGAGCTTCCCGTAAACACTCCACGAAGTCTGGTCCGCGGGGATGGGATTCTTCTTCCGCCATCCTCCGCACGCGTATTCGTAAAAGTTCACGCACGGATCGATGGACTTATCCATCGAACTCAAATCCAGGCTCGGCGCGTACGGCAGCGCTGGTTCGTTCGCCGTCTGTCCGCTCGCCCTCCCCGGCAAACCGAGCAACGCCAGCAAAATGAGCGCGACCAAGTCCAAGCGCCGGGAACCCCCGGGAAATAGATGCAAGTTGGGAATCTTTCTCATTTGATTTCTCTCAGTCGGGTCTTTTCAGGTCAACCGGACGCGCAGCTATCCTAGTGACGCCCCGCCATTTTTCCAAACGGAAAAACTATCAGCGGACTCCTTTGAGGAGCGGCGGCAGATTTGAGAACGGGTCAAGGCTGCAAGCTTCTTGCTTCACGAGAGAGAGCCGACAGGGCTCTTTCAATTCGCGACCGTCAATCCAATCGTCGCCGACGCGAAAACGCTCGCACTCGCCGGACTCACAAAGATGCCGGTGCCCAGTGCTCTTTTTTTTTACTTTCTACTTTGAACTGTCGACTGTCAACTTCCTCAATTCGCCACGGTCAATTCGATGGTCGCGGAAGCCGGAATCCGCGTGCCGCTCATCGGCGACTGGTCTATCACCGCTCCATGCGGCCATTGCGGTGCCGTCACATAATTAACCTTGCGCCGCATCCGCGCCATGTCCAGCCGGTGCTGCGCGTCCGTCTCATTCAGCCCGGTCAGATGTGGCATCACGTAGGCTGTCTCACGCGGACCTTGCGAAACCAACACGTCCACTCGCGGCGTCGCCGCTCCCGCGCCAGGTTTCGGATTCTGAATGACCACGGCGTCCACCGGCTGCTCCGTCATCGTCACCCCGGAAACTTCGCCCACCTGCAATCCCGCCCGCAGAAGTTCGATTCGCGAAGCGCGCAGCGAATTGCCTTCCAGCAGCGGAATCTGCAATTGCCGCTGCCCCAGGCTCAGCACCACGTGCGCTTGCTGCGATACTTTCATCAGCAAGCCCGACGTCGGTGTCTGCCGCACCACCACGTTGATGGGCTGGTCGCTGTAGATTCTGTCAGCCACGCGCAGCACCAGTCCGCGCGACTGCAGCATCTTGCTCGCCTCGGAAACATTCATGCCCACGAGATTCGGCATTGTTACTTCGCGCCCGTGAATCGCAACGCGCATCGCTGTGATCGCGCTCAGAAACGCCGCCGATGCCAGAATGAACACCAGCAACGTAATCCGGCCCAGCCATTCCAGTCTTTCTCTCAGCGTCATAACCACCGCTAGGGCCCGCCTGTTGCCTGCCCGACCCGGTCGGAGAGGCGGGCCGCTGCCTTCTGGCCCAACTAGAGTTTCGAATTTCAGCCCCAATTCGCCAACGGCGCCTTGTGCCGTGCCTGCCCGCCCATCGCGCGCTTCCTCTGTAGGGGCGCAGCATGCTGCGCCCTTGTTCGGCAAGCCGCCAGCCGATAGAGGTTTTGAAAGAGGCTCTAAAAACTGAAAACTGAAAACCGCTCACTACTTCAGCGGTGGCGGTGGATAATCCGGCAGCTTGTCCTTGCTGGTGTCCGCCCGCTTCACTTCCAGTTCACCGAAGAGCAGCGACGGGCTGATAATCGTCGTCGGCGCTCCGCCGGCTCGATTGCTCACCAGCGGATCGTCGCCGACCGCGATCAAATCGCTCCTCACTGCCCGGAGGTCGAGCTCGCTGAACACCGCGCCTCGCACCAACTCTTCGTGCCCATCTTTCGCGTACACGCGATAGAGCAGCCGCGGCGCATTGCCCGGCCCGAGCGTTTCTACTCGATAGCCGTAATCCTTGCCCTGATCCGTCACCATCTGGATGACTTTTTTCTTCAGCTCTTCGGGCGATTGTGCCTCGGAGCTCTTCACCAGCAGCACACCCAGGCTTGGCCCGGGAAAATTTCCCGGCGCGGCGCGTCCATGTCCATTCGAGGTGGAAAAGTCGCGAATCGGTTGCCGGCCTATCAGATAATTCGCCAACATCCCGTTCTCGATGGCCTTGACGGCTTTCGCTTTCACGCCTTCGCTGTCCACCGCGTAACTTCCCACCAGGCTCTTTCCCTGGAAAACTTTCAGCGTCGGATCGTCCACAACCGACAGAAAGTTCGGCAGCACCCGCGTCTTGTAGCTGGTCGCAAATGCTCCCGTCGTCCGATTTGGTTTCCCAAGCTGCGGCTTTTGCCCCAGCACGTTTTGCCCGATTAACGACGCCACGATGTCGTCCGCCGCATCCGCGGCGAACAGCACCGGCCCGCGGTATTCCTCCTCAACGATCGGCGCTTGCCGCAACGCTACCACCGTCTCCAGCATCTTCTTAGCTTCGCCCATCAGCGCGTCGTGCGTCGGCAATTCTTCTGGCCGCGCCACCATGAACGCCGGGCTCCTGCTCAGCCGCATCCCGTCGGCCGCCTGTGCTGAGCTGCTCAGTTGCACGCTGTATGTCGTCTTTCCGCACCGCGTGACCGTGCCTTCGGAATTCACCAGGTATTCATTGATCGCCGAAAACCTCGCCGAAGCCGTCACCGATTGCACGTCGGGATACTGTTTGTACAAGCTGGTCACATCCTCCAGCGCTTTCTTCCACACTGCTTCGTCGATCCTAAGCGAAACCGTCGGCTCCACGGCAATCGTTTGCGGCGCCTTCGCGAAGTCATCCACGGGATTCGGGTCCGCGCTGAACTGCTTCATAGCCGCTTGTTTCTCGGCGAGCGCCTGGCCCGCGGCCTTATAAGCGTCGTCCGTTGCCAGCCAGATCTGGTGGCGCAGCGCAATCGGATCGTCGTCCAGCGGCAAAATGCTGGATTCGCCCTGGCCCCTGCCGAAATAGCTGTCTTGCTTGTAATCGCCGATGCGCACTACAACTCGAAGAACGCGAACGTGAACGTGCTGGTTTTCGCGCAATGCCCCGTAGGCCGCCTCCGCTCCAAAATCCTCGACTTCGTTCACGCGGTACTCGATGTAGTAAGGAGCCTGCACCTGATCCATTTTGAGCTGTGCCTTGGACCGGTCCAATTCCGTCAACAGTGCCTCAAGCAATCCGTCGCCCTTTGCTGCTGCGTGTGCCGTGACCATGGCCGCGTCCGGCGCGGGTATCGATCTCTCGGACGCTGCCCCACTTGGTGCAGCGTTCAGAGCCAGCAAAGCGGCGATCGCCATTCCTGTCAGTTGCCGGTAAACACGCAAAGCTGACGGCCAGTGAAGAGTATTCATGGCTTCTCCTCCGCCTTCGCTTGCGCATCTTTGGCAGCAACAGCATCTTCAAATCCCGGTGGCGGCAAGAGAGGCGGGCGTTCATGCTCATGCGCGCGTTTCTGAACTTCCATTTCGGAGAAGAGCATCGACGGCGCCACGGCCGCGACCGGCACCTGCCCGCTCTCCGCGCCACACACGCCATTAAATACACGCGCCTGATCGCCGGTTGTGAGAATGCGCGTCAACGCTGCGAGTGGCGTACCAACGATGTCCACTCCGCGCACCAATTCATCGGGACGCCCGTCGGCGTATACTTTGTACACAATCACCGGCAGCACCTGAAACGCCTGCGGCAACGCCCGCGTCGTCAGCGTAAACCCTCCCTGAATATCGTCGAAGTACAACCCGTACGGCTTGCCCTGCTTCTTCACTTCATCAATCAGCTTCTGCCGCATTTCCGCTTCGGGCACTGTTTTTGTCGATGTGACGATCAAGTTCCCCTGGCGTCCCGTGGGCATTCGCCCGGGCTGGTTTCGCCCATGGCCATTCGATTGGTCGAAATTCTTGATGGGCATCCGCGACATCAGAAAATTCTTCAGCACCCCGTCTTTGATCACTTCCACTCGCTGCGACGGTTCGCCCTCATTGTCAAAGTCATACGCGCCGGCCAGCTTGACTCCTCCAATCTCGTGCGTTGTCGGGTCGTCGATCACGCTCAGGAATTTCGGCAGCACTTCCTGCCCGATCTTCTTCGTGAACGTCTGTCCTTCTTCTTCATCGCGCTGCCGGTGGCCTTCCAGTCGGTGGCCAAGCACTTCATGGAAAAAGACCGCCGCCGCGCGCCCGCTCAATACCGCCGGTCCATCGTACGGCTCCGCCACCGGCGCTTTGCGCAACGCGCTCAAGTCCGCCGCCATTTTCTCGATCTTGTTGGTCAGCTCCGTTTCGCTAGGCAAGCCGCTCGCCGTGGGCGCCTGGAATGTTTCGACGCGCAGCAAGTCCATGCCGTCCTCGGCGCGCGTCTGCGCTTCCATGATCAGCCGGGTAGAAGCGTTGGGCGACACGATGGCGCTTCCCTCGCTCGATACCATCCTGGAGTTCGAGCGTTGGATCTGAATCATGACCGTCGCGAAGTACACTTCCGGGTATTTCCGGAACGCACCGGAAAGTCTCTTGATCTCGCCTTCCCATGCGGCGCGATCGAATGGTGCAGCCGCTGGCGCTTCCTCGATGTGGGTCTGCGGCTTCTCCTTTGAGAAGTCCGGCGATTTATCTTCTTCTTCGGCGCGAACCGCCGTGTTCGTGCGCACGCTAAGCAGCGAAGGTACCGCGCGCTTGTACTCGCGATCCGTCAGTTCCCACAACACTCGCGCGATCGCGTCCTGGTCGTTTCCGAGCGGCAGGCTTCCCGAATTCACTCCGCTTGGACGGCTCTGCCCGTGAGTATTGTCCAACTCCGGCAGGCCCACGCGCATGTTCACGTCCGCGAAGCGCCGCTGCGCTGCGGAGTTGGTCAGCAAACTGCCGTAAGCGCCCACAAGGACGACGAAATCCTGGTCGTACACCGTGTAACTGAGATAGTAAGGCGGCTGTTCCGTCTTGCCGAGTTCCGCGGTCGCGCGCTTGATCTCGTTTTGCATCGCTTTCAGGACGGGATCGCTCGCCAAGCTGACTGGCGCTGGCGTGTGGGCGGATTTGTCGCCCGCAGCCTGCGTATACTGCACTCCCGCAAGCTGCGCGATGAGTATCCCGCATGCTGCCGCGCGTAGGAATTCCTTCCCGCGGAGACCCACATTTCCGCGTTTTGCTGAGGATTCAGAGATCTTCATGTAAGGCGAGCTCCCGTTACCACGGTCAGTCAAGAGTGTTTAGTTTCAAACGTAAGGGGCAAAATTTGAGTATGCCCTAGTGGTCTGCGTCACGCAATCAGCTGTCGCCAAAGCGTTCACCGCTTTTCAATCGCGCGCCGTTTGCAAAATCTGTCGCCTTGACCGGCTTACGCCCCTCTACTTTGACGAGCCGAAGGCACAAAACGGTTGCGTTGCCACACCAAATGAATAATTCATTCCTTTCGCTGAGCAAAGTTCCGGGGGACGCTCCGCTCGGCAAGCGGGCGCCTCCTTCTTTAGACATCGGCTCGCCCCAGACGTGGCACGTCTGCCCGCGAAACGTGGTGTAAGCCCCGGGCCAGGGCGCGAATCCGCGCATCCGGTTGTAAATCTCAATCTCCGGCCGCTTCCAATCGATGCGCCCGTCTTCTTTTTTAAGCATCGGCGCATAGCTAGCTTCCGCGTGGTTCTGCGCTTTCGGAGCAATAGTTCCAGCGGCCAACCCGCGCAAAGTCTCAGCCATGAGCGGTGCGCCAGATTCGGACATGCGCGCAGCGAGTTCTGGTGCTGTCTCTTTTGCGTCGATCTCGATCCCCCGCTGCACCAGCATCTCCCCAGTATCCATCCCTGCGTCGATCCGCATCGTCGTCACGCCGGTTCGTGTCTCGCCATTCACAATGGCCCAGTTGATGGGCGCCGCACCTCGGTATTTGGGGAGCAGGGAAGCATGCAAATTAATCCAGCCCAGTTTCGGAATCGGCAATAATCTTGCCGGAATAATCTGTCCGTAAGCGATGATGACGATGCAATCGGGAGCGAGCCCTCGCAGCAGTTCCTGAACTTCTGGCGCGCGAATTTTTTCCGGCTGATGCACCGGAAGTTTTGCGGCCAGCGCCGCTTCTTTCACCGGCGAAAAAGAAACTTCCTGGCCGCGCCCTCGGGGCCGGTCCGGCTGCGTAATCACACCAACGACTTCAAAGTCAGATTGTGCGAGGAGATGTTTGAGCGTGGGAACGGCAAACTGGGGCGTGCCGCAGAAAACGATTCGCATCTTTAACCCGCCGCGGCCGCCAAGCGGCCGGCTCCGGCACTTACCACTCGCCGTGCTTCCTGAGCTTCTTGATTTTTCGTTTGATCAGGTCGCGCTTCAGCATGCTGAGGTGCTGCAAAAAAAGAATTCCGTTGAGGTGATCGATCTCATGGCAAAACGCTCGCGCCAGCAGGTTCTCGCCGCGAATTTCAAACGCCTCGCCCTTGGCGTTCTGCGCCTTAATCGTCACAAATTGCGGCCGCAGCACGTAACCCCGAAAACCCGGAATCGATAGGCAGCCTTCTTCTTCCCGAACTTCCCCCTCCGCATGCACGATCTCGGGATTCGCCAGCACGATCCTGGCTTCAGGATTCTTTCCCCCGGTTACATCCACCACCGCGATCCGTTGGCTCAATCCGATTTGCGGCGCCGCCAGTCCCACCCCCTGTGCCGCGTACATCGAAGCGAACATATCCTCGGCAAGTTGCTCCAGTTCCGCGTTAAATTTCTTGATGGGTGCGGTCGGCTTCTCCAGGATGGGGTCCCCGTACTTGACGATCGGATAGATCTTGCGCGCCGCGGACGGCGCTTGCGGCGTCTCGGTGGCCGTCGGGACCGGTACGTCAGAACTCGTCGATTTGTTGGGCATAGTTGTCGAAATTCCGCCGCATCTCAGCGAGCGAGTCTCCTCCAAATTTTTGCAGAAAAGCATCCGCCAGCACAAGTGCAACCATTGCTTCGCCTGCCACCGCGCCGGCCGGTACCACGCACCAATCGGACCGCTCGTACGCGGCCTTCACCGGCTCTTTGGTGACCATGTCCGTCGTGTGCAGCGGTTGGCGCAAAGTCGAAATGGGTTTCAAGTACCCTCGCACGACCACGTCTTCGCCGTTGGTGATGCCGCCTTCCAGTCCGCCGGCGCGATTCGTCGCGCGACGGAACCGTCGCGCCGATTTTTCGTAGAAAATCTCATCCTGCACTTCGCTTCCGAAAGAGCCCGCCCCCGCCACTCCTCCGCCGATCTCCACTGCCTTTACCGCCTGCACGCTCATTAGCGCCTGCGCCAGCCGCCCATCCAGCTTCTCGTCCCACTGCGCATGGCTGCCAAGTCCCACGGGCACATTATGAGCCACAATTTCGAAGATACCGCCCACGGTGTCGCCCGCTTTCAGGACCGCGTCAACCTCCGCTTTCATTTTTTCCTGCACGGCAGCGTCGATACACCGCAAAGGAGAATCCAGGTCGGTGCTCACGGCTTGAATTTTCTTCCACGTGGCGGGTTTTTCCAGGCGCACGTGGCCTACCTGAATCGTGTGGCTCGCGATTTCCGTGTCGAATTTCCGCAAAAGCAGTTTTGCAAAAGCGCCCGCCGCCACGCGCGCCGCGGTTTCGCGAGCGGAGGCTCGCTCCAGAATATAGCGCGCATCGTGGTAGTTGAATTTCTGCGATCCCGCAAGATCGGCATGGCCTGGGCGGGGTGCGACGAGCTTTCGTGTCCCGGGATCTTCCTGCGCCGCTTCCACCGGCAGGATTTTCTCCCAATTGGCCCAATCGCGATTCTCAATCCGCAGGGCAATCGGCGCCCCGATGGTCTTCCCATGACGAACTCCGGCAAAAATTTCCGCAGTGTCCTTTTCAATCTTTTGCCGGCCGCCGCGTCCATAGCCAAGCTGACGGCGGCGCAGCTCGTGATCGATGAACTTCACATCAATAGGCAGTTGCGCGGGCAGCCCGGAGATGAACGCCAGCAACGCTTGTCCATGCGATTCACCCGCCGTGTAAAAGCGAAGCATCCCCGCCCATTTCCTCGCATGAACTTGCGCGCAATTGATTCAAAACAATTGGAAAACAAACAGTGTAGCCGCCGTTGCGCTCTGCGTCCAGCGCACGTCGCAAAGCTATCCCATCGCTGAGCTTGACGTGTCCTTGCCGCACGGTTAGGCTTTCGTTGTTCTAGTTGTGCCGAGCAGTTCGTCGCGGAAAGCCAACACGAACAGGTACTCGTGGCAGACACTCCTCTTCAGGTCACCGGCCGCCAGACGAAACAGGAAGAAGCCGTCTCCGTGGC
>Ga0137409_10000848_pt1 | contig 33504 bp, 30 predicted proteins | sample CZODoug1_16funga_FD_122059 | JGI IMG/M metagenome (GOLD analysis project Ga0137409, IMG submission 122059) | Vadose zone soil fungal communities from Angelo Coast Range Reserve, California, USA - CZODoug1_16fungal (Hybrid Assembly) | ecosystem: Environmental > Terrestrial > Soil > Vadose zone... | reverse complement strand
GGACCACCGGGGCTCGGAGCGCTGTCTGGCGGTGGAGTTCGTCGGACATGACCCCCCGCAGGATGTCGATGGCCTCGATCACCTTGGGGTGCCGCAGCGAGTACACGACGTTGTTGCCCTGCCGCTCGGCCTCCACGAGGCCCCGGTCGCGCAACACGGCGAGGTGCTGCGACGTGTTGGACTGCGGCGCTTCGATGAGCTCGCACAGCTCGCTGACCGTGTAGCGGCCGTACCGGAGGGCGTAGAGGAGCAGCAGGCGCTTCGAGTCGTTGAGCGCCTTGCACATGCTGGCCACCAACTCGTCGAGCTCCTGTCGGAGCAGCGAATCGATCGGCGCCAAGGAACTCACCTCCGACCTCGGGGCAGGTACTTGGGGTTTCCACTATAAGGCAGAATTCCCGATTTCCCTACTGGTTTGGTCATATTTTTTCACGCAGACATGCACTGATGCAAACATGCGCGATTGCGTACGCGGACGCAACATGGTTTGGTTCCGGCCGTAACCGGTCTGTCGAACAATAGGGGATCAGGCCGGCAGTTCGCCGCTCGCCGCGGCGACCGCCCCCTCCTCGCTCTATCTATTAATAGTATGGGGCTTGTGTGCCAGAGATACCATGGAGCGGAGGGCTATAAATATGGGTCTAAAGGGCCCGCGGATTTAGTGGGCCTGTTATCGGCTTTGGTTGTTATTTTTAGCTAGATTGAGGCCAACCGATAGCCAACGTAAGCCTACCGTATTGACGCTTGCCAACTGAAGCGGCGACCGGCCTTTGATGTAGAAATATTTTTTGGAGGGGCTTGTGAACTTGTGGAACCGGTAGTAGAGGATCAACAATTTGATCATCGCCCAGGCGCTTTCCCTGGAATGGAATCGATCCATGGGTGTAATCCGGCGATCCAGAAAGCGAATCAGGAGATCCCGACGTCGCGCGCGAACGCGTCGTCGCCGACCGCCCCGCGCGGAACCATTCATCCGATGCAAAACGCCGTCGGCGGGACGAGCCTGCACTACTGGGCGCAGAGCTGGCGGCTGAATCCGTGGGATTTCAAGGTCGTGAGTGAGACGAAGCAGCGCTACGGCGCGTCGCGCATTCCGAAGGGATCGACGGTGGAAGACTGGCCGTTCGGTCTCGACGAGCTCGAGCCGTACTACGACAAGATCGAGTACGAGGTCGGCGTCTCGGGTCAGGCCGGCAACATCAACGGCAAGATCGATCCGCGCGGGAATCGGTTCGAAGGTCCGCGCAAGCGCGCCTATCCGATGCCGCCGCTGCGCGGCACCGACTTCCTCGACAAGATGACGGGGGCTGCGCGCTCGCTCGGCTGGCATCCGTTCCCCGGACCGGCAGCCATCAACTCGCGCTCGTATCAGAATCGCTCGGGGTGCATGTATCACGGTTTCTGCAATCGCGGCGGCTGCCACGTCGACGCGAAGAACTCGACGGCGGTGACGACGATTCCACGCGCGCAGGCGACGGGGCACTTGAAAGTCGTCCCGCGCGCGCACGTCACGACGATCGAAGTCGACGGCAACGGTCAGGTGACCGGCGTCAACTACCTCACCGACGGCGTCGAGTATTTCCAGCCCGCGAAGGTCGTTCTGGTCGCGAGCTATACGTACGAAAACGTCCGGCTGCTCCTTCTTTCGAAGTCGAAAGCGTTTCCCAGAGGGCTGGCGAACAACCACGGCCAGGTCGGGCGGCACTACTTCAGTCACAACCAGGGCGCCGGCGTTTCCGCGCTGTTTCCGTTCAACTTGAACGCGTGGTACGGCCTGCCGGCGCAGGGCGTCGCCGTGGACAACTGGGCCGACGACAGCTTCGATCACGGCGCGCTCGACTTCATCGGCGGCGGCAACCTCTGGGTGTACTCGGATCGCCGGCCGATTGGCGCCGCCGGCATGAACACGTTCGGCCGTGCGCCGAACTGGGGGTCGGCGTGGAAAAGCTTCATTAAAGACAACGCCGATCGATCCAACACGTCGTACATCCAGAAGTCCACGCTGCCGTACGAGGACAACTATCTCGATCTCGATCCCGAGGTGAAGGATCCACTGGGGTTTCCAGTGTGCCGCGTCACGGCCGAGTACAAGGAGAACGACCGGAAGATCGCCGCCTTCACGCAGGGCAAGATGGAGCAGTGGTATCGCGAGGCGGGCGCCATTGCGATTCAGCGCGCGCCGCTCGGCGGCGCGATGGGCGTCACGACGCATGCGTACGGCGGCACGCGGATGGGCGACAACATCGACACCAACGTCGTCAATCGCTGGGGCTTCGCGTACGAGGCGCCAAACCTGGGCATTCTCGGCGCGTCGGTGATGGGCACGAGCGGGGCGCGCAATCCGACGTTGACCGCGCAGGCGCTGGCGTGGCGCACCGCCGATCACCTGGCCAAGAACTGGAACGCGATCGGGCGCAAAACATCCTGACGCGGCACCGCCTTCCTATCGACGATCTAAAGGGGGACGCGTGCGTGACATACGCGCCGGCGCCTGGCTCGATCAGGCCGCAGCGGACCTGACGTTCGCCGTTCGCACGCACGCGAAGCGGCCGACCGCGACGCTTGTCATCATCGCCACGCTCGCGATCGGCATCGCGGCGACGAGCATCTCGTTCTCCCTCGTCAACGGCTTCTTCATCCGGCCGATTCCCATTCAGCCCGAGAGGTTCGTCTGGCTCTACAACGCATACAAGCGCGGCGATGCGTACTTCACCCTCTCGCACGCCGATTTCGCCGATATGCGTGCGCTGCGCGATGTGTTCGCGGACGCGGCCGCCGAGCAGCCCGTGCCGTTCACCCTGGGCACCGCCGGCGGGGCCGAGCGCGTCTGGGGCGAGCTCGTATGGGAGGGCTACTTCAAAGTGCTCGGGGTCACGCCTGCGCTCGGGCGCGTCTTCGCTCCGACCGAAGACGCGGTTCCGGGCGGCGACGCGGTCGTCGTGTTGAGTCACGGTCTGTGGGTGCGCCTGTTCGGCGGCAGGCCCGACGTTGTCGACGAGCGTCTCCTGATCAACGGCCATTCGTTCCGCGTCATCGCCGGTATCGCCCTCGGGCTGGTCGCCGCATTGGGGAGCGCGCGTCTGCTGAGGACGCTGCTCTATAGCGTCAGTCTCGCCGACTCGGTTGTATTCGGCGTCGCACCACTCGCGCTGATTGCGGTCTGCATCGTGGCCGCCGTGCCGACGTGGCGAGCGCTGAGGATCAACGCGGCCGCTGCGCTGCGGTACGAGTGACGGTCCCGGCCGTCGCCGGAGGGGCAGCGAGCCGGCGGCGTGCGGTGCCGGCTCGCCCGAGCCGTCCTCAGTTCTCGAAGATGCAGCCGACCTTCTTCTTCTTCCTGGCGCCCTTCTTTTTCTTGGCTCCGCCCTTCTTCTTCGTTCCCTTCTTTTTCTTCGCCATCTAGCCTCCTGTTCGTTGGTGGATGCGAAATGCTCGTCGCACGAGGGCGCGATCCCGTCGATCGACCATCGCGAAGAGCGGTTGGAGCCGGGCGCCCGCCGCGCGAGTCGGCTGGTATTCGCCGACGGGGATGGCGAGCGAGAGAAACCGACCGCCGTCGTGCAGCATCACGCCGCGCTCGACGAGCCCCGGCAGACGCTCGGCTGAGGCGCGGTCGAGCTGGCCCGCGTCGGTGACCGCGTCGCACGCGAGGTACGCCTCGCGATCGAGCCCTGCCAGCACCGTGAGCGGCTGAGCGGCGCGCGGCCGCGTATCGAGCAGGACGAGCCGATCGTCGAGGTCCACGGATACGAGCTCGGCGTGCCGCCATGTTGTTTTCCAGGCATGCACGCTGCGGACGAGCGGGTCGGCATAGCGCGCCACGTCCTGCGGCGCCTTGTAGTCGTAGGCGAAGTAGTACGCGAGGTTGCGCCGCGCCGGCTCGGGCAGGTCGTAGATGAATTCATAGAACGGCAGCGGCCTGACCTTGGTGAAGCCGAGGCGGTCCGACTCGTTGAAGTTCGGGCTGAAGCGATCCAGCCGGATCGCGGTGACGCCGACGGGACACGGCAGGTGACACACCCGCGGGGTCAGCTCGGCCATCTGCTGATAGTCGTCCGGCGATTCACCCGGAAATCCCAGGAGGAAATTCCACAGCGGTTCGACGCCGATCTCCTTGCACCACTTCAGCAGCTGCACGTTCTGCAGGCCGGACACGCCTTTCCTCATCAGCTTCAGCACGCGATCGCTGAAGCTTTCGATGCCCGGCTGGATCATGGTGACGCCGGCCGCGCGCAGCAGCCGCACCTGTTCCTTCTTCAGGTTCGACTTCGTCTCGTAGAAGAGCGATACGTTCAGCCGCCGCTCGGCGAGCTCGGGCATCAGCGTCTTGAAGTACTTGAGATCCAGAATGTTGTCGACCACCTGAATGTCGCACCCGGGATAGGACGAGGCGAGGTGGGTGAGCTCGGCGAGCGCGCGCGGCGCCGACTTGCTGCGATACGTCATCGTCGCGCCGTTCAGGCCGCAGAACGTGCAATGCATCCGCTCGCCCCACCAGCAGCCGCGCGAGGTTTCGACGAAGACGCTCGGCTGCCAGTCCCGGCCGAAGCGGCTGCGCTCGAACTGGGCGAAAAAGTCGCCGTACTCCGGATAGGGCAGCGTGTCGAGATCGGTGACGGCGGGCGCCGTCGGAGCAGGCCCCGGCGCGGCTGCCCCGCCCACGGACGCCTGCGCGATCACGCCGGCGAGACCGGTCAGCGGCGTCCCGCTGATCACGCGCGATGCGAGCTCGGCAAAGACGCGGTCCGCCTCGCCCGACACGACCGCGTCCACGAACGGAAACTGGCGCAGCGTCTCCACGCCCATCGTCGCTTCGCAGTTCGCGCCGCCCATGACCGTGAACGCGCCGGTCAGCCGCGCCTTGACGCGCTTGGCCAGCGCCAGCGACGCGAGATGCTGCTGAAAGACGCTGGTGAAGCCGACGATCCGCGGCCGCGATTCGGCCACGCGGTCGGCGCACCAATCCAAGAACGCGGCCGCCTCGTCTCGAGCCGCGAGGATCGCGCGCAGGTCGGCGCGTCCGGGCGGCTTCGTGGGGCGGCGTCCGAGCCAGGACGGCGCTTTCAACAGCACGTCGGCGATGTACCGCTCGTCCCGATCGCGGCCCCAGTCGAACAGCGCGTGCGAGAAGATCCATTCGCCCACGAACGCGCGGGACATCGCCCGGTTCTCGGTCGCGATTCTCGAATACAAGCGCTCGCCGATCCGTTCGGCGTAGGGCAGCGTGAAGTACTCGACGCGGCAGGTCAGACCGTTCGCGACCACTTGCGGCTGCAGCAGGCTGAGGCCGAGCGACGGCGACAGGAGCGGCCCGAACGGCATCGACACGAGCAGGACGTCGGGTGTCGGCGTCATCGAGGCGAGGGCGGCGGTGAAGCGGCCGCCGGCAACGCCGCGGCCTCGGCCGCGGCCGCGACGAGCAGCGGATGACGCGGACCCGCGTTCCGCCAGGCCGCCGCGAAGTCGGCGTAGGACTGACGCGCGCCCTCCACGTCACCAGCCGCACGCAGCGCCCGCGCGAGCTGGAGTCGCCCGATGGTGTGGGCGACGCTCGTCGGCTGGCTGCCGCGGCGGGCGATGACGGTGCGGAACTGTTCGGCGGCGTGCTGCGGCTCCTGGATCGCCTGGTAGGCGAGACCGCGGACATACAGCAGCCACGGGCCGGCGGCGCGCTCGAGCGGCACGGCGCTGTCCAGAATGGCGAGGGTGCGCCGGGCGTCGCGGTTCGCCAGCGCGATGGCCGCCCGGAGCATCGGCAGCTGCGCGCCGACGACGTCCGGCGCGGGCGGCGCCTGCTGTTGATAGCGCGCGGCGAGCGGTGCCGCCTGCGCCGCACGGCCCGAGAGCGCGGCCGCCAGCGCGGCGGTCCACGTCGTTTCGACGCCGGCGCTGATTCGGATCGCCTGCTGCAGCTCGTCCTGCGCCCTGCGCACGTCGCCGGCGACCGCGTCGCCAAGCGCCTGCTCCGCGATCAGGCTGCCGGCAAAGTCGTGGATGCGCGCGCCGCGCGCGGCCGTGACCGCTTGCGCGTACAGCGTCCGGCTCGTGTCCAGCTCCCCGGACGCAAACGCCGCCCGCGCGGCCTCCGTCAGCACGAGGTAACGATCCGCGCGCGACGCGGCGGCGCGGAGATGCTCCTGCATGCCGCTGGCGTCGTTCGCGATGAAGGCGAGGTCGAACGCCAGCATCCGATTGAAGGAAGAATCGAGCCCCCTCGAGGACGCATCCTGCAGCACTGCGCGTGCCTCGTCGAACCGGTCCTGGATCAGCAGCGTCCGCGCGAGCTGCTGATAGGGCACCACGGAGTTTGCGCCGAGCTTCACCGCCGTCTGTGCTTCCGGCAGCGAGTCGTCGAACTGGCCGAGCCGGTAATAGGTCGCCGACAGGTTGTTGTGGGGCACCCAGTCCTGCGGGTAGGTGTTGATCCATAGACGGTACGTCCCGACGACCTCGTCCAGCCGGCCGGTGACGATGTAGTGATAGTGCGACTTGATGAACAGCCGCTCGGGCTCGCTGAGCGAGTCGCTGCGCGCGAACGCGCGCTGCATGTACTCCTGAGCCTTCTCGAGGTCGTGCAGGTTGGTGTAGATCGCGCCGAGACGCGCGGCGGCCAGCGCGAACTGCGGATCGAGTTCGAGCGCGTGCTCGAACAGCGGGATCGCCTGCACCTCGCCGGTCTTGATGCGCGTCTCCACGCCCATGCTGTACGCCTTCAACGCTTCGAGCGACGGCGTCGTCGCGTTCGGCGCGGGAACGTTGAAGCGCTGGATCGAGCCGATCGACTCGCCGAGCCGCTCGCGGATTCGCGCCGCGGCAGCGCCGACGCTCGCGAGCACGTTGGTCTTCGTGGCGGCCTGCGTCTGATCGCGCGCCAGCGTGTCGCCCGTGCGGCAGGCCTGCGCTTCGAGCCTGATCACGTAGGCGGTGGCGAGCGGCGCGATCGATCCGAGCAGGATCGCCTTTACGCCGATCCGTTCGCACAGATCGCGCGCGACGGCGGCGGTCAGCGGCTCGTTCGGCGACCGCTCCATCAGCTGCAGCGCCGATCGCACCTGTGACGCCGGCAGCACGTTGAGGTACGGCGATTGCTGGAGCTGGATCTCGAGCGCGTCCTTCAACGCGCCGTCGAACACTGCCTCGCCGGTGGTGTTCGTGAAGTCCGCGAGCAGTAGCGGCTCGCGCGATGCCAGGGACGACGGCGGGCCGCGATACCAGACGGACGCGGCGTACATGCCGAGCGCGAGCAGCAGCAGGATGGTTGTGATCGCGGCGGCGTCGCGCAGATTGCCTGGCGCCAGCGCGGCATTCAACCCGGACGACTTCGGTTTGGCAGGCGCGAACGGCGGCGTACTGCGATAGACCTCGGATCCCAGCAAGAGGCCGCTCGGGACGCCCGTGCTCTCGGCCTGCGCCGCGGCGTATTCGCGCCCGGCGATTGATCCGCTTTGAACCGAGCGCAGCCGCCCGGCGACCTCCGCCGCACTCTCGGGGCGGCGATCGCGATCCTTGTCCAGCATGCGCGTCAGTAGCTGCCGCAGGTCACCCGGCATGCCGGACGCTTCAGTGGCGGTGAGCCCGACGGGCGCGGCGTGCAGAATCGCGTCGATGATCGCCGTGGAGGAGCGACCTTCGAATGCCCGGCGGCCGGTGGCCATCTCGTAGATCACGAGGCCCAGCGAGAATATGTCGGTCCGCGGATCGAGCGGATCGCCGAGTGCCTGCTCGGGCGACATGTACAACACCGTCCCGACAGCCCTCCCGAGGCTCGTCAGCGCGCCCGCCGGCAGGGTCTCAGCCTCGCCGGAGATGGCGGGCTCGGGCGGGTGGATCATGGCGGCCAGACCGAAATCCAGCAGCTTCGCGTCGCCCCGCGCCGTCACGAAGATGTTCGCCGGCTTCAAATCGCGATGGATGATGCCGGCCGCGTGCGCGGCGTCGAGCGCGTCGGCGATCTGCACCGCCAGGCCGATCACGGTGCCGACCGGCATCGGACCGGAAGCCATCAGTTCGTACAGCGTCTGACCGCGCAGCAGCTCCATCACGAGATACGGCCGGCCTTCCGCTTCCGGCGCCTGGCCGACGTCGTAGATCGTGCAGATGTGCGGGTGGTTCAAGGCCGAGGCCGCGCGCGCCTCGCGCTCGAAGCGGAGCAGGTGCTCTTCGGAAGTCGCCAGCGCCGGCGAGAGCAGCTTCACGGCGACGTCGCGCCGCAGCTTGTGGTCGCGCGCATGGTATACCTCGCCCATGCTGCCCGCGCCAAGGGGCGCCACGATCTCGAAACGGCCGACGATGTGTGTACCGGAGGGGAGTGGCACGGCTGTACTCTAGGAGACCCGCCGCATGGTCCAGAAGTCCCAGGTCAATGCCGGGGAATTCACGAACGCGTACGGCAGGAAGCCGTAGCCGTGATCGCCCCAGCCGGAACCCCATGAGTTGCGGAAGACGAGTTGCCGCTCGGCATGCCTGTAGCCGACTGCCAGGACCGCGTGCCCCCCAATCAACGCGTCGCGTCTCGTCGGGATCGGCACCACGCCCGTGCGGCGCACGTCGCGGCGCATCATGCTCTTGTGCACCCCGAGCGCGAACACAAACGGATACGCTTCGGCGAGGCAGGCGCGTAGATGGTCAATCGCGCGCCGGATCCGGAAGTATGCGATCGGCACGTGCCGGTGCCCCGAGCGATAGCAGGCCGGCGTCGGTTTGCGCCGGAAGCGCCGTACCAGATACGGCCACATCGCCTCGGGACACGATCCGAACTTCGCAATAGTCCGGTACCCGTCGCGCAGCGAGACCGGCGCGTCCTGGTCGACGAGCTTCGCCACCACGCGCTCGTTGTAATAAATGAAGAGGCGCGACGGCGATGCGATACCCGCGCGGCCTTCTCTGATCTCGTCGAAGCGCAACGCGGCTGCGAGCGCATTCGCCGAACAGCTGTTCAAGTGCAGCTGGTTGTAGATAGGCGGGCAATGGCGGCGAAGGTCGACGGCAGCCGGGAGCTGACGCATGACCGATGCCGATGGACGGTACTTCCAGTCGAGCCGGCTTGCACTGTCCCGCCCGGTGCCGAGATGCCGTTTCACGTCGAAACGCGCCGATTCTACATTAGTTTGGCGGCGATGACGCGCAGAAGAGCGTCCGATCCGAAAAAAGAGTTCGCGCTGAGTCCGCTGCAATTGTTCGGCGACGGCAGCAGGCGTATAGTGACAGGAGGTCGCGCGAGGAGGGCCATGCGGGACACGGTTGTCGGCATCGTGGTTGTGGCGTCGGGGACGATGGTCTCCTGTGCGCGCGCCGAGAACGACCCGAAGGCCACGCTCCATGACGGCGATCAGACGTGGGACGAGATGATGGCCGGCTCCCTCACTTACTCCATCGACAGCGAGGCGAAGAGCGCGACGGCCGGCGAGAGCAGGCACCAGTGATACGGTTCCACCGACCGCTGCTCGGCGCCGTGCTCCTGATCTGGAGCGCGCTGCCCGCCCGCGCCGACGGATTCATCAGACCGTTTGCCGGCTTCAACTTCGGCGGCGACTCCGCCAACTGCGTCAGCGTGGCCAACTGCGACGAGAAGCGACTGAACTGGGGCGTGTCGATCGGAACGACGAACGGCGTGTTGGGGTTCGAGGAGGAATTCGCGTACGCGCCGCAGTTCTTCGGCCGCACGCCTGGCGGCGAGAACGGCGTGCTCACCCTGATGAGCAACGTGCTCATCGTGGTGCCGGCGGGCCCCATCCAGCCGTACGCGCTCGCCGGCATCGGCCTGATTCGCTCGCACGCGAAGCTCGACACGTCGAGCTTGTCGCTCGACAGGAACGTCGTAGGCTACGACCTCGGCGGCGGACTCACCATCTTTCTTTCACACGCCGTCGGGATCCACGGTGACGTCCGGCACTTCCACACGCTGCAGGACGTCACGCTCGGCATTTTCGGCAATAGCCAGATCGATTTCTGGAGAGCAAGCGCCGGCTTGACGCTGCGTTTCTGATCACAGCCAACGGCGCCTCGTCTCCCCGTTGGCCTCAATCCATCAACTGAATCGAGCTCGCGACCCGGTCGAACACGCCGCGGTACGCCGGAAAATCGTCGCGCGGCGCCACGGCGATCGCATAGAAGAGGTTGCCGTCGCGCAACTGCGTCGCGAACACCTCGATTGCTTCCGGCTCTCTGGTGACCTCGGACGTATTGGACAGGATCGTCCGCAGCCCGCGGCGCCCGGCAATGTTCACCCGGTCCCAGCGCGATGGGCGGCTCAGATTCGGATTACCTTTCGCGAGCGCGTCAATCAACTCGGTGGCGGCGGTCTGCAGGTCATGCGATTCGTTGCGCGCGAGCCCTACCTCCACGCCGTGCGTGAAGATGCTCCGACCGTTCGACTGGCCGTACGCGCCTTCCGGCGCGAACGTGACCGAGTTGGTGTCGCCCTGCTGCTCCCGCCAGTTGGACGGCACGCTGATCCGGAAGATGTTGCCGGGCGCGTACGTCTGATAACTCGGGGAGGGTGACTCGACGCGGCCGCCGGGCAGGCCCGTGTTTCGCCCCGATGTGCCGGTCGGCCGCTGGCCGGAATTTCGCGTGGCCTGCTCGGTGGTCGGCGCGGGCGGCAGCCGCTTCAGATGCGCCTGGACCTGCTGGAAACCGCGCGTGTCGCGGATCGGGTTTTCAACCCGCAGCGCCTGCGCCTCCTGCGTGATGTACTCTATGCGGTTGCCCGGGTTCGGGTGATCGCTTAGCCACTGCGGACCGCCTGAGCCGCCCTGTTTCTCGATCGTCTTGAACATGTTGGCCATGTCACGCGGGTCGTAGCCGGCGCGCGCCATGATCTGCACGCCCTGGATGTCGGCTTGCTTCTCGTACTCGCGGCTGAATCGCAGGAACGCCGTGCCGAGACCGAACTGCGTGCCCTGCGAAATCACCTGGCCCCAGCCGCCGCCGATGATCGCGCCCAGCACCGCGCCGGCGACCTGCCCGATTTCGTACTTCGTCGCCTTGCTCGCCTGCGCCGTCCCGTGACGGAGGATCACGTGACTGAGCTCGTGCGCCATCACCCCGGCGATCTCGCCCTCGGTTCGCGCCGCCTCGATCATCCCGCGATTCACGAACATCGGCCCGCCTGGCAGAGCGAACGCGTTGATCTCGCGAACGTTGACCGCCTCGAACGTGTAGCGGAACTCAGGATGCCGCAGATCGGATGGAATGGCCGCGACGAGACGATGGCCGATATCCTCGATATAGGACGACACCGCGTCGTCATGCAGGACGGGAAGCTGCCGTCTGACGTCTTCCGCGGCCTTCAGACCGAGCTCGACGTCCTGCGCCGGCGTGTAGTTGTTGTCCGGCGGCGTAATTCTCGTCTGCGCGTTGACGAGCGTGGCAGCCAGCAGCACGGCAATGGCCGTGGCCCCGCGTCGCGTAACGAGGACTGTTTTCTTCATGATGTCGTGTTAGTGCAAAATCAGATCCGTTAGACTTCGTCCGTGGTCGAGCTGGCCGGGTCGATATTGAATTCACTGGACTGAAAAAACGAACGGAGGCCGCGATGCCCGAGACGACACCGACGCGCAAGCAGCTGATCGACCTACTGAACGAAGACCTGTCACGGGAGTATCAAGCCATTATCGCGTACGTCGTGTACTCGCAGGCGCTCAAGGGCGCGGAGTACATGACCATTGCGAAAGAGCTCGAAGCGCACGCCGGCGAGGAGCTGCAGCACGCGCTCAGGATTTCGAAACACATCGACTACCTCGGCGGGATGCCGACCGCGACCCCGGTGCCGGTGAAGCTGACGAAGAAGGCCACGGAAATGCTGCGCGCCGATCTGAAGTACGAGAACGACACGATCCGCGCGTACCGCGATCGCGTGCTCCAGTGCGAGGCGCTGGGAGAGTTTGCGATCGCCGAGGACATTCGCGAGATCCTGCGCCAGGAGCAGGAGCACCAGATCGACCTGGCGACGGCGCTGGGAGAAGAAGCACCCGACCTGTCGAGGCGGTAGGACGCTGCGTCCAGAAGCACAGGGGGAGTTGGCTCTGGCCTTGCACTAAAGTACGGCATGTCATTTCGGTTGACGTTAAACGCCGATCCTCGTACGCGTCCGATGTGCTTTGGAGTGGGCGCATCTCAGCCGTGCGACGCCAGCACCTCCGAACATGTCTGAAAACCGCTTGAATGATCGTCGTCGCGTCGGCCGCCCTCCGGCAGGAGCCAAAGAAGGGGAGAAGGTCAAGGACTACCCACAGCTCAGCATCCGCGTACCCGTCGAGCTCAAGGCCCGCCTCAACGCCCTCAGCGCCGTCACCGGTCTGGCGCAGTGGCGCGTCATCGTCGAAGCAATCAACTGCTTCTTCCGGGATCTCCCCCAGACCGACCGCGACCTGGTCGACGGTCTGAGTGAGCGCCTGACGCGCGCGAGATAAGCGAGATAAGACTGTAGCCCGACCGCCCTACAACCGAAACATCACTGGCAAGATTTGTCACGCTCATGGCCAACTGACGTAAAATGTCAGCTTCCATGAACCGGCGGATAGTGTAAGCCACTGACTACAAACACTTTCGGACAATCGTCTCAGACGGCACGAGCTCTGCAGCTCTGCCACCGTAGAGCCATACACGTGCGAATTCGACATGCGCAAGGATTTGCGCTCATCGACATGATCTTCGTCTGCGGGATCGTGGGGCTGCTGTGCAGCATCGCGTTGCCGCGGCTTCTCCTCGCCAAGCAATCGGCGGGCGCAGCTTCTGCCGTCGGATCGTTGCGTGCGATCAACAGCGCGCAGTTGACCTACGCGCTGACGTGCGGGGCCGGATTCTACGCGCCGAATCTGACGACACTCGGCACCGCGCCTCCCGGAAGCAGCGAATCGTTCATCAGCACCGCGCTTGGAATCTCCGACACAATCACCAGAAGCGGTTACGTCATCCAGATGGCGGCGACGCCGTACGGCGGCGCGCCGCCTGCGTGCAACGGCCTCGCGCCCGGGCTGGCAGGGCAAGGCTTCATCGCCGCGGCGGACCCGTCAGAGGGCCAGAATTCGCGGTTTTTTGCGACCAACGCGAACAACATCATCTACGAGGACACCGCCTCGCTGTTTGCGACCATGCCCGAAGTCGGCATTCCGCCCTCAGGCCAGATGATCACGCATTGATTCAGTTATAATTCGGGTCGATGTGGACCAAGATGATGTCCGGGCCGCGCAAGAAGGCCCCGAAGACGATTGCTGTGATCGATCCCGATCGCTGCTTCGGCGCGTTTGCGTGCTCGATTTGTCAGGCGGCGTGTCCGGTCGCGGGCTGTATCGTCGAGGAGCCGGATCGCGATGGCCGGATGGTGTGCGCCGTACGCGCCGATCTCTGCATCGGGTGCGGATTGTGCGTGACGCTCGGCAATCCCACCGCGCCGCAGCAGCGTGAATTCGGCTGCCCGGCCGACTACGACGCGATCAACATGATGCCGTGGGAAGAGGTCGTCAAGATACTTCAGCAGGAAGAATTGCCGGCAGAGGGGGCCAGGAGCTAGGAGCCCTGAGAAGATCCTCGTTCCTTCGAGAAGACCGCTTGCGCGTAGCGTGAAGGCAAGCGGTGGTCAATCTTCGAAGCGATGAACGCCGACGCCTCGGTCACGTGCGCCAGCGACACACCCGTCTCGATCCCCAACCCATCCAGCATATAAATGAGATCGTCGGTGGCAAGGTTGCCGGCGGCGCCAGGCGCGTACGGACAGCCGCCAAGCCCGCCCACTGACGCGTCGAACGTTGCGATGCCGTACGGCAGTGATGCGAGGACGTTCGCCAGTGCCGTACCGCGCGTGTCGTGGAAGTGCAGCGCCACGCGGTCGACCGCGATGCGCCTCAACACGGCGTCGAGCACGTGGGGGACCTGGCCGGGGTGCGCAATCCCGATCGTGTCGCTGATGGCGACCTCGAACACGCCGAGATCCGCAAGGCGCGCCGCGAGACTGGCGACCAGTTCGGGCGCGACCGCGCCCTCGAACGGACAGCCGAACGCCGTTGACAGGTATCCCCGGACGCGGACGCCCGCCGCGATTGCTCGGTCGCAGACATGACTGTAGTTGTCCAGCGATTCGTCGATTGACTGGTTGATGTTCCTGCGGCTGAAGGTCTCGGTCGAGGCAGCGAAGACGGCGACGTCGGTGACGCCCGCGGCGAGCGCGCGTTCCAGACCCGCCAGGTTCGGGACGAGCGCCGTATAGCGCGTGCCCGGCGCGCGGGTGATGCCGGCGAAGACCCCGGCCGCGTCGGCCATCTGCGGCACCCATTTCGGGCTGACGAACGCCGTCACTTCGATCACCGGCAGATGCGCGGCGGTCAGCCGGTTGACGAGCTCGATCTTGTCTGCGGTGGACACGGGAGCGCGCTCGTTCTGCAGGCCGTCGCGCGGGCCGACTTCGACGACCGTGACCTGTTTCGGGTGTGCCATCTGTAGGCGACCTTTCAGGCTCTCCTGCGCCTGCGCGCCATGTTCAGGCCCGGATCGGATCGATGAACTCCACCAGGGCCGTGTCGGGTTGGACGAGCTCGCCCTCGCGGCAATGCACCGCCGCGACGATGCCTTCGCCGAGCGCGCGGATCGGCAGCTCCATCTTCATCGCTTCGAGCACGAGCACGATGTCGCCCTTTCTGACGGCGTCGCCGGGCTTGACCTGGACTCGAATCACTGTGGCCGGCATCGGCGCCATCAGTGCCTTGCCCGCCGAAGCTCGCGCCGTGCCCTTGCGAGCGAAGGTGGGTTGTACCGCCGTGACCCGCGTGTCGACGCGCCCGAGCGAAGGCGGGTCCCATGGGTCGTAGCCGGATCGGGATTCGGGATTCGGGATTCGGGATTCGCCGGAGTCGCCCGGGACTCGGGATTCGGGATTCGGGATTCGGGATTCGCCGGAGTCGCCCGGGACTCGGGATTCGGGATTCGGGATTCGGGAACCGACTGCCGGCGACTGCGCAGCCAACGCCGCGCCTTCGCGGTCGAGGAATGCGGTGTCGATCGCGCCCTCCCGAAACGCGGGAACCTCGAGAAGGCTCACGAGGAACGGGAGGTTGGTGCGGATCCCGGCGATCGTGAACTCCCGCAGCGCCACCGTCAGACGCGCGATGGCGAGGTCGCGGGTTTCAGCCGTCGCGATGACCTTCGCGATCATCGGGTCGTAGTAAACCGACACCTCGCCGCCTTCGACGACGCCGGAGTCGATGCGCACGCCGGGCAGGTGCGGCTCCCTGTAGCGTTCGAGGCGGCCGGCCTGTGGCAGAAATCCCTGCGCGGGATCCTCGGCGTAAATGCGCGCTTCGATGGCGTGTCCGCGCTGCGAGATGTCGTCCTGGGTCCACGGCAGCGGCTGCCCGTCGGCGACGAGGAGCTGCGCGCGAACGAGATCGCGACCGGTCACCTGTTCGGTGACCGGATGCTCCACCTGCAGGCGCGTGTTCATCTCGAGAAAGTAGAACGATCCGTCCATGAGATCGACGAGAAACTCGATCGTGCCGGCGTTGCGGTAGCCGGCTGCGCGCGCGGCGGCAGACGCCGCCTCGGTCATGCGCGCCAGCAGCCGCGGCGTGAGCGAAGGCGACGGGCTCTCTTCGATCACTTTCTGGTGCCGCCGCTGCGCCGAGCAGTCACGCTCGAACAAGTGCACCACGTGCCCGTGATCGTCGCCGAAGACCTGCACCTCGACATGGCGCGGCCGTTCGACGAGGCGCTCGACGTAGAGCGTGCCGTCGCCGAACGCGGCCAGCGCCTCGCGGCGCGCCGTCTGAACCGACTCATCGATTGCACCGGCGTCCAGGACGCGACGCATTCCCTTACCGCCGCCGCCGGCCGACGCCTTGACCAGCGCCGGCAGGCCGACACGTTCGACCGCCCGGCGGACGCCGCGATCGGTCTGGTCGTCCGGGATCTCGCCCGGGACCACCGGGACCCCGGCCGCCGCGACGAGCCGTCGCGCGAAGATCTTCGATCCCATTTGCGCGATGACGGCTGCCGGCGGGCCGACGAAGATCAACCCGGCGCGCGAGCACGCCTCTGCGAACGCGGCGTTCTCCGAGAGGAATCCGTAGCCGGGATGCACGGCGTCCGCGCCGGAGGCGCGTGCCGCGTCGATCAGCCTGGGGATCGAGAGGTAACTCTCGGCAGGGGGCGCCGGCCCGATGGCGATGGCGCGATCGGCGGCGGTCACATGCGGCGCGCCGCGGTCGGCGCCGGAATACACCGCGATGCTTTCAATCCCGAGCTCGCGGCACGCCCGTAGGATGCGCAGCGCAATCTCGCCGCGATTCGCCACGAGGAGGCGTCTGATCAATCGCGCTCCTCGATCCACGTCGCCGTTCGCTTTTCCAGGAAGGCCTTCAACCCTTCCTGTCCTTCCATCGACACCCGGCGCGCGGCGATTGCGGCGGCGGTGATCGGCAGGGCTTCTTTCGACGAGCGGCCCCACACGGCCGGGATCAGCGCCTTCGCCGCGGCGATGGCTTCCGGCCCGGCGGCCAGCAGCTCCCGGAGGTACATCGCGACGGCGTCGTCGAGCTCGTGCGACTCGACCACAACGTGCACCAGCCCGATCTCCTTCGCCCGCGACGCAGAGAAGCGCGCTCCGGTGAGAAACAGCTCGCGGGCGGCGGAGCGGCCGATCTTCGCGAGCGCGAAGGGCGAGATCACCGCCGGCAGGATGCCGAGCCTGACCTCGGTGAACCCGAACACCGCCCCCTGCTCGGCCACGACGATGTCGCAGACAGCCGCGAGGCCGGCGCCGCCGCCAAGCGCGGCGCCCTGAACCCGTCCGATCACCGGTACCGGAAGCTCGTCGATCGCGCCGAACATCCGTGCCATGGCGATCGCGTCGCGGAGATTCTCGGCTTCGGTGTACTGAACGGTCTTCGCCATCCACGCGACGTCGGCGCCCGCGCAGAAGGTCTTGCCCGCGCCGCTCACGACCACGGCGCGGATCTCGTGTCGCGCCGCCGCATCGCCCGCCTGCTCGGTCCAGGCTGTCAGCTCCGCGATCACGAGCTCGTTGAACGCGTTGCGGACGTCGGGCCGGTTGAGGGTGACGTACTCAACTGGCCCGTCGCGCTTCGTTACGAGATGCGCGTATGTCATCGCCGGGGCCACGAAGGCGCGAAGGCACGAAGAAGAGTAAAAAAAGTTGTCGTCGTGTCTTCGTGTCTTCGTGGTTGCATTTGGTCACATGCGGAAGACGCCGAATTTTGCGTCCGGGATCGGTGCGTTGAACGCCGCCGAGAGGCCGAGGGCCAGCATGTGCCGCGTGTCCACCGGATCGACGATGCCGTCGTCCCATAGCCGCGCGGTGGAGTAGTAAGGCGATCCCTCGTGCTCGTACTTGTCGAGGATCGGCTGACGGATCGCCTGTTCTTCCTCGGGCGTGAAGGGCTTGCCCTCGCGCGCGAGCTGATCGCGCTTGACTGTCGTCAGCACCGAGGCGGCCTGCTGCGCGCCCATCACCGAGATGCGCGCGTTCGGCCACATCCAGAGCAGGCGGGGCTCGTAGGCCCGCCCGCACATGCCGTAATTGCCGGCGCCGAACGATCCGCCGATGATCACGGTGAACTTCGGCACGACCGAATTCGCGACGGCATGCACCATCTTGGCGCCGTCCTTCGCGATGCCGGCGCGCTCGTACTTGCTGCCGACGATGAACCCGGTGATGTTCTGGAGAAAGACGAGCGGGACGCCTCGCAGGTTGCAGAGCTCCATGAAGTGCGTCGCCTTGAGCGCCGACTCCGAGAACAGCACGCCGTTGTTCGCGATGATCCCGACGAGGAACCCGTGCAGGCGCGCGAATCCGGTGACCAGCGTCGTCCCGTAGCGCTCCTTGAACTCGTCGAAGCGCGAGCCGTCGACCAGTCGCGCGATGATCTCGCGCACGTCGTACGGCGTCCGGCCCTCGGCGCTGACGATGCCGTAGATCTCCGCCGGGTCGTAGCGCGGATCTTCAGGGGCGGCCATGTCGGCGGGGAGCCGCTTGACGGTATTCAGCGTCGAGACGATGGTCCGGCACAGCTCGATCGCGTGCGCGTCGTCCTCGGCGAAATAATCGGCAACGCCGGACATCCGCGTGTGAACGTCGGCGCCGCCCAGATCTTCTGCCGAGACTTCTTCGCCCGTCGCCGCCTTGACCAGCGGCGGCCCGCCAAGAAAGATCGTGCCGGTGCCCTTGACGATGATGGTTTCGTCGGACATCGCCGGCACGTATGCGCCGCCGGCGGTGCACGATCCCATGACGGCGGCAATCTGCGGGATCCGCTCCGCCGACATGCGCGCCTGGTTGAAGAAGATACGGCCGAAGTGATCGCGGTCCGGGAAGACGTCGGCTTGCAGCGGCAGGAACGCGCCGCCCGAGTCGACGAGGTAGATGCAGGGCAGGCGATTCTGCAGCGCGATCTCCTGAGCGCGGACGTGCTTCTTCACCGTGACCGGAAAGTAGGTGCCGCCCTTGACCGTGGCGTCGTTGGCGACGATCAGGACCTCGCGGCCGGACACACGTCCGATGCCCGTGACCAGCCCCGCGCCGGGCGCCTCGCCGTCGTACATGTCGCAGGCGGCGAGCGGTGACAGTTCGAGAAACGGCGATCCCGGGTCGAGCAGCCGATCGATGCGGTCGCGGACCGGCAGCTTGCCCTGCTCGCGATGCCGCTCGACGTATTTCGCGCCGCCGCCGTCGCGGGCGCCGCTCAGCCGCTCGCGCAGCTCTGCGACGAGCTGCTGCATACGGTCGCGGTTGGACTGAAATGTCGGGTCGGCGGGGTCGACGTGCGTGTCGAGCGTTACCATCCGCAGCAGTCGGTCTTGAAGCCGCACGAGGAGCAGCGCCAGACCGCGTGCATGCGGTACATTTCTGCGCCGCATCGTTCGCACAGCGTAGGCGCGTCGGCGCCTGGAGTCGGGGCGAGCGTGGTCCGGAGCGGCGCGATCCTCGAGAGGGGGCCGTGCTCCTTTCTTGCGTCGCTGTCAGCCGGAAAAGGGGTACGACCCCTTTTCGAGGTTGGCTCGGACATGGGCAAATTATGGCATGGATCGACGAGCAGCTCGTGGCGCGCGGCATCCACGATACGCGCGTGCTCGACGTGATGCGCCGCGTTCCGCGCGAGGCGTTCGTGCCAGGCGGCGCCGTGTCCGACGCCTATGCCGATCGCGCGCTGTCGATAGGCGGCGGGCAAACGATCTCGCAACCCTACATGGTGGCCGTGATGACCGAAGCGCTGCGGCTGACCGGGACCGAGCGCGTCCTCGAGGTCGGCACCGGTTCCGGTTATCAGGCGGCGATCCTCGCCGAGCTGGCGCGCGAGGTGATCACGATTGAGCGCATCCCCGAGCTCGCCGACGCGGCGCGGACGAGGCTCGCGTCGCTCGGCTACGCGAACGTTCTCGTGCTCGTGGGCGACGGCACGCTGGGCAGCGAACCGCACGCACCCTTTGACGGCATTCTCGTCGCCGCGGCTGCGCCGCGCGTACCCGCGGCGCTGAAGCGCCAATTGTCGGCCGGCGGAGGCCGCCTCGTCATTCCGGTCGGGCCGCCCGTGCAGCAGTGGCTCGCCATCATTACGCGGGAAGGCGATCGGTTCTCGGAGTCGAGCGGCACTGGCTGTGTGTTCGTGCCTCTGCTGGGGGCGCAAGGCTGGCCCGAGTAGGATGAAGCGGTTGAAGTTTTGGGTCTGTCCCTGGCGGTTAGCTCGGCTGCGCAAAGTTGTAAGTCTGGCCCAGCAGTATGACTTTTTCTGTAGTGTTTGAAAACGTGCACTAAAAGTGTGTATTGACACATTGCGCTTTTTCACTACACTTAGGCGGCATGAGTCTTAAACGTAAGAAGCGCGTCCTGGCGATTGATGACGAGCCGGCGATGACGGAATGGTTGAAAATCCTGCTCGAGCACGCGGGCTATGACGTGCGCACGGCGCTCATCGGCACGCGCGGCGAAGAGCTGTTCAAGACGTGGCACCCCGACGGCGTCATCACTGACATGATGCTGCCCGACGTCGACGGCATCGAACTGGTGCGCAAGTTCAAGCAGCTCGACGTGGAAGCCGAAGTCATCGTCATCACGGGCCAGGGGAACATTCCTCGTTCGGTCGAGGCGGTGAAGGCCGGCGCGTTCGACTTTCTCGAGAAGCCGGTCGACGCGGAGCGTCTGCTGGACAAGCTCGAGAAAGCGATGAAGCAGAAGTCGCTCATCGACGAGAACGAGCAGCTCAAGGCGAAGCTCCAGGACCGCTACAAGTTCCAGAACGTGATCGGCAAGAGCAAGAAGATGCAGGAGCTCTTCGAGCTGATCGAGAGCGTGGCGGCGAGCGAGGCCAACATCCTGATCCAGGGAGAGAACGGCACAGGCAAGGAGCTGATCGCCAACGCGATTCACTACAACAGCAAGCGGTCCAAGGGGCCGTTCATCAAGATCAATTGCGCGGCGATTCCCAAGGACCTCATCGAGTCGGAGCTCTTCGGCTACAAGAAGGGCGCGTTCACCGGCGCGACGATGGACAAGGAAGGGCTCTTCGAGATGGCGGAGGGCGGCTCGCTGCTGCTCGACGAAATCGGGGAGATGCCGCCCTACCTCCAGACCAAGCTGCTGCGCGTCCTGCAGGAGCGCGAGTATCGGCCGATTGGCAGCGACCGGATCGTCCACGTGGACTTCCGTCTGATCTGCGCCACGAACATCGACCTCGACTCGGCGCTGCGCGACGGCCGCCTGCGCGAGGATCTCTACTTCCGCATCAACACGATCACGCTGCGCGTGCCGCCGCTGCGGGAGCGGACCGAAGACATCCCGCTGCTGTGCGACTACTTCCTCGACAAGTTCCGGCAGCGCTATCAGAAAAACGTCAAGAGCCTGGCGCCGTCGGTCTATCACCTGCTGATCCGCAACCGGTGGCCCGGCAACGTGCGCGAGCTCGAAAACGCCATCGAGCGCGCGGTGCTCGTCGCGAAGGGCACCGAGATCGCCGTGACGGACCTGCCCGAGTCGATCCGCGAGGAGTCGACGGCGGCCACCGATTTCGTGATTCCACCGCATCGGACTCTGGCAGAGATCGAAAAAATGGCGATCCTGCAGACGCTGCAGCGGACCAACTGGAACAAACAGGAGGCGGCGCAGATTCTCGGCCTCTACCGCCCGACTCTGTACAGCAAGATGAAAAAGCACGACATCCGCGACGCGGGCAAATCGGCGCGGAGTGCCACCGCCACACCCGCCGCTACGTGAGAATCGCGTCATCGCTCGTGGCTGATCGCTGATGGCGGATGCCATAGCCCTCAACCCGAGCCCTGAACCTCCTCGGCCCGTGGCCTGCAGCCATCGGTAGTCCGGAACGTGCAACGGCCCGTAATGCACGGGCCATCATCCGCCGTCTGAAAATCCGACATCGTCAAGCGAACGGCTCGCGAACGGATGCGCTTATGCTGAGCCGTCGCGCTGTCGGGCATGGCACACAATTTGTAAACACCTGTGCGCTGTAGGAGGGCCGATGAACAACTCTCGGGCCATTGCGGCCACTCTCGTGGGTGCGGTCATCGGAGGCGCTGCCGGATATCTGTTCTTCACGGACCAGGGCCGCACGCTGCGGCGCCAAATCGAGCCGGCGCTCGACGACTTCGCGCGCGAACTCATCAGCTTCCGCACCTCGGTGCAGAAGGCGGCGGGCGTCGCGAACGATGGTTGGAGGCTCTTGAATGAGGCGCTCGGTGAAGGTCGGCCGCCGACGCCGCGCTATTCGGGTCCGCATCAGACATCACCGTTCTGAGGTCACACATATGGCAGGCGAGCTGGGAACCACGAATCTGCTGCTCGGCATCCTGGCCGCGGTCAGCGTCCTCGAAGCGCTCGCGATCATCGGCCTGGGGATCGCAGCCTTTCAGGCGTACCGCAGGATCATGGAACTGGTAGCTGGCATCGAGACGCGCCAGGTGGCGCCCGCGATGGCGCGCGTCAACGCCATTCTCGATGACGTCAAAGCGGTGTCGGCGACGGTGAAGGAAGAGACCGATCGCGTCGATCAGGCCATCCACTCGACGATGGTGCGGATTGACGACACGGCCGATCGCGTGCGCTCGAACATGCGGGCCAAGGCCGGCGCGCTGGTTGGCTTTGTCCGCGGTCTGCGCGTCGCGATCGAAGAACTCCTGCGCACGCGGCAGCAGGCCCACGAAACGTAACTCTTGGAGGAGGCGACATGGCAGACGGATACAATCGTTTCGAGAACGAAAGTGGCAGCGGCGCGAGCTTTGTGATGGGGCTGCTGACCGGCACGGTGCTGGGCGCGGGCCTCGGCATGCTGTTCGCGCCGAAGGCGGGCGCCGAGCTGAGAAGTCAGATTGGCGAACAAGCGGGCAACATCGCCAATCAGGCCTCAGAGGGCTACCGCCGTGCGACCGAGAGTGCGGGTCAGTGGGCCGACAAGGGTCGGGAAGCGGCGAGCGAATGGGCCGAGCGCGGTAAGGACATCTACGGCAAAGCGAAGGATGCCGTGGCCCGTGGGGCCGAGGAAGCGCAAAGGTACGCGCGTGAGGCGGCCGGCACCCCGGCGACCGCGGATGCGTCGGAATCGAGCTACCGCAGCGCCTCGGAATCGATCCGCGGCAGCGAGCCAGGCGGTTCGTCGACCTACTCCGGCTCATCGTCGGGCGGCGGCACCACCGGCGGATCGCGTCGGAGCTGACACGCGATGACGAGCACCCGGGCGCGCGTGGTCGCGAACGTCGTCCTCGTCTCGGCGGGTGTGGCGGCGGCGTACGTGGTTCTCACGACACCGCCGCTCCGCCGTCTCGTCTTTCGGGCGGCGCAGATCTGGCTCGGCGCGAGCGTCCCGGTGTATCTCGTCAACCAGACGCGCCAGGCGTGGCTAGAGTCGGGTCGGGCCGCCTGACATAATGACCTGGTGAGTGCGGCCAACGGCGCCCGAAGCGCCGGGTGGGCAGGCCATCTTCGCCTGCTGGGGCGGAAGACGCGCGACCTCGCGCGGCTTTCCGTCCTGTCGTTCTGGCGGGGCCTGGAAGCGTTCTACAGCAGCGACAACCTGACGTACGCGGCGGCGATCGCGTACTACGCTTTGTTGTCGCTGTTTCCGTTTTTCCTGCTCGCCTTCGCGCTGCTCGGGCGGTCGACGGCCGACGTCAACAACCGCAACGCGGTACTCGAGTTCGTCCTTCGCTACTTCCCCATGCAGTTCGACTTCATCACCAAGCAACTCGATGCCTTCCGCGGCAACACCGTGAGCGTTGGCGTCGCCGGTTCGATTGCGCTCGTCTGGGGCTCGCTGGGCGTGTTCGGCGCGATCAGCACGGCCGTGAATTATGCGTGGGGCGTCGAAAAGCAGCGGAGCTTCTGGAAGCATAAGCTGTTTTCATTCGTCATGCTGCTCGTCGCGGGCCTGATCCTGCTGATTGCCCTGCTGTTGATCAGCGCGTCGCAGGTGGTCGGCGCGAGCTGGTTTGCCGAGGTGCTGGCGCGCTTTCCCGGTCTCGGCGTTCTGCGCGGCTTCACGGTTCACAATGCGACGACGCTGCTGTTCATCCTCGTGGTTGGCCTGATCTTCTATTTCGTGCCGAATGCGAAGGTGCGGTTCCGGGATGTGTGGATCGGCGCGTTCGTCACCGGCCTGTTGTGGAAGGGCGCGCTCGAAGGCTTCTCCTGGTACATTCGCGACATGAGCCGTTTCACGCAAGTCAACGGATCGATCGCGGCCGTCGTCGTGTTCCTGGTGTGGGTCTACGTCCAAGCCGCCATCCTGCTGTACGGCGTCGAGTTCACGGCCGCTTACGCGCGCCTGCGCCGCGGCAGGCCGGATGAACTGCCCGCGGCACCGACGCCGCGCACATGACAGGCGGGCGCGTGGGCAAGAGCGCATCAACCGCAAGGTACGCAGGGTCCGGCTTCCGCCTTCGCGTGCAGCGTCGGCGGACCGCCGTAACCCTGGCGGAGGCGGTCAGCCGGACCGTGATTGTGGTTGCGCTCTTCTCCGTCACGGCGACGGCGATTCAGCTCGTGTCCGTCGCCGACGAAATCGCGATCGGCCGGCAAGCGCAGGCGGAAGTCCGGACGCAGACGCCCGAGCTGGGTGACGCGGCCGTGCAGGCGCACGTGGCGCGCGTCGGGCGGCGGCTTGCTGCCCACGCGCGCGGTGCGCGCTATCCGTACAGCTTTTCCGTCGCGAATTATCGCGAGATCAACGCCTTCGCGTTGCCAGGTGGACCTGTATGGGTGAATCGCGGCGCGCTCGAAGCGGCGCGGAACGAAGCCCAGCTCGCCGGCATCCTGGCGCACGAGATCGCTCACGTGTCGCAGCGTCATGCGGCGGAGCAGCTCTCGAACGCCATGGTCACGACCCTGGGACTGAACTTCCTCGGGGCGCTGCTGGGGAACAGCGGGGGCGCGACCGCGGCGAGCATCGCCGCGCGCTACGTCGCGAGCGGAGCCTTCCTGAAATTCAGCCGGGACAATGAACGCGAAGCGGACCGGGTGGGCGCGGGCATCATGGAGCGGGCCGGCTGGGATCCGCACGGCATGATCGAGTTGATGCAGACGATGCGCGAGCAGGAGCGGCGCGATCCGAGCTCTGTCGAACAGTTTTTCTCGAACCATCCGTCGCCACAGGACCGCGTGGCGCTGCTCACGCGCCTCGTCCCGCGAACGCGCATCGGCACACGCGACAGCGCCGCGTTCCAGTCGATCCGGGCGCGGTTGAAGAAGCTGCCACCCGCGAAAACGATGGCACGTTGAACCGCCGGAACACGCAGCGCACGCCGAGATGAGGTCTTGCTCCGCGATCTCCGTGCCTGCGGCGGTTAACAGGCCGTGGCGAAAGTCTGGCTGCATTCGACGGGCGATGCATCCCCGCTCCACCCCAACGCGGCTGCCGCGTTGGGGACCCCGCTGGCTGCGTTGCTCCTCGCTCAAATACTCCCGGTATTCTCGGTCGTCGCGCCTTGCCATCGGGACGCCTCGCCCGTCTCGGTGCGACGCCAGACTTTCACCACGGGCTGTTAAATTAAACGTGGACTCTCGACAGAGCCCGAATGATCGCCTCGCTGAACACGGGCACATCGTCGGGCCTGCGCGAGGTGATCAGGTTGCCGTCTTCGACAACCGGCTTGTCAACGTAAAGTCCGCCGGCGTTCTTGACGTCGATTGCAATCGAGGGCCAGCAGGTGAGCGTCCGGCCGCGGAGCGTGTTCGCGGAGATCAGCAGCGATGCACCGTGGCAGATCGCCGCCACCGGCTTGCCGGCGTCCATCGCCTCGCGCGCGAGATCGACCATCGCGTGGCGCATGCGCATCTTGTCCGGCGCGTGGCCGCCCGGGATGACCAGCGCGTCGAAATCCTTCATGCGCGCGGCGCCGGCAGCCACTTCCGAGGTGACGATCGCCACGCCACGCTTCCCCTTGAACGCTACGCCGGCCGTCGGACCCACGAGCACGACCGTGGCGCCGGCCTCACGCAGCGCCTCGAGCGGACCGCTGAGCTCGCGATCTTCGAATTCATCTTCCACCAGCATCGCTACGCGCTTGCCGTACAGTGACGGCACCTCGGCCATCGGAGCCTCCGGGGGCCGATTGTACATCCGATGTTCCCGCGGACACTTCGGGCGTCAAACGTCAGTCGTCCGGCGTAACGTCGACCAGCTGCGCGCGAATACTCGCGCTGACAGGCGTTTCCGCGTCGCGCAGAAGATTCTCAAACGATCCGATGCAGCGAAGCTCGTTCGCCTCGACCAGTTTGGTGTCGAACACGTCTCGGACGACAGGTTCAGCGAGTTGGTACGCGATGTCCTGGCCGGTACTCGAGCGCGCGCGGCGGATCGTCGGCGCTGCCACCGGACGCCGCTATACCCGCCGCGTCGCGTCGTTTCGCGGGGCGGGAAACTGGTATGGTGTGCGCATGCGAAACGTCTTCCTGCTGGTCATCGGCTCCCGCCCGCCTGCCGCAGTCTCAGCCTGCACGACCGCGACGTCGAGCTGCACGGAATGGGTCGCGCTCGGCGCAGGGCCGGCTCGTTCGCTCGTCTATCGCTCGCGCTCGCTCGACGTCCGCAACGACAACATCCGCCGCGCGCTCATCATGGTGCACGGCACGAATCGGTAGGGCTGCCGATTCGATCTTTTCTATGCGCGCGAGAATCGTCACAGGCACGCTCCTCGTCGCGGCCGGCGTCTTCACAGGACACGGCGAACAGACGTCGCCGCCGCAGCGCGCCTGGCCGCCGCGCGTGCAGGAAGTTTCGCGTGAATCGCCGCCGCTGTCTCCCGCCGACGCGCTGAAGACTTTCTACTTGCCGCCCGGCTATTCCATCGAGCTCGTCGCGAGCGAGCCGCTCGTCCAGGATCCGGTGGCGGTCGACTGGGATCTCGATGGACGGCTCTGGGTCGTCGAGATGTCCGGCTACATGCGAAACATGGCCGGAGCGAATGAGCGCGATCCCGTCGGTCGCGTGGTCGTGCTGCAGGACGAGAACGGCGACGGAAGAATGGACAAGCGGACGGTCTTCGCCGAAGGCCTCGTGCTCGCGCGGGCCGTGAAGGTCCTCGATCGCGGCGTGCTCGTGGGCGAGCCGCCCAACGCCTGGCTGATGCACGATACGAACGGCGATCTGCGCATGGACACCAAAGAGCTCGTCACCAACCAGTACGGCCGGCTGGACGCGGATCCGCAGAACAACGCGAACGAATTTCATTGGGGCCTCGACAACTGGATGCACAGCGCCGCGCAGGAGATCGCGCTGCGGCTGAAGAACGGCGCCTTCGAGGTGCGCCGGACGCTGCGGCGCGGCCAGTGGGGCGTCGCCGAAGACGATGCGGGCCGCATCTATCGGAATACGAACGAGTCGGCGCTGCACGTGGATCTCGTGCCGACGATGTATTTCGCGCGCAACCCCAATCTCCTCCGCACGCGCGGGAGTTACGAGAGATTCGCGGACGACAATCCCGATTTGAATCTCGTCTGGCCGGTCCGCCCCACGCCCGCAACCAATCGTGCCTATCAGTTCGGCATCCTGCGTCAGGACGGATCGCTCGCGCGGTTCACGGCCGTCTGCGCTCCGGTCGTCTATCGCGGCGATCGGCTGCCGGCGGATCTCTACGGAAATGTGTTCGTCGCCGAGCCCGCCGCCAATCTCGTGAGCCGCATCGTCGTCAGCGACGACGGCACCACGCTGCGGGCGCGCAAGGCGTACGAGCAGGGCGAGTTCCTCGCGTCCACCGACGAGCGCTTCCGGCCCGTCTATCTATCCAGTGCGCCCGACGGCACGTTGTACGTCGTCGACATGTATCGCGGGATTCTCGAAGACCGCTTGTCGATGACCGAGTATCTTCGCGATCAGATCGTCGCGCGCAAGCTGGAGCAGCCGATCGGACTGGGCCGGATCTATCGCGTCGTCCACGAGACGACACGGCGTGATACCTCGCGCGCGTTAGCGACCGCGTCGGCCGCGCAGATGGTCGCGACGCTCTCGCATCCGAATGGCTGGTGGCGTGACGCCGCGCAGCGTTTGTTGGTCGAACGCAGGCCGGCGTCCGTGATTCCGGCGCTCAAAACATTGGCCGCCAGCGGAGCGGATTGGCGCGCGCGCCTGCACGCACTGTGGACGCTCGACGGAATCGACGCGATCGAACCGGCGGGGGTGACTCGCGCCCTGGACGATGCGTCGCGTGACGTGCGCGCGGCGGCGCTCCGCATCGCGGAGCGCTGGCTTGCCAAGCCGGACGACTCGCTTCGCGCCGCCGTGTTGAAGCGGCTCGACGACCCGGACTGGGCCGTGCGACGGCAACTGGCCGCATCGCTGGGCGCGATGCCGGCGAGCGACCGCGATGCGGCGGTGATCACGTTGCTCAGCGCGCATGCCGACGATCCGGTGACGCTCGACGCCGCGCTCAGCGGTCTGCGCGGCAGCGAGGCGGGCGTGCTCGAGAGGCTGATCCGCGGCGGCAACGCGCAAACGCCGCAGCGGGGCGCAGCGATCACGATGCTCGCCGCCGCGATCGTGCGAAGCGCGCAGGAGGCGGCCATACAGAACGTGTTCGCGGGGATCGCCGACGCCGGCCGCCTCGATTGGCAGCGGTCCGCGTTGCTGCGCGGAACGGAGGTCGCGTTGCTCGGAGTTGCAATGCCCGGCGCCATCGCACCGCGAGTGTCCGCCACCGACACGGCTGGTGCGGCGCCGTGTCCCACATGTCCGGGCGGACGTGCGGGCCCCGGCGGCGCCTATGCGTACACGAGACCGGAAGCTCCTCCCGCGGATCGGGCGGCGGCTGGCGGTGGCCGCGGCGGAGCGCGGCTGCAGTTGAATCGCGAACCGGTTGCGCTCACGAGACTGCCTGCTGGCGATCCACTCGTGTCGCGAGTGAGTGCCGTGCTCGCGCGCGTCTCGTGGCCGGGCAAGCCGGGCGACTCGGCGCCGCTTCCGACGCTCACCGCCGAAGAGCAGCGGCGATTCGACGCCGGGCGCGACATCTACAGAAATCTCTGCCAGGGCTGTCATCAGCCCGACGGCCGCGGCGAGGACAAGCGCGCGCCAGCGCTCATCGGCGCGGCCTTGACGCTCGCGGCCGCGGAGATCCCGACCCGGATTCTGTTGAACGGGAAAGAAGGCGCGTTCGGCCTGATGCCGCCCATCGGCTCGAAGCTGAGTGACGAGCAGATCGCCGGCGTGTTGACTTACGTCCGGCGCGAGTGGGGACAGGCAGGCACCCCCGTCGATGCCGGCACGGTGAAGGCCGTGCGCGCTCTCTCGATCGGTCGCACGCGGCCGTGGACGGACGCTGAGCTGATGAAACTGGCAGCGCCTAAGAATTAGTCGAGCCGAGCGTTTTATACCCGCACGTTCCAGCCACGCCCTCAGCTCACGCGGATCGACGTATTGATCCGGACGAATGAATCCGCGCGCGCGAAATCGTCCGGCAGCGATCACGTCAGTCTTGACGACCCGCGTTGCCTGCACGTGAAAATCGTCGCGCGCGCGAGGCTCGTCTGAAAGGCTCGCGCTCCTTACACGGGGCTGAGGCGCTATCCGCGTGCTCGCCGCTTGCACGATGGCGTTGGTTGATAAAATGGCCGGATGCCCAACCGCCTGGCGAGCGAGCGCAGTCCGTATCTCCTCCAGCACGCGCAGAATCCCGTCGAATGGTATCCGTGGGGCGACGAAGCGTTCGCCAGGGCGCGTGGCGAGGACAAGCCGATCTTTCTCTCGATCGGGTATTCCACGTGCCACTGGTGTCACGTGATGGAGCACGAGTCGTTCGAGCACGATGCGATCGCGGCGGTGCTCAACCAGCACTTCGTATCGATCAAGGTCGATCGCGAGGAGCGTCCCGACGTCGATCGCGTCTACATGACCTTCGTCCAGGCGACGACGGGATCGGGCGGATGGCCGATGAGCGTGTGGCTCACGCCGGAGCTGAAGCCGTTCTACGGCGGCACGTACTTCCCGCCGTCCTCGAAGTTTGGGCGGCCGGGATTCGTCGACATCCTCCGGGAGATCGCGCGCGTCTGGAAGGCGGAGCGCACGAAGGTGGTGGAATCGGCGGAGGCTCTCACGGCGCGGCTGAAATCGATGGAGCACGCGGCGGCGCCGGTGTGGACCGTGCCGTCCGGTGAAGCGCTCGAGAAAACGGTGAAGCAGTTCAAGGACGCGTTCGACCCGCGCTTCGGCGGCTTCGGCGATGCGCCGAAGTTTCCACGGCCGTCGGAGCTGCTGTTTCTCCTGCGCGAGTTCGCCCGGACCGGCGACGTCCACGCGCGCGAGATGGTGCTCCGCACGCTGCGCTCCATGGCGCTCGGCGGGATGCGCGACCACGTCGGCGGCGGGTTCCATCGCTACGCGGTCGACGGCGCCTGGCGCGTGCCGCATTTCGAGAAGATGCTGTACGACCAGGCGCAGCTCGCGATCGCGTTCGTCGAAGCGGCGCAGGTGGCCGGCGATCCGTTCTACGCCGAAGTCGCGGAGGACACGCTCCTGTACGTCCTTCGCGAGATGACCGACGCGGACGGCGGCTTCTATTCGGCCGAGGACGCCGACAGCGTTCCACCGGAAGAGGCTGATGCACCCGGCGCGCACAAGAAGGAAGGCGCGTTCTACCTCTGGCGCGCCGACGAGGTCGACGCCCTGCTCGGCGAGGATGCCGCGATCGTGAAGCTGCGATTCGGCATCGAGCCGGACGGCAACGCGCCGCAGGATCCGCAGCAGGAGTTCACCGGCAAGAATCTGCTCTACGTGGCGCGATCGATCGATGACATCGCGAAGCAGATCGGGAAAGCGAACGAGGAGGTTGTCGAGGCGCTCAATCGCGCGCGCCTTCGGATGTTCGAGGTTCGGCTGGGCCGCCCGCGTCCTCAGCGCGACGACAAGATCCTCACGGCGTGGAACGGCCTGATGATCGCCGCGTTCGCGCGCATGGCGCGCGTGCTGCGCGGCTTGGGCGCCAACGGCGATTCGTCGGCGGAGCCGTTCCTCGCCGCAGCCCGACGGGCGGCTGGATTCATCCGCGAGCGCATGTGGAACGCGGGCTCCGGCAGCCTATTGCGGCGGTATCGCCAGGGATCGGCCGAAATCGACGGGTATGCGGAAGACTACGCCTACCTCATCGCGGGCCTGCTCGAGCTCTTTCAAGCCGACCCCGCGCCGATGTGGCTCGAGTGGGCGATCGCGCTGCAGCACAAGCAGGACGAGCTGTTCTGGGACGAGGCCGCCGGCGGCTGGTTCAGCACCACGGGATCCGATCCGAGCGTGCTGCTGCGCATGAAGGAAGACTACGACGGCGCGGAGCCGACCGCGAGTTCCGTGTCGGTGCTCAATCTGCTGGTTCTGTCGCATCTGGTGTCCGATCCGCGGTGGGACGACCAGATCGAGCGGACGCTGCGCTTCTTCGGCACCCGGCTCGAGCAGATGGGCCGCGGTGTCCCGATGATGGCGGCGGCGCTCTCTGCGCGCCTCGCCGGGATCCAGCAGATCGTCATCGTGACAGCCGGCGCCGACATGTCGCTCGATCGCGCCGTGGCGCAGAAGTATCTGCCCTTCGCGATTCAGTTGCGGGTCGCCCGCGACACGCAACGCGCCCTGGGCGGCAGCCTCCCGTTCATCGCGGCGATGGAGCCGGTGGACGGCAGGACCGCCGCGTACGTGTGCCGCGACTTCACCTGCCGTCAGCCGGTCACGACCGTCGACGCGCTTCACGCGGAACTAGGGACAACCGCATGACCGTGTCCGTCGACATCTGGCTGAGGGGCACCGATTCCGCGGCGACTGCGACCCTCGACGACATTCCGGGCGCGCCGGCGGCGTGGACCGACGAGGACGTGCGGCTCGTGCTGGAAGGCATGCTCCGCGCGATGGATCGCATGAAGCGGCCAGGCGAAGAGGACCGCCCGATCGCGCTGCGTGGGCTCAGCTGGATTGTGAATCCGTACGACGATGGCGGTGTCGTGATCGCGATCGAGATCACGATGGGCGCCGCGATTGCCGGTCCCTTCGACATCGACAAGCGCACGCTGGAGGCGATGATCGAGCGTGTCCTTGCGCGGCCGCCGGCGCCGCCCTCCACGATGGTGCATTAATCCCTGAAAGCGCTTGCGTCGACCCAGGAGCCCGAACCAGAAGTTGGGGTTGTTCCCGCGATCGCGGTCGATATCGTCCGCGTTGAAACACACCGCCGCATCTTTCGCCCCCACGAACCGATCGATCTGACCGCCGCGCCTTCGAGCGTCACGACGGTGACGCCAGATCGCCCTGGTCTCGTCGCGCATAATTTATATGACATAATAAGACAATGACGTGCTTTATTACGGGACGTCGCGAATCATAATAGAACACTGGCGATTCTCTCACTATTTACACGCAATATCTACGATGTGTCACGTCTCCAATTGTTTGAGTGTGCTGTAAAGGAACGTATCAGCACAGATTTGTCAACTGACGCAACAAGGGTCTCTTATGCGTAACATAAAGTTAATAAGACGTTTAGACGCGATAATCCGCATGCGGCTGAGCTCTTGCTTTACACATGACCTTAGATGACTTTATCGGTCAGTGCAGTACGACGTTCATCGCAGCGCCGGGGCGCCGCTGATGCTCCTGTCTATGAATCAGATTCGCGGATGGAGACGCGCCTCATGAGCCAGATTAATTCAAAGGCGGGACGAAGGTCCGCCTCCGCGAGCTTCGCAGCCGTTGCGGTGTTCGTCACGTCGATCGGAGTCGCAGCCCTGGCATCGGCTCAGGTGGCCGACACGTGTCCACCTGAGCACCGTAAGATGGACAAAAAGATCCATGACCTCATGCACCGGCGGGGGTCGGATCGTGAGCCGTCGGACCATAAGTACGCCGAACGCGAGCAGTCGGACCGCCAGCAGCCAGGGCGCCAGCGAGTGATCATTCGCGCCAGGGCCGGAATGCGCGGGGCTCTCAAGGTCGCAGGCAAGAACCGCGGCCACCGCATCCGCGCCGATCACGATTTCATCAACGCCTTCAGCGCCGAAGTGGACGAGGACGATCTCGCGAGGCTCGCCGCGGATCCGCGCATCGAATCGGTGTCGGTCGACGCGAGGATGGAGGGCGACCAGGTCGCGCTGGAAGACCCGCTCACGTTGATCGCGCAGCGAACCGCCCGCAACCAGACCTCGACTACGCCGAACCCGGCTGCGCTTCGAGGCACGCTGGCGGTCAACGGGAGCGGCTGGACCGGCAGCGGCGTCACCGTTGCGCTCATCGACTCGGGCCTGGAGCCGTCGATCGATTTCAACGGACGCATCAAAGTCTTCTACGACTTCACCCTGCCGGGCGCCCCGGCCGCCGCGCCGTCCGATGGCTACGGCCACGGCACACACATCGCCGGGTTGATCGGGGCCGCCGGAAGGCTTTCTGGTGGCGCGTCGTACAAGGGCGTCGCGCCCGACGTGAAGTTCGTCGTGTTGAAGGTGCTCGACAGCCAGGGCGTCGGCTCCACGAGCGACGTGATCAGCGCGATTCAGTTCGCGACTGCCAACAAGTCGGCGCTCGGCATCGACATCATCAATCTGTCCCTCGGACACGCGATCTACGAGCCGGCTGCGACGGACCCGCTCGTCCAGGCGGTTCAGGCGGCCTCGCAGGCAGGCCTTGTGGTCGTCGTGTCGGCCGGCAACTACGGCACGAACACCCCGACCGGCCTGGTGGGCTACGCGGGGATCACCTCGCCGGGCAACGCGCCGTCCGCGATCACCGTCGGCGCCGCCAGCGCGCAGGAAACGATCGCGCGCGGCGACGATCGCATCGCCAACTACAGCTCGCGCGGTCCGACCTGGTTCGACGGTCTGGCCAAGCCGGATGTCGTCGCGACCGGCACGCAGCTCGCGTCGAACGCGGCCAAGAACAGCACGCTGTATGCGAACTACCCGGCTCTCATCGTCGGCACCGACTACATCAAGTTGAGCGGGACGAGCATGGCCACGGGCGTGGTCAGCGGCGTCGTCGCGTTGATGCTCGAGGCCAACCGGGCGCAGATTGGTCTGGGATACCTGACGCCCAA
>Ga0137409_10000847_pt1 | contig 33528 bp, 32 predicted proteins | sample CZODoug1_16funga_FD_122059 | JGI IMG/M metagenome (GOLD analysis project Ga0137409, IMG submission 122059) | Vadose zone soil fungal communities from Angelo Coast Range Reserve, California, USA - CZODoug1_16fungal (Hybrid Assembly) | ecosystem: Environmental > Terrestrial > Soil > Vadose zone... | reverse complement strand
CGCTGGCCGTCAAGGATGGCCTGGTCGTGGAGGTGGGGGGCACCGACGAGATCCTCTGGCTCCGCGAGGACGACTACGAGCTGATCGACCTCGAGGGTCAGACCGTGGTGCCGTCCGGAGGGATGCTGGCAGCCGGTAAGCCAGCGAATTTCCACGTCGTCAGAGGTGGTCGCACCGTCGAGACATGGGTCGAGGGGGTGCGTAGGCTGGTTCGACCTTGACCCCCCGTCGGATGTCGTGGTAATTCTCAGCGCCCCGGGCAGTCCGTGCGCTGGCACGCCGGGCGGGGGGACGCATGGCTCAAGGGATTGGATTCATTGGTTTGGGCATCATGGGTCGACCCATGGCCCGGAACCTCCTCAAGGCGGGTCACACCCTGGTCGTCCACAGCCGCAGCCAGGGTCCCGTGGATGAGATCGTCAAGGCCGGCGCCAAGGCCGCGAGCTCGCCCAAGGAAGTCGCCGCGCAGTGCGACGTGCTCATCACGATGCTGCCCAACTCGCCCGACGTCGAGCAGGTCGCGCTCGGTCCGAACGGCATCATCGAGGGCGCGCGCCGCGGCCTGATCCTCGCGGACATGTCCACGATCTCGCCGATCGTGTCGAAGAAAGTCGGCGAGGCGCTGGCCGCCAAGGGCGTGGCCATGCTGGACGCGCCGGTCTCCGGCGGCGAGAAGGGCGCGATCGACGGCGCGCTGTCGATCATGGTCGGCGGTGACAAGGCGGTGTTCGAGAAGGTGCTGCCGATCTTCCAGGCGATGGGCCGGACGATCACGCTGCTCGGTCCGCTCGGCTTCGGCGGCTTCACCAAGCTCGCCAACCAGATCATCGTCGCCGTCAATCTGACGGCGCTGGCCGAGGCCCTCACGCTGGGCAAGAAGGCCGGGCTCGACCGCGAGCTGCTCCTGACCGCGCTGGCGGGTGGACTGGCGGGATCGAAGTGCCTGGAACAGAAAAAGCCGAACTACATCGCCGGCACCTACAATCCCGGCTTCAAGATCGACCTGCACTTCAAGGATCTCGGGCTGATCATGGAGTCCGCGCGCGCGCTCGGCGTCCCCCTGCCGGCCACGGCCGTGGTCCAGGAGCTCTTCAACGCGATGCGGGTGAAGGGCCGCGGCGGCCTCGACCACTCGGCGATCATCACGCTGCTGGAAGACCTCGCGGGCACTCCGTGAGGGCCACCGTCGATCGCGCGGGGCTGGATCCGCAGGGCCGCCTGCCGAAGGTCCAGGTCCGACGCGTTCGCAAGGGCGATCTCTCCAGGGTGAAGGACGTCCTCGAGCAGACCTTCGGCGATTTCCTCGAGCGGCAGCTCGGAACGCGCCCGCGGCAGGCCTTCAGCGGCGCGCAGTACGTCCATCACCGCTGGCTCATGGAGCCGTGGGGCTGCTTCGTGGCGGAGGAGGACAACGCCAAGATCGTCGGCACCGCGCTCGCCGTGGCGTGGGGCTCGGTCGGGCTGCTCGGCCCGGTGGCCGTGCTGACCAATTACCAGAACCAGACCATCGGTCAGCAGCTCATCCGCGCGACGCAGGAGTTCTTCGACGAGAACAAGACCGCGCTGCAGGGCGTGATGACGTATCCCACGAGCGCCAAGCACCTGGCGCTCTATCACAAGTTCGGCTACCGGCCGAAGGCCCTGACGGCGCTGATGAGCCGCGTCCTCGACCGCAACGCGCCGCGGCCGGCCACCAAGCTCGCGCGCGGGCCGCTCACCGTGCGCCGCTACTCCCAGCTCGAAGAGACGAAGAAGAAGGCGACGCTCGGGCGCGTGCACCGCATCACCAACGCGCTCTACCGCGGCCTGGATCTCTCCAAGGAAGTTGAGATCGTCGACGGCCTCGCGCTCGGAGACACGCTGCTGCTGGAGCGCGCTCGCGACCTCGTCGGCTTCGCCGTCGTGCACACGCCCGGCGTGAGCGAGGCGCCCGCGGGCACCCTGTACGTGAAGTACATGGCCATCGATCCCGCCCAGAAGCGCGTCGAGCATCTCGAGCAGTTCGTGGCCGCCGTCGAGGACCTCGGCCACGAGCTCGGCGTGCAGCGCGTGGCGCTGCCCGTGTACTTGCGCTACTGGCTGGCCTACAGCACTCTGGTGAGGTGCGGCTACCAGGTCGACTTCACGATGCTGAGGATGCAGAAGGGCAAGCAGGAGGATTACGAGGACCCGACGCACCTCGTCCTCGACGACTGGCGTTGACGTCGCTCCGCGCCCTCGTCCTGGCCGGCGTCCTGCTCGCCGGCGCGACACCGGCCCCGGCCCACTCGCTCCTCCTCGCATCAACTCCCGCCGCGAACGCCCAGCTCACCGCGTCGCCGCCGTACGTCGTGCTGCGCTTCAACAACCGCATCGAGAAGCGGTTGTCCCATGTCCGCCTCGTCGACGAGCGCGGCACGGTGGCGACGGCACCGACGGCGCGCGCCGAGGACCAGACGGCCGAGAGCCTCGTCGCCGCGGTGCCGCCGCTCACGGCGGGCGTGTGGCGGGTCGAGTGGCAGGTCTTCTCCACCGACGGTCACGTCGTCACCGGCAGCTACCAGTTCCGGCTGGCGCCCTGACGGATGGCCGGGTTCGTCGACGTCCTCCTGCGCGGCCTGATCCTCGTCCTCACCAGCGTGGCGCTCGGGGGGGTCGCGTGGCTGCGGTTCGTGTTGCGCGCCGAGTCGCACGTCAAGCCGGACGCGCCGACCGCGCTGGCGCTGCGCACGATCGCCGCCGCGGCGACGGGCGCGGCGCTCGTCCAGGCCGCCGTGGTGCTCGTTGGCCTCACGGCCGTCGCCGACGCCCACGGAGGCTGGCCGCTCGCCGCCTTCTTCGAGACGACCTTCGCGCTCACGGCCACGGCGCGCGTGGTCATGGCCGCGGCGGTGGCCGCGCTGGCGTTCACGCTGGCGCGCCGCGCCGCGCCGCGGCTCGCCTGGACGGCGCTGACGGTGACGGCGACGCTGCTCGTCGCCTCGTCCGCCGTCGTCAGCCACGCGGTCGCCCGCGTCGAGTGGCGCGCGCCCCTCATCGCGCTCGACGCCGCGCACCAGGTGGCGGCGGCGCTGTGGATCGGCGGCCTCGCGCACCTGGTGCTGCTCGGCGTCGCCGGCCACGCGAGCCCGCCGTTCGACGTCGGCGGCGTCGTCAGGCGCTTTTCGACGCTGGCTTTCCGTTCCATGGCCGCCATCGTCCTCGCCGGGCTCGCGCTCACGCTCGCGTACGTCGGCGATCTCGCCGCCTTCGTGGGCACCGCGTACGGCGTGATGGTGCTGAGCAAGGTCGCGTTGCTCGTGCCCGCGCTGGCCCTCGCCTGGCTGAACATGCGCGCCGTGCGCCGGGCGGCGCAGGCGCCCGGGACGCGGCTCTTCAGCTTCGTGGAGATCGAGCTGGGACTGGGGATCACGATCCTCTTCGCGGCCGCCTCGTTGACGTCGCTGCCGCCCGCGGTGGACGTCACGACCGATCGCGCCACCGTGGCCGAGGTGGCCGCGCGCTTCGCGCCGGCGGCGCCACGGCTCACGAGCCCGCCGATCGACGAGCTCCTGCGCGCGGCCGATCCCCTGATGGGCCGCCAGGTCGAGCGCAAGCCCGTGGAGCGGGCGTGGTCGGAGTACAACCACCACTGGGCCGGCTTCTTCGTCGTCACCATGGGCGCGCTGGCGATGCTGCACTTCCTCGGCCTGCGGACGGCGCGCCACTGGCCGCTCGTGTTCCTCGGCCTCGCGACATTCCTCTTCATCCGGAACGATCCGCGCGCGTGGCCGCTCGGACCCGCGGGGTTCTGGGAAAGCCTCACGCTGCCCGACGTCCTCCAGCACCGCACGTTCGTCATCCTCGTCGTCGCCTTCGCGCTCTTCGAGTGGATGGTGCGCACGGGCCGGCTGGCGGAGCGGCCGTGGGGCTACGTCTTCCCGCTGCTCTGCGCGGCGGGCGGCGGGCTCCTGCTCACCCACTCGCACGCGATGTTCAACCTGAAGGACGAGTTCCTGTCCGAGGTCACGCACGCGCCGCTCGGGATCCTCGGCGCGTTCGCGGGCTGGGGCCGCTGGCTGGAGCTGCGGCTCCCCACGGCGGGCCGCGCCCCCGGCTGGACCTGGCGCGGCTGCTTCACCGCGGTGGGGCTCATCCTCCTCTTCTATCGCGAAGGCTGATGACGCGAGAGCCGACGTGATTGCCGGTCACGCCACCGCCGAGGCCACGGCGCGCTACGCCGCGAGTCACGCCGAGCGCACCGCGGCCGGGAATTTCCGCGAGTTCCCGGGCGGCGTCCGCGCGTCGTCGCTGGGCCTCGGCACGTACCTGGGCCGCGAGGACGCCGCCACCGACTCCCTCTACGAACGGGCGATCGGACGCGCACTGGAGCGCGGGATGAACGTGCTCGACACCGCCATCAACTACCGTCACCAGCGCAGTGAGCGAGCGATCGGGCGCGCGCTGGCCGCCTCCATCGCGCGCGGCACCGTCGCGCGCGAGGACGTGGTGGTCACGACCAAGGGCGGTTACCTGGCCTTCGACGGTGAGACGCCGCCCGACCCGCGCGCGTACTTCGCGGCCACGTATGTCCAGCCCGGGATCATCAGGCCGGGCGACGTCGTGGGCTGGCACTGCATCACGCCGCGCTTTCTCGCCGACCAGATCGAGCGCAGCCGCGCCAACCTCGGCCTGGAGACGATCGACGTCTACTATGTCCACAACCCCGAGACGCAGCTGGACGAGGTCGAGCGGCCCGAGTTCGTCGCGCGCCTGCGCGCGGCCTTCGGCGCGCTGGAAGAGGCGGTGCGCGCGCGGAAGATCCGCTGGTACGGCACCGCCACGTGGAACGGCTACCGCGTGCCGCCGCAGGAGCGCGGCCACCTGTCGCTGGCGGACGTGCTGGCCGCCGCGCGGGACGCCGGCGGCGACGACCATCACTTCCGCGTCGTGCAGCTGCCCTACAACCTCGCCATGCTCGAGGCCTTCACGCTCGCCAATCAGCCCGCCGACACCGGCGTGGTGCCGATGCTCCGCGCCGCCGAGCACGCCGGCGTGTACACGATGGCGTCCGCGTCGATGATGCAGGGGCAGCTCGCGCGCGGCTTGCCGCTCGAGCTGGGCGTGGCCCTGCCGGGCCTGGCCACGGATGCCCAGCGCGCGCTGCAGTTCGTGCGCTCCACGCCCGGCGTCGGCACCGCGCTCGTCGGGATGAAAACGGTCGCCCATGTCGAGGAGAACGCCGGGGTGGCGGTTACGCCGCCCGTGCCCTGGGAGCAATTCCAGCGGCTGTTCACCGCGGCGTGATCTTGCAGACCCCGGCGGCGTCCGGTACGGTGTGGCGGTGATCACTCTCGAGCGTGACCACGAGCGCGCCCTCGGCGTCCGCCCCAGCGTCTCCGCCGTCATCTTCGATCGCCGCCGGCGCCTCTTGCTGCAGCAGCGCTCGGACGGCGGGCAGTGGGGTCTGCCCGGCGGCTCCGTGGAGATCGGCGAGTCCGTGACCGACGCCGTCGCCCGCGAGGTGCGCGAGGAGACGGGCCTCACCATCGCGGCCCGACGTCTGGTCGGCGTGTACTCCGAGCCCCGGTTGCAGGTGGTCCGCTACCCGGACGGCAACGTGTGGCACTACGTGAACGTCTGCTTCGAGTGCGTCGTGCGCGGCGGCACGCTCACCACGTGCGACGAGACGCTGGCGCTCGAGTGGGTCGCGCTCGACGCGCTCCCGTCGGCGCTGCTGCCGAACCATCGCATCCGCATCCGCGACGCCCGTGCGCGGCGCGTCGCGGCATTCGTGCGGTAAGGAGGATTCACACGTGATGCGACGGATTCATCACGTCGGCGTCGTCGTCCAGCGTCTCGCCGACGCCTACGGGTTCTATCGCGACGTGCTCGGCTTGCCGCTGCTCAAGGAGAAGACGATCGCCGAGCAGGGCGTGCGCGCGGCGTTGCTCGCCGCCGGCGACACGGAGATCGAGCTGCTCGAGCCGCTCGACGCGGCCTCGGGCATCGGGCGTTTCCTCGCGCGGCACGGCGAGGGTCTCCACCATCTCTGCTTCGAGACGCCGGACGTCGGCGGCGCGCTGGTGGGCCTCAAGGATCGCGGCGCGGAGCTGATCGACACCGCGCCGCGCGCCGGGCTCGCCGGCCAGATCGCGTTCCTCCACCCGCGCGCCTGCTGCGGCGTGCTCGTCGAGCTGGCCACGCCGCCGCCGGGCGAGGGGCCCGGCCACGCGTCGCCGCTCGGGCTCAAGCGCCTCGTCATCGGCGCCCAGGACGTCAAGCAGACGGCCGGACGCTTCCGGGCGCTCTTCGGCTTTCCGGAGGTCGCGATGAACGGCGGGCCGCGCACGATGCTCGGCGTGGGCAACGGCGCGCTGCTCGTGGTGCCGGCGGCGGAGGTCGGCGGCATCGAGGGCATGGTGGCCCTCTCCCTCGTGGCCGACGATTTCTCCGCGCTGACCGCGGCGCTGCGTCGCGCGGGAACGCCGCGCCTCGAGGGCACCGCCGAGGTCTCCGTCGAGCCCGCCGGGAGTCACGGCGTGCACCTGCACATCAGCCGCTACAATTTTCCTTAGGGGCCATTTCGGGGCCCCCATCTCATCAGAACGCGTCGGGCTCGCGCGCGATGCGGTCGAGGTCGGCGCGGGTGTACGAGCCGAGCGAGCGGAAGTCGAGGTCGGTGTAGTTCTTGATCCACCGCATCGCGATCTTCACCGCCTTGCGATAGCGCTCCTGCGTGGCCGCGTCCTTCGGCCGGCGCGCGAGGATGTCGTCGAGCTCCTCCTGCAGCAGCCGCTTGACCAGGGCGATGTCGTGCGTCGCCGGCGGCCCCTGCGTCGTCGGCGCGTGATGCAGGACGCGCTGGGCGATCTGCGCGACCGACATGCGACCCGTCGCGAGATCCTCCATGAGGGCGGGATGCACGCCGGGCTTGCCCTCGAGGCTGTCGATGCCCTTGGCGCCGCGGCCGTTGAGCCAGCCCTCGACGTACTCGATCACCATGCGCGCATTGCGGCGCGTGCCCTCGAGCGTGATCGGTCCCGCCGGCACCTCGACGCGCACCGGGTAGTGCTCGGGCCTGGCCATGTCAGCGGTGGGCTTGACGCCCGAGGCGATGAGGGTCTTGAACGGATCGGCGGCCGTCTTCATGTGGAAGATGTGCGCGACCCAGCCGCGGAGGAATCCCTGCGCGGCCTCCCATTCCTTGTCCCGGCGAATCGCCTCGCCGGCCACGCGGTTCACCTCGGGATCGTTGCTCGGCAGCGCGGTGGCCATGCCGCCGATGGGGACGGCGCCGCGCTTGAGGCAGATGGCGACGAGCCGGCGAAAGATGTCGGAGAGGAACGGCGTCGTCTTGATGTCCACGCCGAAGCGGTCGGGCCAGACGGATTTGGGATCCGTCATCACGTACTCGAAGATGGAGGCCTTGAGATCCCAGCGCGCGGCGTTGAGGCCGGCCGCGTACGGGCCCAGCGCGTGCAGCATCTCCTCCATGTAGTACACGCAGGGCAGCGACTCGACGAGAATGATGCCGCGAATCGTCGCCCCGCTCAGAAATGGCAGGCGCTCGCGGCACGCGTCGAACAGCTCGCGGTAGAAGCGCGCCTCGTCGGGCGTCTCGAGCTTCGGCAGATAGAAGTAGACGCCCTGGCCGCGATCGGCCTGCGCGCGGCCCGCGTAGAACAGCGTCAGCGCCGTGCCGAGGATGGCAGCGTTGACGGGGGCGCCGTCGATGCGCACGTCGGGCTCGTCCAGGTGCAGGCCGCGCTCACGATGCATGAAGAACGGCAGCTCCCCCGGCGCCACCTTGTACTCGCGCTTGCGCTCGGTGTCGTTGAAGTAGAGCTCACGGTTCACCGCGGCCAGCCGGTTGGCGGCCGCGCGCACGGTGTCGATCAGCCGGTGGCCGCCCGAGTCCTCGTCGTCGTCGAGGTCGCCCTCCGCGCGCTCGCCCTCGGGGCCGGGGTTCAGCGCGTTGATGAACATCGAGGTGATCGAGCACGGTCCCGAGATCTCGATCCCGGGCTTCTTCAGCTCGTCGGGGACCGGCGACACCTTCCAGTTGCCCGTGGTCGCCTCGCTCGGGGGCAGCGGCGCCGGGCGGCGCCCGGCGTGGGCGTCGGCGAGCAGCCGCGCGCGGTCGGCGCGCAGCTTCAGCGCACGCGCGTGCAGGCGATCGTGAAGCGCGGCCAGAAACTCGTTGAAGGCCGGCGTGAACAGACGGTCGGCGCCCTCGACGGGCTCGAATCGTACGCGTGACGTCGGCGTCATCGGTTGGCGTTCTCCTGCGCCGGAAGGGTCGGCGAATGGGGCCGTTTTCGCATGGCGGCCCGATAGTGTCAATGGAGATGGGGGGCCCCGAAATGGCCGCCTGTTTGGATGGGGGCCCCGAAATGGCCCCCATACCCCCCGCGCTCGTCGCGCCCCGGCAAAGCCGCGGCGCGCCTCGATAGCCGTCGCGGGTGATGGGGGGCCCCGAAATGGCCCCCCAACCCCCCAGCGCTCGTCGCGCCCCGGCAAAGCCGCGGCGCGCCTCGATAGCCGTCGCGGGTGATCGGGGCCCCGAAATGGCCCCCGTCCTTCGCATGGCGGCCCCGTGGTGTAAATGGCAGAATGGCGCTCCGCCATGGCCTCGCCTCGACGCTTCCGCGGTGTCGGCAAAGGACGCAAGACGCGCCGCGCGCTGGAGCGCGGCGGCATCGGACCGGCGGCGCGGCTCAACCGCGCGCTCGGCGCCTGGGCGGGCGTGCGCATCACGCCGATGTTCGGGCGGTGGGGCTATTTCGCCGGCGAGCGGTTGTTCGCCTGCTTTCCGCTGGCACGCAAGGAGACGGATCTCTGGATCCGCCTCTCGCCCGGAGACCAGAGCCGGGCATTGCGGGAGCCGGGCGTGCGGCCGCACCGCCGCTTCGCGCGGCGCGGCTGGATCGAGCTCGACCTCGTGGACGACGCCGACGTGCCGCGCGCCCTGCGCTGGCTGCGCCGAGCGCACACGGCCGATCTCCCCGCCGAGGAGGCGGACTGAGCGTGGGCGCCGTGCTCGACCTGAGCGAGCGCTTCTGGCGCGGCGAGGTGCGCGGGCCGGAGCTCGTGCGGGCCTCCGGTGCCGTCGAGGAGATCGCGCCCGACGTGCTGTTCGTCCACGCCTTCGCCAATGTCACCGCGCTTCGCACAACGGGCGGTCTCGTTCTCGTCGACACGGGCAACTACCGCGCGCGCGACAAGACGTTTGCCGCCGTGCGCGCCTGGGACGCCCGGCCGCTGGCCACCGCCGTTTACACCCACGGCCACGTCGATCACGCCTGCGGCCTGCCGCCGTTTCTGGACGAGGCGCAGCGCCACGGCTGGCCGCGCCCGCGCATCGTCGGCCATCGCGACGTCGCGCGGCGCTTCGATCGGTATCGCGCGACCGCGCCGTGGAACGGGCTGATCAACGCGCGGCAGTTCTCGATCCCGCCCTCGTGGCCGACGGAGTACGACTATCCCGACACGACCTACGCCGACACGCACCGGCTCGAGATCGGCGGGGTCGCGCTCGAGCTCACGCACGCGCGCGGTGAGACCGACGACCACACATGGCTCTGGTGGGCGGCGCGGCGAATCCTCTTCACCGGCGACCTCTTCTTCTGGGTCGCGCCCAACGCCGGCAATCCGCAGAAGGTGCAGCGCTACGCGGCGGAGTGGGCGGCGGCCCTGCGGGCGATGGCGGCGCGCAGCGCCGAGGTGCTCGTGCCCGGCCACGGCGTGCCCGTCATCGGCGCCGGCCGCGTGCGGCAGGCGCTGGAGGACACGGCGGAGTGGCTGGAGACGCTCGAGCGCGAGACCGTCGCGCGGATGAACGCCGGCGCCACCCTCGAGCAGATCCTGGCCGAGGTGCGGCCGCCCGCGCATCTGGTCGATCGCCCGTATCTGCAGCCCGTTTACGACGAGCCGGAGTTCGTCGTCCGAAACGTCTGGCGCCTGTACGGTGGCTGGTGGGACGGCGTGCCCGCGCACCTCAAGCCGGCGCCGCAGGCGGCGCTGGGCCGCGAGGTGGCCGGGCTGGCCGGCGGCGTCGGCGCGCTGGTGGCGCGCGCGAAAGCCCTCGCCGCGGACGGGGACCTCGCGCTGGCCTCGCACCTCGCCGACTGGGCCGTCGCCGCCGCGCCCGACGATCGTGCCGCCCACGCGGTGCGCGCCGAGGTCTACGCCGCGCGCCCGAAAGCGTCGGCCGCGCTCATGACCCGCGGCATCTTCGCCGCCGTCGCCCGCGAGTCCGCCGACAAGGCCGGCGCCGGTTAGCCCGTCATCGAGGACCGCCCCGGGTTTCCCGGGGCGGTTCCGAGCGAATGTCGGCGCCCCCAATGTCACGGAAGCCGGGCCATGTCGGGGCCCCCCATGATTTCCGGCGGAGGACCGGCGGTGCGAGCCCGGCGCTCGATCTCGGGGATATCGAGAAGCGGCAGCAGGAAATACGCCGCCGCCGTCATCGCGGCGGAGATCCAGACGAGGGTACTGTAATTCGTCCACTCGTACAGATAGCCGCCGAAGACCTGCGAGCCCTGCACGCCCAGGTTGTAGACCGACATCAGGAGCGCGAAGAACGTGCCCTCCGCGTGCTTGGGGCACGCCTTGGCCGCGAGGTCGAGGAACGCGAGCTGGGTGATCATCCCGACGCCGCCGAACACGGTGTCGATCGCGATCGCCGACGTCCGGTCGTTGTAGAAGAGATAGGCGAGCGTGCCGACCGTACTCACCGCGATCGACAACACGATGAGACGGTGCAGCGAGACGCGCCGTGACAGCGGCGCGTAGAAGGCCGCGCCCACGATGCTGGCGCCGGCGGTCAGCGAGCCGAGGAGGCCGATGAACTGCTGGCTGAACTTGAGGGTGTCGGTCTGATAGTAGAAGAGCGGGATGCCGATCGACGGGCTGAAGGTCCAGAAGAAGATGAACCCGGCGACCACCCACATCGTGCGATCGCGGATCGCGGTCTTGATCCCCCGCCAGGCCTCGCGGAACTCCTCACGCTGCGACTTCGCGGGCGGCTCGTGGATGAAGACGGCGCCCATCATGAGCGCGAGGAACGGAAAGGCGGCCGCGATGAGGAACCCGGTCTGCAGCTCGCGCCGCTCCGCGAAGTACCCACCGATCAGCCCGACGAGCAGCGTGGCCACGTTGATGGCCGTCCATTGCACCGACTGGAAGGCCCCCGTGAGACCCAGCGGCTTGCCGTTCTCGACCATCATCGCGTCGGTGAGGACGTCGGTGAAGGCGATGCCCAGGCCCATGATCAGCAGAAACACGGCGAGGCTCCCGTACGTCGGCTCGCCCAGCAGGCCCAGCGCGAGGCCGGCCAGCGTGGCCAGCGCAGAGGTGAGGAGGAAGTAGCTCTTGCGCCGGCGCCCGAAGAGGGGGAAGGCGTCGGAGATCATGCCGTAAAGGGGTTTGACGACCCACGGGACGAGGATGATCGTTCCGAACTTGCCCACCTGGGACGGCGACAGGCCGAGGCGTTCCTTGAGCGTGAGCGTCAGCACCTGATCGGTAACGTGGTACATGCCCTGGGAGAAGTAGACGACGGCGAAGAGCATCGCGAGACGGCGCGCGTCGGGCGTCCTGAACGGGTTGACGCGGTCGAGGCGAGCGGACATCCGCGGTCATCATAGTCTAGAATCCGCTCATGCACTCGGTGTGTCCTCACGACTGCCCGTCGTGTTGCAGCCTCGAGGTCGACGTCGCCGACGGCCGCATCGTCGACGTCACCGGCACGGCCGGTCACCCCTTCACGCAGGGCGTGATCTGCGGCAAGGTGCGCGAGTACGCGGAGCGCGTGCATTCCCCGCTGCGCGTGCTGACGCCGCTGCGTCGCGCCGGCGTCAAGGGTGAGGGCCGCTTCGAGCCGATCTCGTGGGACGACGCGCTGGCGGAGATCGCGCGGCGCTGGCGCGCCATCGCCGCCGAGCACGGCGGTGAGGCGATCCTGCCCTTCTCGTACGCGGGCTCGATGGGCCAGGTGCAGTTCTTCGCCGGACATCCGCTGTTCCACGCGCTCGGGGCCAGCCGGCTCGACCGCTCGATCTGCGTGTCGACGGCGTACACGGGCTGGCGGGCGACGGTGGGGCAGGTGACGGGCAACGACTCCGAGCAGATGGTCGGCGCCGACCTCATCGTGCTCTGGGGTGTCAACGCGGCGTACTCGACGATCAACGTGATGACGCTCGTCAAGCAGGCGCGACAGCGCGGCGCCCACGTCGTCGTCATCGATCCGTACCGGACGCCCACCGCCATGCAGGCCGACGAGCACCTGGCCGTACGTCCGGGTACCGACGGCGCGCTGGCGCTGGCCGTCATGCACGTGCTCATCGCGGAGGGGCGGGTGGACCGGAATTACGTCGAGCGCGCGACGCTGGGCTTCGAGGCGCTGGCCGAGCACGTCAAGGCGTGGCCGCCCGAGCGCGTGGCCCCGATCGTGGGCCTCGACGCTTCCAGCATCGTCGCCTTCGCGCGCCGCTACGGCGCGAGCGCCCGCGCGTTCATCCGCGTGGGCATCGGGCTGTCACGGCACGACAACGGCGGGATGACCTGCCGCACCATCGCGTGCCTGCCGGCGCTGACGGGTGCCTACGCCGATCCGCACGGTGGTGCGCTCCTGTCGTCCGGCGGCGCGTTCGCACTGGACCTGCGCGCGCTCGAGCGTCCCGACCTCATGCCGACGCCGCCGCCGCGCGTGATCAACATGATCCGGCTCGGCCGCGCGCTGACCGATCCGGACATGCGACCGCCGGTGAAGGCGCTCTACGTCTACTCGTCGAATCCCGCCGCCGTCTGCCCGAACCAGACGCTGGTGCTGCGCGGGCTCGCCCGCGAGGATCTCTTCACGGTGGTGCACGAGCAGGTGATGACGGACACGGCGTACTACGCGGACCTCGTGCTGCCGGCCACGACCTCGATGGAGCATGCCGACCTGTACCGCTCGTTCGGCCAGTTCTATCTCCAGTATGCGGAGCCGGTGATCGCGCCCCAGGGCGAGGCGCGATCGAACTGGGAGGTCTTCGCCGCGCTCGCGCGGGCCGTGGGCGTCGCCACGGACCATTACGCGCGCGGCCACGACGCGGCTCTGAGCGCGGCGCTGGCCGGCGGCGAGCCGCACGTGCGTGCGGTGACGCTCGAGCGGCTCAAGCGCGAGAAGTCGGTGCGCCTGGCCCTGCCGCGACCCTACCTGCCGTTCGCCGACGGCGCGCCCACGCCGTCGGGCAAGGTGGAGTTCGTCTCCGCGTCACTCGCGGCGCACGGCCTGCCCGCGCTGCCGACGTGGACGCCGCTGGCCGAGGGCCCGGCGCGCGCCGATCTCGTGGCGCGCTTCCCCCTGCAGTGCATCGTGCCGCCGAACCGCTTCTTCCTGAACTCGTCGTTCAGCCAGTCCGAGCGGCTGCGCAAGCGTCAGGGCACGCCGACGGTGATGCTGGCGCCGGACGACGCCGCCGCGCGCGGCATCGTCGACGGCGACGCGGTGCGCGTCGAGAGCCCGCGCGGCGCCGCGCGCTTCACGGCGCGCCTCACCGACGCCACCCGGCCCGGCGTCGCCGTGATCGAGGGCATCTGGTGGCATCGCTTCCATCCCGGCGGCCGGGGCGTGAACGTTCTCACCGACGATCGCGTGACCGACATGGGCGGCGGGCCGGCCTTCCACTCGAATCTCGTCGAAGTCACGCGCGCGTAGGTCGCCGTCGGCTCGCCGCCGCCGCCGGCCGGCGGCGGCGACCGCTTGGGCGGCGTGTGCCTCGCGGCCCCGTTCGACCACGCACATAGACGGAGCGCTGCGCCTGTCACCGCTTCTGCAACCGGACGTTCTTCACCGAGTGGTCGGGCGCTTTTTCGAGGATAAGGTGGGCGCGCTCTCGCGTAGGAAGGATATTCTCGAGGAGGTTGGGCTCGTTGATATCGTGCCAGATCGAGGCGGCCACGGTCTCAGCGTCGTCATCCGTCAGCTCGGCGTAGCGGTGGAAGTACGACGACGGATCCTGGAACGCAGTCTTGCGCAATGCGAAGAAGCGCTCGATGTACCAGCGGCGGATGTCGCCGACCTCGGCGTCGACGTAGACCGTGAAGTCGAAGAAGTCCGAGGCGAAGAGGTGTTGCGGCGGCGGAGTTGACCGGTCTCCCGCCTGGAGAATGTTGAGGCCCTCGACGATCAGCACCTCGGGTTGATCGACCGTCTGAAACCGCCCCGGGACGATGTCGTAGGTGAGGTGGGAATAGATCGGCACCGTCACGTGTCGCTCCCCGCCCTTGATCTTCGACAGGAACGTGATGAGAGCCCGGAGATCGTAGCTTTCGGGGAAGCCCTTGCGTTGCAGGATCCCCCGCTCTTCCAGGACGCGACGCGGGTAGAGAAAGCCGTCGGTCGCGACCAGGTCGACCCTCGGGTGATCGGGCCAGCGACCCAGCAGAGCCTGCATGATCCGCGCGGTCGTGCTCTTGCCGACGGCCACGCTGCCGGCGAGGCCGATGAGGTAAGGAGCCCTTGCCGCCGGCGTGTTGAGGAAGGTGGCGGTCGCTCCGCGGAGCGCTTGGCTGGCGCCGATATGGAGGTTGATGAGCCGCGACAGCGGCAGATAGATTTCCGTCACCTCGTCGAGCGACACGCGGTCGTTGAGTCCGCGGAGGCGGGCCAGGTCGTGCTCGGTGAGACTCAGTGCGGTGTCCGCGCGGAGCCGGGCCCATTCGTCTCGTGTGAAGCGGTGATATCGGGACGGCGCCATCAGCCACGTTCCGCGTGAGCCCGAAAGGTATCCGCGAGCTCGCCGCGTGACAGCGTCATGAGCCTCTACGACGCGGGCGCGGGGGCGATCGTCTCGGCGGCGCGCGTGTCGCGGGGCAACCGCTGAGCTTTGCCGCCGAACAGGCGCAGGAGTACCGGCAACACGATCAGCGCGGCCACGAGTGACGCCAGCATCCCCAGCGTCAGCATGAGGCCGAGCCCGTAGATGCCGCGGTGGGCGGCGAGCATGAGGCTGCCGAAGCCCACCATCGTGGTGAGCCCGTTCACGAACACCGCCATGATGGTCGAGCGCGCGACCAGCGGGCCGCCGTGGTCGCGCCCCTCCATGAAGCGCATGACGATGTTGAGGCCGAACTCCGCGGCGGCGCCCAGGATCAGCGGGATCCCGAACACGTTGCCGAGGTTGAGCTTGACGTCGAACGCCCACATGAGGCCGGCCGTCCACGTCATGCCGAGCGCCAGCGGCGACAGCGCGAGCACGGTCTCGCGGATGCGCCGCAGCATCAGGAAGGTCAGCACGGTCACCAGCACGATGGCGTACACCGTCCCCTGCTTGTACGCGCGCTCCATGAGCCGGATCGCCTCGTAGGTGATGATCGGGGTGCCCGTCACGTCGCCGTCCACGGAGCGCAGGTCGTTCACGAAGCGCGCGGCGCCGTCGCGATCCCAGATGTCCACGGCCGGGTGAATCTGCATCAGGAAGGCGCCGCGGTCGCTGATGAACTTGCGCCGGATCTCCGGCGGCACGTCGGCGAGCCCCACCGTCCGCGGGTTGAGGTTGGCCTGCAGCCGCTGGAACGACGTCACGAAATCGCGATAGACCTGGCGCTGCAGGAACGCGAGCGCCGGCTCGCTCACCGTGCGGTCCGACTGGCGCAGGCGCACCACCAGCTGGGCGATGTCGTCGCGCAGCGAGGCGAGCCGCCGCTGGGTGTCGCCGGCGGGCGCCTCGCCGGCCGCGATGTCAAAGCGCCGCTTCAGCGTCTCGAGCGCGCTGAGGAGCCGGTCGATGTCCACCGGCTGCGGCCGCGCCACGCGCACGGGCGCCACGATCGGCGCGAAGTCGCGAATGATCTTCTGCTTCTCCGGCTGGTCGTCGGGGATGAGGAGCAGCGCGGAGTCGACCTCGGACACGCTGCCGAGGGCGCGGAACGCATGCTGCTTGCGCCGGAGCTCGTCGAGGCTGGAGGCGCTCGATAGCGCGGCGAATCCCGAGCGGCCGGAGGTGGCGAGAATCTTCTTCTCCCACGTGACCGATTCGGTGCCCTCCGCCTGGAGGTTGAGCAGGTTGAAGTCGAAGCGGACCCGACCAAATCCATAGACGGAGACGGCGGCGAGAAGGGCGGCGGCGGCCAGCACCGTCTTGGGATGGCTGGTGATCCAGTCGACGAACGGGACGTGGACGCGCTCGAGGCGGATTGCGCGCGGGATGGTCACGCCCACGCGGTCGAGGTGCCGCCGGTCCACGAGCATGAGCATGGCCGGGAAGAGGAACATCATCGACACCCACGACAGCAGCAGCGCGGTGCCCGCGATGAAGCCGAGCTCCTGCAGACCCCGGAAGTCCGTGAGCATGAGGACGAAGAACGTGGCGGCGGCCGTGATCGCGCTCAGCAGTATGCCGGGGCCGCTGCGCATGGCGGTGATCTCGATGGCCTCGCGCAGGCTGCGACCGAGGAACAGCTCCTCCTCGTAGCGAAAGAGATAGTAGATACCGTAGTCGATGCCGATGCCGATCACGATGGGGATGAACATCACCGAGAACAGTGAGAGGTGGCCGACGACCAGGGTGGCCACGCCCATCGACCAGCACAGGGAGAGCGCGAGGGCGAGCAGCATGAGGAGCGGCTTGCCCACGCGCAGGAACGCGGCGAGCAGGAGCGCCAGCGTCAACCCGAAGGCGAGCAGCGTCGCGCGCTCGCTGTCGCGGAAGGCTGCCGTCATCTCGTCGCTCGACAGGGCGGGCTTGCCGGTCACGCCCACCTCGACGTCGGGGAACTCCGAGCGCAGCGTCGCCACCGTGGCGCGCACGCCCTCGATCGCCTCGCGGTCGCCGGTGAAGCTGCCGCGATCGCTCGTCGGCTCGGCCAGGATGAACAGCAATCGCTGGTCGTCCGACAGGAAGTAGCCGGCGCTCTCGCTGCCCTCGCCGCCGACGGAGAACAGGCCGCCCCACGGCGAGCGGTACGGCGTGGGGCGGTCGAGGCGCCCGGCGATCTGCGTCACCACGTCGTGCACGAAGCGAAGGTCGAGCGAGCCCTTCGAGGCGTCGGGGCCGCTGTCGAGGCCGAGGTCGAGGAGGCCGGTCACGAACGCCTGGGCGATGGAGGTCGCGATACCGTCCACGAGCTGATCCAGCGTGGGCCGGTCGGCGAACTTCTCCATGAACTGCTGATAATCGAAGACGCGCTCGCGGATCTCCTTCAGCCGGTCGGCCGAGAGGTACAGCAGCGCCCGCCCCTCGAACTGCTTGGGGTCGATCCGGTACGTGAGGTGGGCCAGCGGCACGCGGTTGGCCTGCAGCTCGCGCACGAGGCGGTTGGCGTAAATGGTGGCCTCGGGCAGCGACGGCGCCTGCACCACGAGGACGAGGTCGTCGAGCTGGCCGAACTCCCGGTCGAACTCGACGTAGCGCTCGATGTACCGCTTGCCCTGCGGCAGCAGCGCGCGGTTGGAGGTCGCGAACTGCAGGAAGGTGAAGGAATAGGCGACGCAGATCGCCGAAAGGACGATGGCGGCCGCCAACGTCATCCCCGGCCTCGCGCACGCGAGCCGGACGAGGCGGCGCAGAAGGCGCCCGGTTCGCGACGTCACCCTGGACTACTCTTCGCCGGCGATGAACCGTTCGAGCCGCTGGCGAGCGGCGTCGTCCGCCCACTGCTCGGGCGGCGATTTCATGAGATAGGCGGAGGGCGCGAGGAGGGCGCCCTTCAGCCCGCGGTCGAGCGCGATGCGACAGCACCGGATGGCGTCGATCACGACGCCGGCCGAGTTCGGCGAGTCCCACACCTCGAGCTTCAGCTCGACGTTGATGGGCTGATCACCGAAGGAGCGGCCCTCGAGGCGGATGTGCGCCCACTTGCGGTCCTCGAGCCACGGCACGTAGTCGCTGGGCCCGATGTGGACGGCGTCCGTGGGCAGCTCGTGAGCGAGCTGCGAGCGCACGGCGTCCGTCTTGCTGATCTTCTTGCTGACGAGCCGCTCGCGCTCGAGCATGTTGTAGAAGTCGGTGTTGCCGCCGAAATTGAGCTGGCTCGTCCGCTCCAGGCGCACGCCCCGATCCATGAACAGCTTGGCGAGCACGCGGTGCACGATGGTGGCGCCGAGCTGCGACTTCACGTCGTCGCCCACCACGGGCAGGCCCCGGTCCTCGAATCGCCGGCGCCAGTACGCCTCGCGCCCGATGAAGACGGGGATGCAGTTCACGAACGCGCAGCCGGCGTCGAGGATCTGCTCGACGTACCACTTGGTCGCCATCTCGCTGCCCACGGGCAGGAAGTTGACCACGACGTGCGTGTTCGTCTCGCGCAGGATGCCCGCGATGTCGGCCGTCGAGCCCGGCGCCTTCTTGATCAGCTGCCCGAGATAGGTGCCGAGGCCGTCGTGCGTCATCCCACGCTGCACGGGCACGCCGAGCGGCGGCACCGTCGCGAACCTCACCGTGTTGTTCGGCGCCGCGACGATCGCCTCCGAGAGGTCCTTGCCTACCTTGCGCTCGTCGATGTCGAAGGCGGCGGAGAACTCGATGTCGCCGACGTGGTAGCCGCCGAGCCGCGGGTGCATGAGGCCGGGGATGAAGCCGTCGTCCGGCGCCTCGCGGTAGTAGTGCACGCCCTGGACGAGTGACGAGGCGCAGTTACCGACGCCGATGATGGCGACTCGAACGGATCCCACGGTGGCCTCCTGGGCTGGGAGTGGCGCGTTGGCTGCGGCGCGGACGTCAGTGTAGCACAGGGTCGTGTAGAATCTCGGGGTGCGCGATCCTCGAACGGGCCCCGTGAGAGAGTCGACGACGACCGTCGTGGCGGCCGAGGTCGAGCGCGCGCTCGCCGGCCTCGACTTCGACCACGTGAAGAAGACGTACTGGGATCAGAACGAGTTCGTCTGTCTCGAGCGCTGGCTCCCGGCGTCGATCGTCGAGTGCATGGTGGCCGAGGTCGAGCGCGTGCGGCCCGCGATCCACCGCAACTACATCCCGCGGCACAAGAAGGGCGGCAGCGTCAGCTACTACACGCTCGTCGAGCAGGCGCCGACGATCCTCGCGCTCTACCGCGCGCCCGCCTTCATCCGCTTCCTGGCGAGCCTGGCCGGCCGGCCGCTGCAGCCGTGTCCCGAGAGCGACCCGCACGCGTGCGCCCTCTATTTCTACACGGAGCCCGGCGACCACATCGGCTTCCACTTCGACACGTCCTATTACAAGGGCAGCCGCTACACCGTGCTCGTCGGCCTCATCGAGCGCTCGTCGAGCCGGCTCGTGTGCCAGCTCTTCAAGGACGATCCGGGCGGCCGGCCGCTCGTCGAGCTCCGGCTGGCCACGCATCCCGGGACGCTGGTGGCTTTCAACGGCGACAAGCTGTGGCACGCCATCACGCCGCTGGGGGAGCACGAGGAGCGCGTGAGTCTCACGCTCGAGTACGTGACGGACCCGTCGATGAGCGCGATGAAGCGGCTCTTCTCGAACCTGAAGGACTCGTTCGCCTACTTCGGGCTGAAGACCGTCTTCACCGGCCGCGTGCGCACCGCCGGGCGCTGATTAGCGCCGGCGCAGCAGGACCCAGGCGAAGCGCGCGACCCAGTACGCGTGCGAGCCGAGTGCCACCACCACCATCAGCCAGGGCAGTGCCGCCGGCGCGAGCGCGCGCGTGGCGATGAAGAGCAGCAGCATCGCGTAGAAGCCGTCGCGCGAGCCCATGTCCACGAGGGCGCGACCCGCCCCCGCCGCGCCGGTGTCCGGCCACCACTTCGCCACCGCCGCGCTGCCCAGGATCCCGACGGCGCCGAGCACGCCCAGCCACAGCCCGGCGCCCGCCGCGGACTGCGCGCTCACGCCCATGGCGAGCACGACCAGGGTATGGACCAGGCTGTCGGCGATGACGTCGAGCCACTCGCCCAGACGCGACTCCGTGAGGGTGAGCCGCGCGACCTCGCCGTCGGCGTGGTCGAGCACCACCGCCGTGACGTACACGGCCAGGCCGGCCACGGCGCTGGCCGCGCTCGCGCGCCAGAAGCACCACACGGCCACGAGGCCGACGAAGAAGCTCGCGACGCTGATCGCGTTGGCGGTCACACCGAGCCGCACCGCCGCGCGCGTCACGGGGAGCGAGAGCCTGCGGTGCAGCACGACGTCGAGCCGCGTGTCGATGGGGCTGCCGAGCGCGGCGTAGAGGCGCGCCTCCGCCTCCGCGACCCCGCGCGCGTCGCGGGCCAGCACGTACCAGCCCTCGGTCACGAGCCGCGCCTCGCCGCTCTTCAGCGCGCGATCGAGGTCGTCGCCGAGCGGCGCGCCCGCCGCGAGGCCGGGCGCCAGCGCCGCCGCGAGCGCGGCGTCGGCGACGAGCACCGGCGCGCGGTCGCGCATCGAGGCCGCGAGCACCGCGCCCGGCCCGGCGGCGCGCAGGGTGGTCAGCGCGGCCGGCGGCGCCAGCGCGGCGGCGGGCAGGAGCAGCAGCGGTCCCGGCGGCGGGGGCGCGCCGGGCTCGAGCCAGGCGACGGCCGCGCGCGCGCGGGCGGAGGCGGCCACCGCCGCCCCCACCTCGGTGGGCCGCAGCCGCGCCGGCACGGCGACGCGCCGGGCGCCGGCGCGGATGGCGGCCGCGATGACGCGGAAGGCGAGCGGGCGGCCGGCCACGGGGGCCAGGGCGGCCGTCAGGTCCTCCTCGGTGGCGAGGTAGAGGGCGGCGCGGTCGATCACGCGCCGTCCAGCCGGACGACGTGTGGCAGCACGTCCGCCTCGGCGCGGCGCAGGTCTTCGGCGAAGTCGATCTCGGTCCAGCGCAGGCCGGTGACGTCGACCCAGCCCACGTGGTGCGCGGTCACGAGCATGTGCAGGGCGTCCTCGTACTCGTTGAGGCCCAGGCTCTCCTCGATGACTCGCTCGAGGAAGCGCACGAAGGCCGGACCGGCCTCGGCGCCGCACTTGAAGAAGCCCACGCCCTCACCCACGGTGTCCCACGCCTCGGGCACCACCTTTTTGCCGAGGGCGATCACACGGTCGCCGCGCGTGTAGACCTTGACCTCCTCGCCGGTGTCGGCGAAGCCGCGGTCGACGAGGAGCGCGCTCGGCGCCGGCGAGGCCAGCAGGCGGCGGAGGAACTCGCGCGGGAACAGCACGTCGGCGTCCATCACCAGCGCCGGCTCGCGCAGGTACTGACGGGCGGCGTAGAGCGACAGCACGGAGCCGCGCGTGTACTCCGGATTGACCACATAGTCGACGGCCATGCGCCCCACGCGGTCGCCGGCGAGCGCGCGCACCTGATCCGCGCAGTGGCCCACCACGAGCACCGAGCGGCGCACGCCCGCCCACGCGAGCGCGTCCAGCATGCGCGCGAGGATCGGCCGACCGCCCACCGTCAGCAGCGCCTTGTGCGTCGCGTCGGTGAGGGGCGCCAGCCGGCGCGCGACGCCGGCGACGAGGATGATGGCCGTCACCGCTCGCCGCTCAGGTCAGCCGCCCCGCGGCGGACGAGCCCATCTCTTCCTGTCGCGACTTCATCTTCTTCACCAGCTCCGCGTACGACGAGGTCTGGATGATCTTGTTGAACTGCGTGCGGTAGTTCGAAACGAGGCTGACGCCCTCGATGATGACGTCGAACACGAGCCAGCGGTCGCCCTTCTTGAGCATCCGGTACTCGATGGGGACGTCGGCGCCCGCCTTGGTGACGAGCTTGCTGAGCACGGAGGCCTGGTCGCCCTCGATCCGGTCGCTCATGTACTGGATCTTCTCGCCGCCGTACAGCTCGATCTTCGAGATGTACGAGCGCTCGAGGAGGTCGCCGAACAGCTTGACGAACTCGTCGCGCTCGGCCTGCGTGCGGGCCGCCCAGTGCCGGCCCAGCGAGCGCCTGGCCGTTTCCCCGAAGTCGAAGATGTCATCGGCAATCTGGCGTACGGCGACGCGCTTGTCCTTCGGCTTGTCCTTCAGCGCGGGATCGTCGATCAGCTTGAGCACGCGATCCACCTGCGCCCTGAGCTGTTCCATCGGCGCGCCCGCCCGGGCCGGGAGCGCGGCCAGCACGAGCGCCAGCGTGAGGACCAGCGCGGTCGTGAAGGGCGATCTCATGATCCGGATCCTCCCGATGATCTCGGTCTCACACCTTGCCGAAGATGTACTTCGACAGCAGCTCCTCGAAGTCCACGGGCGCCTCCACCTCGCGGATCTTGCCGCCGGGCGGGATGATCTTGTCCGAGCCGCCCGGACTGATCCGCACGTACTTCTCGCCGATCAGACCCTTGGTCTTGATCGACGCGATCGAGTCCTCCTGCAGCTTGATGCCCTTCTGCACGCGCAGGATCACACGTGCCTGGTAGTTGTCGAGGCCGATCGAGTCCACCCGGCCGATCTCGACCCCCGCGATCTCGACCGTCGAGCCGGCCTTGAGCCCGCCCACGGACGGGAAATCCACGGTCACCTTGTAGCCGCGGGCGCCCAGGAACGACACGCGCCCCAGCTGGATAGAAAGATACCCCAGGGCCACGATGCCGAGCACCATGAAGACGCCGACTACTATGTTGACCCGTGTGCGCTCCATCAGGTTCCCTCCGGCTCCCCGCGGATGAACTTCTGGACCACCCGGTTCTGGGACGCCTGCAGCTGGGCCGGCGGCCCCACCTCCACGATGCGACCCTCGTGCAGCATGGCCACGCGGTCGGCGATCTCGAAGATCTCCGGGATCTCGTGGCTGACCATGACCGCCGTGAAACGGTGGCGGCGGTGGAGGTCGAGGATCAGGTGGTGGATCGTGTTCACCAGGACAGGATCGAGCCCCGTGGTCGGCTCGTCGAAGAACACGATCTCGGGCTCGGTCACGAGGGCGCGCGCGATGGCCACGCGCTTGCGCATGCCGCCCGACACCTCGGCCGGGTACTTCTGGCTCACGCCCTCGAGCCCGACCTGCGCCAGCGCCGATTCCACGCGCTTGATGATCTCGGCCTTGGGCAGCTTCACCTTCTCGCGCAGGGGGAAGGCGACGTTGTCGCCACAGCGCATCGAGTCGAACAGGGCGCCGCCCTGGAACACCACGCCGTAGCGCCGACGAATGGCGTCGAGCGCCTCGCCCGACAGGCGCGTGATCTCCTGACCATCCAGCAGCACGCGACCGCCGTCGGGCCGCAGCAGGCCGATGAGGTGCTTGAGGAAGACGGACTTGCCGCCGCCGCTGCGCCCGATGATCACGGTGATCGAGCCCGTCGGGATCTCGAGGTCGAGCCCGCGCAGCACGGGCTGACCGCCGAAGCTCTTTCGCAGCCCTTCGATCATGATCACAGGCTCGCCTCGCCTACGGCTCCTACGCCCAGGATCACAGGCTCGCCTCGCCTCGCGCTGCGGCTGCGGCTCGCATTACCATACCGACCCGATGAAGTAGTCCCAGACCAGGATCAGCACGGATGAGAGCACGACGGCCTGCGTCGTGGCGCGCGCCACGCCCTCGGCGCCGTGGCCGACGTGGAAGCCCTTGTAGGCGCAGACCCAGGTGACGATCACGCCGAACGAGATGGACTTCCAGAACCCGAGCGAGATGTCGCCGAAGTCGACGAAGGTCTGCATCTCGCCGAAGTAGGTGCCGGGCGAGAGTCCCAGCAGCTCGACGCCGACGAGGTAGCCGCCGAAGATGCCGACCACGTCGAACATCGCGGTCATGAGCGGGAAGGTGAGGATGCCCGCGAAAATCGACGGCGCCACCAGGTACCGCATGGGGCTGAGGGCCATGACCTCCAGCGCATCGATCTGCTCGGTGATGCGCATGATGCCCAGCTCTGCGGTCAGGGCGGAGCCCGCGCGGCCCGTGACCATGAGGGCGGCCAGCACCGGTCCCAGCTCGCGGATCAGCGACAGCGCCACCGCGGGGCCGAGGAACGCCTCGGAGCCGAAGCGCGAGAGGGTGAGGAAGATCTGCAGCCCGAGCACCATGCCGGCGAAGGCGCCGGTCAAGAGGATGATCAGCAGCGAGCGGAAGCCGATGAAGTTGATGCGGTCCACGAAGGCCCAGAACTTCAGCGGCGGCGTCACCATCGCCGCGAGGGCCGCGGACAGGAACGTGCCGAACCGTCCGAGCGACGCGATGATCGAGATGACCCACTCGCCGAGCAGATCGAGTGGGCGCAGGACGGCGGAAAGCGCGGGCTCGCTCATCTCCGGGCGCGACGATACACGCCGAGAGCCCAGAGTGGGAAGTACTTCGCGTAAAGGTGGTATTTCAGGTAGAAGACGCGCGGGAAGCCGGTGCCGTTCCAGAAGGGGTCCTCCCACGAGCCGTCCGCCCGCTGGGTGGCCATCAGATATCCGATGCCCCGCTCGACCGCCGGGCCGGTCGTCTGCCCGGCGGCGAAGAGGCCCAGCAGCGCCCACGCCGTCTGGCTCGGCAGCGACTCGCCGATGCCGGCCAGCTCGGGCTTCGCGTAGCTCTCGCACGTCTCGCCCCAGCCGCCGTCGCGGTTCTGGCGCCGCATCAGCCAGCGCACCGCGCGCTGCACGTATTCGTGGCGCGGATCGATGCCGATGGCGCCCAGACCGCGCAGCACCGACCACGTGCCGTAGATGTAGTTCACGCCCCAGCGGCCGTACCACGGTCCGTCGTGCCGCTGCGAGCGGCGGATGAAGTGCACGGCGCGCTCGACGGCCTCGAGGTCGCGCGGATAGCCGAGGGTGCCGAGCAGCTCCAGGCCGCGTCCCGTGAGGTCCTCCGTCGAGGGATCGAGCAGCGCCCCGTGATCGGCGAACGGGATGTTGTTCAGGTACAGACGGTTGTTGTCGGCGTCGAATGACGCCCAGCCGCCGTCCTCGTTCTGCATCCCGAGGAACCAGCCGAGGCCGCGCTCCTTGGCCAGCCGCACGCGGTCGGCGTCCATGCCGCGGATCTTCTCGAGCGCCATCAGGACCATGGCCGCGTCGTCGAGGTCCGGGTAAAAGTCGTTGCCGTACTGAAAGGCCCAGCCGCCCGGCTGCACGTGCGGCCGCTTCACCTTCCAGTCGCCGGGGACGAGGACCTGCTTGCTCAGCATCCACTCGCCCGCGCGGTGCAGCGCCGGGTGATCGGGCGGCAGATCGCTCTCGATGAGCGCATTGGCGGCCAGCGAGGTGTCCCAGACGGGCGAGGGGCAGGGCTGGTAGTACAGCTCGTCGCCGCGGTCCACGGCGAGCGCCTCGATCTCCTTGATCTGGCCGAGCACGAGGGGATGATCGTCCGGCAGGCCGAGCAGGCGCAGGGCGAGGATCGAGTTGGCCATGGCCGGATAGATGCCGCCCAGACCGCCGGGCACCGCCGTGCGCTCCTCCAGCCACTCGCGCGCCGCTTCGATGGCTCGCTTGCGCAGCGGCCGGGGCGAGAAGCGCTCCCAGATCTTGAGCCCGTCGTCCACCGCGATGAAGAACGACTTCCAGAAGAGGCCGCGCCACGAGAACGGCTCCGGCACGCGCGGAAAGCGCAGGCTCGTGTGCTCGCGCCCCTCGGGCCAGAGTTCGTCGAGGGTGAGGTGACGCGACAGCCACTTGACGGGCTTGCGGTCCATCACGATCAGCAGCGGCACGATCACGCAGCGGGACCAGTACGACACCTCGTAGATGTTGAAGAGGAAGAACGGCGTGGGCAGCAGCATGATCTCCACGGGCATCGTCGGCACGCCGTTCCAGTCGTACTCGCCGAACAGGGCCAACAAGATCTTGCAGAAGACGTTGGCCCCGGCCGGCCCGCCCATCGCGCGGATGCGCGCGCCCGCGCGCAGCATCACGGGGTCCTCCGGCGACACGCCGGCCATCTTCATCGCGAAGTAGATCTTGATCGTCGCGGAGAGATCCGAGGGACCGCCCTCGAAGAGGCTCCAGCCGCCGTCCTCGTTCTGCCGCCTCGTCAGATATGTCACCGCGCGCCGCTCGACGCCGCGGTCGACGCGGTCGATGAGGCGGTGCAGCAGGAGGACTTCGGCGGTCAGCGCGCGGTCGGCCTCGAGCTCGCCGACCCAGTGACCATCGGCCGCCTGGCGCGAGAGGAGGTGGTGCTGGGCGCGCGCGACCGCCTCATCGAGAGCCGTCACGAGCCGAAATGTTAACATGCACCCCGACTTCCAGCATGGACCTCGTCCTCGGCACCCTGATCTTGAGACCGTACGTCTTCGCCTTCGTCGCGTGCTTCCTCGTGGCGGGGGCGCTCGACCTCGGCTGGCGGCGCACCCTGGTGTTCGCGGCGTGGGTCTGGCCGCTGGTGTGGGCGGCGGAATTCGCCTCCACGCGCGTCGGCGTGCCGTTCGGCTTCTACCACTACACGGGCGCCACGCGCGGGCGGGAGCTGTACGTGGCCGACGCGCCGCTGATGGACTCGCTGTCGTTCACGTTCCTCGCCTACGCGTCCTTCTGCCTGGCTCGGGGCGCGCTCGGCCGACGCGCCGGCCCGTGGCCGCTTGCGCTCGCGGGGGGGTTTCTTATGATGCTGCTTGACGTCGTGATCGATCCCATCGCCGTGCGCGGTGACCAATGGTTCCTCGGCCGCATCTTCTATTACGTGGACGGTGGCGTGTACTTCGGCGTGCCGCTCTCGAACTTCGTCGGGTGGGTGCTCGTCGGGACGGCAGTCATCGGAGGCTACCTGGCCCTGACGCGGAACGGCCGCGGGGGCAGGCCGGAATTCGGAATCGCGTTATACTACGCGGTGCTTGCGTTCAATTTGGTGGTGACGGCGTGGATCCGCGAATGGGTCCTGCTGGGCCTCGGCCTGCTCCTGCACGCCGCGACCGCCGCCGTCCTGTACGTCGTTCGCCGAAGGCCGGCCATTGGGCCGGGCATGGAGAGTCAGAAGGCATGAGCGTTCCGCTGTCGCAGATGTGGACGGTCGCCAGTTACGTCCTCAAGCAGCGCCTGCGCGGGAATTCCCGCTATCCCCTCGTGCTCATGCTCGAGCCGCTGTTCCGCTGCAACCTCGCCTGCGCCGGCTGCGGCAAGATCCAGTACCCGGGACATATATTGAGGAAGCACCTCAGCGTCGAGCAGTGCCTGGCGGCGGTGGAGGAGTGCGGGGCGCCGATGGTCAGCATCCCCGGCGGCGAGCCCCTCATGTACCCGGAGATCGGCCGTCTCGTGGCCGAGCTGGTGGCACGGCGCAAGTACGTCTACCTCTGCACGAACGCCATCCTCCTCAAGGAGAAGCTGGCGGAGGGGCTCTTCACGCCGTCGAAGTACCTCTCGTTCAGCGTGCACATGGACGGCCTGCGCGAGGAGCACGACGAGGCCGTGTGCCGCGACGGCGTCTACGACCAGGCGGTGGAGGGGATCCGCGAGGCGCTGCGACGCGGCTTCCGTGTGACCACCAACAGCACGCTCTTCGACGGCGCCTCGGCGATCCGGATGCAGATGTTCTTCGACGAGATGATGGACCTCGGCGTCGAGGGCATGATGCTGTCGCCGGGCTACAGCTACTCGAAGGCGCCCGACCAGGAGCACTTCCTGCGACGGCAGAAGACGCACGAGCTGTTCAGCAAGATGCTGTCGAATCCAAAGAAGCGCTGGAAGTTCAACCAGTCGCCGCTGTTTTTACAGTTCCTCATGGGCAAGTGGGACTTCGAGTGCACGCCGTGGGGCAATCCCACCTACAACATGTTCGGCTGGCAGCGCCCGTGCTATCTGCTCCAGGAAGGCTACGCGGCCACCTTCAAGGAGCTGATGGAGACGACGCACTGGGAGGGCTACGGCCACCGGAGCGGCAACGAGAAGTGCAAGGACTGCATGGTCCACTGCGGCTACGAGCCCACCGCCGTCAACACCACGTTCACCTCGTGGAAGGGGTTCAAGGCCACCGTCGAGGCCACGCTGACGGGCCGACTCTGATGGCGCCGGACGAGCGCACGCTCGAGGGCTGGGATCCCGGCCCCCTCGAGGGCGGGGCGCTCGCCGAGGCCGTCGAGCGCGCGTTCGATTTCCGCGGCGACGTCACCGTCGTACGGCGCGACGGCGGCGAGGTGGTCGGCTACCTGTTCAATCGCGACGCCGATGCCGCCACACCCTTCGTGCAGCTCTTCGCGGCCTCCGGTGGCGATCCCCTCACGATCCCCTACGCGGACATCCGCGCCATCCGCTTCACCGGCCGCGACACGGCCGCGGGCAACTCGTACGCGGCCTGGCTCCGCAGCCGGGAGGCGGCGAAGGCGGCCGGCCCCGCGCGGGGCGCGTGACCCGCGTCCTCGTCCTCACCGCCCTCGACGTCGAGGCGCGCGGACTGGCCCGCCACCTCGGTCTCGCTCCCGTCCCCGGCGCGTCCTCGCCCCACTTCATCGGCGGCGTCCTCGAGCTCGCCACCATCGGGCTGCGCGGCGCGCGGCTGGCGGAGCGCGCGGCGGGCTGGCGCGCGCCCGAGCTCGTCGTGTCCGCCGGCGCCTGTGGCGCGCTGGCGCCCGCCCTCGCTGTTGGCGCGCTCGTCGTGCCGACCGTGGTGCTGCAGGCCGCCGGCGAGCGCTGGCCCACGGCGACGCTGCCCCGGCTGTCCGGCGACGGCGCGCTCCTGACCGTCGGCGAGGTGGTCGAGTCGGCCGCCCAGAAGGCGCGCCTCTGGATGGAGACCGGGGCGCTCGCGGTGGACATGGAGTCGGCGGCCATCATGGCGTGGGCGCGCGGGCGTAACGTGCCGGCCGCGGTCGTGCGGGGCGTGTCGGACGACGCCGAGCGCGGGATCCCGGCTGCTCTGGCGGCGGCGGTGAGCGAGGACGGCCGCGTGCGTCCGCTGCGCGCGGTCACGGCGGCGCTCACCCGCGCCACGGCACTCGGCGATCTGCTCGAGCTGCGGGCGGGCACCGAGGCCGCGCTCAAGACCGTGGCCGCCGCGCTGGCCACGCTGGCGAGGGCCTCGTGAAGCCGATCCTCGTCACCGGGGGCACCGGCTTCGTCGGCGCCAACGTCGTGCGCGAGCTGGTCGCGCTGGGCGCGGGCGTCCGCGTGCTCGCGCGTCCGGGCGGCGACCGCCGCGCGCTGGACGGCCTGCCCGTGGAGATCGTGGAGGGCGACCTCCTCGATCGCGCGTCGCTCGAGCGCGCGGTGACGGGTGCCGACACGCTCTACCACGTCGCCGCGGACTACCGGCTGTGGGCGCGCGATCCGGCCGAGCTGCACCGCGTGAACGTCGGCGGTACGCGCGCGATCCTCGAGGCCGCCGGCGAGGGCGGCGTGCGGCGCGTCGTCTACACGTCGACCGTCGGCGCCCTCGGCATCCCGAAGGACGGCACACCGGGGACCGAGGACACGCCGGTCTCGCTCGCCGACATGGTCGGTCCCTACAAGGCGTCGAAGTTCCTCGCCGAGCGCGTCGCGACGGACTTCGCGCGGCGCGGGCTGCCCGTCGTGATCGTCAACCCGTCGGCGCCCATCGGGCCCTGGGACGTCAAGCCGACGCCGACGGGCCAGATGATCGTGGACTTCATGCGCGGCCGTATGTTCGCGACGCTGGACACGGGTCTCAACGTCGTGCACGTGCGCGACGTCGCCCGCGGCCACCTGCTGGCCGCCGAGCGCGGGCGCGTCGGCGAGCGCTACATCCTCGGCCACGTGCGCGGCAACCTTTCGCTGGCCGAGATCGGCCGCCTGCTCGCGGAGACGACCGGGCGGCCCGCGCCGCGACTGCGGGTGCCGTACGCCGTCGCGTGGTGCGGCGCCGCCTGCACGGAGGCCCTCGCGCGGTTGACGGGCCGGCCGCCCGCCGTGCCGCTGACGGCCGTGCGCATGGCCAGAAAACGCATGTACATCTCGCCCGCCAAGGCCGTGCGCGAGCTCGGGCTGCCGCAGACCGATCCGCGCGAGGCGCTGCGCGACGCCGTGCGCTGGTTCGCCGCCCACGGCTACGCGCGCGTGGCCGCCGGCGCGCCGGGGGCGGCGTGATGAGTCTCGCCGGGCTGTCCTCGCGGGTGACGCGCAAGAGCCGCTCCAACTTCTATTACGCGTTCCTCGCGCTGCCGCGCGCACGCCGCGAGGCGCTCTACGCGGTCTACGCGTTCTGCCGTACCGTGGACGACATCGCCGACCTCGGCACCGACGCTGCCGCGCAGCGCGCCGGGCTCGCCGCGTGGCGCCGCGACATCGCGCGCTGCTACGAGAGCGGCGCCGCGCCCGAGCACCCGATCGCGCGGCAGCTGGCCGGCGCCGTGCGGGAGTTCGGGCTGCCGCGCGAGGCGCTGGAGGCGATCGTCGAAGGCTGCGAGATGGACCTGCAGCGCTCGACCTACGAGACGTTCGAGGAGCTGGTGCCGTACTGCTATCGCGTGGCCTCGGCGGTGGGGCTCTGCTGCATCGAGATCTTCGGCTACACCGACCCGGGCGCCCGCGACTACGCGGTCAGCCTCGGCCTCGCGCTGCAGCTCACCAATATCATTCGCGACGTCGGCGCCGACGCGCGCGGCGGCCGCATCTACGTTCCACAGCAGGATCTCCGGACCTTCGGCGTGAGTGCGGAAGACCTGAGGGCCGGCCGCTACGGCGATGCCTTCGTCCGCCTCATGACCGCCCAGGCCACGCGCGCGCGCGAGCAGTACGCGACGGCGTGGGCGGCCTTTCCCGCGGCCGACGCGCGCTCGCTCGTGCCCGCGGAGATCATGGGCCGCATCTACTTCGCGCTGCTCGGAGAGATCGAGGCGCGACGCTTTCGCGTCTTCGACGAGCGCGTGGCGCTGCCCGCGCGGCGCAAGGCGGCCATCGCGCTGCGCTGCTGGATGAGCGGCCTGCTGCGCCGCGTGGCATGAGGGCCGTACGAGGCGAGCCTATGATGAGGGCCGTCATTTTTCAGGGCGCCGGACGCCTGGCCCCGGCGGACGTGCCGCGTCCCGCCGCCGGCGCCGGCGAGCTGCTGCTGCGGCTGCGCGGCTGCGGCCTCTGCGGCTCGGACATCGCGAAGCTGGCCGATCCGGCCGCGCGCGTGCCCGCCGTCCTCGGCCACGAGGTGGTCGGCGACGTGGTCGAGGCGGGCGAGGGCGTGGCCGGCTTCGCCGTCGGCGATCGCGTGGTGGCCGCGCACCACGTGCCGTGCGGTGAGTGCCACTACTGCCGGCGCGGCAGCGAGTCGATGTGCCGCGCGTTCAAGGAGTCGAACCTCGATCCCGGCGGCTTCGCCGAGTTCGTCCGCGTGCCGGCCGCCAACGTGCGGGCGGCGACCTTCCGGGTGCCCGAGCACCTCACGGACGAGGAGGCATCGTTCGTGGAGCCGCTCGCGTGCTGCCTGCGCGCCGTGGAGCGCGCCCGCGTCCAGCCCGGCGACACCGCGGTGGTGGTCGGGCTCGGCTCCATCGGCTGCCTGTTCGTCCCGCTGCTCGCGCGGGCGGGGGCGGCCGTGGTCGGCGTGGACCAGCAGCCCGACCGCGTCGAGGGCGGACGCGCGCGCGGCATCGACGCGCGCGGCCTGGACGAGGCCGACGCGCGCGTGAGCGCGTTGTCCGCGGGCCGCGGGGCCGATCACGTGATCGTCACCGGGGGCGCCACGCCGGCGCTCGAGTGGGCGGTGCGGGTCGTGCGCGACGGCGGCTCGATCCACGCCTTCGCGGGCGGCCCGGGGGACGCGCTGCCGGTCGCCCTCGAGACGCTCTACCACCGCGAGCTGACGGTCACCACGACCTATTCGTCGTCTCCGGGCACGCTCGCGCGCGCGTTCTGGCTGATCGCGGCCGGCAAGGTCGACGTCGAGGGGCTCGTGAGCCATCGACTGCCGCTCGAGCGCCTCGCGGAGGGCGTCGATCTCATGCGCCGTCGCCAGGCGCTCAAGGTGTACGTGACACCGTGAGGACAAGCATGCGCGCGGTGGTCTTCCACGGCCCCGGAGACCTGCGCGACGAGGTGCTGCCGATCCCGGAGCCGGCGGCGGGCGAGATCGTGCTCCGCGTCGACGCCGCGCTGACGTGCGGCACCGACGTCAAGGTCCGACGCCGCGGTCACCCGGTGATGATCCCGCACGTGCCGACGGTGTTCGGCCACGAGTTCGCGGGCACGGTGACCGCCGTCGGCGCCGGCGTCTCGCGCGTGCGCGAGGGCGACCGCGTGGCCGCCGCCAACTCCGCGCCGTGCGGCGAGTGCCGCCCCTGCCTCGCCCGACGGCCGAACCTCTGCGAGGACCTGCTCTTCGTCAACGGCGCCTACGGCGAGTACATCGCGCTGCCCCCGCGCCTCGTCGCGACGAACGTCGTGCGGCTCGACCGCGTCGCCGCCGCGCGGGCCGCATTCGCGGAGCCGCTCGCCTGCGCCATGCTGGGAGTCGAGCGCGCGCGGCTCGACGAGGGCCAGACGGTGGCCGTGTTCGGCCACGGGCCGCTCGGCTGCCTGCTCGCGATGGTGGCGGCCACGCGAAAATGTCGCGTCCTGCTCGTCGGCAAGGCCGGCTGGCGCCTGCAGCGCGTCCGCGCGCTGGGGCTCGGCGAGTGCGTGGACGCCACGGCCAGCGCCGACGTCGTCGCCGACCTGCGCGCGCTGACCGACGGGCGCGGGCCCGACGTGACGATCGACGCCACGGGTCGTCCCGAGGTGTGGGAGCAGGCCATGGCCGCCGTGGGGCGCGGAGGAAGCGTGGTATTCTTTGGTGGTTGCGCGCCGGGGACCGCGGTGCGAGTGGACACTCGCCGGGCGCATTACGAGGAGCTGACGCTCCTCGGCGCGTTCCACCACACGCCCGCGCTCATCCGCCAGGCGGTGGAAGCGCTCGAGACGGGGGCCGTCGCGCCGGACGGACTCGTGACACACCGGATGCGACTGGACGGCGTGCAGACGGCGCTGGATCTCATGCAGAGAGGCGACGCGTTGAAGGTGCTCATCGAGCCATGACGACGATCATTTCGATCGTCGCGCTGTTGCTCGCGGCGGCGCCCGCGTGGGCCTTCGATGCCGAGCAGACGTTCAAGAAGGGCACGTTCGTGCTCTCCGGCGAGGGTGCCTACGGCTGGCAGACCAACCTCGAGCACAAGCGCGTTGGCGAAACATTTCTCGAGTTCTACGACGCCGGCGTGCGCTTCAGCCTGCTGCCGCTCGACACGATGGCCAAGAGCTCGTTCCTCTACGGCGCCCTCGAGGTCGGCCTCGAGCCGCTCTATCAGCACTACACGACGCCGAAGCAGGCGTTCTGGGCGGGCCTCGCCGCGGTGGCCCGCTATCACTTCCTCGGTCTCGGTCGCGTGGTGCCGTACGTGGAGGTCGGCGGGGGGGCCGGCGGCACCGATCTGAACGTGCACGAGATCGACTCGACCTTCGCGTTCCTGGTCTTCGGCGGCCTCGGGGCCTCGGTCTTCCTCTCGAACAAGACGGCGCTCTACGCCGGGTACCGCTACCAGCACGTCTCCAACGGCAACACGAGCCAGCCGAACCGCGGCTTCGAATCCAGCGTCGGCGTGGCCGGCATCTCATTCTTTTTCCCGTGAGGGTCGATGTGAGCACCGTTCCGATCTCCGAGATCCTTCTGGCCGGGCCGCGCGGCTTCTGCGCGGGCGTCGAGCGCGCCATCGACATCGTCGAGCTGGCGCTGTCCGTCTGCCGCCCGCCGGTCTACGTGCGCCGTGAGATCGTGCACAACCGGCACGTGGTGGAGTCGCTGCGCGCCAAGGGCGCCATCTTCGTCGACGAGCTGGACGAGGTGCCGGACGACGCC
>Ga0137409_10000846_pt1 | contig 33534 bp, 34 predicted proteins | sample CZODoug1_16funga_FD_122059 | JGI IMG/M metagenome (GOLD analysis project Ga0137409, IMG submission 122059) | Vadose zone soil fungal communities from Angelo Coast Range Reserve, California, USA - CZODoug1_16fungal (Hybrid Assembly) | ecosystem: Environmental > Terrestrial > Soil > Vadose zone... | reverse complement strand
GGCTATTACCTGGCCGTGGCCACCCTGGCTGCGCAATTCTTCCTGGACTGGGTGTTCAGCCGGGTCGCGTGGTTCACCAACAACGCACCATCGGGTTCCGTCACCGCACCGCCGATAACGCTGTTCGGCCTTACCTTCGAAACCCCGGTCAGAAAGTACCTGCTGTGCCTTGCGATTCTGGTGTTGTTCGCGGTGGCGGCGAAGAATATCGTGCGCGGCCGCATGGGGCGCGTGTGGATGGCGACGCGCGACATGGACGTAGCCGCGGAAATCATCGGCATCCGCCCCATGTACGCGAAACTTTCCGCATTCGCGGTGAGTTCGTTCTTCATCGGCGTGGCGGGTGCTCTCTGGGCGTTCGTTCACCTGGGCTCATGGGAACCGCTCGCTTTCGACATCAATCGGTCGTTCAGCATTCTTTTCATGGTCATCATCGGCGGCCTGGGTTCGATCCTGGGCAGTTTGCTCGGGGCCGCCTTCATTACCCTGCTGCCGCTATTGCTCAACCAGCTACCCCAATGGGTCGGCATCGCCATTTCGACGGCGATGATCTCGCACCTGGAATCGATGATCTTCGGGGCTCTGATCGTTTTTTTCCTGGTCGTGGAACCCCTGGGACTAGCGCGGCTGTGGCACATCGGCAAGGAAAAATTGCGCTTGTGGCCGTTCCCGTATTAACTTGAAGAAGCAAACCGCAGCCGGCCGCGGCACCATTCCATAAGGAGGCAACACCATGGAGAAGATTTTCAGTCCCAAGACCCTAATGCTGGGAGTCGCCGCGGCGGGCGCGCTCTTGGCGGCAGCGCAGACGTTCGCGCAGGCCAGTGAACAGTTCGTCCCGGCACTTGTTTATCGAAGCGGCCCTTACGCGCCAAACGGCGTCCCCTTTGCAAACGGCTATGCGGATTACCTGAACCTGGTCGACGAGCGCGACGGCGGCATTAACGGTGTGAAGATCGTTTTCGAGGAATGCGAAACCGGCTACTCCACCGACCGCGGCGTGGAGTGCTACGAGCGGCTGAAGGGTAAGGGGCCCACCGGTGCGGCTGCGTTCAGCCCGCTCTCCACGGGGATCACCTACGCACTGACGGAAAAGGCGCCAGTGGACAAGATCCCTCTGATTACCATGGGCTACGGCCGCTCCGAATCCGTGGATGGCAGCGTATTCGCGTGGAACTTCCCGTTGCTGGGTACCTATTGGACTGCCGCTGACGTGATCATCCAGTACATTGGCCAGCTGAACGGCGGCCTCGACAAGCTCAAGGGCAAGAAAATCGCACTGGTGTACCACGACTCGCCCTACGGCAAGGAGCCGATCCCGCTGCTTAACGAGCGCGCCAAGCGCCACGGCTTCGAACTGCTCACGTTCCCGGTCACGCATCCGGGCGTGGAGCAAAAGGCGGCGTGGTTGCAGGTCCGCCAGAACCGTCCCGATTACGTGCTGCTGTGGGGTTGGGGGGTGATGAACTCCACCGCTATCAAGGAAGCGGTGGCGGTGAACTATCCGCGCGACCATATGATCGGCGTGTGGTGGGCCGGCGCGGAACCCGACGTTCTGCCGGCGGGTGAAGACGCGAAGGGCTACAACTCCATCGCCCTGCAGCATTCGGCAGGCCAGATAGCGGTGCACGCGGACATCCTCAAGAATGTGTACGACAGAGGCAAGGGCGCAGGCAAACGCGAGGAGGTGGGGTACGTGCTCTACAACCGTGGCATGCTGAACGCCATGCTGGTGGTCGAGTCGATCCGCACTGCCCAGGGAAAATATGGTAAGAAACCGATGACCGGCGAACAGGTGCGCTGGGGCATCGAGAACCTCAACCTCGATCAGAACCGTATCAAGCAACTGGGTTTTGCCGGCATGCTGCAACCGCTTAAGGTGTCGTGCCGTGATCACGAGGGGGTGCGCCTTGCGCGTATTCACCAGTGGGACGGCGTCAAATGGAAGTTCGTGTCGGACTGGATCGAAGGCGACAACACGCTGCTGCGCCCGATGGTGGACGAGGCGGCCAAGAAATACGCCAGGGAAAAGAACATCACCCCCGGTTGCTTGAAGGGATGAAACGCCGTGAAGGCGTGAAAAGTGAATGTGTGAAGGGTGGATTACTGCAGTTCGGGGTTTCCCCTTCACTCATTCACACCTTCACCCTTCACCGATTGACGCTTCACAGATAACGTCCCGAAGCCATGAGCACGCCGAAGCAGCCGGAAACTGCACTGCTCGCCGTCAACAACATCGAGGTCATCTACGACCACGTGATCCTGGTGTTGAAGGGAGTGTCGCTCGAGGTGCATGGCGGGCGCATCGTCGCGTTGCTGGGTGCCAATGGCGCGGGCAAATCCACCACGCTCAAGTCAATCTCCAACCTGTTGCGCGCCGAGCGCGGCGAAGTCACCAAAGGTTCGGTGGAATTCGATGGCGAGCGAATCGATCAACGCAATCCCTCCGACGTGGTCAAACGCGGCATCGTGCAGGTGATGGAAGGGCGCCATTGCTTCGCCCACCTCACGGTGGAGGAGAACCTGCTCACCGGCGCGTTTACCCGCAACGTAGGTCGCACTGAGATTGCCGCCGACCTTGACAAGGTCTACACCTATTTCCCGCGTCTGAAGCAGCGCCGCGGCAGCCTTGCCGGCTACACCTCGGGTGGCGAACAGCAGATGACTGCGGTGGGCCGCGCGCTGATGGCGCGACCGCGCATGATTCTTCTCGATGAGCCTTCGATGGGCCTCGCCCCGCAGATCGTCGAGGAAATCTTCGAGATCGTGCGCAGCCTGAACCAGATTGAAAAAGTGAGCTTCCTGCTTGCGGAGCAAAACACCAACGTCGCGCTGCGCCATGCCGACTACGGCTACATCCTCGAAAACGGCCGCGTGGTGATGGACGGCCCGGCTTCCGATCTCGCCAGTAACGAAGACGTGAAGGAGTTCTATCTCGGCCTCTCGACCGCCGGACGCAGGAGCTTCCGCGATTCGAAGCATTACCGCCGCCGCAAGCGCTGGCTGGCGTGACCGCAGGGGTGAGGGGCGAGGGACGAGGGATGAGTAAAAGCAATTCAGTCCTGGTCTGTCTTTTCCCTCGTCCCTCGTCCCTCGTCTCTCGCCCCTGAATCGTGGACTACTACGACGACCTCGAAACACGCGACCCGGAAGTGCGGGAGAGAGCGCTTTTTGCCGCACTGCCGGGACAGATCGCACATGCCAGGGCAAATGCTCCCCACTTCGCGCGCCTGTTGAAGGAGGTCGAGCCGAACGAGGTGCGCGACCGCAAGGCGCTGGCGAAGCTGCCGGTCACGCGCAAGTCCGATCTGATCGCGCTGCAGAAAGAGACGCCACCGTTCGCCGGAATGACCGCGGTTGCGACGGGCGCACTGGGCCGGGTGTTCTCTTCGCCGGGTCCGATTTACGATCCGCAGGGCGCGAGAGGCGATTACTGGCGCATGGGTCGGGCGCTGTTCGCGGCCGGGTTCAGGCGCGGCGACCTGGTGCACAACACGTTCTCCTACCACTTCACGCCGGCGGGAATGATGATGGATCTGGGCGCGCAGGCAGTTGGCTGCGCGGTGTTTCCGGCCGGCATCGGGCAGACCGAACTGCAGATCGCGGCGATTGCCGATCTGAAACCGGTTGGCTACGCCGGAACGCCTTCGTTCCTGAAGATCCTCCTCGAGAAAGCCGACGAACTGAAGGTCGACGCCTCAAGCCTTAAGAAAGCGCTGGTGTCGGGCGAGGCCTTGCTGCAGCCGGTGCGCGAGTGGCTCAAGGCGCATGACGTCGAAGTACGGCAATGCTACGGCACGGCGGACCTGGGGTTGATCGCCTACGAAACCGAACCGATGGGTGGACTGATCGTGGATGAAGGCATCATCGTCGAGATCCTGCGCCCCGGCACCGGCAACCCTGTCGCCGAAGGCGAGGTCGGAGAAGTCGTGGTGACGACGTTGTGCACCGAGTATCCGCTGATCCGCTTCGCTACCGGCGACCTGTCCGCCGCGGCCGCAGGCATCAGTCCCTGTGGCCGCACCAACACGCGCATCAAAGGATGGATGGGGCGCGCCGACCAGACCACGAAAGTAAAGGGCATGTTCGTGCATCCTTCGCAGGTCGCGCAAGTAGTGAAACGCCACGCCGAGATCCTGAAGGCGCGGCTGGTGGTGGACCACGACGCCGACAAGAACGACCGCATGACGCTGCACTGCGAAGTGCGCAACCGGAACGATCTGCTGGCACAGGCCATCACCAACACGCTGCGTGAGGTGTGCAAACTGCGCGGACAGGTCGAGTTCGCCGAGTCCGGATCGCTGCCCAACGACGGCAAGGTCATTGAAGATCTGAGAAAGTACGATTGACGCGCTGGTGCGAGTGAATGAGTGAAGGCGTGAAGGCGTGAAGGGTGAAGGGTGAAGGGGCACAACCTAACGCTCTTTCATGTTCTGGCTCGCTCTAGTCCCCAGATCGCAGTTACCCTTCACTCATTCACTCATTCACTCATTCACCCTTCACCATCATTGAGCGTCGCGAAATGAACCACCCGATAAGCAGATACCCTGTCCCGAAGCTCGAAGACCTGCCGCAGGACATCCGAGCGAAGATGCTGGAAGTTCAGCAGAAGGCCGGATTCATTCCCAATGTGTTTCTGACGCTGGCGCATCGGCCCGACGAATTCCGCGCGTTTTTCGCCTACCACGACGCGCTCATGCTCAAGAATTCGGGGCTTTCCAAAGCCGAGAAAGAGATGATCGTGGTCGCCACCAGCGGGTTGAACCAGTGCCCTTACTGCGTGATCGCCCACGGCGCGATCCTGCGCATCTATGCCAAGAATCCACAAATTGCCGACCAGGTGGCGATCCATCACCGCAAGGCTGACATCACGGCGCGCCAGAAGACGATGCTGGATTTCGCCTGCAAGCTCGCCCGCACTCCCGAGGCCCTGGTCGAAGCCGACCACGAGGCGCTGCACAATCACGGCTTCAGCGCAGAGGACATCTGGGACATCGGGGCCATATCTGCGTTGTTCGCACTCTCCAACCGCATGGCGCATCTGATCGACATGCGCGCCAACGACGAGTTCTACCTGCTCGGACGCGTTCCGCCGTCCACCAAATAAGCTGCCGAACCCCTGTCCGGCAAGGATTTGGCGTGGCTTGCCGGTGATATAATTTTTGCCAAAATCGGGCGCGGCGTCACGAACACCGCAGCCCCGGATAACGACGGCAACCCCAGCAAGGGCAGAAACTATGGCAGCGCTTCCGGACGACGATCCACAAGAGACGAACGAATGGCTGGATGCCCTCCACGGTGTGCTCCGGCACGAGGGGCCGGAACGTGCGCACTACATCCTCGAAAAACTGCTCGAGGAGGCGCGCCGCTCGGGCGTGTATCTGCCGTACAGCGCCAATACCCAGTACATCAACACCATCCCGCCCGGCAAGGAGGAGCGCTCCCCGGGAGACCACGAGCTGGAACACCGGATCCGCTCGTACGTGCGCTGGAACGCCGCCGCGATGGTGTTGCGCGCCAACAAGCAGTCCTCGGAATTGGGCGGCCATATCGCCAGCTTCGCCTCGGCCGCCACGCTCTACGATGTCGGCTTCAATCACTTCTGGCACGCGCCTTCGGAGAACCACGGCGGCGACCTGGTGTTGTTCCAGGGACACTCTGCGCCTGGGGTCTATGCCCGGGCCTTCATGCTCGGGCGGCTGACCAGGGAACAGATGGACAACTTCCGCCAGGAAGTGGACGGCAGAGGCCTGTCTTCCTATCCGCACCCGTGGCTGATGCCGGACTTCTGGCAGTTCCCGACCGTATCGATGGGTCTGGGGCCGATCATGGCGATCTACCAGGCGCGGTTCCTGAAGTACCTGCAGGACCGCGGTCTGGCCAATACCGAGGGACGCAAGGTCTGGTGCTTCCTCGGTGATGGCGAGGTTGACGAACCCGAGTCGATGGGCGCGATCGGCGTGGCGTCGCGCGAAAAGCTCGACAATCTGATCTTCGTGGTGAACTGTAACTTGCAGCGCCTGGACGGCCCGGTGCGCGGCAACGGCAAGATCATTCAGGAGCTGGAATCGGATTTCCGCGGCGCCGGCTGGAACGTGATCAAGGTGATCTGGGGCTCATACTGGGATCCGCTGCTGGCCAAGGACAGGAACGGCTTGCTGGTCAAGCGCATGGAAGAATGCGTGGACGGCGAGTACCAGACGTTCAAGTCCAAGGACGGGGCCTACGTGCGCAAGCACTTCTTCGGCAAGTACCCGGAATTGCTGGAGATGGTGGCCAACATGTCCGACGACGACATCTGGCGGCTGAACCGCGGCGGCCACGATCCGCACAAGATTTACGCCGCGTATAGCGCTGCGGTAAAGCACCAGGGCCAGCCGACGGTGATCCTGGCCAAGACCATCAAGGGTTACGGGATGGGCGAGGCCGGCGAGGCGCAGAACATCACCCACCAGCAGAAGAAGATGGGAACGACCTCGCTGAAGGCGTTCCGCGACCGCTTCAACCTGCCGGTCCCCGACGACAAGCTGGAGGAAGTGCCTTACCTCACTTTCCAGGAAGGTTCTGCCGAACTGGAATACATGCGCAAGCATCGCGAAGCGCTGGGCGGCTACCTGCCGACGCGCCGCCTCAAAGGCGACGCGCTGGAAATACCGGCGCTGTCTGCCTTCGAACCGCTGCTGAAGAGCTCGGAGGAGCGCGAGGTTTCTACCACGATGGCGTTCGTGCGCATCCTCAACATTCTGGTGAAGGACAAGAACATCGGCAAGCGCGTGGTGCCGATCGTGCCGGACGAATCCCGTACTTTCGGCATGGAAGGCATGTTCCGGCAGCTCGGCATCTGGTCTTCGGTCGGCCAGCTCTATACGCCGCAGGACGCCGACCAGTTGATGTTCTACAAGGAGGACAAGAACGGCCAGATCCTGCAGGAAGGCATCAACGAGCCCGGGGCGATGTCCTCGTGGATCGCCGCGGCGACATCGTATTCAACGCACGGCGTGTCGATGATCCCGTTCTACATCTACTACTCGATGTTCGGCTTCCAGCGCGTCGGCGACCTGGCCTGGGCGGCTGGCGACCAGCGTGCGCGCGGCTTTCTGCTGGGCGGGACTTCCGGCCGCACCACGCTGAACGGCGAGGGCCTGCAGCACGAGGACGGCCACAGCCATGTTCTGTCTTCGACCATCCCGAACTGCATTTCCTACGACCCGACCTTCTCGTACGAAGTCGCCGTGATCATCCAGGATGGACTGCGCCGCATGGTCAAGGAGCAGCAGGACGTCTTCTTCTACATCACTCTGCTCAACGAGAATTACACCCACCCGGCGATGCCGAAGGGCGCCGAAGACGGTATTCTCAGGGGGATGTATAAGCTGCGCGAGGGGAGAGGGGAGAGGGCAGAGGGCAGAGGGAAAAAGGACACCCCAAGAGTGCAGTTGCTCGGCAGCGGCGCGATTCTGCGCGAAGTCATCGCCGCGCAGGACCTGCTGGAAAAGGACTTCGGCGTATCCGCCGACGTGTGGAGCGCGACCAGCTTCAACGAACTGCGCCGCGAGGGTCTCGACGTGCAGCGCTGGAACCTGCTGAACCCCGAGCAAAGTCCGCGCGAAGCCTACGTGAGCCAGTGCCTGAATCACGCGCCCGGCCCGGTCGTTGCCGCGACCGATTACATGAAGATCTTCGCCGATCAGATCCGGCCGTTCATCTACAAGCCTTACGTGGTACTCGGCACCGACGGTTTCGGCCGCTCCGATTACCGGCGGCAGTTGCGCAAATACTTCGAAGTCGATCGCTACTACGTCACCGTGGCCGCGCTCAAAGCGCTGGCGGATGAGGGCAGCGTGCCGGCCTCGACGGTGGCCAAGGCGATCAAGAAGTACACGATCGATCCGGGCAAGCCGAACCCGGTAACGGTATGAAAATCGGTGAAGGCGTGAAGGGTGAATGTGTGAAGGGTAACGGCTCCAAACCATGCCCAAACCCACGCTTCACTCATCCACTCATCCCGTTCACCCTTCACTCATTCACTCATTCACCCTTCACTGACTAAACCATGGGAAGCTTACGCGACGTCCTCGTTCCCGACATCGGTGATTTCAAGAACATCCCGGTGATCGAAGTGCTGGTCAAGCCCGGCGATGCCGTCAAGGCGGAAGACTCGCTGATCACTCTCGAATCCGACAAGGCGACGATGGAAGTCCCGGCGCCTTTTGCCGGCGTGGTCAAGGAAATGAAGATCAAGCCCGGCGACAAGGTATCGGAAGGCATGCCGATCTTGAGCCTGGAAATCAGTGACGGTGCGCCGGCTCCCGCAGCCCCGCACAAGCCTGCCGCTCCGGCACCAGCGGCCCAAGCTACCGCGGCCGTCAAACCGGCGCCCGCACCTGCTCCGGCACCACCGCCCTCACCCCAGCCTGCCGTCGGGCTGATCGACGAGGCCGGCTTCTCCAAGGCTCACGCCAGCCCTTCGGTGCGCCGCTTCGCACGCGAGTTGGGCGTCGATCTCGCCCGCGTCAAAGGTAGCGGCCCGAAGGAGCGCATCCTCAAGGAAGACATCACCAACTTCGTGAAGAACGCCTTAGCGCATCCGGCCAGCGCATCCGGCGGGGGAGCCGGTCTGGCATTGGGACTCCCGGCCTGGCCGCAGGTGGACTTTGCGAAGTTCGGGCCGGTCGAAACCCAGCCGATGTCGCGGATCAAGAGGATTTCCGGTCCGGCCCTGCATCGCAACTGGGTGCATATCCCGCACGTGACCCAGAACGACGAAGCCGACATCACCGAGCTCGAAGCCTTCCGCAAGAGCATGGCCGAGGAGGCGCAGAAACAGGGCGTCAAGCTGACGCCGCTCGCGTTGATCATGAAGGCCGTAGTGGCCGCGCTCAAGATCCACCCGGAGTTCAATTCCTCGATCGCGCCCTCCGGCGACGCGCTGATCCTCAAACGCTACTACCATATCGGGGTTGCCGTGGACACACCGGGCGGCCTGGTGGTGCCGGTGATTCGCGACGTGGATCAGAAGGGCGTGCTGCAACTGGCGAAGGAACTGGGCGAAGCGAGCGCCAAGGCGCGCGACGGCAAACTCGGACCCGCGGACATGCAGGGCGGCAGCTTCTCGATATCCAGCCTCGGCGGAATCGGCGGCACACACTTCACGCCGATCATCAACGCCCCCGAAGTCGCCATCCTCGGCGTATCTAAATCGACAACCAAACCGGTGTGGAAGGACGGTCAATTCGTGCCGCGGCTAATGCTGCCGCTGTCGCTGTCCTACGATCACCGTGCGGTCGACGGCGCGCAGGGGGCAAGGTTCATTACCTACCTCAACAGCGTGTTGTCGGACATCCGCCGGGTGCTGCTGTAAATCAAGGATGGAGAGCAAGGATGAGGGATGAAGGCGGAAGGATGAAGGATGAAGGATGAAGGCGGAAGGCTAGAGGCGGACGACAGGAGCGTGGTGTACGCAGCGCGCACGGCGAGTTCTGCTTTTACTTCATCCTTCATCCTTCATCCCTCATCCTTGCCTTTTTGGGCACGCCGCACTTGAGCGGGTTCGCTCCAATCGGTATTCTCGGCGGAACCTTCGACCCCATCCATTTCGGGCATCTGCGGCTGGCGCAGGAACTTGCGGACGCGCTCGGCCTGGCACGCGTGCGCTTCATCCCCACCGGCACCCCGCCGCACCGAAACTCGCCGCAGGTGAGCGGCGCGCACCGCCTGCAGATGGTAGCCGTCGCGATCGCCGGCAATCCCCTGTTCGAAGCGGACGACCGGGAAATCCGCCGCGAGGGTATCAGCTACACCTACGATACCTTGACCGAATTGCGCGAAGAGCTGGGAGAGGGCCCGCTCTGCTTGCTGATGGGGGCGGATGCATTCGGCGCGCTGACCACCTGGCATCGCTGGCAGGACCTGTTCGATCTCGCCCATGTGGTGATCGCGCATCGCCCGGGATTTCGGCTCCAGGAACTGCAGGCCGCGCTGCCTGCACCGCTGCGAAAAATCTACCTGCAGCGCCTGGCCCGCGTACCCGGCATGCCGCGTGCGAACGCCGGGTCAATTCTTACCCGCGAAATCACTGCGCTCGACATCTCGGCCACTCACATCCGCGCCATGCTGGCGCGGGGCTCCAGCCCACGCTATCTGGCCCCCGATACCGTTCTGGAATACATTGACCACAACCAGCTTTACAAGGATCGCGATGCACGTTGAAGCCATCAAGCAGGCCGTCGTGGAAGCGCTCGAGGAAATCAAGGCGGCCGATATCACGGTGCTGGACGTAAGGCAGATGACCTCGCTGTTCGACTACATGATCATCGCCAGCGCCGGATCAACCCGGCAGACCAAGGCTCTGGCGAACAACGTACAGGACAAGCTCAGGCAGATCGGCGCGCGCGTGCTCGGTGTCGAAGGCGAGCAGACGGGCGAGTGGGTGCTGGTGGACCTCGGCGAAATCATCGTCCACGTGATGCAGCCGGCGGTGCGCGCCTACTACAACCTCGAGCAGTTGTGGGGCGGGACGCCACCCTCGCCGCACCCGACCAATTGGCGAAACGCGCCTGGAGCCGAGCCTTCACGCGCTCTGTAACCATCGGCACGCTGCCCGCCTTGTGAAGCTGCACGTCGTCGCGGTAGGGCGCAAGCCGCCCGACTGGCTTGCGGCGGGGTTCGAGGAGTATGCCCGCCGCATGCCGCGATCCGCACGCATCGATCTCATCGAGGTCAAGCCCGCCCCCCGCGGCCGTGAGACCCCCTCCGAAGCCCTGGTCTCCCGGGTCCTTGCCGAAGAGAAATCCCGCATTTTCGCGGCCATTCCCTCCGGCTGTGTAAAAATAGCGCTCGACGAACGCGGGAAACAGCTCTCCACCGCTGAGTTGGCCCGCAGGCTGGATGGCTGGATGCAGGGGGGGCGCAATGTCGCATTCGTGATCGGCAGCGCGGACGGGCTGGATCGGGACCTGAAAGCGGGCGCCGATCTCTTGCTGTCGCTCTCGGCAATGACGCTCCCGCACGCGCTCGTACGCGTGCTGCTTGCCGAGCAGCTCTACCGTGCGGTTTCGCTGATCCAGAATCATCCGTACCACCGCGATTGACGGCGCCGCATCTGGGCGCTAACCGATAACGAGATCTCGAAAACAACAACCGTGCCGGCGCTGGAAAAACACATCTACCTTGCCTCGCGCAGCGCGAGGCGCCGCGATTTGCTGAAGCAGATGGGCGTGAACTTCGAAATCCTGCTTCTGCGCGAAGGTGCTGGACGGAACGCGGATTTCAACGAGTCCGAGCTTCCGGGGGAAACACCGCGCGAGTACGTGGTGCGGGTGGCGCGTCTGAAGGCCGAGGCGGGCTGGCTGCGCCTGGAGCAGCGCCGTCTGATGCGCCATCCGGTGCTTGCCGCCGACACCACGGTCGCCCTGGGCGACACCATCCTCGCCAAACCCAAGGACCGCGAGGATGCCGTGGCCATGCTGAAGCAGCTTTCCGGAACCGTTCATCACGTCTATACGGCGATGGCGATCAAGTTCTACGACTCGCTTCAGGAAGCGCTGTCGGTGACCGAGGTGCGATTCCGCGAACTCTCCGACGACGAAATCCGGCGTTACGTCGCCACCGGGGAACCGCTGGACAAGGCCGGCGCTTACGGCATCCAGGGCAAGGCATCGATGTTCATCGAGGCCATCAACGGCAGCTACACCGGGGTGGTCGGCCTGCCGGTATTCGAGACCGCGCGGCTGCTGGGCCACTTCGGCTTCCAGCTCCTGTGAACGAAGAAATCCTGATCAACGTCACGCCGCAGGAGACGCGGGTTGCGATGATGCAGCAGGGCGTGGCCCAGGAACTGCACATCGAGCGCAGCGGCAGCCGCGGCCTGGTCGGCAACATCTACCTTGGCGAAGTGAGCCGGGTGCTGCCGGGAATGCAGTCGGCTTTCATCCAGATCGGGCTGGACCGCGCGGCATTCCTGCACGTGGCCGACATCTGGGGCCACCGCCAGAACCACGACGAGTCGAAGCCGATCGAACGCATCCTGCACGACGGCCAGAAGCTGCTGGTACAGGTCATCAAGGATCCGATCGGCACCAAGGGCGCGAGGCTTTCCACCCAGGTGAGCATCGCCGGACGGCTGCTGGTCTACCTGCCGCAGGAATCCCACATCGGCATCTCGCAGCGCATCGAAGACGAGGCCGAGCGCGCGCTGCTCAGGGAAAAGCTGCAACATCTCATCCTGGCGGACGAACCGGGCGGCTTCATCGTCCGCACCATGGCTGAAACGGCGAGCGAGAAGGAACTCGGCACCGACATCGAGTACCTGCGCAAACTCTGGTCCGACATCAAGGAGAAGGCCGCCATAGCCACCGCGCCGGCGCTGCTCTACCAGGACCTGACGCTGAGCCTCAGGGTGCTCCGCGACTTCGTCAACGACCGTTGCGATCGCGTCCTGGTGGATTCGCGCGAAACCTTCCAGCGCATGCAGGCGTTCGCCAACGACTACACGCTGTCCTTCGCCGACCGCATCCAGCATTACTCGGGCGACCGGCCGCTGTTCGATCTGTACGGCGTCGAAGACGAGATCGAGCGGGCGCTGGCCCGTCGCGTGCCGCTCAAGTCCGGCGGTTATCTCATCATCGACCAGACCGAGGCGCTGACTACCATCGACGTCAATACCGGCGGTTTCGTCGGTGGCCGCACCTTCGACGACACCATATTCAAGACCAACCTGGAAGCTGCGCAGGTGATCGCGCGCCAGCTCAGGCTGCGCAACCTGGGCGGGATCATCATCCTCGACTTCATCGACATGGACAACGAAGTGCACCGCGATGCGGTGCTCTCCGAGTTCAGGAAGGCGCTCGCGCTCGACCGCACCCGCATGACCGTGAACGGCTTCACCCAGCTCGGCCTGGTGGAGATGACCCGCAAGCGCACCCGCGAGAGCCTCGCCCACATCCTGTGCGAGCCCTGCCCGACCTGCCAGGGACGCGGCGAGGTGAAAACCGCGCAGACGATCTGTTACGAAATCCTGCGGGAGCTGTTGCGCGAGGCACGCCAGTTCGACGCTCGCGAGTTTCGCATCCTCGCCTCGCAGATGGTAATCGACATGTTTCTCGACGAGGAATCGCAGAGCTTGGCGATGCTCGAAGAATTCATCGGCAAACCCATTTCACTGCAGGTCGAAACGATCTACACCCAGGAGCAGTACGACATCGTGTTGATGTAGCGCCGGGATCCGGCGCGGTTCAGGGAAAGGAAAACTTGGGATTTGTGCAGGCCATCAATCCGCCGCCAGCCCGGCGGCCTTGAGCCGTCCCCTGAGACGCCCCACTTCCTCGATCAAATCCACTACGAGTGCGGCGAGTTCCTGGTTGGCGTCGAAATCGCGTTCCAACGCCGCAAGCCGGCGCGCGCGCGCCAGGTCGGCACTGACGAAGCGCCATTCCACAGTTTTCACCGAAGCACTGCCCAGGAGGCCGGCCTCTACCCGCTCCACGACCCAACGGGACTCGACCGCGCAGGCCCGGGCCAGGTCTTCCGCGTTCAGCGCGACTTCGTCCAGTAAAACACCGGTCAGGATGTCATCTTGTGCCATGGCTCACACCCCCAATTTCTGACGCGGATTGAACGCAAGCTCCCGCGCCATGGTCTGGTAAATCTGTCGCGCCTTGTCCGTGTCGGCGGGCGGCAGCACCACTTCCAGCACCAGATACAGATCTCCCGGGGGATTCCCGGGAATGCCGCGCCCTTTCAGGCGCAGCTTGCGGCCTGCCTGGGAGCCGGCGGGAACTTTTACCTGCACATTGCCCGAGGGCGTGGGTACTTCGATGGTTGCGCCAAGAGTGGCTTCCCACGGGGCCACCGGGACTGACTCGTACACATCCCGCCCTTCGACGCGAAAGCGCGGATCGGGACTGAATTGCACTTCCAGATACAAATCGCCTGCCGGACCCCCGCCCATGCCGGGGCTGCCTTGTCCCGCGAGGCGGATGTGCTGGCCCTCTTTCACACCCTTGGGGATCTGCACATTGAGGGCGCGCTCCTCGGTGATCACATGGCCCGAGGCGTCCTGCTTCGCCGCACGCAGGGTGATCGTCCGCGTCGCCCCGTGATACGCGTCCGCGAGACCGATCAGGATCCTGGCGTGGTGATCCCCGCCACGCATCTGAAAGTCTCCGGCGCCCCGGTCGCGGCCGGCGCGGCCGAAGAGGCTGGCAAAGAAGTCGCTGAAGTCCGCCGCCCCCCCGCTGTGAGCGCCGTCGCCGGAAAACTCGAATCCCGCGTCCCAGCCGGGCGGAGCCTGAAAATCCTGTCCCGGCTGCCAGCGGCTGCCCAGTTGGTCGTAGGCCGCTCGCTTTTCAGGATCGGAAAGCACTGCGTAAGCCTCGTTGACCTCCTTCATGCGCTTTTCCGCATCCGGCTCCTTGCTTACATCCGGATGGTACTTGCGGGCCAGCTTGCGGTAGGCCTTCCTGATTTCATCCGCCGGCGCGGTCTTCTCGACACCGAGGATCTGGTAGTAATCCTTGAATTCCACCGGTCACCGCCGTCAGGCCACCTTCGCCACCTTCGCCGTCGCCGGCTCGCGCGCCAGCACGTCGCGGATCCGGGTGAGCTCCTCGACCTGTTTGCCGAGTTGCAATTGCTGCTGCTCCAGCTGGCGCACGCGCTCCTGCAGCGTGTTGATGTCCCCGGCGATCTTGCGCAGGTTCTCCACTCGCCGCTCCAGCAGCTTCTGATGTTCCTTGAGCTGCATCGACAGCGGCAACAGCGCCGACCTGATCCACGAGTCCAGCTCCACTCGCAGCGCGCGGAACAGGTCGCGCGCATGCGCAACCAGTCCGTTGTAAAAACGCCGCACCAGGAAGTGCTTCTCGGTCATCACGTTGACCGGATCCTTGCAGAAGCGTTCGGTGCTCTGTTGCAGCGAGTGCATGCGCAGGATGTGGCGTTCGAGATTGAGCGCCGGCGGGGTCATCTTGCGGAAGCCGTACATTTTGTGGAACTCGTTGTACACCCCGTCGACGTAGTTGCGGGTTTCGCCGGCGAAGTTGAGGATTTTCTCGGCCTGGCGCGAAAAGGTGTCGAACAGCGCCTGCATGCTGCGCATCAGCCCGGCGGTGGTCCAGCTGCCCTCGATCGTCTGCTGGCTCTTGCGCATGATGTCGTCGAGGCGTTCGTCGGACAGCGTGTCGAGAAGTACCTGCCCCTGCTTGAGCACTGTGCCGTAGGAGTGCTTGAAGCTCTCCATGTGGCGCAGGTAATTGGCCCTGTCGGCCTCCAGCTTGGCGAGCAGCAATTTCGCAAGGTCGCGATTCTTGCCGGAGAGCTTGGACATTTCCTGCAGTTCGCTCTTGGCGCTGGCCAGTTGCGCCGTCACCGACTGCAGCGACGTTTCCACCATGCCGCCGATCTCCCTTGAAACCGCGGCGCGCAGGATCTGCTGTTTCGACGGGATGATTTCTTCGGCCAGCAGGCGTTCGAGATCGCCGATACGGCTTCTCCTCAGCAGCTCGTCGTCGTCGCGGATGCGCGCAATCAGGCCCTTCTGTGCTGACAGCGCGATGACATGGTCACGCGGGAGTTCGAGTATCTTCGCGGTCTCGTCGACCTGCCTCCCGATTCCCACCTCGATCTGATCCTCGCTCTTGAGGTCGTCCCACATCAGGTCGATCTTGTTGAGAACGGCGATGCGGCGGGTGACATAGCTCTGCACGTACTTCTGCCAGACGTCCAGATCGGACTTGGTCACACCCGTGTCCATCGCCAGCAGGAACAGCACCGCGTGCGCGTTGGGGATCATGGAAAGCGTCAGCTCCGGCTCGGTGCCGAGGGCGTTCAGGCCAGGCGTATCGAGGATCACCAGTCCCTTCTTGAGCAGCGGGTGCGGATAGTTGACGAGCGCATGGCGCCAACACGGAATTTCCACCCTGCCGCCGTGCTTGACCACCACCGTGGTGGTCACGAAGTCCGATTCGTCGAGCAGGCCCAGCGCCCCGGCTTCCTCGACCGTTACCGACTTGACCTGGGCGAGACTGGACATCGCCTTGGTCATTTCCTCGTGGGAACTCAGGTCGAGCCGGATCTTCACCCACTCGACCGTCTGGTGCTTCAGCGCGGCGATGCTTTCGTCGCTCTTGCGCGATTCGATCGGCAACAGCTTGATGTACGGTTCCTCGGTGGCGTCGTAGTAGATTTCGGTGGGGCACATGGTGGTGCGCCCAATATCTGAAGGCAGCAGACGCTGCTTGAAATCGGAAAAGAACATGGCATTGATCAGCTCGGTCTTGCCGCGCGAAAACTCGGCCAGAAAAGCGAGGATCATGCGGTCGTTGCGCAGGCTCTCGGCCAGATCGTAGATGCGCAGGCTGCGCTGAATATCGGCGTGGCCGTGGTTCTCAAGCCAGGATTGGTACGCCTCTATGCAGGCACGCAGTTCGTCGCGCCACTGCTGGTACTGCGTTACCTGGTCCTCTAGGTCGCTGATCATCATTGCAGGAGCTCTTTCAATCGAACCAGCAGGGTCTGCCCCGGGTTCGAGATCTCGATGGTCTTGGTACGCCCGCGGCTGCCACGCGTAATGATAACCCGCCCGCCCGGCAGATCAAATTTTTTCTTAAGAAAATCAAGGAGCAGCGCGTTGGCTCGGTCCTCGATTGCGGGGCCCGCAACGCGTATTTTCGGGTACCCGCCATGGAACCCGGCGAACTCGGTGCGGCTGGCGTTAGGCTGGACCCGAACAATCAATCTAAGCAAGTCCCGATCCGGGTCGTAGCTGTACCAGGATTCGGCCAAGCGTCACAGCATCCGGCTGAAGGTGATTATCAGCGGCGCAACCGGCCACATCAGCAACAACTGGCACAAAACCAGTACGAACAGCGGCGATAGATCCACCCCGCCGACAGGAGGGATGCGGCGCTGGAACGGCCGCAGGAAAGGGCGCGTCAGGCTTACCAGCATACTCATTGCCGGACTGTGCGGATTCACCCATGACAGGATGGCCTGCGCGATAACCGCCACCATGAGAATGTACAGAAAGCGCTTCAACAGGTTGACCACGGCCAACAAAATCAATCCCACGATTGCCGCGCCCACTGCCGGCGCCATTTCGAAGCCGCTCAAGGCCCTGATCGACACGATCAGAAGTACTTCGACCGCCCACGCCAGCAGCAGCGTGGACATGTCGTAACCCCACAGACCGGGTATGACGCGGCGTGCCGGCCGGACCATGAAATCGGTCAGTGCAGCGAGGAACTGAGACAACGGGTTGCGCGCCGGCGCGCGCACTGCCTGCAGATAAAAGCGCAGCAAAAGCGCGAGCGCGAACAGACCCAGAAAAGTCTCCAGCAGGAATACCAATGCCTGGTTCATCTTTGCGAAGTCGATCTTCTAGATTTTGCCGTATTCGTCGCCCAGCTCGCCCGAACGCCGGGCTGCGGCGCGCACCGCGTCCACTACGCGGCCCTTCAATTCGCAGGACTCCATGACCTCGAGTGCACGTTCGGTTGTACCGCCCTTCGAAGTAACGTGCGCACGCAGTACTGCAGGGGGGTCGGTGCTGCCGGCCGCAAGTTTCGCCGCGCCCACAAACGTCTCCACGGCAAGGCTGCGCGCCTGCTCCTCACTGAACCCGAGTTCCTGCGCCGCCTGCTGCAACGCCTCGATAAAGTAGAACACGTAGGCTGGACCGCTACCCGACACCGCAGTCACGCCGTCCATGCGGCCCTCGTCATCCAGCCAGATGACCGTGCCGACCGCACCCAATACACGTTGTGCGGTTTTCCTGTCGGCCTCAGTGGCCTTCGGTGCCGCATACAACCCGGTGATGCCGGCACGCATGAGTGCCGGGGTGTTAGGCATCGCCCTCACGATCCGACCATGACCGCCAAGCCAGCGCGACAGGTCCGCGGTACGAATGCCGGCTGCGATGCTCACCACCAACTGTCCGTGCAGATGTGGACGCAACCATTGCGCCACGTCGCGCAAATGCTGCGGCTTGACCGCAAGCAGCACGACGTCCTCCACGACGCCGGCTTCATCGAGCCCTGCCTGCGTTTCCACGCCAAGCGCCTGGCGCAGACGATGGCGCGCATCCTCGGACACCTCGACGACGCGAATGTCGCTGGCCGAGAGCCCCTGCTTGAGCAGGCCGCCGATCAGTGCGGAGGCCATGTTGCCGCCACCAATGAAAAGAATGCGCATGTTGAGAAGCTGGAATCCGTTTCGATAGTGGTTACGTTGGCGCCGGCACTACATTGCCATCGGCACACCGCCGCGGTTGGGCGACTTCGTCCGCCAACCAGTATATAGGCGGCCGCTATCCGGCGCCGCGTTCGCCGAAGATGGCGCGACCGACACGGACCACGGTCGCGCCCTCGGCAATTGCCGCTTCGAGGTCGTCGGACATGCCCATGGACAGCGTATCGAGCGCGACTCCCCGGCGCAGAAAGTCGTCCCGGATTTCGCGCAACATGCGGAAGCGGCTGCGCAGCAGCGCCGTGTCGGCGGTCGGTTCGGGGATCGCCATCAGACCGCGCAGGCGCAGGCCGGGCAGCCGCATGATCGCCTGCGCGAGGCCGAAAACCGCATCCGGCACCACGCCGCTTTTGCTGGCTTCACCACTGACGTTCACCTGGATGCAGACCTGCAGCGGCGGCCTGTCATCGGGGCGCGACACCGACAGGCGCTCGGCTATCTTCGCGCGGTCAATGCCGTGGACCCAATCGAAATTCTCCGCAATCGCCCTGGTCTTGTTGCTCTGGATCGGGCCTATGTGGTGCCACACCATAGGGCGGAGCAGGGGCCCCTCTGGGGATGTGACCCCGGCGGAGGGGCGCACGTCGCCCGGAGTTCTTTCGTCATCTTGATTCGGTGATGCGACGTGCCAGAGCAGGGGCCGTTCCGGGGATGCGTTGCGCTGCCGGAGGAGGTCGAAAAGCGCCGCAATTTTCTCGATCCCTTCCTGCGCATAGTTCTCGCCAAATGCCTGCTGGCCAGCGGCGTAGGCTTCGGCGATTGCCTTGGGCGGGAAGGTCTTGCTGACCGCAACCAAGGTGATCTCCCCGGGCGCGCGCCCGGCGACCCTGGCTGCCTCGGAAATACGTGCCTTAACAGCTTGCAAGCGGGATGCTATTGTTGTCATAATCGTCTTGCAGATTTCAATGTAAGCATCGAATGCAGCAAGCCTTTTTGATCCGCAGCGTGGCCACCGGCACGCTCTTCGCACCCCCATCTTGCCTTTGTCGGGGAATTATAAATGGACATTTCTGAACTCCTCGCTTTCGTCGTCAAGAACAAGGCTTCCGACCTGCATCTGTCGGCCGGGCTTCCGCCCATGATCCGCGTCCACGGCGACGTGCGGCGCATCAACCTGCCGCCGATGGAGCACAAGGACGTGCACGCGATGATCTACGACATCATGAACGACGGTCAGCGCAAGTTTTACGAAGAGAACCTGGAGTGCGACTTCTCGTTCGCCATCCCCAATCTGGCACGATTCCGGGTCAACGCTTTCGTGCAGAACCGCGGCGCCGGCGCGGTGATGCGGACCATTCCGTCGAAGGTGCTGACGCTGGAGGAACTGAAGGCGCCGAACATTTTCAAGGAGATTGCGCAGTATCCGCGCGGCGTGGTGCTGGTGACCGGCCCCACCGGATCGGGCAAATCCACCACGCTCGCGGCGATGGTCAACGACATCAACGAGAACGAGTTCGGCCACATCCTTACGGTCGAGGACCCGATCGAGTTCGTGCACGAGAGCAAGAAATGCCTGATCAACCAGCGCGAAGTCGGTCCGCACACGCTGTCGTTCAACAATGCGCTGCGAAGCGCGCTGCGCGAGGATCCGGACATCATCCTGGTGGGCGAATTGCGCGACCTGGAAACGATCCGGCTCGCGCTGACCGCGGCCGAAACCGGTCACCTGGTGTTCGGCACGCTACATACCAGCTCGGCGGCAAAGACCATCGACCGGATCATCGACGTGTTCCCGGCGGCGGAAAAGGAAATGGTGCGGGCGATGCTGTCGGAATCGCTGCGCGCCGTGATCTCGCAAACGCTGTGCAAGACCAAGGACGGGGGCGGCCGCGTTGCGGCGCACGAAATCATGATCGGCACCCCGGCAATCCGCAACCTGATCCGCGAGGCCAAGGTGGCACAGATGTATTCGGCCATTCAGACCGGCCAGAATCTGGGCATGCAGACGCTCGACCAGAATCTGTCGGACATGGTAAAGAAAAACCTCATCACGAAAGAGGAAGCCCGCGGCAAAGCGGCCAGCAAGGACGCTTTCCTCTGAGCGCACCGTGCGGCGACTCTGAAAACCCTGCCAGGAGCATTAGTTAGATGGAAAAAGACCAGGCCGTCAGATTCATACACGAACTGCTGAGGGGGATGGTGGCGAGAAAGGCATCGGACCTTTTCATCACCGCGGGTTTCCCGCCGGCGTTCAAAGTCGACGGCAAGATGACGCCAGTGTCGAACCAGAGCCTGACCCCGCAGCACACCCAGGAACTGGCCCGCTCGCTGATGAACGACAAACAGGCACAGGAGTTCGAACGCACCAAGGAGTGTAATTTCGCGATCAACCCACCCGGGATCGGGCGCTTTCGCGTGAACGCCTTCGTGCAGCAGCAACGCGTGGGCATCGTGCTGCGGACCATCACCACTACCATCCCTAAATTCGAGGACCTCGGCCTGCCCCCGGTTCTGAAGGACGTGGCGATGACCAAGCGCGGACTGGTGATTTTCGTCGGCGGCACCGGCTCCGGCAAATCCACGTCGCTGGCGGCGATGATCGGCTACCGCAACGAGAACAGCTACGGCCATATCATCACGATCGAAGACCCGATCGAGTACGTGCATGACCACAAGAACTGCCTGATCACCCAACGGGAAGTCGGGGTCGATACCGACTCCTGGGAAGCGGCGCTGAAGAACACGCTGCGGCAGGCGCCTGACGTGATCCTGATCGGCGAAATCCGCGAGCGCGAGACCATGGAGCACGCCATCGCCTTCTCCGAGACCGGACACCTGTGCCTGGGCACCATGCACGCCAACAGCGCCAACCAGGCGCTCGACCGCATCATCAACTTCTTCCCGGAGGAACGCCGCGCCCAGTTGTTGATGGACCTGTCGCTGAACCTCAAGGGCCTGATCTCGCAGCGGCTGATTCCGCTCAAGGACACCAAGGGCCGCTGCGCGGCGATCGAGATCCTGCTCAACTCGCCGCTGATTTCCGACCTGATATTCAAGGGCGAGGTGCACGAGATCAAGGAGATCATGAAGAAGTCGAGGGAACTTGGCATGCAGACCTTCGACCAGGCGCTGTTCGAGCTCTATGAGATCGGAAAAATCAGCTACGAGGACGCTATGCGAAACGCCGACTCGATGAACGAACTGCGACTGCAGATCAAGCTGCACGGCAAGGAAGCGAAGGACCGCGACCTCACCACCGGGGTGGATCACCTGAATATAGTTTAGGGACGAGGGACGAGGGGCGAGGGGCGAGGGAAGACCAGCAAAGCAAAGCTCTTAACCCGTGGTCCTCGTCCATAAATTTTTCCCTGGCCCCTAGTCTCTGCTTTTCCCTCACCCCTGTCTTTCCCTGGCCCTTGCTTTTTCCCTCACCCCTCGTCCCTCGCCCCTCGTCGCTGTTTCTCCCTTCGCATCGCGCCGGCGACGATCTTGAACTCGTACAGCCGGCACTCCAGCGGACCGTTGTAAAGCGGCGTGCGCTTCGACGGCGACAGCCCGATCAGCTTGGGTAGGCGCAAGTCGGCAGTAAACACACAGGCGCGCCAGCCGGCAAACTTCTTTTTCAAAACGTTCCCCAGCTGCGGATAGAACGCGGCCAGTTTCTCCTGCTCGCCCAGGCGCACCCCGTAAGGCGGATTGGTCACCAACACGCCTCCGGCCGCCGGCGCCGAGATTTCCAGCACGTTGGCCTGTTTGAGGTTGACCGCATCGTCTAGTCCTGCCGCAGCCAAGTTCTCGCGCGCCAGCTTGAGCGCGTCTCCGAACAGATCGCTGCCGAAGATCGGCGTCCCTGCGTCATTCCTGATACACGCTTCAGCTTCGTCCCTGATGCTGACCCACTTCGCAGCATCGAAGCTGCGCAGTTTTTCGAACGCAAACCTGCGATTGCGTCCGGCCGGAATGCCACGCGCGATCTGCGCCGCTTCGATCAGCAGCGTGCCACTGCCGCACATAGGATCGAGCAACGGCGTTCCCGGCGTCCACCCGGCGAGCTTCAGGATTCCGGCGGCGAGATTCTCGCGCAGCGGAGCTTCGCCCGCCATCTGCCTCGATCCGCGCTTGAACAGCGGCTCGCCCGAGGTATCGAGGTAAATCGTGAACCGCTCCACATCGAGAAATGCATGGATGCGCACGTCGGGCTGCGCGGTGTCCACGCTGGGACGGCGGCCGGCTTGCGCCCGGAACTTGTCGCAGGCCGCGTCCTTGATCCGCAGCGTGACGAATTCCAGGCTCTTGAGCGGGCTCGCGACCGCCGCGACATTCACCCGGATGGTGAGCCCGGGATCGAACAGGCGCTGCCAGTCGAGAGCGTAAACGCCGAGATAGACGTCTTCCGCGTTGCGATAGTGGCCGGAGCCGATCTCCCACAGCACCCGGCTGGCGATGCGGCTGTGCAGGTTGGCGCAATAGGCGAGCGACAGTGTTCCCTTAAAGCCCACTCCGCCATCCACCGCGCCGATGTCCGCGGCGCCCAGTTCGCCGAGTTCCGCAGCCAGCAATGCCTCGAGCCCTCGGGGACAGGGGGCAAAGAATCGTTCTTGCTTCAAAAAGAATCACCCATTCAAGACTTCACCGCAAAGACGCAAAGAACGCAAAGAAAAGCAGAAAAATAGATGGGGAATGTGCAGAACCCGCTTTCGTCGCGAGTATCGGCTAACCGGTTATCGAACGTTATGAACCGTTCTTTCCCGTTATCCGGGTTTCCTTTGCGTTCTTTGCGTCTTTGCTGTGAAGATTTCGAGTTTTAAAGACCGAGAAAGATCTCGAATTCGATGCGTTTCCAGGGATCGCGGTGTTTGGTCAGGCGCACGATGCGCGCTTGCAGTGGGTTGCCGCGGTCGAGCTGGAGCGCCACCGCTTCATTCTCCTTGCGCGGCACGTAGCCGAGCTTGTGGCCGTTCCACTCGACTCTCACTGCCAACGGGTCATGCGGGTTGTCCGGCTCCCTGATCAACGCGAGCGCGTCGCCAACTTTCATCTGTCCCCACAGTTCCTTGCCCTGATAGTACTGGAAGCCGGCAAGCGGAGAGTTCTGCACCAGGATGCGCGCGGTCACCTGCACCGCCTGCAGCGGGCACGCGCACCATAAGGCCGCGATCAGAAGGCCGCGCACAAGCGCTGTCATGGGCCTCAGAACGGCTGCAATTCCACCAGCAGCACGATGGCTACCAGCAGCACCACCGGGAATTCATTGAGCCAGCGGTAGAAGACGTGGCCGTGGCGGTTACGGTCGCGCTTGAAGTCGAACATCAACCTGCCGCAATACAGATGGTAGGCGACCAGCACCGCGACCAGCGCCAGCTTGGCAGCCAGCCAGCCACCGTGAAAGCCGTATCCCAGCCACAACCACGCGCCCGACAGCAAGGTCAATACGGCGCCAGGCGTCATGATGCCGAAGAACAGCTTGCGCTCCATGATCTTGAAACGTTCGATGCTCGGCCGGTCCTCGCTCATCGCGTGATAGACGAACAGCCGCGGCAGGTAAAACAGCCCCGCGAACCAGGTGACCATGAAGATGACGTGAAACGACTTGATCCAGAGCATCGCCTCGCCTCAGAAGAACAGGCGCCGCCGCGTCAGAACCAGCGCAACATAGAACGCGACCGCCGCGTAACCCAGCAGCACCAGGACGTGAAATGCCGGCTCGGCCGGCGCGACGCCGACGACCAGCGGACGGGCCAACTGGACGGCATGGGTGAGCGGCAGCACCGCGGAGACCGCCTGTAGTGCCCCGGGCAGCTGGTCGGTCGGGAAGAATACCCCGCAGAGCAGCACCATCGGCGTAATCAGCAGCGTAAAGTAATAAAGAAAGAAATCATAACTCGGCGAAACCGCGTTCATCACCAGTCCGAGGCAGGCAAACGTCAGCCCCACCAGGAAGGCGAGCGGAACGATCCACAACGTCAGCGGCGCGTGCGACAGCCCGAGCGCCCAGATGATGATCAGGATCGCGCAGCCGGAAAGAAAACTCTTGCTCGCCGCCCACACCGCTTCGGCGAGTAGCACGTCGTCGAGGTTGATCGGTGCATTCATGATCGCATCCCAGGTCCTCTGCACGTGCATGCGAGAAAATGCGGAATACAGCGCCTCGAAGGTCGCGGTGTTCATGGTGCTGTAGCACACCGTGCCGGCGGCCAGGAAAGTGATGTACGGCAGTCCGCCGACCTTGCCGACCAGCGCGCCCAGGCCATAGCCGAGCCCGAGCATGTACAGCATCGGGTCGGCGAGATTGCCGAGCATCGAGGGAATCGCGAGCTTGCGCCAGACCAGGAAGTTGCGGCGCCATACGTGTGCGAAACGCAGGCTCAGGACCGGGGGACGGAAATCTTTCGCGCGCATCGGGTTTCTAGCACTCCTTTCTGCCGTTTTTCAGGTTCACCCTTCCCCCTTCACGTTTTCTCTCAAACTTAGTCCCTCAGGTCGCGTCCGGTCAGTTTCAGAAAAACGTCTTCCAGATTTGCCGGCCGGTGCAGATAGCGCAAGCCAGGACGATTCTGCAGCGTGGCAATCAGCGGCTCGGCGCGGGTGGTATAGCAGAACACGGTTTCGCCGGTATGCTCGGCACGCATGGCAAGTTTGTCGCCGTGCTCGGCCGCCCATCCCGCAACGTCTTCCCCGTATACCTCCACCACCTCCGGCTCGATGTGACGCGAGATCAGTTCGCGCGGGCTGCCGGTGGAGATGATGCGGCCGTGGTCCATGATCGACAAGCGCCGGCACAGGCGTTCCGCCTCGTCCATGTAATGCGTGGTCAGCAGGATGGTCTTGCCCCGATTCAGCAATTGCTTGAGCCGCTCCCAGATGAGATGGCGGGCCTGGGGGTCGAGTCCGGTGGTCGGCTCATCCAGGAATATCAGGTCTGGGTCGTTGATCAGCGCCCGCGCCAGCGACAAGCGCCGCTTCATCCCGCCGGAGAGGGTCTGGATCTTCGAATTCGCGCGATTGGTGAGCCCGGCAAATTCCAGAAGTTCGGGGATGCGCGCGCGCGTGACGGCGTCGGCCTGGCCGAAGTAACGCCCGTACACCAGCAGGTTTTCGAGCACCGTGAAGTCCGGGTCGAGGTTGTCGAGTTGCGGCAGTACGCCCAGGCGGATACGGGCTTCGCGCGCGGCTTGCGGCACAGGGAGGCCGAGCAGCGAGATCTCCCCCGCATCCGGATCGGCAAGTCCCAGGCACAGGCGCAACGTGGTGGTCTTGCCCGCACCGTTGGGCCCGAGCAGTCCGTGGCACTCGCCCGCCTCCAGCGAGAGGCTTACCCCGCGCACGACCTCGAGGTTGCCGTAGGACTTGCGCAGGTCTTTTACTTCAAGAAGCGGCATCTGAAATACAGATTAAATCAAAAGCGTTGACGCAAAGGTCGCGAAGAAAAAAGAAAGGGCGCTACGGGGATCAGGCGCGACAGTGTTGCTCGACGAGTTTCTGCAAGGTCACCAGATTCCCGTGGAAAAAATGACCGGTGCCGGGAAACACGACGATCGGGAGCTGTTGCGGGCGGGCCCAGTCGAGCGCGTCCTTGAGCGGCACCACGTCGTCCTCCTCGCCGTGCACCACCAACGTTCCGGCGGGAACCGTGCCGACCGGGAAGCGGCCCACCGCGGGCGCCACCAGCACCAGATGCTTCGCCTCGAGTCTTCCGGCGACGGAGGCGGCTACGAAGCCACCGAACGAGAATCCAGCCAGCGCCAGTTCACCCTCGCCATAAGTGCGCCGCGCATGCTCCGCGAGCACCAGGAAATCCTCGATTTCGCCGCGGCCCTCGTCGAACACGCCCTCGCTGGCTCCGACGCCGCGGAAATTCATACGCAGCGCGCAGTACCCTGACGCGAAAAACGCTTTCGCCAGTGTCTGCACGACCTTGTTGTCGAGCGTGCCGCCGTACAGCGGATGAGGATGCGCAACCAGCGCCACGCCGCGGCGCGCCTCCCCGGGATCGTTGGCGACGATCTCGAGCCTGCCCGCCGGTCCGTCAATCGAGAGTCGGCTCTGTGTTGCAGATTTCAAATGCGCAGGCGCTCGACGATGCGGCCGTGGACCAGATGCTCGTCGATGATCTCATCGATGTCGCTCTTGTCCACGTAGGTGTACCAGATCTCCTGAGGATAAATCGCGATCACCGGTCCCTCGTCGCAGCGATCCATGCAGCCCGCCTGGTTCACCCGCACCTTGCCCGGGCCTGCGAGCTGCAGCGACTTGACGCGAGCCTTGGCGTAATCGCGCATCTCCTGCGCGTGATGGTTGTTGCAGCACGCGGCGCCTGGTTCGCGCTGGTTGCAGCAAAAGAACACGTGATACTTATAATGGCTCACCGGAAAAATCCTTCGCTATGGCCGCATATTATATGCCGCGCACGACCGGATACTTGTGGGCGTTGATCGCCATCTTGTCCAGCGCGGCCTCCACCAGATCGATGTCCAGCACGTCCGCGAGCCGCACCAGGTAAAGCAGAACGTCGGCGATCTCGTGCGCCACGGCGGAGCGCTGCGGCTCGGGCAGCGCAGCGCTCTCGTCCGGGGTCAGCCACTGGAAGTGTTCCATGATTTCGGCGGCCTCGATCGCCACCGACATCGCCAGGTTCTTCGGAACATGGAACTGCTCCCAGTCGCGCTCGGCGGCGAACTGCCGCAACCGTTCGCGCAATTCACTCAGAGAATCGGGAGTTGTAATCATCGTCTTTGCCTTCCCTAGATCCGGGCAGCGGGCGCGCCTTCGGCCTCGCGCGCAAGAAGAATCAGGTAACCGAGCGTGACAAAGGGCCACAATGCCGACAGCAGCCGTGTCATGCCGTTGAAGCTGACGTAATGTCCGTGCCGCCACACTTTCAATGCCGCGACCAGATAGGGATTCTCGGGTGCGAGGTTCACAACGACCACTCCGAGTGCAAGGCAGACCACCGCAGCCCGGATGAGAACACTCCGGGGAGCGCCAGCCAGCAGCAGCCACGCCGCGAAGCCGATAGCGAGCCCCAGCAGCGACCCCGGCGTCAGCCACAGCGAAGGATTGCCGGGAATGAACAACGCCGAGGAAGCGATCGTTTTCAGTGCCAGGGCCGCTGCCGTCAGCGCGATGACCGAGACCGCGGCACCGAGGAACGATCGCGCGATTGCGGTGAGCAGAAAAGCCACACCGGCAAAATTGAGCGCGGCAACGCCAGCTTCCAGGTAACGGTAGGACTCGGCTGAATAACTCACGCCGACCTCACCCGGCACCAGGTGGCGCAGATCGCCATTGCCGAACAGCCAGATGTCCGCGTTGAGCTGGGTAAACAGCCACAGCCCCAGAAGCACGAAGCCGTAGTCGGTCGTCGCGCCGGGCAGAAAGTAACGGCCACGCAGCCGGAACAGTTCGCCGGAGAGCAGCCAGCGTTCCCCGAACGCGTAGGCTGCGGCGGCACCGAGCACCGTCCCGCCAGCGTTGGTGAGCAGATCGACGTTGGAAGCAATGCGCGACGGTAAATAGCCCTGCGCCAGCTCGATGAGAAAACTGAACAGCGTCCCGGTCAACACTCCGAGCATCGCCGCCGCCCAGCGCGGCGTGCGTCCCATGAACGTCAGGGTGAGCAGCAGACCGAGGGGAAGATAGGCGAGTACGTTGAGCGTGATATCGGAAAAGGTCACGTAGAAGGGCCAGTCGGCGAGAACGAAAGCGGTGGCGTCTTCGACCGGCGCACGCCAGCCGGAGAACGGGTAGAGGCTGGCATACGCCACCAGCAGCGGGTAAGCTACCGCGAGGTAACGCACCAGCTTGGATCTGCGCGAGTAACGCGTTGCCGGGGAGAAAAACGGACGGCTCATGTACTTGTGGGAGCGCGCCGGGCGCAATCAAACGATACCGCAGCCATTGGAACCTCTGATTGAGATTCTATGACATCTTCAACGGTGACGCCGACGGCATCTGCGCTCTGCATCAATTGCGCCTTGCCGAGCCGCGCGACGCGGAGCTCGTCACCGGGGTCAAGCGCGATATCGAGTTGCTCGCCCGCGTAGAGCCCCGGCGCGGAGATGAAATTGCGGTGCTCGACGTTTCGCTGGAATCTAACCGTGGCCATCTGATTCGCATGCTGGAGACCGGGGTACGTTGCCGGTATTTCGATCATCACTTCGCCGGTGCGGTTCCCAGCCACCCGCTTCTCGACGCGCATATCGACACCTCACCTTCGGTCTGCACCGCCCTGATCGTCGATCGTTATCTGCACGGGGAGCACCGGGCGTGGGCGGTCGTCGCTGCGTTCGGGGACAACCTGCCGGAAGCCGCGCTTGCCGCAGCCGCCGACCTGCACATTTCGGCGCACGAACTCGAGGTGCTGCGCGAACTGGGGGAATGTCTGAACTACAATGCCTACGGAGAATCGGCGGAGGACCTGTATTTTCATCCCGCTGAACTTTACCGCCGCTTGCACGACTATCCCGACCCGTTCGCATTTGCCGCGCGCGCGTCCGAATTCGACGTACTGCGCCGCGCCTACGCCGGCGACCTTGAGCAGGCGCGCAAGCTACCGGTGTTGCAACGAGGCGAGAGTTGCATTGCGGTGTTCATGCCGGACGAAGACTGGTGCCGGCGCGTCGCCGGCGCATTCGCCAACGACCTATCACTGCGTCATCCGGCACGCGCGGTCGCGTTGCTGGTGCGCCGGCAAGGCGGATATCGGGTAAGTCTGCGTGCCCCGCAAAGCGCAGCGCAGGGAATCCAGCATGTCGCCCGTCAATTCAACTCCGGCGGCGGCCGGGAACGTGCTGCCGGCATCCAGTTCCTGGCGGAGCACGACGTCGAGCGGCTGCTCGAATTGCTCGAGCGGACCTACGCGGCGAAGACCCCCGCCACCGGCGTTTAGCCGAACTTGCGGCGGCGCCATCGCGTGCTATTTCGCCTTGATTTCGGTCCAGATCCGGTTCAGCAGCTGCCGCTGCTTGCTGGTCATATCCTTCTGCTGCTCCAGACGTTTGGCTGATTCCGCGTCCGGGAACACCGCCTTGTTGTTCTTGATTTCCGGCTTGATGTATTTCATCGCGTCGGCGTTCGGATTGCCCGAGCCGGTAATGTTGGTGAGGGCGGCGGAGTTCCTGCCGTCGAGCATGAAATTGATGAACTGGTGCGCGAGGTCCGGCCGCGGGGCATCCTTGGCAATGACCATCGCATCCAGCGCCAGCACTGCGCCTTCCTTGGGCAGGGCATGACGAATGCGGAATGTCTGCTTGGCTTCCCGGGCTCCGTTGTCCGCCTGGAAGATGTCGTTCGAGTAACCGTGGGATACCCAGATATTTCCGGTGGAGAGTTCCTTGATGTAGCCCTGCGCCATGAAGGCCGCCCAATAGGGCTTGGCCTTGAGAATGGTTTCCTTTGCCTGTTGCCAATGGTCAGGGTCGCGGTCGTTGACCGAATAGCCGTGATACTTGAGCGCCGCCGCCATCAATTCGCCCTGGCTGTCGAGCACCGTCACCTTGCCCTTGATCTTTTGCAGGATCCTGGGATCGAAGATCACTGCCCAGGAGTCTACGGTGATACCCAGTTGCTTCATCTTCTGCTCGTTGTAGCCGATCAGCGTGATCGACATCGCATAGGGGGCGGAGTATTTGTTACCGGGGTCGAATTCGGTGTTCAGGTACTGGGGCATCAGATTCTTGAAATTCGGGATCTTGCCGTGGTCGAGCGGCTGCAGCCATCCGGCCTTGGCCATGCCGGCCACGTAATTGGAGGTCGGGATCATCACGTCGTATCCCTTGGCACCGGCGGCGAGCTTGGCGACCAGCTCCTCGTTGTCACCATAGAAGTCCTGCACCACCTTGCACTTGCATTGCTGCTCGAAGCCCTTGACCGCTTCGGGCGCAATGTAGTCATTCCAGTTGTAGAGGTGCAACTCGTCCTTGGCCGGTGCCGGAAGGCTTGCGAGCAGCAGCAGCAGGGGTAGCAGCTTCTTCATGTTCGCTCTCCGGAGTCAGGCGATATCCGTCCTCGAAACGCAAAGAGTATGAAATACGAGCGTCGCAGTCCAGAGGGAATGGTCAGTAAGTCCGGGAGATGACGGCGATTGCGTGCATCCTCACTGGCTGCGCAGGGCGCCGGGGGACAACTTCGAGGCAATCAGTGTCAGCGCCAACGTCAACAGCATCAGCAGAGTTGACACGGCGTTGACTTCCGGCGTCGCCGCGATCTTTACCATGGTGTAGATCTGCAACGGCAGCGTGGAGGAGCCGACCCCCGCAGTGAAGAAGGTGATGACGAAGTCGTCGATCGACAACGTGAACGCCATCAGCGCGCCGGCGACCACCCCCGGCATGATCAGCGGCAGGGTCACAAGGCGAAAGGCCTGCCACGGCGTGGCGCCCAGATCGCGGGCCGCTTCGGTCAGGCTCTCGTCCATGCCGGCAAGCCGCGAGCGCACCACGATGGCGACGAAGCCGACGCAGAAGGCGATGTGGGACAGGATGATCGACACCATGCCCAGCGTGATGTTGAGCATGACGAAGAAAATCAGCAACGACACGCCCATGAGGATTTCGGGAATTGCTATCGGAGCCAGCACCAGCACCGGCAGCAGCCGCATTTTGTAGCGGTACATCGCATACCCGGCCATGGTGCCGAGGACGGTGGAGACCGCGCTGGCGGTCAACCCGATCACGAGCGAGTTCCCCGCCGCCGTGAGCATCTTCTCGTTGTGGAACAGCTTCTGGTACCAGTCGAAGGTGAATCCGACCCATTCGGCGTTCAGACGCGAATCGTTGAAGGAATAGGCGACCACGATTACCAGCGGTGCATACAGAAAGGCGTAGGCGAAGAGGCTGGCAAGCCAGAGCCACGGCGAACGGCGGTTCATACCCGCGATCTCCGCGCCACCCAGGCTGCGAGCGCGGCCAGCCCCACGGCCACTACCGTGAGCACCATCGACAGCACGCTCCCGAACGGCCAGTCGCGGGTGTCGAGGAACTGCTGCTTGATCACGTTGCCGATCATGATGCCCTCGGTGCCGCCGAGGATATCGGGGATGGCGAAGATCCCGAGCGCGGGGATGAACACCAGCGCCGCGCCGGCGTACACGCCGGGCATCGACAGCGGGAAAGTCACCCGCCAGAAGCGCTGCCAGGCATTCGCGCCCAGATCCTGCGCCGCGTCGAGCAGAGCCGCGTCGTGCTTCTCCAGATTCGCGTACAGCGGCAGCACCATGAACGGCAGATGCACGTAGACCAGGCCGACGATGACCGCGAAGGGCGTAAACAGCAACGACACCGGCTCGAAGCCGAAGAAGCCGATGAAGGCGTTCAGCACCCGCACGAACACCGACTGCGGTCCGAGGATGATCATCCACGCGTAGACGCGGATCAGGAAATTCGACCAGAACGGCAGGATCACCAGCAGCACCAGCAGATCGCGGTGTCTTTTCGGGCTGCGGGCGATCAGCATCGACAGCGGATAGGCGATGACCAGGCATACCAGCGTGGTGATCGCCGCGTAGGCAAACGACTTGATGAAAAGCCGGGTATAGAGGAAATCGGAGAAGAAGCGGCCATAGTTCTCTGCGGTAAGGCCGAGGTGAGCGCCGGCTTCGTCGCGATACAGCAGCGGCGCCAGACCGCCGAAATCGCCCGGGTGGCGAAACGACGCCACCACCATGATCAGCACGGGAATGGCGAAGAACACCAGCAGATAGGCGAGCGGCGGGCCGCTGATCAGCCACTTGTGCAGGCGGTTCTGTTTAACTCCGGATGTCATGTTCCGTCAAACGGCAAATCTCACCACGAAGGCACGAAGACACGAAGAAGAGCGAAAAAACAAATGTGTGTAAAAAGCTCCAATTGGCGGATATTCCATCAAAGTCGAAGCTGGCGGGAGAGGGTCACGAACAGTCACCGCGCTTCTATCCCCAATTCGTTTAAGGATTCCTGTTCTTCTTCGTGTCTTCGTGCCTTCGTGGTGAGCTTTTCGATGTCAGTCATTCAGAAAATGCCCGGCGTCGTAGCGCCAGCTCACCTGAACGTCGTCGCCGGCCTCGAAGAACTTGGTGCGCCCCGCGGCGGAGTTGGGCAGCAGCGCCTCGATGCGCTTGCCGCCGGCAAGCTCGACGATGTACACGGTGACGTCGCCGAGATAAAGGAAGTCGTAGACCTTGCCCGCGAAACGGTTCAGGTCCGGCCCGACGGGAAGATCGCGGCCGATCGCCACTTTCTCTGGACGCAACGCCAGCACGCCCCGTAACCCCGGTTGATCCTCCTCCACATTGAGCGCGGAAACCTCGCCGATGCCGTCGAGGTGCACCGTCATGCGCTCGCCCTTACAGGCCTTGATTTCGCCCTCGAGCAAGTTGCACTGGCCGATGAAGTCGGCGACGAAGCGGTTCTTCGGAAAACTGTAGATCTTCGACGGCTCGTCGACCTGTTCGATGCGCCCGTGGTTCATCACCGCGATCCGGTGCGACAGTGCCAGTGCTTCGCCCTGATCGTGGGTCACGTAGACGAAAGTGACGCCGATTTCCTTCTGCAGGCCGATGAGCTCGAGTTGTACGCTTTCCTTGAGCTTTGCGTCCAGCGCCGCCAGCGGTTCGTCGAGCAGCAACAGCTTGGGCCGGTTGATAAGCGCCCGCGCCACCGCCACGCGCTGCTTCTGGCCGCCGGAAAGTTCATCGGGATAGCGCTTGTTCATGCCGGTGAGGCGCACGTCTTCCAGCGTCTCTTCCACCCGCCGGCTGATTTGCGCCGGGTCCGCCTTCGCCATCCGCAACGGGAAGGCGATGTTGTCCTCGACATTCATGTGCGGGAACAGCGCGTAGCTCTGGAACACCGTATGGATATTGCGCGCTTCCGGTGGAATGCCGGCCATATCCTGGCCGTCGACGACGATACTTCCGTCATCGGGCACGTCGAATCCGGCGATCATCCTCAACAGCGTGGTCTTGCCGCAGCCGGACGGACCCAACAGGGTGAAGAACTCTCCGGCTTCGATGCTGATGCTGACATCGTTGACGGCGGTGAAATCGCCGAAACGACGGGTGACGTTGCCGATCTCGAGTAGCGCCATGCCCCGCCCTGTGTCCCGCCCTGATTTTGCAAAGCGGCAATTCTACCAACCCCATGAATGATGCGGGGAAACGGCCGGGTATTCGCGGCAACGGCAAAAAAAACCGCGGGTCCCTTGAGGAACCCGCGGCAGCAGGGTTTACCGGCTCAAGCTTGAAGGAGTCTCAGTCTCTCAGAAGTCGAATTGCGCGCGCAGAGTCAGCGCTTTTTCACGATCCACTGAACCTTGCGCCGCAGAGATCAGAACCGGCGTGTCGAATTTGGTATCGATGTAGTTGAGCAGAATGCG
>Ga0137409_10000521_pt1 | contig 33586 bp, 27 predicted proteins | sample CZODoug1_16funga_FD_122059 | JGI IMG/M metagenome (GOLD analysis project Ga0137409, IMG submission 122059) | Vadose zone soil fungal communities from Angelo Coast Range Reserve, California, USA - CZODoug1_16fungal (Hybrid Assembly) | ecosystem: Environmental > Terrestrial > Soil > Vadose zone... | reverse complement strand
AAGAACGCCGAGAATGCCCACCAGGCCAACGAGTCCGCGGCCAATGCGCGCCAGGTCGCCAATCGCGGCGGTGAAGTGGTCGCCAAGGCGGTTGAAGCCATGGGGCAGATCGAAAGCTCGTCGCGCAAGATTGCCGACATCATCGGGGTGATCGACGAGATCGCGCGGCAGACTAACCTGCTCGCGCTCAACGCCGCGGTCGAGGCAGCGCGTGCCGGCGAAGCGGGACGTGGCTTCGCGGTGGTGGCCTCGGAGGTGCGCAACCTGGCGCAACGCTCGTCGCAGGCGGCGAAAGACATCAAGGACCTGATCACCAGCAGCGGCAATCAGGTGCAGAACGGGGTCGAACTGGTCAACAAGGCGGGTGGCGCGCTCGCCGAGATCGTCGAGTCGATCAAGGATGTGGCGAACATCGTGGTCGACATCTCGACGGCAAGCTCCGAGCAGGCAAGTGGCATCGAGCAGGTCAACAAGGCGTTGACCCAGATGGACGAGGTGACGCAGCAGAATTCAGCGTTGGTGGAAGAGGCCACCGCGACCGCCAAGACGCTTGATCAGCAGGCGCAGGCGATGAGCGAACGGGTCGCGTTCTTCCGCGTCGAAGAGGACGAGGCGGCTCAGAGCGTCCGTTTGGCCAGGGCGACGCCGGCTCACGCCGCGATGCGGCCGCCGCGGCCGCAGGCCTCGGCCAGGCCGCCAGCGGGGCCGGCTCCGAAGGCACAGCCGGCGCGCCCGCAGCCCGCCGTCTCCAATCGCGGGCCGGCCGGGCGCATGCGGGCATCGCCTGCTGCCGCCGTCGTCAACGCTGACTGGAAGGAATTCTAGGCGGCAGTCGTCCCGCCGCCCGCTCATGCGGTCGAGTTTGTCCAGCTCCGAATCGCCGCGATTGGGCTAACGCGCAAGGCGCCCTACCGCGTCGAGTGAAATGATAAACCATAAACTGACTGGTAATCCTTTCCGGCTACCTCTTGATTCAGGTTGCGCGGGGGCTCGGATCGAACACGTCGCCCGAGGTGAAATGCCTCTACGGCTATCGCCTCGCTTCACGAGCCGGTCGGGTCACGGGAACGCGTCACTTCACGGCGGTGCAAGCTGTCGAGACGTGGCGGTTACGGTCGTTGCGGGGCCCGGGGAGATACAGGATGTCTGACGCCACGTTGAACACTTCAGTCGGAACTTGCGAGCAGGGGCAACGCTATGCTTGATCGACTCTCAGTCAACGCAATCCTCAAAACAGTGATCGCGACGCTGAGTGCCGTCGTAGTCATCATGTTGGCGGCGGGGGCCTGGAGCTCGTGGAGCCGTCTGCAGGTGGATACGCGAATCGCCAGCGTCGCAGCAACTTCGGCCCATCTATTCACGGCGCTGCACAACCTGCGCTCTGACCGTTCCCGGTCATATCGGCTCCTCACGGGCGATGAGGTGGTGACGGCGAGAGATCCAAGGATCTTTGAGTCGCGCGACGCCGAGATGCCAGCACTACATGGTGCTCTGGCCACGTTGGCGAATCTGGATTTTCCCGAGCAGCAGGCGCTGACGGCTGAGCTTGCCCAGAGAGTCAAGAAGCTCACTGCGCTGCACGAAGAGTCGGTGGCGGCCCTGCGGCAGCCGAAAGCAGCGCGTCGTGCCGGGCTCGCGCCGGAAATTCGCGACGAAATCACTGCCCTGATCGCGATGTTGGACAAGCTGTCGGTGCGGTTGGACCGGCTGATCAAGCTTCAGGATCCCTTCATCGACCAGTTGATGCAGATCAAGCAGCTCGCCTGGGTCGCGCGTGATACAGGCGGTGACGCCTCCGTCATGCTGTCCAACTCGCTCGCCGGGCAGCCGCTGCCGGCCGAGCCCATGCTCGTCTACACGGCGAACGTGAGCAAGAACGAGACGGCGTGGGCAACGCTGGAGCAGATGGCGGCGAGCTTGTCGCTGCCGAGCGCGATGACCGACGCCATTGCGAAGGCCAAGCAGGAATACTACGGGCCCGATCACATCGCGATGCGGCTAAATATCCTGAAAAAGCTGATCGCGGGCCAGCCAACCGGCATGAATGCCGACCAATGGGGAGATATAACGGTTCCCAAGCTTGCCACGCTCCTCAGGGTGGCTGATGCGGCACTCGATGTCGCCAAGCAGCATGCCGCGGGGCAGCAATCGGTGGCGATGTGGAAGCTGGTGCTGCAGGTCGCCATGCTGGCGGCGGCGGCAGCATTTGCGATGGGAATGATGCTGCTGGTGTCGCGGCGGGTGGTCATTCCGCTGCAGGGTATTCAGGGGGCCATGCTGAAGCTCGCCGAGGGTGACTTCGGCGTCGCCGTGCCCGGCCTCGAACGCAAGGATGAGGTCGGCGCCATAGCGAATGCGGTCGAGCGGTTCAAGTCCGTCGCCGACGACAAGGCACGCCAGGAAGCGGAGGCGGCGACGCGGCGGCATGAGGCCGAAGCGGCGGTCCAGGCCAAGGCCAGCGAGGAACTCGCGCGCACGGCGGAAGAACGTGCGCGCACGGCTGAAACGCAGTCACTCGCCGTCCGTGCGCTTGCGGACGGCCTCAAGCAGCTCGCGGCCGGCGACCTGACCGCCCGCCTCAGCGACGACTTCACTGACGACTACAAGCAGATCAAAGAGGACTTCAACGCGACGGTGGCGCAGCTGCAGGAGACGATCAGCGCGATCGCAGCGGCGACACGCGAGGTCACCAATGCCTCCGCGGAGATTTCCACGAGCTCGACCGATCTCTCGCAGCGCACCGAGGAGCAGGCCGCGAGTCTGGAGGAAACCTCGGCCTCGATGGAGGAAATCTCGGCGACCGTGAAGAAGAACGCCGAGAATGCCCACCAGGCCAACGAGTCCGCGGCCAATGCGCGCCAGGTCGCCAATCGCGGCGGTGAAGTGGTCGCCAAGGCGGTTGAAGCCATGGGGCAGATCGAAAGCTCGTCGCGCGAGATTTCCGACATCATCGGCGTGATCGATGAGATCGCCCGCCAGACCAACCTGCTGGCGCTCAACGCCGCGGTCGAGGCGGCGCGCGCCGGTGAAGCGGGCCGCGGCTTCGCGGTCGTTGCTTCGGAAGTGCGCAACCTTGCGCAGCGCTCGTCGCAGGCCGCGAAGGATATCAAGGACCTGATCACCAGCAGTGGCAGCCAGGTCCAGAACGGTGTCGAGCTCGTCAACAGGGCGGGCGGCGCGCTCGCCGAGATCGTCGAGTCGATCAACAAGGTGGCCACGATTGTGTCCGATATCTCATCCGCCAGCAGCGAGCAGGCCTCGGGCGTCGAGGAGGTCAACAAGGCATTGACCCAGATGGACGAGGTGACGCAGCAAAACTCGGCGCTCGTAGAACAGGCCACAGCCACGGCCAAGACGCTCGATCAGCAAGCGCAGGCCATGAGCGAGCAGGTCTCGTTCTTCCGCCTCGAGGACGACGCCAGGGCCCACACCTCTCGGTCTGCCGGCGCAGCGTCGGCGCGGGCCGCAACATCGGCGGCAATGTCGGCGCAACGGTCGCAAGCGTCACGCCCGCGGGCCGTTGCTAATGGTGGTCGCAGGTAGTTTGCGACTTGACTCACGGGTGTTTGCAGGCCGTTTGCCGCGGGCTCGTCCGGTCATTGTCCAGACCGGACGAAAGATGAGATTAAGGATTTACCGTCTAAACTCGGTGCTATTTGCGACTTGTTCATGAATGCGCGGCAGAGTCGCCGCCGCGGAGTGGCGCCGTTCGGATTGTTGCATCCGTGCGAGACGACATGGACAGAGAGGTTTCTCGATCATGGGCTCGGATTCGGGAAGCCAACACCGCACGCTTGCGACCGCGGCGATCGCGCTTGGCAAGATCGTCGAGCTCGAGCTGCCGGCCGATCCGCAGAGCTATGAGCTTTGGTATGCCTACGCGGCAGGCCACAACCAGAAGCTCAGAGACGAGATCGATCACGTCTTGCAGCAGCAGGGCAGGCTGAGCGAAAGCGATCTCGGCAGGCTCTACGCGCAGTACATCTCTCCCACACGCAGTACCGGCGACTTCGAGCGTGTGGCCCGCAGACTCGCCGATGAGGTCGGGCAAGTCACGAGAATGATCAGCGCGGCGGTGACATCCGTCGAGCGCTACGACGAGCAGCTGAGCGGGGGGACGGCTGCGGCGAACAGCGCGACCAGCGAAGCCGATCTCAAGCGCGTGGTCGAGGACCTGCTCAGCGCAACCAAGAGCATGGCGCGTGAGAACAACTCGCTCAAGGAGGAGCTGGAAACGTCACGCGTTCGCTCGGAAAAGCTTACGCATGAGATCGAAGCGGTCCGCATCGAAAGCCTGACCGACGCGCTCACCCAGGTCGGAAACCGGCTGCATTTCGACGACACCCTTGCGCGGGCGATCGTGCGCGCGGGGGAAAACGATGTACCGCTGACGTTGCTGTTTGTCGACATCGATCATTTCAAGAAGGTCAACGATCAGTTCGGGCACCAGATGGGTGATGACGTCCTGCGGCTGGTTGCGGCACGGCTCAAGAGCAGCGTGCGCGACGGCGAGATCGCTCGCTATGGCGGCGAGGAATTCGCCGTGATCCTGTACAACAAATCGATCCAGATCGGAAGGCTGATTGCCGAGCGCATCCGCGTTTCGATCGAGAGCGCCGAGATGAGAGTGCGCTCCACGGGAGCGTCGATCGGCCGCGTGACGGTGTCGATTGGAGTTGCCGAGCTCAAGCCAAGGCTGACGGCTGCAGATATCATTCAAAGCGCCGATGAGGCCCTTTACGCGGCCAAGCGCAAGGGACGCAACTGCGTCGTCCTGGAGGACTCGATTGACGCGGCGGCGCCGGAAATTCGTGCCGTCGGCGCCTAGGCGGCCGCGCTTTGAAACTCGCCGCTATCACCAATGCCCGCGAAGCGGGATGTAACGCCACACGATCTAACGCCACATGTCGCTGAACAGAAAACAGCGCCCAGCCTGACAGCCGGGCGCTGCAACAAGTTTGTCTGCAGTCTCGTCAGTTCGCCGCCAGTGCGGGGCCGATGTCGGCCTGCTTGGCGGTCGTACCGTGGCCGCCAGCAATCGTCGCGTTGGTGATGTTGTGCTTCCTCAGCGCATCGCCCACCGCGACCGTGCCCGGATTGCGGCCGATCTGTCCGCGCGGCGAGATGAGGTCGGTGACGAACAGCACGTTCTCCTTGGCGACGTGCACGAGCAGATAGCCCTCAACGTGCGGGTTGGGGATGTTGTAGAGGTTGATCTCGACGGTGTCGTCCTTGAGCGACAGGGTGTCCTTCACCTCCTGCACATTCGCGGGCTTCTGGGCCTTTTGCTGGGCATCGGGCTCAATCGTGTGCGGGCGCTTGATGACCTCTTCGAAGTAGGCCTTGTCGGGCGCCGGCACGATTACGGTCGCACCCTCGGCTGCGAAAGCGCGCATGCCGCCGGTGTGATCCATGTGATGGTGAGTGAGCACGAGCGCCTTGATCGGCTTGCCCGCATACTTTGCCTTGGCGAGCTTGATGACTTCGAGCGACTGGCCCTCGTCAACCGGCGCGTCGACCACGACGATACCGTCCTTCGTGTTGACGATCAGGTGGTTGGCGCCGCCGCCCTGCACGTGCTGCACGTTGGGCGCCAGCTCGACCAGCTTGAAGCTGCCGCCGGGCGGGAAGTAGATGGCGTCGCTGTCGGTGAGGCGGTTGAGGAACATACGCCGCAGCACCCACTGATAAGGAACATTGCCGGTCGCCGGGGGCTTGGCGGCCGCCTTGACCGCATCGGGGACCTCGAAGGTCGCAGGCGTGATCGTCGCGTTGGGCGTGAATTCCGTATAGCTCAGCCGCTGGACCTCGATGTTGCCGAGCCGGTAGGAACGCGTCTTGGGCATCTTGACGCCGGCGACGGTCGTCCAGTCGCTCAGCACCATGTCGTAGTTCTGGTCGCCCCAGATGTTGTCCTGGTCGCGCGTGCGCACCGCCGCAGGCAGCTTGGTGGCGCGGTCGAACAGCACGGTGAACTTGAACGCGCCCATCGTGACAACGGCCGCCGGATAGGTCTGGTCGCCAAGCTTCTGGTCCTCGATCGCGGCGACGTTTTGCGGAGACGCGAGCGCCTGCAACAGCAGCGCCGGCGAGCCGCGGCGCAGCTCGCGCTGGAGCGAGGTGAGGCGGATGCCGGACATCGGCTTGACTTCGCCCTTGTCGTCGATCACGGCGCCGTAGGTTGGCGTTGTGATCTCGCTGTATTTCGTCTTTTCGACCAGATATTTCATATCGCGGTCCCAGTCGACGCGGACGATGCCGTTCGCGACATCGGCGGTCAACGTGAAGTTGGAATCGCCCAGGAAGCGCGCTTCACCGTTGACGCTGTAGGACTGGCCAGGCTCCCAATGCTTGGCCGTTCCCTTCGCGACGTTGGACTTGAGCGAGCGCAGCGCATCGGCGCCGCCGAGCGCGTCGACAGCCTGCTTGACCAGGTCGGCAGGAGCTTGGGCCGATGCCGGTTGTGCTTGGCCAACGGCTGCGCACAGGGCAGCGGACAGCAGAAGTGCGTATCTCATGCAATCCTCCCTCAATGACTTTCGTGAGTTGGGGTTGGTGTTGGGGTTGGTTGAGCCGCCGTCGCGGGCGGACCCACGCGCGGTACCGGAAGATTACTTCACTTTTATGGCGGTGTCCGGTCCTGCGACAGGTTCACCCGGATCGGTCCGTTGTCGCGGGCGATGCCGCAACGATTCCAAGGTGGTGCAGGAACTTCAAATCGGCGGCACTAGTGCCCCGTTTCCGAAGTTCGTGATACACCTCAGCATATTCTGACACGAACTTCGGAAACAAAGGGGCACTAGCAACTCTATGATTCTAGTGCCGCTTTTCGATTTGAAGTTCCTAACAGAGTTTGCTGCAGGTGGTGTAGGAACTTCAAATCGGCGGCACTAGCAGGCGCGGCGATACGAGCGCGCGAGCGTCTCCGAGGGCCGCTCGCCAAAGATCTTGAAATAGTCCTTGGCAAAGTGGCCCAGATTGCTGAAGCCACAGGCGCTTGAGACGGTGGTCACCGACGTGGCTGGTGCCGGGCGCAACAAAAGCTCGCGGGCGCGCTTGAGCCTGACCTGCTTGGCGAACGCCATGGGCGAATAGCCGCGCGCCTGCTTGAACTTCTGGTGCAGGCTGCGGGTGCTTGCGCCGGTGATGCCGCTCAGGAGCTCCAGCGTGATCGGCTTGTCCCAGTTGGCGTCGATATATTCCTCGGCCATGCGAACCTGCCAGGGGCCTGCGTGGCTGGCCTGCTTCTCGAGCAGTGCACGGAAATTGTGCTGATTGGCCAGCAGGAAATGCGTTATGAGGGTCTGTTCAAGCTCGTCCGCCACGAGCTTGGGCAGCGGCGTTCCAGCGGTCAGCTGCTCGACAATGAAATCGATCAGCCGGCGAAGCGCCTGGGCGTCAGGGCTGTCGAAGCGCGTCGAGCGGTCGAGCGCCAGCGGCAAGTCCGGGGCCGTGCCGATCAGCGCGGCGCGCTTGCGCACAAAAGCCTCGGGGTCAATCCAAGCGACAACCTGCTTCATGCCCCGCCCGAACTCGAGCACGACATCCTCGTCCGGGTTGATGACGCAGGTCTCCGCCAGGTTGATCGGGAACGCATCTCCGCCCAGCACAGCCTGGCCGGCACCGCGGAGACAATATTGCTGCCTGACCTGCTTGATCTTGGGGAACGCGACGCGCGTTTGCGCACCGTAGAAGCAGTACTCGAAGGTGATGCTTTTCCATGGCAACAGGCAGGACACGAACCTTTCGCCCGCGCCTTCGGCCGCGACGTCAAGGAGTTCGGCGCCGTATTCGCGCTTGAGCCCACTGCGCAGCTCTTCCACGCTGGTGGCGTGGAGCGCAAGACGTGCACCATCGCGTGGCCGCCATGCTGCTGGGGCACCATCCATCTCGTCGCTCAAGGTTTTTTGAGAGGCAATTATGCCTGGGCGAATTCCATAGCCAAATTCTGGGAATTGTAAATTAGCCGGGGGTGATAGCAGCAGGCGCTCAAAACCCGCCAGAAGCTGTGGTTTTGTTCGATTTTACAAAGGGTCTGCAGCTGGTAGCTGCAGCCGCATCGCTCATAAACTGCAGAAAAAATCAGAGAAATGCACAAGTTTTAGATTTCGCTAGCGATTTTTGGGTAAGCGTTGGTGCGCTCGGCGAGCGCCTGACGCTGCTGCGCGAGATCGAGGCGGGCGAGGCCGCCATCGCGGGTGCCCGGCAGGACCCACGGCATCGCAACGCCGAGCAACTGTCGTGACGCCTAAACGGAGCGGGACACTCAAAAAGAGCAATGAGCGTTCAATGACCGCACCAATTTCATTGTTTATTAGGCGTTGTAAGTAAAAACTCCTCGCGTACCGATTTACCGCCAGCGAGGAGGACCGCGAACCCGAACGGGCCGGCAGCAGCAGCCGGTTGGCAAGGATTCGGTTTGGCGTTCGCATTCAGCGACATGCACAGCACCGTTTACGTCGCCGAGCGCGGTCTGTGGGAGACCGCCAGGGCCTGGTGCTCGGGAGCCTGCCACAGGGGCCGGCCATGAGCACGCCGACCGCGCCGGCCCAGCGCAGCTCCCACGAGAGCCCGTCGGCGGCGGATGCTGTTGGCTCGGGCATGTCCGAGTTCATCAGCTTTGCCATCGGGGACGACCAGTACGGCGTCGACATCATGGCGGTGCGGGAAATCAAGGAGTGGTCGAATGTCACGCCGCTCCCGAGTCAGCCGGAATACATGCGCGGCGTGCTCAACCTGCGCGGCGCCATTGTGCCGATCCTCGATCTGCGCTGCCGCTTCGGCCAGGGCCTCACCTCCGCGACTCCGATGCACATCGTGCTGATCGTGCAGATCGCCGGCCGGCCGATCGGGCTGCTCGCCGACCGCGTGCTCGACATCGTGTCGTTTGAGAAGAGCCAGATCCAGGCGGTGCCGAAGGTCGTGGAATCCGAGCGCATCGATTTTCTCTCCGGTCTGGCCGTCACTGGCGGGGAGATGTTGGCGCTGATCGATCTCGACCATGTGCTGCCCGCACAGCCCGCCAACCAAGCCACGCCCGTCCAACAGGTGCACTGACCTTATTCCACGTTCCTCGCAACACGCTTCCGCTACTCGATCGGAGACTCCCATGTCATTTCTGGCCCGCTTCCGCGTGCTTCCCAAGATCCTCGGCGTGGTGATGCTTTTATCAGCGCTTGCCGCCGGGATAACCTGGCTCGGCGTCAGGGCGTTAGGCACGCTCAACACCGGGTCGGCGAACATGGCCTCGGCTGCGAAGCGTGCACTGGTCGCGACCAGAGCCGCGCAGGCTGTCCTCGTGCTCAACCGCAGCGAGTTCTCGGCCGCGTTGGACCCCAGCGAACAGAACCGCGCTGAAATGAGAAAGCAGATCGAAGCGCAGCTGAAAAACTTCCACGAGCGAATTGATACTACCAGTCAAACTCGCGACGAGAAGGCGAAAAGCATGATGCCTGCCGTCATGGAGGCGTTTGCTGCATACAAGAAGGATCTCGACAATACGCTGCGTCTTGTGGATTCAATTCACACGGTTGACATGACTGAGCAGAGCCGGCGCTTGCGCGATGCAGCGAATGCGAGCCGGGATGCGGCGGGCAAGCTGAACGCCAGCATTCGCGCTGTCTCGGATCGCCTTGATGAGCGAGTCGAACAATTTTCCAAGGACGCGGCCGAGGAGTACGAATCGGTATCACGCCTGATGATCACCATGTCGGCCGTCGGCATCACGCTCGGCCTAGTTCTCGGCTTCGTGATCGGCCAATTCGGCATCGCCAAGCCAATGCGCGCTCTCGTCGGCGACCTGCAGCGCATGGCCAAGGGCGAGGACATCGAGGTCACCGGCACCGAGCGCAAGGACGAGGTCGGCCAGACCGCGCGCGCCGTCAACGAGATCAAGCTGATGCTGGCCGAGAAGGCCCGCCAGGAGGTGGAAGCCAAGGCCGCGCAGGACAAGCTCACCGCCGCCGAGCGCGACGCCGCCATGCAGAAGATGGCGCAGGAGTTCGAGGCCACGGTCGGCGATATCGTGCGGGCGGCGGCAGCCGGCGACTTCAACCAGCGCGTCGACCTCAATGGCAAGACCGGCCTCGTGCTCAATGTCGGCAGCGCCATCAATTCGCTGTGCGAGAACGTTGCCAAGGCGCTCGACGATCTCATCAAGATGCTCGATGCGTTGGCGGAGGGCGATCTGACGCGGCGCATTGCCGCCGACTATCAGGGCAACTTCGCGGTCCTGAAGGACAACGCCAACAAGACAGCGGAGCGGATCGGCTCGACGGTTGCGGACATCAAGGCGGCGACGCACGAAGTGACCAATGCGTCGGCGGAAATCTCCACCAGCACCACCGACCTGTCGCAGCGTACCGAGGAGCAGGCGGCCAGCCTCGAGGAGACCTCGGCCTCGATGGAGGAGATCGCCACGACTGTGAAGAAGAACGCCGAGAATGCGCAGCAAGCCAATCAGTCGGCCGCCAATGCGCGTGAGGTCGCCAGCCGCGGCGGCCAGGTGGTGGCCAAGGCGGTCGAGGCCATGGGCCAGATCGAGAGCTCCTCGCGCAAGATCTCCGACATCATCGGGGTGATCGACGAGATCGCGCGGCAGACCAATCTGTTGGCGCTCAATGCTGCGGTGGAGGCGGCGCGGGCGGGCGAGGCCGGGCGCGGCTTTGCGGTAGTGGCGTCGGAGGTGCGCAATCTGGCGCAGCGCTCCTCGCAGGCCGCCAAGGACATCAAGGACCTGATCACCAGCAGCAACAGCCAGGTGCAGGGCGGTGTCGAGCTCGTCAACAAAGCTGGCAGCGCGCTGGCCGAGATCGTGGAGTCGATCAACAAGGTGGCGCACATCGTGGCGGATATCGCGACGGCGAGCTCCGAGCAGGCGACCGGCATCGAGCAGGTCAACAAGGCGCTGACGCAGATGGACGAGGTCACGCAGCAGAACTCGGCGCTGGTCGAGGAGAATGCCGCCACCGCCAAGACCCTCGAACAGCAGGCCCACGCCATGAGCGAGCGCGTCTCGTTCTTCCGTGTCGGCGACGAGGCTGAGACTCGCGGTGTCTCCGAGACGGAGCTGGCGCGCGTGCAGCGGCCGCAGACTGCCGTCAGGCAGCCTGGTGCGAAGCCACAGGCCGGGAGCAACGCGAAGGCACAGCAGATGATGCCGACGCGCCAGCGTGTGGCCGCCAATGGCGGGCCGGTCGGGCGCATGCAGGCCTCGCTCGCGACCGCGGTCAACGCCGACACGGACTGGAAGGAGTTCTAGCCGTGGCTGAACATCACGAGCTCAAGGCCAATCAGGCGGAAGCTGCAAGCATCATGACGACCGAGACGAAACAGCACTCTGGTTCCGATGCTCCGCTCGAGGGCGGCGCGGCGCTTGATCTCTATCTTGCCGAGCTTGGCAGCAGCGTTGCTGCCATCACCGAGCAATCCGCGCTGCTGCTGCAGGCGCTGGCCGAGCGCGCCGTGCTGTTGCAGGAGCTGCAGCGGACCGCCGCGCCCGCAACTGACGACACGCCGTCGAAGAAAACCTAACGGGCATCAGTCGCGGGTGGCGTTACGCCACCCGCCTGGCCTCGCCCCAGCTCTTGAGCGAGGCCCACAGGCCACGGTCGAGTCGGAAGCGGTCGACCGGCGCCGAGGAGGCGATCGCGTGGATGCGCAGCAGCACCACGCTGTTCCACTGGAAGCCGCACTTTTCCAGGACACGGCGCGAGGCCGGGTTCGACACCCGTGCGCCAGCCTCGAGCCGCTCGAGGCCGAGATCCTCGAAGGCGTGGTCGATCACGGCGCGCGCCGCCTCGGTGGCATAGCCGTGGCCCCAATAGGGTACGCCCAGCCAGTAGCCGATTTCGGGCGTTTTGCGCGGCTTCGTCCGCATGCCGCAGATTCCGATCAGCGCATCGTCCGCAAGCGTGATCGCAAAAGCGGTCTCGGTCTCGCTCTCCTCGAGATAACGGAGGAAGCCTTCGGCGTCCGGGAGCGTGTAGGGATGCGGGATGCGCGCCGTGTTCTCGGCGATGCGACGGTCGTTGGCGAGCGCCGCAATGGCGGGCGCATCTTCGTGCCGCGGCGCGCGCAGGTGCAGTCGTGCGGTTGCCAGCACGGGGGCAGGGAGAACCGGGGCGCTTGGCAGCCTCTCCATGAGGGTCATCGCGGGCTCCTGTCATGCGACGCATGTCCTTTGCATGCGCCGAAAAGCGAAGAGGGGAGCCGGCATCCCGTCTCCCCTCTTGGAAACCCGCTGGGGTTCCGCCGGATCGACTTGATGCCGGCGGACCCGATTGAAGTCCACCGTCTATTCGGCCGCTGCCTGCGTCATCGGTTGTACCGATACGAAGACGCGGCCCTTGGCTTTGGTACGGAACTCGACCTGGCCGTCGACGAGTGCGAACAGGGTGTGGTCCTTGCCAAGGCCGACATTCTGGCCCGGGTGCCACTTGGTGCCGCGCTGGCGGGCAATAATGTTGCCGGCGACGGCGTGCTCGCCGCCGAACAACTTCAGGCCCAGGCGCTGGCTATTCGAGTCGCGGCCGTTGCGCGAGGAGCCGCCTGCTTTCTTGTGTGCCATGGCATCGAATCCTTCAGTCGGGAGCTATGTAGCTCAATTTTGTGACGAAATCATCACTTTCTTTGGCGACTTTACTTGTTTTGGCTGCTTTCCTGGGCGCGAAGAAGCCTTGGCCTTTGCGGCCAATATGGTCGCGGCGCTCGGCGCCGCAACCCGCTCGCCCCCGGGCCCTAGGGAAACTATTCCGCCTCGGCCGCCTCGGCGGCCACCTTGGGCTTGCGCTCGCGCTTGGGCGGTGCCGCCTTGGAGGGCTTGGCGCCACCGGTGAGGATCTCGGTGATCTGCACCAGGGTATATTCCTGGCGATGCCCGCGCTTCCGACGCGAGTTCTTGCGGCGCCGCTTCTTGAAGGCGATCACCTTGGGACCGCGGCTCTGCTCAATCACTGCTGCAGCAACGGAAGCACCGGTGACCATCGGGGTGCCAAGCGTGACGGCGTCGCCGCCCACCACCAGCACCTCGCTGAACTGGATGATCTCGCCCGGTTGGCCGTCGATCTTCTCGACCTTAAGCTTGTCGTCGGCGGCGACGCGGTATTGCTTCCCGCCGGTCTTGATGACTGCGAACATCGTTCTGTTCCTCGTGTTCGAATACCCGGTGCTCGGAGGTCCGGACCGGCTTCTTTCAGTCGGTTAAGTTTCAGTCGGTTAAGGGTTTAGGCAGCGCCCAACGGCAACCGCCGCGATGCTTATGGGGGCCCCGCGGCGCCGTGTCAACGTGGCAAGGATCGCGGTAAGGGTGGCGGCCCTTACCGGGCCCAGTCCGGTGGGGTAGGTTGCGGAAACGTTCCAGCGAGGACCCCATGCTGCTCCGCCTTGCTGCTGCGCTCGTCGCCGCCTCGATGCTGGCGCCGGCCGTGCTGGCACAGACCTACCCGAGCAAGACCGTCACCCTGGTGGTGCCGTTCCCGGCTGGCGGCTCGACCGACTGGCTCTCCCGTCTGCTCGGCCAGAAGCTCGAGCAGCGGCTCAAACACCCCTTCATTGTCGAGAACCGCGCCGGCGGTGCCAACGTGATCGCCGCAACTGCGGTCGCCAAGTCCGAGCCCGACGGCCACACGCTGCTGATGACAACCTCGACCACGATGGCGATCAATGTCAGCGTCTTCAAAAATCTTCCCTATGATCCCGACAGAGACTTCGCTCCGGTCGGGCTCGTCTCGGGCGTGCCGTTCGTCCTGATCGTGAATGCCGCCCTGCCGGTGCGTACAGTCGGCGATCTGGTGCAGCTCGCGAAATCCAAAACTGGTGGGCTCGACTACGTGTCGACCGGTCCGGGATCGGCCGCCAACCTGTTTGCTGTGTTGCTCAAGAATGCGCTTGGCGGCATCGCCATGACGCCGATTCCCTACAAGGGCAATGCGCCGGGCCTGCAGGATGTCGCCGCCGGGCACGTCTCGGTGATGTTCTCCGACCTGCTTGGTGCGCTACCGCTGATCGAGAGCGGCAAGGTGCGCGCGCTCGGCGTCTCGACCTCCAAGCGCAGCGCCGCCGCGCCTGACATCCCGACGCTGTCCGAAGCGGGCGTGCCGGGCTTCGACGCATCTGCCTGGCAGATGATCGTCGCGCCCGCGAAGACACCGGCCGCGATCGTCGACAAGCTCAACACCGAGCTTCATGCGATCGTGAGTGACGCGGCCGTCAATCGCGACATCAACGGCCGTGGCCACATCGCGATCGTCACGCCGCCGCCCGCCGAGCTCAAGAATTTCGTGCGCAGCGAGATCACGCGCTGGGGCAAGGTGGTGGACCAGGCGGGCGCAAGGGGGACGGAGTAAAACAACCCCTGTTCCAAGACCGCCTATTTGCCATCGGCAAGGAGTCGAACACCGGATGTAGGAGCCGGGCTGCTTGCTCATTCGATCACCGCGGTCGTCCGCGCAAGTGTGATGCGGGGTATCGTCAGGCCGAGTGTCTTGGCGACCTTGATGTTAATGATCTGCTCGATCTTGGCAGGCATTTGCACAGGCAGATCACCTGGCTTGGCACCTTTGAGGATGCGGCCGGCATACTCACCAATCTGATGGTACGCCCACACGACGTTAGTGCCATAACTGCTCAGCCCACCAGCCTCGGGATATTCGCGCCACGCGTAAGCTCCAGGCAAGGCGTAGCGTGCGGCAAGTGCAACAATTTGAGCGCGCCGGTCCGTGAAGAATGCATTGGCACTGACAAGGAGGGCATCGGCCCCCTGCCGGACTACCGATGCGAACGTTGAGTCCAAGTCGCTGTCCGCGCTGACCCAAGCAAGAACCATTTGTCGCCCAAACCCGCGTATTGTGACCTCGACGTCTTTTTCCACCTCATCGGCACCGACGCCCGCTGGATTCAGGAACACGGCAACTGTCTTGGCCTTGGGTACCAGCTCCAGTAGCAGCTCCACTCGCTTCGGTATCAGCTGTGAAGACATCATGGCCACTCCGGTGGCATTGCCACCCGGCCGGTTAATGCTTTTCACGAGACCACTTGCAACTGGGTCAGGTCCTGCGATGAAAAGGATCGGAATCGAAGTTGCCGCCGTGGCGGCCTTCGCCGCGTGCGCCGACGTCGACCCTCCCGTGGCAGCGATTAAGGACACCCGGCGGCGAACCAGAGCGTCCGCCAGTTGCGGTAGCCGAGCGTGTTGGCCGTCCGCCCATTGGTAATCGATCGCGACGTTCTGACCCTCCACATAGCCGCTCTCTTTTAGGCCTTCGCGGAATTCATTCAGGTGAAGTTGAAATGAGTTGGAGGAGCCGCTACTCAGAAAACCGATCACCGGCACTGCCGGCTCCTGCGCGCGAGCGCCGAGTGAATAACCTAGCGCGCCGCCGAAAAGGGTAATGAAATTCCGCCGTCTCAGTAGATGCGGTTGCAATTTGCTCTCCCGAGGTCGGCAAAGCCACTGAGCATAAAAGAATAGCACAATTCAATCAATGGTGCGAATGGGCTCTAGTAGCCTCGCCTCTGGTAAGGAGACGCGGTTTGAAGATCAAGTCGTCGTAACGAACGCGACCGCTCCCCGTTACCGGATCCAGTGAGATCAACAATGCCATTGGCGCGCCAGGGGGGCCCCTGCCAATGCTCTTTGTCCGCTCTCAGCAATCAACTCTGGCGGCGTCCCAGTGCGAGGAGAAACGACATTTCTGAGCAACCGTCTGCGGCGCTGAGTTGTTTTGATCTGCCTTGGTAAGCAGAACGAGCATGCCTCCGTCTGGGCGGAGACACCGGAGGACACGGGTGCTGATTGACGCCCTCGCCAAAAGCAGGATAATTGCGAAAAATGGATTGACGAGCAGGGTCATCAAAGGGCCCGCCAATAGTTTTAAATGCTCTACCGCTGCAGGCAGTCTGATTTTCGATGGTACCGGGGCAAATGTTTTAACTCAGGAGCACACAATGTTGACGGAGCCTAAGAAGCACAACGAGTTCGCCGAACGTATTCGCGCCGCCTTGGACCAAATAGGAAGCGCTGAGCAGGGGCAACGCTTCATTCTCCCCTGGCGGATGGATGTGAACCAAGATCTTAAGGGCCTTGAAGAATGCGGCTGTGGCATTTCTCAAGACGACCCGCTGCTGACTCCGGGCAGCAGGGCCAGCTGATGCACCATAGCACTCGCGATCTTCTGATGCACAGCGACGGTAGGGTTGGTTATACGGCGGTGCCGCTCCCTCGAAGCAACAGCTGGTGCACCGATCATTGTTAGATCGCGTCTGCTTTTGACTGATCTCCATAAGTGTAAGGGAGAAAGCAACATGACGAAGTTCAGAATTGAACTCAGATGGACACCTAAAGGATTGGATCATATCCAAGCTTTTGGAGAACGCCGCCGAAAAGCTCGTCTACGTGCTGCGGAACTTGGAGTTACCGGTCCCGATGGCGGGCCTATACAAATACTCGAAACTGCTTCTGGGCCCGATTGGATTGTGGAGGGTTCGCGCAGCAACGTTGAGAATCTAGCCAGGCTTTTTAGGTGGCATAATTTCGTGCATGTCACGGTTGTCGGTCCATTTTTGGCTACTGATGAGCTTACTCGGCTGGTTGATGAGTTTGCTAAGTTGAAGGGTGCCGCGCCTCGCTAAATAACTCTTAGATCACCGGCACAGCCCATCGCTTGTCGTGTACTGCGGCCAAAGCCGAATTGGTACGCGGCGCCACTTGAATACGCGACCGGCGAATTGTTCGCAGGCATGGCGTGAGTTTCGCATACGTTGGACTCGCATGCGTCCAGTCCGATCGTAGTCCGTTTCGGGATTCAATGTCGGACGTGATCCACTAGCTCACGGTATGAGAATTGCATCCGTGCAATATGTTCTCTTCGAGGAATACAGCTTGAGAAAGTTGCTAAACAGGACTGATAACCAAAGGGCTTATGACTGATACCAAGTTGCTTTCCACCGCGTTCTCTTTGCCCGCCAAGTTCTCGGTTCGAGAGGTCAGACACGACTTGATGGCTCCGGTTACCGTGACACCTGCACCTCTCGGGCCGCTCGGGGCGTTTACGGGCAATTGGATCGGCAGCGGGTTCAACACCATATTCCGCCCGAACAGCAAGAAAACGCCCACCGGACCATTCCGGGTCCCACCCATGGGGCCCGACGAGAGCGTGCTGGAGCTGAACCTCACCTCGGAAAGTCTCTCTTTTGCGCCAAACCTAGGGAGCATTACCAACCGTGGCGTTGACGATCAGGAGGACATCTTCCTCAACGGTGTGCCCTATTTGCAGTCCATCAATGACGTGACCACGCTTCCCACTCGAGGCATTCATTTCGAGCCGGGGATTTGGCTTAGCGTTCCGGCGACCACCACGCCCAAAGAGGGCGTGACACTGGCGCGTATGGCGTCCATCCCCCACGGCACGACCATCAGTGCCCAGGGTACATTCGTGAACAAGGCCGGAAAGCCGCTCATTGCTGCTGTCGACATCACGCCGTTCGATGCCTGTACCGGCGAAAGAGCGCCGCCCTTCGCGTTTCCAAGCCTGGTTGCCACCAAAAACAACACGTTCCGGCTCCCGCAGGACCTGGCCCCCTTCATCGCCGCGGGCACAATCACCCAGGCCATGCTGAATGACCCGAACACGGTGCTGCGCAATCAGATCGCCAATCAGAACATTAGTGAGACTATTTGTATCGATATTTCTACGGCTCCCACCGCGCCGCTGTTTGGTGGTGGGCTCGCCGACATTGCTTTCCTGCTTGGAGTAAATCCCCCTCCGGCCGATGCCTTGGGGCCGAATGCACACACCGTGCTGATGCGGGCGACGTTCTGGATCGAAACCGTCGTCTACCAGATCGAGGTGCCGCCCATAAGTGCCGACGATGCCCCGCTGGTACTTTACCCCGTGCAGACCAATCCGCGAATTCCACTGGTGCCGAGGTTTCTGGTCTCTATTCCATATGTCGAAGGCAAGAGGTTTGCTGGCGGCACCATCACCATGTTCACCACCCAAATTCAATACTCGCAGGAAGTCATTCTGAACTTCAGTGGGAAAAGTTGGCCGCATGTCTCTGTTGCCAGTCTCGTGCCGGCCGATCCCATTCTGGTGCCAGCCTCTCTGCTGCCCTTGACTTGATTCGTTTCCCGGTGAAGCCCGGCGCGACCGCGGCAGTGTCCCGGGATTAGGCTCACCTGTTGGCGACAGTGCGTTGCTTGAGTGACGGCCTTCAGGACTCGGGGCCATTGCGCGCAACCAGCTCCGGTCGGCGATGTGCTCGCATGTCATCTGACGCAAGGCCAGAATTGACGTTCCATCAGGAGGCCCTTAGGGATAGCGTCATTAAAGTTGAAGCATGTTCGGACATTGTAGTCGGCCGATCCTAGGGGCGATTGCTGATTTCGAAAGCTCATGCACAATGGGATTGCGCGCTGGGTCAAGGGGGCGATCAGGCGCTGCGCGGCGCATGGAATGAGGTGGGAAAGAGGACATGATGCGTTTCAAACATTTCGCCCGGGCGTCCACCTTCATCTTGGCCATCCTCGCCTTCGCTCCCGCCATCGCCCAGGACTACCCGGCCCGGCCGGTGACCATCGTGGTGCCGTTCGCGGCCGGCGGCGGCACTGACATCATCGCCCGCCTGCTGGCGCAGAAGCTCGAGCAGAGGCTCGGCAAATCGTTCCTCATCGACAACAAGCCCGGCGCCGGCAGCACCATCGGCGCGGCGGCTGCGGCGCGTGCTGCGCCCGACGGCTACACGCTGCTCATGGCGCCGAGCCCGGCCATGGCGATGAGCGTCTCGATCTATAAGAGCCTGCCTTATAATCCAGCGATCGATTTCATCCCGATCGCGCTCGCGGCGCAGACACCGTTCGTGCTGATCGTCAATCCGTTGCTGCCGATCCACTCGGTCGCCGACCTGATCAGGCTCGCCAAGGAGAAGCCGCTCTCCTACGGCTCGGCTGGGCCGGGCACGCCGCATCATCTCTATGCGGAGCTGTTTCGCAGCATGACCGGGGTGGAGATGTCGCACGTGCCTTATCGGGGCTCGGGCCCGCTGGTGAACGACGTCGTCGGCGGGCATCTGCCGCTCACCTTCGTCGATATACCGCCCGCGGTCGGCGTCATCCAGACCGGCAAGGTGCGCGCCATCGCGATCTCGACCAAGACACGGCTGGCCTCGTTCCCCGACGTTCCGGCGGTGGCCGAGACTGTGCCTGGCTTCGATGCGGCGTCGTGGCAGATGCTGGTCGCGCCGGCGAAGACGCCGCGGCCGATTGTCGAGAAGCTGCATGCCGAGGTGAAGGCGTTCCTGCCCGAGCTGACTGAACGATTCCTCAGCGACGGCATGCTGATGATGGACAACACCTCGGTCGAGGCGCTGCAGGAGTTCGTGAGGTCCGAGATTGCGCGCTGGGAGCCGGTGGTGCGAAAGGCTGGCCTTACTGGGACGCAGTAGAAGGCCGCGCTTCTCGGATGTGTTAGGCCGGTGGCACGGTGATACCCTTCTCTTTGTAGTATCGCAGCGCACCAGGATGGAATGGTATTGACGATCCAAGAACGGCGTTCGCCAAGCTCATCTCTTTCGCGGCAACGAGCGCGGCGGTCAGTTCAGGGATGTGCTCAAGAACCGCCTTAGTGATCTCATAGGCCCGGGATTCTTCAAGGCGATCATCAGTGACAAAGAGGGTTTTTCCGGCCGCCGCCGGAACGTGGTCGTTCACGCCCGGATAGGTCCCCTTGGGTATCGGCGCAACAAAATAGAATGGGCCGTGCTTGGCCACCATTTGCGGCACGACGTCTCCAGAAGAGAGAAGCCGAATCTTGATTCCCGGGATGGCGGCCAAATCAACAATGGCTTTACCCGGTAGCGTCGCATCCCAAGCGAAGGCGTCGATCTTACCCTCCTGGAGCGCCTGAGCCGCCTCCGGATAGTCCTGATGGGTGTCGAGCTGGAGGCTGCCGGGCGTGACGCCGCTCGCATCGAGCACGCGCAACGCTTTGATGGCCGTTCCTGTGCCTGGCAGCCCGCTGGATATGCGTTTGCCTTTGAGGTCGGCCACGCTGTTGATCCCGAGGCCATCGAGCGTCACAAGATGCATGTAGGCGGATACAGTTCCAAAGAGCGTCCGCAGCGGCACTTTGTCGGATAAGCCACCGAGCTTTCCCTGGGCTGCACTCCACGCAACATCCGCCTGCGCTAAGGCGACATCGATCTTCCGCTCATGAAGCAACTTCATGTTCTCGGCGGCTCCGCCGGTCACTTGCGCCTCCGCCGCGATCCCGGAGGTGTGGTTGGAAATGGCAGCCGCGATACCGGTACCCAATGGATAGAAAAAGCCGCCCCGGCCGGCTGTCCCGATGGAAACCCGCATTCGCGTCTGTGCAAACAACGCGCTGGGCGCGATGCTGTGCACTGTCCCTAACCCAATTCCAATCAGTTTCGTGGCGCACCGACGCGTCACGTTGATCATGATCTCTCTCCACTGAAATTTCCCGCGCCTGGCGGTATGGCGAGCTAAACGCCACAATTGAATTGCGCGACGTCGAAGACGGAAGGTGCATGCCCGCGGATGGGTACGATCGCTGCCCATTGCGATACGCGGGAATTTCAGCACGTCCCCGGACTGGCAGCTCTACTATCTAGCTACCTCAGCCTTCCGCGGGGAGCAAGTGGGCTTGTCCCAAATGCCGTTTGCATCGAGTGACGGCTTGGTCAAACGATGCATGCGTTAGCGCTTTCTTGGAGACGAACGGCCAGCGAACTCGATCAGTGCGGCACCGGGCGCAGTGTCCCGAGCGTTGCTTCGCGCGCGAGTTCTCCTTCCGGCGAAAGCGACGGCGCCTTTCTGATGCGGCGCAGCAGGGCATTGTGGGCGTCCCACTCCGTAGCAGGATCGAGGGTTTCGAGAAACTGCACCTCGCCTCCAGCCAGCGTGGCGACCGGCAAGCCATCGCGATAGAGCACGCGGTTGCCGGTCAGCGCCGGCAACCGGGCGCCCGGCGTGATGATCCCCACCAGGTTGAGCGGATCGGCGCCCGATACTGAAATCCAGGCGCCATCAGCGGCCTTGCGGCGCATCTCGCGCAACATGCCGACCGCTTCCGGCAGCGCGAACTGTTCGCCCGCAAAGCCCGCAACAAAACGGCCGCCGCGGATGTCACCACGGCTCTCCAGTCGGCGATAGACCCTCAGCAGGTCGCGCCACGGAGGAAGCCAGGCGGCTTCCCGCTCAAGCAGCCGCCAGAACACGACGCCATAGCGGTTGAGCAGCGCGCGGGCGACGTGCTCGACAGCTTCGGATGCGGCTTGCGGAGCTTGCGGATCTTGCGGCGGAGGCTTCGCACGGCGGGTCAGCGCCCAACGGCCGGCGTCTTCAATGCCGAACATCACAGTGCGTCGGCGGCGCCGTCCGTTCGATCCAGGTCGCCGCTCGCTCGACGGCACCAGCAGCGCGCGCAATCCCGCAAAGCTGTCGGAGGTCACGAGGCCCAAAGCCACCAGCTCGGCCAGGCCCTCTTCGATCTGGGATCGCAGCAGCCGCGTGTCGAGCAGCTCGTCGAAAAACGACGCGCCATGTTGGCGAATATGCTCGAGCACGGCCTGGGCGTTGCGGGTCGGCTGCGCTCCTTCTGCGCGGCCCGAGAGAGATGTCCAGAACGCCGCGTCACGGCGGGTGAGCAGCGTGATCGGCGTTGTCCGCACTGGCGTCGGGCGACTGTCGCCGCCGTTTGTGCGCGGACGCAGCCGCGTCCAGGTGATACGTCCCGATCTGCAGTGATCGTCCAGCCAGGACGGCTGATAGGCAGCTAGCCGCGTCGGCAGGATCTCCGCCTCCCAGGCGGCGGCAGGCGCCTCGAAGCCTTCGAGCTGTCCGACCACTTTCTCGACTGCGTTTGATCCTTCCATGCGGGTGTCGGCACTGGCGTGCTGCCAGGCCAGCAGGAAGCGCAGGAAATCGCGCGCCGCCACCGGCTCGATCTCGGCGCGCAGTCGTTTGACCGTGTAATGATGAATTCGCGCCAACAGCCGCCGCTCGCACCATTCGTCAACGCCAACACCAGGCGTGAACCGTCCGCACAATGCGAAGCCTTCGCTCTGGAGTGCCGCGAGTGCGCTCGCGATTTCCCCTGCCGACAAGCCCAGCGATGCCGAGAGCGCTTCTTGCGTCACCGGGCCCAGACCTTCGAGCCGGCCGCGCACGATTTCGACCAGTGCCTTGTCGCTGCTCCAGTCTCGCTCCGCCGCTCCATTCGGCGCCGCGATCGCGGGCTCTAGCCGCGCGTCCGCCCAGATGGCACGAAACTGAGGCAGGCGCTCGGCTGTGATCCAAATGGTGTGCGATGGCGTCAAGAGTTTCGCGGCGCGCTTGCCCTTCGCGAGCTCGGCCAGCCAACTCTCCCAATTGGGCGTCTTGGCCTCCTCATCAGTGATGAAGCCGAGCCAGACCAGGGCATCGTGCAGCTCATCAGCATTAGCCGCCTCGGGCCAGGCTTCGGCCTTCGCGCGCGCGATGGCATCGGCATCGAGCCGCCCGAGGTCGGCGGCATCCTCGGGCGACAGCCAGCGGCGCGCCATCACGGCCTGGGTGCGGCGCTCCTCGAGCGGTGCGTCGTCGAGATAGGCATAGGGCCGCGCCGTGAGAACCTCGAGCGCAAGCGGCGACGGCTGATTGAGGTCGCGCGCCACGACCTGGATGGCACCGGATTCGATGCCCGACAGGAGCCGCTGCAGGCCCGCGAGATCCATCGCCTCGGTGAGGCAGTCGTCAATTGTCTGCCGGACTAGCGGATGATCCGGAATCTCGCGCTCGCCGGCGAGGTTCTCGGCGCAGGCGATCTGATCGGGGAACACGGCGGCAATCAGGTCCTCGGCCGCCATGCGGGAGAGCTGCGGCGGCACCTTGCGCCCGCCGCGCATCCGCGGCAGCGCGAGCGCGACGCCAGCGGTCCAGCGCCAGCGGGTGATGAACATCGGCGCGTCGAGCATCGCCTGGATCAGCAACGGCCGCCCCGTCGCGGCGTTGAGATAGCGTGACACCTCCTCGAGCGCGAAGCTGTGCGCGGTGGTCAGCGACAGCACGATGTTGTCTTCGGTCGCCGCCGCCTGCAGCTCGAAATTGAACTTGCGGCAGAACCGTTTGCGCAGCGCCAGGCCCCAGGCGCGATTGATACGGCTGCCAAACGGAGAATGGATGACGAGCTGCATGCCGCCGACTTCGTCGAAGAAACGCTCGAACACGATCGTGTCTTGCGTCGGCAGGCAACCGAGTGCGGCAAGGCCCGACGCCAAGTACTCCACCAGCTGGCGCGCGGCCGGCTCTGAGATGCCGATCTCGATCAGGCGCTGCAAGGCGCGTGCGCCGGTTGGATCGTCGCGCAGCTCATCGGCAATCTCGGCGCGAAAGCGCGATACGGCGCTCGACAGCTCGTCGGTGCGACCGGGCGCTTCGCCAAGCCAGAACGGAATGTTCGGCGCCATACCGTGGGCGTCCTCGACCCGCACCACGCTGCGCTCGACGCGCTGGATGCGATAGCTCTTGTTGCCGAGCTGGAAGATGTCGCCGGCCATGCTCTCGACGGCGAAATCCTCATTCACCGTGCCGATGAAATGGTTCTCCGGCTCGAGCAGCACCTGATAGTCCGCGTTGTCCGGGATGGTGCCGCCGGATGTCAGCGTGGTGAGCCGCGCGCCACGCCGGCCGCGCAGCACGCGATTGACGGCGTCATGGTGGATCAAGGCACCGCGCCGCCCACGGCGGGTGGTGAAGCCATCGGCGAGCATGCCGACGATGGCTGCAAAATCCTCGCGCCCTAATGCGCGATAGGGCCAGGCCCGGCGAACCAGGGCATAGAGCTCGTTCTCGTCCCATGGCCGGGAACAAACCTCCGCGGCGATCTGCTGCGCCAGCACGTCGAGCGGCTGTTGCGGAACAGACAGGCGATCAAGCTCGCCGCGCCGGACGCTATCGAGCAGCGCCGCGCATTCAACGAGCTCGTCGCGCGAGAGCGGAAACAGCCGGCCCTTGGGCGTCCCCGCGACCGCATGGCCCGAGCGCCCGACCCGCTGCAGGAAGGTCGCAATCGAACGCGGGGAACCGAGCTGGCAGACGAGGTCGACGTCGCCGATATCGATGCCAAGCTCGAGCGAGGCGGTGGCGACCAGCGCCTTGAGCTTGCCGTGCTTGAGCCGCTGCTCGGCATCGAGCCGCAGCTCCTTGGCGAGGCTGCCGTGATGCGCGCTCACCTGGTCCTGGCCGAGACGGTCGGACAGTTGCCGGGTGACACGCTCGGCCAGCCGGCGCGTATTGACGAAGATCAAGGTCGTGCGATGCGCGTTGGTGAGTTCGACCAGGCGGTCATAGATCTCATTCCAGACCTCGCCCGACATCACCGCTTCGAGCGGCGAGGATGGGACCTCGAGCGCAAGGTCGCGCGCGCGATGATGGCCGGTATCGATGATCTCGCAGCTCGCACCTTCTCTGGCGCCGAGCAGGAAGCTCGCGACCGTCTCGATCGGCTTTTGGGTGGCGGAAAGACCAATCCGCAGCAATCGGCGGCCACACAGGGCGTCGAGACGCTCCAGCGACACCGACAGATGCGTGCCGCGCTTGTTCGGCGCCATCGCATGAATTTCGTCGACGATCACGGTGCGCGTGGTTTTGAGCAGGTCGCGGCCGGACTCGGAGCCAAGCAGGATGTAGAGCGATTCCGGGGTGGTCACGACGATGTGCGGCGGACGACGGTGCATGCGCTGGCGTTCGCCCGCCGGCGTGTCGCCGGTGCGAACCCAGCTTCTGATCTCCAGGTCGGGCAGGCCTTGCGCGCGCAGCGCCGCGCGAATTCCCGCGAGCGGCGCTTCGAGATTGCGCTGGATGTCGTTGGACAGGGCCTTGAGCGGAGACACATAGACTACCTGGGTCTCGTCCTCGAGGCCGCTCTCGAGCCCTTGCCGTACCAGGCCGTCGATCGCTGCCAGAAAGGCCGCGAGTGTCTTGCCGGATCCGGTCGGTGCCGCAATCAAAACGTCGCGACCCGATTGAATCGCTGGCCAAGCCTGGGCCTGCGCGGCTGTGGGGGTGTCGAACGCACGATCGAACCAGGCTGCAACGGCCGGATGAAACAAATTACTGACGGTCATGGAGCACGCGTGAAACCCTGCGCCAGAGATCGAGCCGACCCCAAAAATCCCAAATGATTGATGGCGCCCCCCGAATATGGGCGCCTCAAGGCTGGAATCAACTCCTTCACTCCCCTTGCGCGGCGCTGGCGGCCGTTCGGCCCGTCAACTGGTCGGTATTCAGGGATATACGCGCCAATGGGCGGAAACGAGCCCATCCGATTATCGCGGCAAAGACCTGCTCTGGAGCAGGGGAACCATCTTGGGGAGACGAAGTTCGACGGACGGCGGCACATCGCATCGGTGAGCCAGAGCGGATTTTCGTCAATGAGCCACGCCATCATTGCCGTTGCTGTGCTCGGTTGCTGGTTCTACCTGATCGCGGGGCGTGGAGCATTCTGGTTGTCATCGGTGCGCGATGACGGCCATCACCTGTTGCGAGCCCCATTATTGCGAACCTTATGGCCTGCGGTGGTTGCGGTCGTCCCCGCCCGCAATGAGGCCGGCTGCGTTGCGGAAAGTATCGGGTCCCTGCTCGATGAGGACTACCCCGGCGCGTTCTCGGTCATTCTGGTTGACGACCAGAGCAGCGATGGTACGGCGGGAATCGCGTTGCGTGCTGCGAAAATGCGCGGCGCTTCCGACCGGCTGGCGATCGTGTACGGACAGGCTCCCCCGGCGGGATGGGTGGGCAAGACCTGGGCACAGCAGCAGGGCCTCGCGCTGGCGCTCGGGCAGTCGCCGCCACCATCCTACGTCTTGTTGACCGACGCCGATATCGTGCACGCGCCGGATACGCTCGCTTGGCTGGTGGCGCAGGCACAGGCCAAGGGATCGGTCTTGACCTCGCTGATGGCCAAGCTGCATTGCGCGAGCTTCGCAGAACGGCTGCTAATTCCTGCCTTCATCTTTTTCTTCCAGATGCTCTATCCGTTTCGCTGGGTGAATGCGCCCCACCGCCCCACCGCCGCCGCAGCGGGCGGATGCATGTTGGTGCGCTGCGATGCGCTCGCGACCGCCGGCGGCGTGGCCGCGATCCGCAATGCCGTAATCGACGATTGCGCGCTGGCGGCAAGGCTGAAGAAGTGCGGGCCGATCTGGTTAGGATTGACCGAGCGGATTCGAAGCATTCGAAGCTATGCACGGCTCGGCGACATTCGGCAGATGGTCACGCGCTCTGCCTATGCGCAATTGCAATATTCGCCGATTTTGCTCTCTGTTGCCGTCGTTGGTCTGAGCCTTGTCTACATATTCCCTGTCCTATTCGCGCTGTTGGGCAGCGGCTTGGCGCAAGCGCTGGGAATAGCCAGTTGGGTGCTGATGGCGATCAGCTTTATTCCGACGTTGCGATTTTATCGGTTGCCCCTGCTGTGGGGCGCAGCACTTCCAGCTATCAGCCTCATCTACCTGGCATTCACGATCAATTCTGCCGTTCAGCATGCGCGCCGCGGCGGTGGGATGTGGAAAGGCCGCGTGCCACTCAGAACGTAGCTGGCTCGCATCCACTGCGGTCTGCTCGGTGACCGTTTACGACGCCTGTCTATGCCGCGCTGCCGTGCTCAATTCAACGGCACAAAAATATTGATCACGAGCTTGTCGGCCGGCGCCGTCAGCAGGTCGGTGATGTATTCCTCGATCAACAGCTCCTGCGTGGAGATCTGCTTCTCTTCCACGTGATGGGAGATCGTGTCGTAGGTCTGCGTCATGGCGTCGAACGAGCCACGATGCACGAACTTGAGCGCCTTGCCGGCCGGCGAGGTGCCGGTGAGGATGTCGCCGGTTGGCGCTCCCTTCGGCGGTGCCGCGACCGGGATTGCGGCCTGGAAATTGAAGCTCACATCGTCCATTGCGGTGTAGATGGTCATCGGCGGGCCGGCCGCCTTGAGGCCCACCTTGTCGAGATACTGTTTCACGCTCTTAAAGGCTTCGGTCAGCGTCTCGAGCGCCGTATCCCATTCGCCGGTTCCGGCCGTGAAGATAATCGGCTGCTCGGCGAGCGTGACCTCCTGGCCGAAGGGATCGATCGGCTGGGTCTGGATCGTGGTCTGGGCCAGGCAAGGCGCTGGCGCGCCAACTGCCACCGCGAGGGCGAGAACAAGAATAAACCGCCGCATCGGAAATCTCCTCATGCCGCGCGCCGCCCGAGCCCCAGCGCCTTCAAAAAGAGTCTAACAGAAGCCCGGCCACAACGCGTCCGATGCGCGACTGTTCCCGAAAAATTTGCGTAAAAATTGGCGTGACGTAACCATCTACCGCCCACTGGCCAAGAGCCTGTCCTTGCTCCTATATGGCGGTCAGACGATCATGACCATGCTCGCCAACCACGCCTTTGTGAAGATGAACGGCCTCGGCAACGAGATCGTGGTGGTCGACCTGCGTCATGAGAAGGGCGCCGTAAGTGCCGAGGAGGCGAGGGCCGCAGCCCTTGGCGTGCCCTACGATCAGCTCATGATCCTGCATGCGCCGCGTACCAGGGGTACCGATGCCTATGTGCGCGTCCTCAACAACGACGGGTCGGAATCGGGCGCGTGCGGCAATGGCATGCGCTGCATCGCCGATATTCTGTTCAAGGAAAGCGGCAAGGCGACGCTGACATTCGAGACCTGCGCTGGCATCCTCAACTGCTGGAAGGGCGATCAGCCGCTGGTCTCGACCGTCGACATGGGCAAGCCGCGCTTTGCCTGGAACGAGATTCCGCTCGCCGAGGAGTTTCGCGACACCCGCGCCATCGAGCTGCAGATCGGGCCGATCGATAAGCCGATCCTGCACTCGCCATCGGCCGTGAACATGGGCAACCCGCACGCGGTGTTCTGGGTCGACGACGTCAATGCCTACGACCTCGGCAAGATCGGCCCGATGCTGGAAAATCATCCGATCTTTCCGGAGCGCGCCAACATCTCGCTCGCGCATGTCGGCTCGCGCGACCGCATTGTGGTGCGGACCTGGGAGCGTGGTGCTGGCCTCACCAAGGCCTGCGGGTCGGCCGCCTGTGCGGTCGCGGTTGCGGCGGCGCGGCTGAGGCGCGCCGAGCGCAAGGTCACGGTGACGCTACCGGGCGGCGACCTCATGATCGAGTGGCGCGAGCGCGACGACCATGTGCTGATGACGGGCCCGGTGGAATATGAATTCGAAGGGCAGTTCGATCCGGCATTGTTCAAGGCTGGAGCGGCGCCGTGACCGTCGACGTGATGACCTTCGGCTGCCGGCTCAATGCCTACGAGTCGGAAGCAATCCGGCGCAAGGCCCAGGCGGCAGGGCTCACCGATACGGTCGTGGTCAACACCTGCGCGGTCACCGCCGAAGCGGTGCGGCAGGCGCGGCAGGCGATCCGCAAGCTTGCGCGCGAGCGACCAGGCGCCCGCATCGTGGTGACCGGCTGCGCAGCGCAGACCGAGCCGGCAACGTTTGCAGGCATGCGTGAGGTCGACCGCGTGCTCGGCAATGACGAGAAGCTCAGAGGCGCGGCCTGGCGCGACACCCAGCGCGCGCTTGCGGCAAACGATTTCGGCATCGCGGCCGAGGAGAAGATCGTCGTCAATGACATCATGGCGGCGAAGGAGACCGCACCGCATCTGATCGACGGCTTCGAGGGCCGTACGCGCGCCATCGTGCAGGTGCAGAACGGCTGCGACCATCGCTGCACCTTCTGCATCATTCCCTACGGCCGCGGCCCGTCGCGCTCGGTGCCGATGGGCGAGGTGGTGGCGCAGGCGCGTATGCTTGTCGAGCGCGGCTATCGCGAGGTTGTGCTGACAGGTGTCGATCTCACGAGCTATGGCGAAAATCTCCCGGGCGCGCCAAGGCTCGGCGCGCTGGTGAAGAGCATCCTCAAGCACGTGCCCGAGCTGCCGCGGCTGCGGCTCTCCTCGATCGATCAGGTCGAGGCCGACCGCGATCTCCTCGATGCCCTCGCCAATTCGCCACGGCTGATGCCGCATCTGCACCTGTCGCTGCAGGCGGGCGATGATCTCATCCTCAAGCGCATGAAGCGGCGTCATCTGCGCGCCGATGCGATGGCGTTCTGTGAGCTGGCGCGGCGGCTGCGACCCGACATCGTGTTCGGCGCCGACATCATCGCGGGCTTTCCGACCGAGACAGAGGCGATGTTTGCGCGCTCGCTCGATCTCGTCGACGATTGTGGATTGACGCATCTGCATGTCTTTCCGTTCTCGCCGCGCCCCGGCACGCCCGCCGCCCGCATGCCGCAGGTCGCCCGCGATGTGGTCAAGGAGCGGGCGCGACGTCTGCGTGACAAGGGCGCCGAGGCGCTCAAACGCCATCTCGATCGCGAGGTGGGGGCGCGTCGCAAGGTGCTGGTCGAGACGCGCGAGATCGGCCGCACCGAGCATTTCACGCCGGTTCGGCTCAAGGGGGCGGAGGAAGCGGGCGCCATAGCCGACGTTGTTGTCGCCGGCCACGATGGTCATCGGTTGCTCGCGGCCTGATCGGTACTCGCCTGGCGTTGCTGGCAATTTGAGCAGTCTGCGATATGCTGGCGTCTAAGGAGAATTCGATGACTGAGTCTGCCCGTATCGTGCTCGACCCTGCAGTCCTCGCGGGCAAGCCGGTGATCCGAGGGACGCGCCTTTCGGTCGACTTCGTTATTGGTCTCATGGCGGATGGCTGGACCGCGGGCGACATCCTGCGCAATTATCCGGGTCTCACCCGGGAGGATATTGCTGCTTGCCTCGCCTATGTGCGCGACATTCTGAATCGGAAGGTCTACCAATGACCGGCACGCGCAACCATCTGATTACGTCGCTCGATGCGCTCGAGCGCATCTACGGCGAGCCGCACGGCCCGTCGCTCGCCAAGGAGACCGACCGCATCACGCCGCACTACCGAGCATTCATCGAGGCGGCGCCGTTCTTTGCGCTCGCCTCGGCGGGGCCAAGCGGGCTCGATTGCTCACCGCGCGGCGACGCGCCGGGCTTCGTGCGTGTCCAGGACGAGAAGACGCTGCTCGTCCCCGACCGGCGCGGCAACAACCGCATCGATACGCTGCGCAACATCCTTGCCGATCCGCGCGTGGCGCTGCTGTTCCTGATCCCGGGCTGCGGTGAGACCATCCGGATCACCGGCCGTGCCGCGATCTCCATCGATCCGGAGCTCACGCAGAGCTTCCTGGTCGACGGCAAGGCGCCACGCTCGGTGCTGGTCGTGTCGGTCGAGAGTGTGTTCTACCAGTGCGCCAAGGCGATCGTGCGCTCGAAGCTGTGGGATGCCTCGCGTCACGTCGAGCGCAGGAGCCTGCCGAGCGCCGGCACGATTCTCGCTGATCTCACCGGCGGCAAGCTCGGCGGGCCCGAGCATGACCGCACCGCGCCCGAGCGCCTGAAGGCGACGATTTACTAATCCACCAGGTGAAACACCTCGCCCTGCCAGCCGCACGCGTAGAGGCGCTCCTGCATGGTAAGGGGCACCGGCGCCATCACCTTGATCGGGTCGCGGTTCTTGTAGAGCGGCACGATGATCTCGCGTGAATGCAGGTGCAGCGGCGGGCCGCCGATCCGTGGCGAATCTCCCTTGCGCAGGCCGCGTAGACTTGCCTGCGTGCCGTAAATCGTATCGCCGACAATCGGAAATCCTCGCGCCGCGCAATGGACGCGCAGCTGGTGCGTGCGGCCGGTGACCGGCTCGAGCGCGAGCCAGGTGAGCTGCTTTGAGTCGACTTCGGTGCCACTCGACGGACGGGCTCCCTCCCCCGCACCGCTCCCTGCGCTCACGGGAGGAGGGGAGGCGCTTGCGGCACGCGCGTTGCCAAACGCCAGATCTGCGCCCGTTGTGGGGGTTGACCGCCCCATCACCTTCCATTTCGTCAGCGCCGGCTGCCCGTCGGGATCGGGCTTCATCCACCAGCCGCGGCTCTCGTCGCGGCGGCCGAGCGGCAGATCGATGGTGCCTTCGTGTTCGGCCGGGCCGCCCTCGACTACCGCCCAATAGCATTTGCCGATGGCGCCGGTCTTGAACAGCTTCCCCAATGTGGCCAGCGCCTTGCGGTGGCGCCCGAGCACCAGGCAGCCCGAGGTCTCGCGGTCGAGCCGGTGGGCGAGCGCGGGAGCGCGCGGCAGCCCGAAACGCAGTGCGCCGAAATGATCCTCCAGGCTCTCGCCGCCTTTGGGGCCGCGGTGGACCGCGATGCCGGCGGGCTTGTCGATCACCAGCATCAGCCCATCGCGATAGAGCAGCCGAGCCACCATCTCTTCCGGGTTGAGCTTTGCGTTCATCGGCGAAACCGCTATCACGACGGCCAATATGAATGACAGCACCGCATGAATGACAGCACCGAGAAGAAGGGCTCCTGGTGGAACCGCCTCACCGGCGGCCTCAAGCGCACGTCCGGCGCCATCGGCCAGGCGATCTCCGACCTCGTCATGCGCGGCCCGCTCTCGCCCGAGCGGATTGTGGAGATCGAGGAGACGCTGATCCGTGCCGACCTCGGCGTCGATGTGGCGGCCCGGATGGCAACCATCATGGGTGAGGGGCGCTACCGCAACCTCGACGAGGCGACCGCGGTTCTCATCGCCGAGGTCGAAAAGGTGCTGACCCCGGTTGCCAAGCCGCTTGCCGTGACGGGGGCAAAGCCTTTTGTGGTCCTGGTGGTCGGCGTCAACGGCTCGGGCAAGACCACCACCATCGGCAAGCTCGCGGCGCGCTTCCGGGCTGAAGGCAAGTCGGTGATGCTGGCGGCCGGCGACACCTTCCGGGCAGCCGCGATCGAGCAGCTCAAGATCTGGGGTACGCGGGTCGGCGCGCCGGTCATCGCGCGCGAGCAGGGCGCGGACGCGGCCGGCCTCGCGTTCGACGCGCTGCAGGCCGCGAAGACGCAGGGCGCCGACGTGCTGCTGGTCGACACCGCCGGCCGGCTGCAGAACCGCACCGAGCTGATGGACGAGCTTCAGAAGATCATCCGGGTGATGAAGAAGGTCGATGCGGGCGTGCCGCACGCGGTGCTGCTGGTGCTCGACGCGACCGTCGGACAGAACGCGCTGTCGCAGGTCGATGTCTTCCTCAAGACCGCCGGCGTCACCGGCTTGGCCATGACCAAGCTCGACGGCACCGCGCGCGGTGGCATCCTCGTCGCCATCGCGGAGAAATATCGCCTGCCGGTGCATTTCATCGGCGTGGGCGAGGGAGTCGACGACCTCGCGCCGTTTGCGGCCAAGGATTTCGCGCGGGCGATTGCGGGGGCGGAGTAGATGGTGAGGGTGTTGAGTGAATGGCAAACACAGTGCAACAATCACGCATGACGGATAAACCTCAGCTTCCGATCGGGCTCAAGCTCGCGCTCGACCTCGGGCCGCTCGTCCTGTTCTTCGTCGCCACCACGCGCCCGGCGCTGTTCGAGCCCCTGGTGGCGCCGTTCCTGTCGGCCGAGCTGCTCGCCGGGCCGCACGCCGGCATCTTCACGGCGACCACGATATTCATTCCCGCGGTGCTGATCGCGCTTGCGATCGGCTACGTCAAAACCCGGCACCTGCCGGTGATGCCGGTTGTCACCGCCATTGTGGTGGTGGTGTTCGGCGGCGCCACGCTCATTCTGCAGAATGACCAGTTCATCAAGCTCAAACCGACCATCATCTACGTGCTGTTTGGCAGCGTGCTGTTGGGTGGGCTTGCTTTCGGCAAGCCGCTGCTCGGCGTGGTGTTCGATTCGGTGTTCAATCTGACCGAGGAGGGCTGGCGCAAGCTCACCCTGCGCTGGGCGCTGTTCTTCTTCGCGCTCGCCGTTCTCAACGAGGTGGTCTGGCGCACCCAGTCGGACAGTTTCTGGGCCCTCTTCAAGCTGGTCGGTGTGCTGCCGCTGACCTTCGTGTTCGCGGCGCTGCAGTATCCGCTGCTGACCAGATATGCGGTGACAGAGCCGGCAGACGCGAAAGAGCAGTAGTCGGCGTCATCCGCGCACGAATTGCACCAGCAGTCGGCTGACCTCCTCCGGCCGCTCCTGCTGCACCCAATGCCCGGCGCCGTCGACCAGATGAGCGCCGCGCCACTGCGCACAGACACGAGGGGTCTGCATCGCCTCGAAGACGCCGGGAGTCTGATACGAACCCCAGTCGCTCTTGCCGGCAATAAAGCAGGCGGGGACGTCGATCGCGCGGCCCGCGAACGTGCGCAGCTCGGCTTGGGTCTTGGGGTCGGTGCCGCGCCGCACCCGGTAGCCCTGCAGAGCGCCGGTGAAGCCGGTCCGGGCATATTCCGTGGCATAGACGCCGACTTCGGCCTCGGTCAGCCATTGGCACGCCGCGATCGCGGCCGCAGATGGCATCTCGGCCGCGACCGTCTCGGCCATGCCTTTGTCCTTGTCCATCACGTAATACGTCGGGATCTTCGCCATCTCCTCGGCGGTGCGTCCCTTGAGCGGATACGGCTTGTTCCCTTTCCAGTCGGCGCTCTTGTAGTGATAGTAGGCGCGGAAAAATGCATGCAGGCCCTGCGGCGCGTGCAGCATGTCATCGTTGGCACCGCGCGTGCGCTGATG
>Ga0137409_10000845_pt1 | contig 33607 bp, 30 predicted proteins | sample CZODoug1_16funga_FD_122059 | JGI IMG/M metagenome (GOLD analysis project Ga0137409, IMG submission 122059) | Vadose zone soil fungal communities from Angelo Coast Range Reserve, California, USA - CZODoug1_16fungal (Hybrid Assembly) | ecosystem: Environmental > Terrestrial > Soil > Vadose zone... | reverse complement strand
TGGGAGGTCGGCGTCATCACCGACCCCAAGGCCGGCGACCCGAAGCTCGCCGACAAGCTCGGCGCATTCCCGATCCCGAGCAGCAAACCGGGTCAGACGGCCCCGGTCTTTCTTGGCGGCTCTGACCTCGGCATAGCACAGAAGAGCAAGCACCAGAACCTGGCCAACGCCTGGATCGCACAGTTGACCGGCAACAAGCACATGACTGAGATGGCGACCGTCGGCGGGGTCATTCCGAACACCACTTCGATGCTCAACCTCGGCACCGGCCTCAACGCTGTGTTCTATGGAGCGGCTAAGAACAGCAAGTTCGTACCCAACTCGCAGAACTGGGCGAGCGTCGAAACCGCCAACGTACTCCCCGACATGCTCGTCAAGATATTCACCAAGCAGATGGCAATTCCGGACGCGACGAAGGCCGCAAGCGACAAGATCACATCTCTCTTGAACGGCGGCGCTTAGCAGCTCCGTTAACAAGACCGAATACAAAGGGGCTGGTTCGATGGGAGTGGCAATCGCGGCGCCCGACCTCGAACCGGCCCCCCGGCCTCACTGGCGGCATCGGGTCGAGCTTCTCCCGTACGCGCTGATCGGCCCAAGCGTCGCCGTGATAGTCGGTGTTCTCGCACTCCCTCTCGGCACGCTCGTCTGGCTTTCGCTTCAGAACTATGGGCTGCGCGAGCTGATCGCGCACCAGGGCCAGTGGGTCGGGCTCGAGAACTACAAGACGATCCTCACCGACCCGCTCTTTCACCAGGTGGTGATTCGAACCCTCCTCTTCACGCTGGCATGCGTCGCCTTGACCATCGTTTTGAGCACGCTGATTTCCCTTCTACTGCTCAGGGTCCGCCAGGTGATCCGGGTGCTGGTCGCGAGCGCGCTCGTGCTCGTTTGGGCGACGCCGGTAATCGTCACCGTGGACGTCTGGCAGTGGATGTTCGACTACGAATTCGGCGTCATCAACTATCTGCTGACGCAGCTGCACATCGGCAACTACATACACCACAACTGGTTCGACAACCCCGTGCAGGGCCTGGCTGTGATCGCGCTCATCGTGGTATGGGGAGCGATCCCGTTTGTGACCATCACGCTCTTTGCCGGCCTGCTTCAGGTGCCGGGCGACATCATCGACGCGGCAAGGGTCGATGGGGCCAACGCCTGGCAAGCCTTCTGGCACGTCACCGTGCCAATTCTCAAGCCCATCTTCTTGATCGTGACCTGCCTCTCCACGATCTGGGACTTCGGCGTCTTCAACCAGATCTACGTGCTGCTCAACCAGCGGCCGAGCTCCGATTACTACACGATCGCGATCTACTCGTACCGCGAGTCGTTCGGCGTGACAAAGTACGGCCTGGGCGCGACCATCGCGGTCATCATGGTGCTGATCCTTGTCGCCGTCACCTTCTTCTATGTGAAAGAAACGCTAGAAGTGGCTGAAGTGAAGGAGGCGGCCGCATGATCGCTCGTGGCACCGTGCGCCAAGAAATTCGACTCGATCGCATCGCCACCGGCGAACGCAAGTGGCCACGCTTCCAATTGCGACTGCGATTCGGACAGCTTGCCTACGATGCAACCGGAGTTGCCGTGGCGGCGGTGATGCTCTTTCCAATTTACTGGATGGTCGCGACAGCGTTCAAGCCCGGCCGCGACATCCTGAGCTTGACCCCAAAATGGTTTCCGGACCCATTCACGCTACAGAACTTCCAGAGCGCAATCGCTCGCCCGTACTTTCTCGACGACGTCAAGAACAGCCTCATCGTCGTGGCGGCGATGCTCGCGATTTCGCTCGCAGTCGCGTTCCTGGCCGCAGTCGGCGTCGCTCGCTTCCAGTTCAAGGGTCGAACGGGTTTCCTGATCATGATCATCGGCGTCCAGATGGTGCCCCTGACCGCGCTCATCATCCCGCTCTACCTGATGCTGGATGGGGTCGGCCAGACCGACACGCTGCCTGGCGTCATAGCTGTCTATCTCGCCGTCGTGCTCCCGTTCATGGTCTGGACGCTGCGCGGGTTCGTAGCCAATATCCCGGTCGAGCTCGAGGAGGCCGCCATGATCGACGGCTGTACCCGGGTCGGAGCCTTTTTCCGCATCACGTTCCCGCTCGTCGGCCCGGGTCTCGTGGCGACTGCGGTCTTCGGGTTCATCCAGGCCTGGAACGAGTACATCATCGCGTACGTCCTCCTCTCGAGCGCGGGCAACCAAACGCTCACCGTCTGGCTCGCGTCCTTCACGACCAACCATGGCCCTGAATGGGGTCCGCTGATGGCGGCAGCCACGCTGACTGGGCTCCCTGTTGTCGCGTTCTTTCTGATCGTTCAGCGCTACCTGGCCGGCGGTCTAACCGCCGGAGCAGTGAAGGGATGAAATCCTCGGTCGAGCGCCTCGCCCTGCGCTGCCTCCTGCCTGGCTTCATCGGAACAGTCCCGCCAGACTGGGTGAAGCAGGCGGCAGCTTCAGGGCTTGGCGGCGTCGTTCTCTACAGCCGAAATGTCGCCGATCCCGAACAACTGGCCACTCTGACCGACGGCCTGCATGCCGAGCGTCCACGGCTGCTCATCGCCATTGATGAAGAAGGCGGCGACGTCACACGATTGGAAGCGAAGACCGGGAGCTCGTATCCGGGCAACCTCGCGCTTGGCACCGTGGGCGATCTGCGGCTGACACATGACGTCGCAGCGGCCATGGGCGCGGAGCTCTCGGCAGCCGGGGTCGACCTTGACCTGGCGCCCGATGCCGATGTGAACAGCAACCCGTCCAACCCGGTGATCGGCGCCCGGGCATTTGGCTCCGACGCGACGCTGGTCGCCGCGCACACGTCGGCGTGGGTTGAGGGCCTGCAGAGCGTGGGCGTCGCGGCCTGCGCCAAGCATTTTCCTGGTCACGGCGACACATCGGTTGACTCCCATCTCGCCCTGCCGGTAGTGACCGAAGACCCACACCGAGGGCCGCTCGTGCCGTTCGAGGCGGCAATCGCGTCAGGCGTGCGCGCGATCATGAGCGCGCACATCCTTGTGCCGGCAATCGACGACGTCCCAGGCACCGTCAGCCGCCGGATCATGACCGAGCTGCTCCGGGGGGAGCTTCGATTCCAGGGCCTCGCCATCACGGACGGGCTCGAGATGCGAGGTGTTAGCGACGGATTAGGCGTCGCGGAGGGTGGGGTTCGCGCCCTGATCGCGGGGTGTGACGCGCTGTGCATCGGAGGGAGCCTGGCGGATGAAGATGTTGTCGCGGAGGTCAGCGCGGCAATCGTCTCAGCGGTGGAAGCCGGCCGCCTGAGCGAGCACAGGCTGGCCGAGGCGGCTGGGCGCGTCGATGACCTTGCGGTGTGGCGCTCTCAACACGTGCGCCCGGCGGTTGCCGATCGCGGAGTCGGCCTTGTCGCTGCCCGCCGGGCCCTCAAGGCTGATGGCCCTGTTCGCATCGGGGATGATGCGACGGTCGTGCAGGTAAATTGGTCGCGATCCATCGCCGCCGGCGTGGTGCCATGGGGAGTGGCTGAACCCCTGGCCCAAAGAGGAGTCCGCGTCATGCCGGTCGAGGTACACGATGGATCGGTTGATGTCGGCGCGCTCCTGGCTCAGGCCCAGGGACGGAGTCTCGTTCTGGTGGTGCGTGACCTTCACCGGCACGCGTGGCAAGCCAATCTGGCAGACGCTTTGCTGGCGCGGCGACCAGATGGGGTTGTCGTCGAGATGGGACTGGCACAATGCCGCCCCAAAGGCGCGAACTCTTACATCACAACAAGTGGAGCCGCCCGCGTTTGCGGTGAGGCCGCCGCCGAGGTGATGACGGGATGAGCGAAAGCGTCCATCCGCGCGCCGACGAGCTCGAATCTTTGACGACGCTCGAGCTCATTCAGCTGATGGACGCGGAAGAGCTGCGCGCGCATGAAGCGATCCATCCGCAGCTCGCCGAGATCGCACGCGCCGTCGATGCCATCGCCGAGCGTCTGCACTCGGGCGGCCGTCTGCACTACTTCGGCGCCGGCACGAGCGGGAGAATCGCGGTGCTCGACGCTGCGGAGTGTCCGGCGACGTTCGGCATCGCAGCCGACCTCGTGCAGGCGCATGAAGGGGGCGATGACGCGCAAGAGGACGATGAGCATCTCGGCCGCAATCACGCGATCGACTCGGGGGTCGGGGCTGGGGACGTGGCACTCGGCATAAGCGCGAGCGGCACCACGGCCTACGTTCTCTCTGCAATCGGTGCGGCGAAGGCGGCGGGCGCGATGGTCGTGGGGCTCACTTGCGCGCCCGGCTCACCGCTAGGTCAGGCTGCGGACATCGCAATCGAGGTCGAGACCGGCCCTGAGGTGATCGCCGGCTCCACGCGGCTGAAAGCCGGCACGGTGCAAAAGGTGATCTTGAACATGATCAGCACCGGGATCTTCACGCGGCTGGGTCACACATACCGGGGCCGGATGGTGAACGTCGTCGCCACCAACGACAAGCGGCGCGCTCGTGCCGCGCGCCTGGTGGCTGAATTGGGAGGCACGTCGTTGGAGCTGGCGGCGCGCGCGCTCACCGAAGCGCGGGGCAATGCCAAAGCAGCCATCCTGATGCTCCGCCGGGGAGTCAGCGCCCAGGAGGCCGAGGAGCTTCTATCCGCCGCCGGCGGCAAGCTCAACACCAGACTGACCGAGGCAAAGCGTTCATGAAAACGCTGCTCCGCGGGTCGATTCACGGGGTCAAGGACGCGAACGCTGTTCTCGTGGACGGCGAGACAATCGCCTGGGTCGGGATCGGTGAGCCGCCGGAGCGCCCTGACGAAGAAGTCGTTGCGGAGCCGGGCGAGCTGATTGCTCCGGGGTTCATCGACCTCCAGGTCAACGGGTTCGCCGGGCACGACGCGGCGGCAGGAGCCGATGCCGTCGCCAAAATATCCGAGGCCCTGCCGGCGAGCGGGGTCACCGCCTTTCTTCCGACTCTGATCTCGTCACCCGTCGAGGGTTGTTCGGCATTCATAGCCGCGGTCGGCGCGGCTGCCGAATCTCGCGGCGCAAGGGTGCTCGGCGCCCATGTTGAAGGACCTTTCATCAACCCCTCGTTTCGGGGCGCCCACCTCCGCGAACACCTCACCGACCCGGCGCCGGAAAAAATCGACGTGTTCATAGGCGCTCGCCCGCGCATGGTCACGCTGGCTCCTGAGCTCCCAGGAGCATTGGCCGCGATCGAGCGCCTGCACGGGGCAGGGATTGTGGTCAGCGCCGGACACACCGGCGCGGACTTCGAGCTGGGCCGCAGAGCCATCGCCGCCGGCATCCGTTTCGGCACGCACATCTACAACCAGATGCCCCCGGTCCACCATCGGAATCCCGGAATTGCTCTCGCTCTGCTCCTTGACCCGCGGGTTACGGTCGGGCTCATTGCGGATGGGGTGCACGTGCATCCCGGGGTTTGCGAACAGCTGGCGCGCATCAAGGGCACGTCGAGGATCGCGCTCACCACCGATCAGACCTCCGCCGCCGGTGCTCCGGCCGGCACCTACTCGCTCTCGGGCCGCTCGGTCGTCAGCGACGGGCGCGTGGTGCGGCTTGACAGCGGCACGCTGGCCGGCAGCGCCGCGACGATGGACGACCTGGTCAGGTTCATGGCGAACCTTCCGGGCATCACTGCCAATCGAGCGGTCGAGCTGGCCACGGATGTACCCGCAAGGGTTCTCGGCGAGCGCCGCCTCGGGCGGATCCGTGAGGGCGCATGTTCGGACCTGGTGGTGCTTGATGCGCATCTGAGGGTGAAGCTGACGATGGTCCGCGGGCTGGTGCAATTCCGACGACGGTCCTAGGCATCGACATCGGAGGTTCTCGCAGCCGGGCCCGGCTGTGCGCGGGCGGCCGCATCATCGCGGAGGCCGAGGGGCCTGGCGCCAACGTCGCGACGCTGCCACGAGCTACGGTCAACCGCCGGTTGACTGACTTGCTGGCCGAGCTTGGATCCGTCCATCCCGACTCATGCTGTGCTGGTTCAGCCGGCGCCGAGGTGCCTGCAGGCCGGCTTCGCCTGGAGAGATTGCTGCAAGACCTCCTGCCGGGCTGTCGGATCAGCGTCGTGCATGACGCGCGGTTGGTCCTGTCAGCAGCCCAGATCGACGAAGGCATTGCTCTTATCGCCGGAACCGGGTCCGTCGCCTACGGCCGGACGGCCGGTGGACGGGAGGCGCGCTTTGGCGGGTGGGGTTGGCAGATCGGCGATGACGGAGGCGGTGCCTGGATCACTCGTGAAGCTGCGCGTGAAGTGTTGAGGCGGGCTGATGCCGGCCTGCCGCTCGGTGAGTTGGGGTCGAGGCTCCTTGCCGCCTGCGATGCCCGCGACACGATGCAGCTGATCGGCAAGCTGCATGGCCTTCGTGAACCGATGGAATGGGCGGCCATGGCTAACTTTGTCTTTGAGACTGCCGACCTGGACCCCGGGGCGCAAAGCGTGGTGCTGCGAGGCGCTTCGGCGCTGAGCGACCTCGCGAGGTCGGTGCGGGCATCCCTGGGGATAGAAGGGCCCGTCGTCTTGGCGGGTGGCTTGCTCCTCAACCAGCCGAAGCTGGAGTGCGCCGTTCGCGACGACCTGGGAGCGTCGTGCCTCCGCCTCGAAGAGCCTCCGGTGGCCGGGGCCGTGCGGCTTGCCGAGTTGGGGCTCAGCCCATGAGTCATTTTCGCGCCGAGATCGCTGAGCAACCGGAGGTCGCATCGCGCCTGCTCCGGCAGAGTCGTGACGTGGTCGCTGCCATCGGGGCCCGAATTCGTGAGGTTCGGCCACGAGGTTATGTCATCGCGGCGAGAGGCAGCTCCGACCACGCAGCGCTCTATGCCAAGTATTTGTTTGGCGTCAGAAATCGGGCGCTGGTCGCTCTGGCGGCACCGTCATTGTTCACCTACTACGCAAGGCCACCGGTCCTCGAGGGCCAGTGCGTCATCGGCATCTCGCAGTCTGGCGCGTCGCCTGATGTCGTCTCGGTCATGGAGGAGGCCAGGCGGCAGGGCGCGCTCACGATCGCGATCAGCAACGAAGCCGATTCGCCATTGGGCAGGGCGGCCGAGTATGTCCTGACGCTGGGAGCCGGCCAGGAGCGCAGCGTGCCGGCCTCCAAAACCTACACGGCAAGCCTCCTCGCGCTCGCCCTGATCTCGCAGGCGGTGGACGAGGACGTGGAGTTCGATTCCGCACTCTCGCTGGTTCCACAGGCGATGGCGCGAGCGCTCGAGAAGGACTCCGACCTGGAGAGGCTTGTGGCCCCGCTGAACGGTACGAGGGCGATCGTTCTAGGCAGGGGCTTCAACTTCTCGACGGCAGAGGAGCTCGCACTCAAGCTGATGGAAACGAGCTATGTCATGGCACGCGCGTGGTCGGTCGCAGACTTCGAGCACGGACCGATCGCTGTTGTCGAGGCGGGCATTCCCATCGTCGTGGTCGATGGCGGTGGAGCGGTGGAATCCTCCATGGGGTCGATCCGAGAGCGCGTCAGCGCGAAAGGCTGCCCGGTGGTTCGGCTCGTCGACGGCAAGTCAAGTGATGTCGATCCTTCGACGACCGTGCAGGTTGCTTCGGGGCTGCCTGAGGAATTGACCCCGCTCAGCCTGGCCGTGCTTGCCCAGCTTCTGGCTCATCACGTCGCTGTGGCCCGCGGATTCGACCCGGACAGCCCGCGCGAGATTCGCAAGGTGACGCGCACCTGGTAGCCGCCACGATTCGGTCAAAGACGCAAGAAGCCGGCTGGCGCATTCGTTGTACGCACATCGGCCGCCTTGCCGGTCGTTGCAGGACCCAAGCAGATCGGGTTCATGAGGACCACGAATGCGACTCCAAATTGCGTCGCGATCCACGATCGCCGCCATCTCCGCCACACTCATCTTCTGTGCGGGGCTGCCACTGCCCGCACATGCTGCAGCGACAACTCTGAACTGGGAGCAGGCTGCGCCAATCCAGTCTCCGCCGGCGCGAACGTTCGCCGTCACGGCTTACGACTCGATTCGCGATCGCGTGGTCCTGTTCGGCGGCTCGTCCAACGGCGCACCGACCCTAAATGACACGTGGGAATGGGACGGCTTCACGTGGACCAACAGGGCCCCGGCGACCTCGCCGCCGATGCTGGCCGGGGCGGCGATGGCTTACGACACCGCCCGCGGGCGATCCGTGCTCTTCGGCGGCTCGACGCCGACGGCGGTGAGCTCCGACACATGGGAGTGGGACGGCAACACGTGGATCAGACGTGACATGGCCATCTCACCACCGCCCATGGTCTGGGTCGCGATGACATATGACTCGGCGCGAGGTCGCATGGTCCTTTTCGGCGCCTACAACTCCTTTGGTCTGTGGCTCAGCGAGACGTGGGAATTCGACGGTTCAACCTGGACGCAACTCCGTCCGGCCAGTTCCCCGTCGCCGCGGCGCGGAGCGGCGCTGGCTTTTGACTCGACCCGCCACCGTGTCGTCATGTTCGGCGGCCAGGACCCCAACGTCGAGCCCAACGTCGGCCGGCAAGCCGACACGTGGGAGTGGGACGGAACGAACTGGGCGCATATGACCCCAACGACTTCGCCTTACCCGAGGCTCTGGCAATCGATGGCCTTCGACCCGCAGCGCAACCGCACGATCCTGTTCGGCGGAGACCACATCCAGCCGTACAGCCTGGGTGAGGAAAATGACACGTGGGAGTGGGACGGCGCCCAGTGGACACGCGACTGGACCGCCGCGGCACCCAGCGTGCGCGCTGGCCAATCGATGGTCTATGACTCGGTGCTCGGCCGCATGGTCTTGTTCGGTGGCTTCAATGCCGGCGTCTCACCCAACACGTACGCAAACGACACGTGGGTGCTCGGGACCGGCATAGTCACGCCTCCCGGGACGCCTGCGGCAAGCCTCGACACATCCAGCATGGATTTCGGGTCGGTCAACGTCGGAATTACGAGTGCTGCCGCCCACGTCATCCTCCTCAGCTCCGGCACCGGTCCGCTGGTGACCACCATGTCGATTTCAGGTGACTTCGCCGTCTCGTTCACCGACTGTCCCAACTCTCCAGATCCGTTGGCGGCGGGGTCCACGTGCTTGATATTCGTCACGTTCTCACCGACTTTGGTCGGCGATCGTTTCGGCAATCTCACGTTGACCGGCAACGTTCCCGGCGGATCCCAGTCGGTTCCGCTGCACGGGCTTGGGCGCGCGAGTGACTTCGCGATCTCGGCCAACCCAACCACGATCAACATGATCCTGGGCAGTCCGATCCCAACCATCTCGCTGAGCACCACGGCAATAGGGGTCGCGGGAACCATCGCGCTTTCGGCCTTGACTTCCGACCCCGGCGTGACGGCGACCTTCAGCCGAAGCGCGATCACGGCCGGAGCGGGATCGACCATGACGATCGCGATCGCGTCTTCGGTGACCCCTGGCGGCTACGGCGTCAGGGTTGTGGCCACTGAAGGCGGGGCGACCCACTACGCCGACGTGTCGTTCTACATCCTCCCGATACCTAACTTTTCCATCGCCTCGGACCCCGGCAGCTTGACCATGGCTCAGGGTTCCAGCGCGACCGCCTTGATCACGACTGCAGCCATAGGCACCGGCGGTGCGGTCGACCTGTCTTCGCCTGTTGTCGCCGCCGGCCCGACTGCTTCGCTGAGCCAGTCGAGGATCGCCGCCGGCGGGATCTCGCTTCTCACAGTCAGCGCGGCATACGGTGTCGCGCCGGGATCCTATACGGTGACGGTGACCGGAGTCGAAGGGTCAATCACGCATTCGACGAACGTGATCGTGACCGTGACCTTGAAGGGGATCGTGAACGGCGGCTTCGAAACGGGCGACCTGACTGGTTGGACGCAGACTGGCGTTGCGGCCGCAATTCCGTTCCCGCACAGCGGGACGTATGGCGGCCAGGTCGGCTCGTCGTCCGCGTCGGCGACCAGCACGTTGTCCCAGACTTTCACCGTCCCGGCCGCGGGCGGCAAGCTGAGTTTCTGGTACCGGATGTTCTGCTCAGACAAGGTGAAGAACGACTGGTTCACCGTCACCCTTCACGATGGCGTGACGGGCGCCACCTCGACGTTGCAGTCTCCGGTGTGCTCGAAGACCGGAGGGTGGACGAAGGTGACGGCAAACCTCTCGTCCCACGCCGGCCACTTTGTGACGGTCACCTTCCTGAACCACGATGACGCCATACCGTCAACTCCGACTTTCACCCTGGTGGACGACATCACATTGACCTAGTCCAGTTCAGCCGAGGTGGCGGAACGGCTCAGGCACGTAGCCCGCGAGCACCGCCAGCCAGGCAGGCGACAGGGCGGCCTGGACCGCCGCGTCGTCCTGGGCGAGCCAGGCCACATGTCTCAGGGCGTGCTCGACGACCTGTGAGGTGGCGATCGCAGTCGCCCCTTCTGTTGCTGTGTTGCGGGCCAGGTCGGCCCTGCCGATCGGAACGGAGGCCAGATCGCTCGCTTGATCGTCGCCCACGACGACGAGGAAGCTCAGGATCACGCCGCCGGTACCGCGACGCCACGACGTCGAGTGGACGAGTAGCGGAGGGCCCATGAGATTTGTCGCCAACCGGTTGACCACCTCCATCGGATCGTCATCAGGGTGAGACTCGATGTACCAGGCCTCCGGCCCGCATGGCCCGGTCAGCTCAAGACGATCGCCGCGCAAACGCACCACGAATACCTCGGCCTGGACCGGCCCTTCGGTTCCCCAGGGCGGGGGAGTGGCTGATTTCATCCGGTTCAGGATTCCGGGCGCGCCCGAGACAATACTTCCTCGCGCGTCGTCTTCATGTTGTGGCTCTCGAGGGCATGCTTTTGAACGATCAGCACGAGCTCGCCCTTGGTCCCGCGCATGACGACGCCGCACGCACAGTGGACGACCAGCACTCGGTTGCGGGTCGGCTTGCCCATTGGTTTCCTATGCGCCGTCGAGGAACGGGATGGCGACCTGCGAAAGCGTCGGGCTGAGGTTGATGTCGTAGTGCGTCAGTCCCGGCAGGACCGCGAGGCGGTGGTGTGTCATGCCCGAGCGGTCCCAGTTGGCGTCACGCTTTCCGCCCCCCAACAGGCCGAAGAACTCAACCGCGTGCGACGGTGGGAGTCCATCTGCATCTCCGACCACGATCATGACTGGCATGGGCAGCCTGCCGACGTCTGCTGACCAGTCGTAGTCGAGTTTCAAGGCCGTCGTCAGCTGTGTCACGAGCTCTGGCCAATCCTCCTTGCGCGGAGCGATCTGCACATATGCTTCGTACATCGGGCTGCGCTTCAACGGCTCCGCGAACTCGGGACCCATCGCATCCATGCCGGCGGTCATCTCTGTATGCCAGCCGCTTCGCTTGAAGACAGTCGAGACCAGGACGAGCCGTTCCACGAGCTCAGGGTGCTGGATTGCAGTGCGCAACGCCACGGCTCCGCCCAGCGAAAAACCCATGACGGCGGCGCGCTCGAGCTTGAGCTCCGTGATCAGCGCCGCGATGTCGTCGGCCATCGTCTCGAAACGCATCGGCCGATCTGCGACCGGCGAGCGGCCGTGCGATTGGAGATCAACTCCGATGACACGTCGTCCAGCTGCAAGGAGCTCGACATTTGGACCGAACATCTCAACTGACCCGAAGCCGCCGTGCAACAGGATGAGCGGAGAACCCGTTCCCAGGTCTTGATAGGCGAGTTGGATGCTGTTCACCCGCGCAACTTTGGAAGAGCTGGTTGGCTTGTTCATTTCGCTCCCAATCTAAGGTAAGCACCAGTGAGGTTCAATGAGCTCGCTGCGAGGCTGGACCAGATGGAGGCCACGAGCAGCCGAAACGAGCTGGTCAGAATCCTGTCCGAGGTGTACGGCGCGTCGTCGGTAGACGAGCTCGAGCCGATCACCTATCTGATCCAGGGCCGGCTGGCGCCGTTCTTCGAGCCGGTTGAGATCGGCCTCGGTGAGAGGCTGCTCATCACCGCCATCGCGGGGGCCTACTCCGTTCCAAAGGAGGAGGTGGTCAAGCTGAACCGCCAGACCGGCGACCTCGGTGTGACGGCGCAGCGCCTGGCGCCTGCCTCGCGCCACGAGTCGCCCTCAGTCGTCGACGTGCACGGGCGCCTGTCTCAGATCGCAGCCGCGGGGGGCCCCGGCAGCCAGCAGGAGAAGCTCGATGGCTTCACCGGCTTGCTCGGCGACCTGGATTCCATGGCGGCAAAACACCTGGTGCGAATCACCCTTGGCAAGATGCGGCTGGGGATCGGCGACCCGACCGTTCTCGATGCGCTTTCGTTCGCCAAGAAAGGAGACCGGTCCCTGCGACCGATCCTCGAGGCGGCCTACAACCGCACCTCCGATCTTGGACTCATCGCTCGGACCCTGTGGGACGCGGGCGAGACCGGGCTCGACGCGCTGAAGGTCTCGGCCGGCCACCCGCTCCGGCCGCAGCTTGCCGAGCGCCTTCCCAACCCGGAGGCGGTGATCAAGAAACTTGGGACAGTGGGCGTGCAGCCGAAGTACGACGGCCTGCGCGTGCAGATCCACAAGAACGGGGAGGAGGTGAGCATTTTCTCGAGAAACCTGGAGTCGATGACCGAGATGTTCCCCGAGCTGGTCGCCGCCGCCGCCGGCTTGAAGGTCAAGACCGTCATCCTCGATGGCGAGGCGATCGCTTATAACGCCGAGTCGGAGGAGTACGTCCCGTTCCAGGAGACGACCGCGCGCCGGCGCAAGGAAGGTATCCAGGAAATGGCTGCCCGCGTGCCGATGCGGGCATTTGTCTTTGACGTGATGTTCTGCGACGGATCCGACCTGACGCCGTTGCCCTACGAGCGGCGGTTCGAGATCGTCCAGGAGCTTCTCGGTGAATCGGACACGCTGCTGACAGCACCGCTGACGACGACCGACTCGGCGGAGGTGCTGACCACGGAGCTGCTCGACAACATCAGCCGCGGCCTGGAAGGGGTCGTTGCCAAGCGCCTGGACTCGCCTTATCAAGCGGGCGCTCGCAACTTCAACTGGGTGAAGCTGAAGCGGAACACCAGCGGCCAGCTCAACGACACCATCGACGTCGTTCTGCTCGGCTACTACCGGGGCAAAGGCAAGCGCGCAGAGTTCGGCACGGGAGCGCTGCTCGCCGGTGTCTACGACACCGACAAGGATGAGTTCAGGACCATCACCAAGCTGGGCACGGGCCTTTCCGACCAGGGTTGGCGTGAGATTTACCAGCGGTTCGCGACACTCGAGGTGGCGGAAAAGCCGGCCCGAGTCAACTCGATCGTTGTCCCCGACGCATGGCTCGAGCCGGCGATCGTCGTCGAGGTGCTCGCCGACGAGATCACGCCGAGCCCTCGCCACACGGCCGGCATGACCGCGGACCAGCCGGGGTTTGCGCTGCGATTCCCGCGGATCGTCTCCTTGCGTACCGAGGACAAGAAGCCCGAGGACGCCACCAGCGTTCGCGAGATCCGAGAGATGTTCGGGCAGCAGCGGCAGCCCGGCCGCGGTCGATCCGGCCGAACGACCTAGCAACTGCAATCCGAGTTCGCCCTCCAGAGTCTGGATTCGCCGCGTGGCGTGGAGGCTTTCGGCCGCTGAGCTGCCGCAGTTCCATCAGCGGCCGATCATGCCGTCGTGCTCGAAACGACAAGGTGGCTTTAGTCACAGCGTTAAGGTGATACCTCCGTGGGACAAGTTGAGATTCTGTCGGTGATTCCCGGTCCTGGGTTGCACCTGGTTCGACTCGATGGCCGGCTCTATGTCAAGCGCGATGGTTTGTTTTCGGCTCTGGGCGGCGACGTCGAGCTGGATGACCTCCTCCGCTTGCCTCTCAGCGAGATACGCGAATCAATATCGCGAGATCGGCCGAATGAGGCGATCGTCGATGGCGTGGTCGAGGCGCCGATCCAGAGCCAGGAGGTGTGGGCCGCGGGCGTGACATACCAGCGGAGCCGCGAGGCGAGAGCTGAGGAGTCGATCGACGCAGATCCCTACGATCGGGTGTATTCCGCGGCTCGGCCCGAGCTCTTCTTCAAGGCGACACCCAACCGCGTTCGAGGGCCCGGTCAGAAGATCACGATCCGAGCCGACTCCACCTGGGACGTACCCGAGCCCGAGCTGGCAGTGGTGTGCAACTCGAGGGGGGAAGTAGTCGGCTACACGATCGGCAACGATGTGAGCTCACGCAGCATCGAGGGCGAGAACCCGCTCTATCTGCCGCAGGCGAAGGTCTATGAGGGATCCTGCGCGCTCGGTCCGGCGATTGCTCTCGCATGGGAGTTCGATCCTGCGGACAAGAAGATCGCCCTCGAAATTCGGCGGGACGGCGCTCTGCTGTTCCAGTCTGAAACGAGCACCGCTGCGATGCGACGGCCGATCGCCGAGTTGGTCGAATATCTGCACCGGCATCAGCAATTCACGTCCGGATGCATCCTGTTGACGGGCACCGGCATCGTTCCTCCGCGCGAATTCACGCTGCGGCCGGCGGACGACGTCGTCATCCGGGTCGACGGGATCGGCGTGCTGCACAACGAAGTACACCGTCTCGACTGACAGCGCAGTAATTCCCGACTACCAGCGCTGGTGAACCAGGGGTGCGATGCGCTCTCGATAAAGTGTTTCGATCCGATCCATGGTCGACGGTGGCAGCTCGGGGAGGTCGGCCGCTGCGGCGTTGGCGCGCGCCTGCTCTGGTGTCTTCGCCCCGGGGATCACCGTGCTGACCCCATCGTTCATGAGGATCCAGCGCAGCGCCATCTGGGCCATGGTCGCCTCGGCCGGCACCAAAGCCCGCAGCTCCTCGACAACCTCGAGCGCCGTTTCGTAATCGACTCCAGCGAACGTTTCCCCGACGTCAAAGCTCTCGCCATGGCGGTTGAAGTTGCGGTGGTCGGAGGCTGAGAACTGGGTGTCGCGATTGAACTTTCCTGTGAGCAGGCCCGATGCAAGCGGCACCCGGGCGATCACTCCCACGTTTCGCTCCCGAGCAGCGCTCAGAAACCGCGCAGCGGGGCGCTGGCGGAACATGTTGTAGATGATCTGGACAGTTGCGACGTTCGGATACTCGATCGCCTTGAGGCCTTCCTCGACGCGCTCAACACTCACCCCGTAGCTTGCGATCCGGCCATCCTGGATGAAGCTGTCCATGGCCTCGAAGATTTCCGGCCGGTAGTAGGTATCGGTCGGGGGGCAGTGGAGCTGGACCAGGTCGAGCCGGTCGACCTCCAGGTTCTTGCGCGATCGGTCTATCCAGGCTGTGAAGTTTTCCCGCGTGAATTCCTTGACATTCTGTGGAGCGCGGCGGCCGATCTTGGTGGCAACCACGATCGGTTCGCGCCGCTCCTTTCGAAAACGTGCGATCAGGCGCTCGCTGCGCCCATCGCCGTACACGTCGGCAGTATCGAAGAAAGTCACGCCACCGTCGGCCGCCGCGTGCAGCGCCCGCAAGCTCTGCTCGTCATCGACGTCTCCCCAGTCGGCTCCGATCGCCCACGCGCCGAAGCCGATCTCACCCGCCTGGAGCCCAGTCTTGCCGAGGGGCCGATGGCGCATCAAGCCGTCAATCCGTAGACGCGCGCCGCGGTCTCTCCAAAGACCTTCGCGTCATCGCCGGCGATCGATCGCAGCGCCTCCACGACGTCTCCGTAGGATGCCGCCAGCAGGCACACAGGCCAGTCCGAGCCGAACATGCAGCGCTCAGGGCCGAACCAGTCCAGGACTCGGTTCACGTATGGCTCCAGCTGTTGTGGCGACCACGCCTTCCAATCGGCCTCGGTCACGAGGCCCGACAGCTTGCAGGTGACGTTCGCGTGGCCGGCCAGCGGAGCCAGCGCTTTCTCCCACGCCTGATCCCACACGCCACCGGCAATCCGGGGCTTGGCCGCGTGGTCGATGACAAACCGCATGCCTGGGTGCCGCTTGACGGTTGCCAGCGCGGCGGGCAGCTCACGTGTTCGGACGAGAATGTCGTAGACCAGGCCCGCTTCACCGACGACCGCAATCCCACGCTGGACGTCGTCGCGCAGCAGCCATTCCGGATCAGGTTCGTCGTGCACCTGGTGCCGGATGCCGACCAGGAAGCTCCCACCCTCGCTCCGCTTCAATCCCGCGAGCGTCTTGGCCACGGACGGATCGGTCAGGTCGACCCAGCCCACCACGCCGGCGATGAACTCGTTGTCTGCCGCGGCCTGAAGAAACTCGCGCGTCTCCTCCAGGCTCGAGACGGTCTGGACCACAACCGTGCGATCGATCCCGTTGCCGTCGAGGAGCGGTTTCAGGTCTCCGGCGTCAAATCGCCTGCGAATCGCCGCCAGCTCATCGCCCATCCATGGATAGTCGCGGAGGGCGGGATCCCAGAGGTGGTGGTGGGCGTCGACGACCATCAGGGCACAGGCGCAGCGGCGGCGAGGAGGCCTTCGGCCCTGAGGTCTTCCCACACCCCAGGTGGGATTGGGGTCCGAAACGCTGCGACGTTTTCGTTTATCTCTTCCACCGAGCGGCACCCGGTGAGCACGGTCTGCACGGCGGGGTGACCGAGGGGAAACTGGATCGCCACGGCCTTCTGGGAAACACCGTGACGCTCGCAGACGGCCTTGATGCGCGCGGCCCGCTGCACCAGCTCGTCGGGCGCGGCTCGGTAGTTGTAGTGAGTGCCGGGCCTCGGGTCCGCCAGGATGCCGCTGTTGAAGACGCCCCCGGCGATGATCCCAATCCCGCGCTCAGCGCATAGCGGCAGCAGCTCTTTCAACCCCACCTGGTCGAGCAACGTGTAGCGGCCCGCGAGAAGAAAACAGTCGAACTTGGCCTCGCGCGCGAAGCGGGCGAGCATCTCAGCCTGGTTCATTCCGGCCCCGACCGCCTTGATGGTCCCTTCCGACCGAAGCCGGTCGAGCGCCGGGTACGCACCGGCAAGGGCTTCGGCGAAATGCTCGTCGGGATCGTGGATGTGGAGGACGTCGATCCGGTCGATGCCCAGGCGGGCGACGCTCTCTTCGACCGACCTCATGACGCCGTCGTATGAAAAATCAAAGACTGGATTCAGCGGCGGCGCGTCAGGAAAGGTCTCGGTCTGAGGCGGCGCACCGGCCCGGAGCAGGCGGCCGACCTTGGTCGCGAGCACGAACTGGTCGCGCGGCTTGGAGCCGAGCACGGCGCCGAGCCGCTGCTCGGCCAGGCCGTTTCCGTACTGCGGTGCGGTGTCGAAAAAGCGAATGCCCGCCGACCATGCGGCCTCGACCACGCGATGAGCTTCGTCCTCCGCCAGAGCCTCGAACAGGCCTCCCAGCGGAGCCGTGCCGAAACCGAGCCGAGTGACCTCGAGCGGGGATCGCCCGAGCTTGACCCGCTCTGTCGGGTTCAGTCCGATGCTCCCGTCGCGACCTGCCGTCGCAGCCAGCGCTCGCCGCTGGCGATGTGCGCTGTCGCGGCTGCGCGTGCAAGGTCGGGGTCCCCCAGCATGATCGCCTCATAGATGAGGCGGTGCTCTTCGCGCGTGTCGTCCAGCGCGTTGTCCGCGGTCCTTCCGTGCCACAGCCGCACTCGCATCATTCGGGTCGAAAGGCTCGCGAGCAGCGAGACCAGGACGGGATTTCCCGTGGCCCGCGCGATCACCGCATGAAATGCCACGTCGGCTTCGACCAGCTCTTCCACGCCCTGAGCCTCTCGCATCAGCTCGAGGCTCGATCCAAGCTGCTGCTTGCCCTCTTCGTCGATGCGCGCGGCGGCAAGCGCCGCCGCGGCGGCCTCGAGGATGCGGCGCACCTCCGACAGCGCCACCGCTGTCTCCCCAAGGAGAAGGTGGCTGACAAAGCCGGTGCTCTCGAGCAGCAGGTCCGGTTCGAGGCTGCTCACGTAGGTGCCGTCGCCCTGGCGGACCTCCAGGACGCGCAGCTGGGAGAGCGCGCGGACGGCTTCGCGCAGGGAGTTGCGAGAGAGGCCGAGCTCCGCGGCGAGCTCGGTTTCTTTGGGCAAGCGGTCGCCCGGACCCCAGGCGCCTGACACAATTCGCTCTCGGATCTTGTCGATCGCGTCGTCGGTGACGCTCGGGGCGCGCGCGACGCCTCGTTTGCGTCGAGATCCGTTGGGGGCTAGAGGTCGGAGGTCCGAGGCCTTCATGCCGCTCGAAAGGGGCGAATCATCACCGTTTGGTTGACAAACATCGGAGCTTCAGCATATAGCTAACGCGATGGGCAGACTCGACGGAAAGGTCAGCGTGATCACGGGCGCCGGCTCGGGCATCGGGCAGGCAAGCGCTCGCCTTTTCGCGCGCGAAGGCTCGCGCGTGGTCGTCTCCGATATCGACCTCGCGGCCGCGCAGGCGACGGTGGATGAGATCACGGAGGCCGGCGGCCATGCGATTGCGGAACAGGTCGATGTCACTGACCAGGCCCAAACCGTCGCCCTGGCGGAACGGGTCGTCCAGCGGTTCGAGCGCGTTGACGTTCTGTTCAACAACGCCGGGATTGCCGGCGTCGGCGACGTGCTCGAAACGGAGCCCGACCTGTTCGACCGCGTGATGAAGGTGAACGTACGCGGTGTTTACCTGATGAGCCGCGCGGTGGTTCCCCAAATGATCAAGCAGCGCTCCGGATCGATCATCAACATGTCGTCGGGCATCGCGGAGATCGGTCTCGCGAGGCGGGTCTCATACGCCGCGTCAAAGGGGGCGGTCCTCTCGATGACGAAGTCGATGCAGGTCGACCTCGCTCAATTCGGAATTCGCGTCAACGCCCTGATGCCTGGGACCATCCTCACTCCTTTCGTCGAGCGCTACCTCAAGGAGTCTTACGCCGACCCGGAGGAGGGCATGGCTGCGATCCGCGGGCGCCAGCTCAGCCACGAGCTCGGACGGCCGGAGGACGTGGCCGGCGCGGCGCTCTATCTCGCGTCGGATGAATCGAAGTTCGTGATGGCTTCCGGACTGGTCATCGACGGGGGAATGACCGGCGCCAAGTAGTCGCGCGGTTACGGTGACCTGTTGAGGCTGACCCGCCGCGACCGCACCGTCCTGTTCGCGCCCCTCGCCGTGCTGCTCGGCGGCTGGCTTGTCGTGCCGGCGGTGCTCGGCCTCGTCGCGACTTTCACGACGTACTCGCCGTTCACCACCACCGTGCGGTTTTCCGGTTTCGCGAACTACGCCGCCGTCGTCCAGGATCCGCAATTCGGCGCGGCGATCCGGAACATCGCAGTCTTCACCTTGGTTGCCGTGCCCCTCGAGCTGGCGATTGGATTTGGAATCGCCTACCTGCTTCGCCGTCCGATGAAAGGCCGGGCGCTGTGGCGGGTGCTCCTTCTTGCCCCGTGGCTCGTCAGCCCCATCGCCGGCGGCGTGATGTGGCACTTTCTCTTCAGCGGGTCCACCGGCATGCTCGACTTCGCACTCGGCTGGCTCAGGCTGCCGGAGGTCGCCTCACCGATTGGGGATCTGAGGCTGGCTCTCCCGACGGCCATCGCGGTCGAGGTGTGGCGCGTCGCGCCATTTGTCACCTTCCTCCTCCTGCCGGGATTGGTCTCGATCCCGAACGCGCGATGGGAGGAGGCGACGCTCGCCGGAGCTTCCTGGTTTCAGCAGATCGTGCACGTCGCGGTCCCGGAGCTCCGCACCCTGTTGCTCACGGTTGCGATGCTATTGGTGGGCCTCTCGTTAGGCACGTTCGACGGCATCCTGATCCTGACCGGTGGCGGGCCAGGTACTGCAACCCTGACCCCGGCCCTGTACAGCTATGGCCGCGCCTTCCAGACGAACGACTGGCCGGTCGGCGCCGCATCTGGGTGGTTGATCGCCGCCGGCGTGATCGCCGTCGGACTGATTTATGTTCGCCTCGCCCGAGAGCGCGTGGCGGCATGACCCGGGTCATCGTCTTGATCGCGGCGCTCGTCGCCTTCCTGCTGCCGCTGGTCTGGACGGTCCTCGCCGCCTTCGGCCTCTTGCCGGACACGACCCCACCGTCGTGGAAGGGGTCGCTCACGTTCGGCCATTTCGCCGAGATCGGTGTCGCGGAGCCAACGTTCTGGCAGGAGCTGGCCACGAGCACCGCCTCCGCCTTCTTCGCGGCTGCGCTGGCGGTCGGCGTTGCTTTCCTGGCGGCGTACGGTCTCGCGCGCTCGCGCGTTCGCGCCGGACGAACGCTGACGCAGGGATTCCTGGTCCTCGCGAGCCTTCCCGTGATGGCCTACGTCATCCCGCTCAGCGACGTCATGCGCCGCGTCCACCTGGTGGACACCTTCGCCGGCGTGGTGCTGGCTGAGGCGGCGGTGACCGCGCCGCTTGCGGTGTTTGTCCTGCACGGCGCGCTTGCACAACTATCGCCCGAGTGGGAAGAGGCCGCAGTGCTCGACGGGGCGGGACTCTTTGGGGTCCTCGGCCGGGTTGTCTTGCCGCTCGTCGCGCCAAGTCTTGCCGGCACGGCGATCGTGCTCTTCGTGCTCGACTGGAACATGCTGCTCGTGCCGCTCGTCCTCACCTCGGGCGGAATCAAGACGATCCCGGTCGGAATGAGCGACTTTTTCACTTTCGAGCGCGAGCTCGACTGGCGGACGGCGGCGGCCGCGCTGATCGTGTCGCTGGCGCCCCTGGCGCTGCTCGTAACGGTGTTCCATCGGCTTCTCGAGCGGTTCAGCCTCGGCCTCGAAATAGGGCGAGACATCGGATGATTTTGGGCCAAACAGGCATTTCAGGGCTTGACAAACCGGCTTTGACCCGTTAAACATCCTATATTCAGCGGATTGGCCACCCGGCCGAATCCACCGGCCTGCTCGCAATTTAGAGGGGAACGAAGCACATGAGCCGACACCTGGCAAGAGCCCTGGTCCTGATGGTGGGGGTGGGCGTGATCGCGGCCTGCAGCGGCGGGTCGAGCACGTCCTCGAACCAGCCGTACAGCGGTGTCACGGTCCGCGTCGTCACTTTCACCGGACCGCAGATCGCTGAGCCGCTGCAGCGCCGCGCACCCGACTTCGAGAAGGCCACGGGCGCCAAGGTGCAGATCATCACCGTGCCGTTCTCCGACCTCTACCAGAAGGTCCTCACGGACTTCGCGACGAAGACGAACTCGTATGACGCCACAGTCTTCGACCCGCAGTGGATGGGCGACTACGTGCCGCCCGGTTACCTCGAGGACCTGACCGATCGCGTCCAGAAGGACTCGGCGCTGCAGTGGAACGACATCGCTCCGTTCTTCCGCGACTTCAGCGCCACGTTCAAGGGCAAGGTCTACACGATTCCCCTCGACGGCGACTTCCAGATGGTCTACTACCGCAAAGACCTGTTCCAGAAGGACGGCATTCAGCCGCCGGCGACGTGGGACGACTACATCGCTGCGGCCAAGCACTTCCAGGGCAAGGACCTGAACGGCGACGGCAAGAACGACTACGGCTCGTGCCTGGCGATGAAGCGCAGCGCGCAGTCGTACTGGGCCTGGATCTCGATCGCGGCGGCTTACCTGCAGAGCCAGGGGACCAAGCAAGGCGCGTTTTTCAACACCGCCAACATGCAGCCGCTGACGAACAACCCGGCGGCCGCCGCGGCCCTGGATGTCTACAAGCAGCTTTCCAAGATCGGTCCTCCGGACCAGCTCAACAACGACGTCGGCGACTCGCGCGGCCTGTTCATCACGGGCAGATGCGCCCTGTCCCTCGACTGGGGCGACATCGGCACTCTCGCCATCGACACCACGCAGTCGAAGGTCGCCGACAAGGTCGGCGCCATCATCCTGCCCGGCTCGAAGAAGGTCCTGGACCGCTCGACCATGCAGCTCGCCGACTGCAACGCGACGCTGTGCCCGTATGCCGTCAACGGTGTCAACCACGCGCCCTTTGCCGCTTTCGGCGGCTGGTCGGGCGCGATCAACAAGGCCAGCGCGGCCAAGACCAAGGACGCGGCGTTCGCGTTCCTCTCCTACATGTCGCAGCCTGCCCAGTCGGGCGAGGACGTGACGATCGGCAAGACGGGTTTCAACCCGTACCGCACCTCGCACTTCACCAAGCAGGACGCTTGGACCAAGGCCGGGATGAGCGCCGCCGCGGCGACGGACTACCTGGGAGCCATCCAGGCCAGCCTGCAGAGCCCGAACATGGTGCTCGACCTGCGCATCCCGCAGACGTCTTTCTACCAGCAGACTGCGCTCGACACCGCGCTCGCGCAGTTCCTGGCGGGCGAGATTTCGTCCAGCCAGTGCATGACGCAGATCACAAACCAGTGGAACACCAAGACCGACGAGGTCGGCCGCCAGTCGCAGCTGGACGCCTACAAAGCTAGCCTGAGCATCACGAAATAACGACAAGGGCGGCGAGGCACCACCTCGCCGCCCTCACCATCCCATTCAGTGCCAGGAACCGATGAAAAGGATTCCGCCTCCGTGAGCATTCATGTCTCGCCGCGTGCGCTGACGGCCGTGGCGTCCTGGTGGCGTCCGGTCGCGGGGCGTCTGGACCGCGTCGCAAGTGGTGTGTTCATCCTCCCGGCGGTGGTGGTCATCCTCGCCTTTTCGATCTTCCCGCTGATCACCTCGCTCTACGTTTCGCTCTCGCGCCTGGGCTTCTCGCAAGGCGGAGTGGAGCTCAAGTTCGTCGGTTTCGACAACTACCGGAAGCTGCTGTTCGGGATCGACCGCCCGCACTTTCTCGGCGTGGCCGGCCCGCTCACGCCCCTCGGCATCGCGGCGCTGATCGCGATCTACGGCCTGTTTGCTTTTCTCCTCTATCGCTATGCGCGTGGCGCGACCCGAACGGTGGGAGGGTTGGTCGGCCGTGTGGTGGCGACGGCCATCGCCGGTGCGCTCGCCTGGCTGATCGTCAACACGATTCTGACGAGCGGGCGCCCGGGCACCCTGGTCGTGACGATCGTTTACGTAGGCGTCGACGTCGCGGTCCAGTATCTGCTCGGCCTGGGCCTGGCCCTCCTCGTCGTCCAACATCTCCCCGGAAGGCGATTCTTCCGGGTCGTCTTTCTGCTCCCGATGATGATCACGCCGGTGGGGGTGGCCTACCTGTTCCGCATGCTCGCGGACACGAGCAAAGGCCCGCTGTACCCGCTGTGGGCACACTTCGGATTGACAGACGTTTCCTGGGTCACCAATCCATGGGGCGCCCGGCTGGCGGTGATGATCGGCGACGTCTGGCAGTGGACCCCGTTCATCTTCATCGTCTTGCTCGCGGCGATCGAGACCCTGCCCCACGAGCTGACGGAGGCGGCCGTCGTGGACGGCGCGACCAGGTGGCAGGTCTTCTGGAGGATCACGTTTCCGCAGATCCTGCCGGCGACCACCACCGTCGTGCTGATCCGCATCATCGAGGGCTTCAAGATCATCGACCTGCCCAACGTCCTGACCAACGGAGGACCGGGCACCGCCACCGAATCGCTGACCCTTCATGCGTACACGATCTGGCGCGCCCTGGACATCGGGGGCTCCGCGGCGGTGGCCTACATGCTGCTCATCGTCGTGACCTTTGTCGGCATCGCCTACGTCAACCTGTTTCGCAACCGCGCCACGGCGGTGGCCTGATTCTCATGGCGATCATCCGACGGCGTCGTGGGTCGGTTTCCACCACGACGGTCACCGCCCCTGCGATGCTGCTCTCGTACCTCGCGCTGTTCGCCTGGACGTTCGTGGTCCTGTTCCCCCTGTACTGGCTGGCCATCACCGCCTTCAAGACGCCCCTGGATGTCAACAGCGGGCCCTTTTACATTCCGTGGCGCGACTTTCAGCCGACGCTAGATTCGTGGCACTACATCTTTTTCGACCTTCGAGAGGACACGTTCCGCCCGTACCTCAACACCGTGGTGGTCGGGTTGATGAGCACGGCGATCACCGTCTTGCTGGGATCGATGGCCGCCTACGCCCTGGTGCGCATGCGCTATCAGGTCGGTTTTGGCGCGATCGGATCCTTCGTGGTCGCCGTCGCAATCACCGTCGTGGTCGTGATCGCGGGAGGGCCGTGGCCGCTCGGCGTGGTCGCCGGGATCGGAGTGTTCGTACTTCTGCTGCAGACAGTCGCCCGGCGTTTCAGGCGGGGGGTCGCCAACGACGACATCGCGTTCTGGATGATCTCCCAGCGGATGCTGCCGCCGGTCGCGACGATCATTCCGATCTACATCTTCTTCCAGCAGCTCCAGCTGCTGGACACGTGGGCGGCGCTGATCATCAGCTACACGGCAGCCCACCTGCCGATCGTGGTCTGGCTGATGCGCGACTACTTCCAGAGCGTGCCGGTCGAGCTCGAGGAGAGCGCGGCGATCGACGGGGCGTCGCCCTACCGGATCTTCCGGTCGATCGTGCTCCCGCTCGCGGTGCCGGGCCTTGTCGCCACGTTCCTCTTCGTCCTCGTCTTCGCGTGGAACGAATACCTCATCGCGCTGTTTCTCACCAGCGCCAACGCTCAAACGCTGCCGATGACGGTGGCCGCGCAGAACGCGACCCGTGGACCCCAGTGGTGGTACATGTCCGTGCTGATCCTGATCATGATCGGGCCGGTCATCGCCATGGCGATCGCGCTCGAGCGCTACATCGCTCGCGGCCTGCTGGTCGGCGCGGTCAAGGGTTAGGCATGCGCCGCATCATCAGCGCCACCGCCCACGACGTGCGCTTTCCCACTTCGCGAACTCTCGCCGGGTCCGACGCCATGCACTCGACACCTGACTACTCAGCCGCGTACGTGGTGCTGAGGACGGACGCGGGTGACCAGCTGGAGGGTCACGGCCTCACGTTCACCATCGGCCGCGGAACCGAGGTGTGCGTGGCCGCGATCAACGCGCTTGCTCCGATCGTCGTGGGAAAGACGCTCGAATCGATCACGTCCGACATGCGGGGCTTCTACCACGCGGTCACCGGCGAGCAGCAGCTGCGATGGCTGGGTCCCGAGAAGGGTGCGATCCATCTCGCCGCGGCCGCGCTCATCAACGCGGTCTGGGACCTTTACGCGAAGGTGGAAGGCAAGCCGCTTTGGAAGCTTCTCGTCGACATGAGCCCCGAGCAGCTGGTCTCGTGCATCGATTTCCGCTACATCACCGATGCGCTGACCCCCAAAGACGCGTTGGCCATCCTCGAGCGCATGCAGCCGACGCGCGAAAAGCGTGAGGCGGAGATGCTTCGTGTGGGGTTTCCGGCCTACACGACCTCTGCGGGATGGCTCGGCTACTCGGACGAGAAGCTGCGGACGCTGTGTCGTGAGGCGGTCGCCGCGGGCTGGACCCACGTGAAGATGAAGGTGGGTCAGAGGATCGAGGACGATGTCCGCCGCGCGCGCATCGTACGCGAGGAGATCGGATCGGATCGTCACCTGATGATGGACGCGAACCAGGTCTGGGAGGTGGGCGACGCCATAGCCAACATGAAGCTGCTCGCCGAGTTCGAGCCGTACTGGATCGAGGAGCCCACCAGCCCGGATGACGTGCTCGGCCACGCCAAGATCGCGCGCGCGATCGCGCCGATCAAGGTCGCAACCGGCGAGCACTGCCAGAACCGGGTCATGTTCAAGCAGCTGCTCCAGTCGGAAGCCATCGGCTTCTGCCAGCTCGACGCGTGCCGCCTTGGCGGGGTCAACGAGGTGCTGTCAGTCCTGCTGCTCGCAGCGAAGTTTGGGGTGCCGGTGTGCCCGCACGCGGGCGGCGTGGGACTCTGCGAGTACGTCCAGCACATATCGATCTTCGACTACATCGCGGTGAGCGGCTCGCTCGAGAATCGCGTGCTCGAGTACGTCGAGCACCTGCACGAGCACTTCCTCGACCCGGTCGTGATTCGCGGCGGACGGTATGTCGCGCCAAGCGCCCCGGGTTACAGCATCGAGATGCGGCCGGAGTCGCTCCGGGAATACGAATTCCCGTCAGGCCCAATTTGGCGCGGGTTTGGTGCCAAAAACGCCGAATTCGGTCGGTGACGCGCGAGTTTGGCGCCAAGAACGCCGAATAAGAGCTAGCTCCGGGCGAGGATGGTTTTGAGCTGGGGGATCGAGATGTTCCCGCCGCTCAGGATCAGCGCCACGCGCTTACCCGCCAGCCGATCCTTGAGCGCGAACGCGGCGGCCACTGCCGCCGCGCCGGCTCCCTCGACCAATATCCGGTTGCGCCCAAGCAAGAAGTGGACCGCAGCCGAGATGGCGTCGTCGGAGACCAGGATGAAGTCGTCGAGAAGCCTTCGCAGGATCTGCTGCGGCAGCTCGAATGGCATGCGTGTGGCCAGGCCCTCGGCCCACGTGGTGTTGGCCGCTTCGACTCGCTTGCCGGCTCGCCACGAAAGGTAGGCAGAGGGCGCGTTCTCAGATTGGACTCCGATCACTGCGATCTTTGGGTTGATGGCCTTCGCCACGATGCTGGCGCCCGCCGCGCCGCTGCCGCCCCCGATCGGGACGATGACGACGTCGATCTCCGGCTCTTCGCTCAGGATCTCCAGGGTGTGCGTTCCCACGCCGGCGATCAGGTGGGGCTCGTCTCCTGAATGAATGTATCGGTACCCATGGTCGGCGGCGAGCTGTTCGCACGCTAGACGGGCCTCGTCGAAATCCGCTCCCACCAGCTTCACGGTCGCACCCAGCTCGTGCATGGCTTCGACTTTGGCTGGGTTCGCATTCTTGGGCGCGCAGATGATCGCCTTGACTCCGTACAGCCTGGCTGCGTAGGCGACGGACTGGCCGTGGTTTCCGGTTGACGCCGCGATGACGCCGACTTCACGCTCGCCGTCGCTCAGCTGGGAAACCAGGTTGATGCCACCGCGGACCTTGAACGCTCCGGTCGGGAGGTGGAACTCGTGCTTGAGGAAGACGTCTGCGCCCACGACCTCGCTGACGGCAGCCGATCTGCGCAGCGGTGTCGGAGCGATGTGCGGTCGAATTCGTGCGGCTGCAGCCAGCACATCCACAAACGTTGGCTCCGACCAGGCCTTTTCCTCCCGCATCTAGGCGGACGTGCTGGGCCTTCGGAGGTGAATGAAGATCAGGACGCTGCTCACCAGCAATGCAGGCACGTACATGGTCACGATCACCCAGTTCACGCCGAGCGGATACGTGAACACGCTGAAGCGCATCGATTGGATGATCGCGTTCACCGTGTCGAGCAGCCCGACCACAAGGCATATCCAGACCAACGGGATGGCGGCAGGCATGCGACGACGCAGGGCAACTAAAGCGATCAGAGCGAGTACAGCGGTGACCATGTCGCCGTATCCGATCATCGTGCGAAATTCCGCCGGCACTGCGGAATCGACGGCGCCCGGAGCCAGGATCGTTCCGCCGACGATGCGAAATGCATGAATCCAGACCAGTGGCACCAGCGCCGCTTCGCGCGGCAGCCGGGCCAGGCGGGGCGCTCCATACCACCAGGCGATGAGCGCATAAGCCACCAGGGAAAAAGTGAACTGAATTCCAAACAGGACGATCGGCTCCATGGTTGATGCAATCAGGAGGGTAACCGACCCAAGGTCGTGATGCAGACCTTGGTCAAGACCACTGCCTGGTGGGGCTGGTTTCAGTCACACTCCCGGAGGTGATTACCAAGGCGGAACACGTGCTGCGAGAGGTCTTCGGCCTTGACTCGTTCCGCCCAGGACAGGCAGACGTGGTGGCTGCGATGCTCGCCGGCCGGGACGTCCTGTCGGTGGCGCCGACCGGCTCGGGGAAGAGCATCAGCTACTGGGTTCCTGCTGTCGTCGAGGGCGGGCTGACGATGGTCGTGTCGCCGCTCATCGCCTTGATGAAGGACCAGGTCGACCGCCTGACAGAGCGCGGCGTCCCGGCCACTTTCATCAACTCGTCGCTGGATCGTGCGGAAGACACCGACAGGCTCCGGCAAGCCTTGGCCGGCGCTTACCGGCTCCTCTTCCTGGCGCCTGAGCGCCTCGGTCGGCCTGGGTTCATGAACCGGTTGGCAGAGCTTCGTGTCCGCCGCATCGTCGTCGACGAGGCGCACTGCATCTCGACCTGGGGCCACGACTTCAGGCCCGAGTACAGGCTGCTCGCGGCGGCGGTTGAGGCGTGCGGCCGGCCGCCAGTGGCGGCTTTCACTGCGACCGCGACCCCTCAGGTTCGCGCCGACATCGTGACCAGCCTGGACCTCCGTGACCCTTTCATCTCGGTGACCGGGTTCAACCGTCCGACGCTGACGCTGTCGGTCATCCGCTGCCGGGGCGACCGGGCGAAACGAGATCAGCTGCGCAAGCTGCTCGAGGACCGGGCGCAGCGCGCACTCGTTTACGTGGGCACGGTCGCGGCTGCCGAGGAGGTGGCGGCGGAGCTCGACGCGGCCTGCTACCACGGCCGGCAGGATGCGGCGGTGCGCCGCCGCGTGCAGGAGGATTTCACCGCGGGAAGGTCACGGGTCGTGGTCGCGACGTCCGCTTTCGGGATGGGAGTGGACATCCCGGACATAAGGCGGGTGATTCACTACCACCTGCCCGGCAGCCTGGAGGCCTACTACCAGGAAGCCGGTCGCGCGGGACGAGATGGCCGGCCGGCGGAGTGCACCCTCCTCTACAGCCCGGCCGATCGCGACCTGCAAGCCTTCTTCATCGAGCAGTCAGGGCTGGAGGATGGCTCGCCGCTCAAAGACCACGGCTATGCGCGGCTCACCCAGATGATGGCTTACGCCGAGCAGAGGGAATGCCGCCACGCTCGGATCGCGGATTACTTCGGCGAGCAGGGCGTGGCGAGGCGCTGCGGCGCATGCGACAACTGCCTGGCGGACGCGCCACCCGAAGAGCCTGTGCCGCCGGAAGCTGTGCGCGCGGGCCTGGAGGCAGTCGCCCGCTTCACCGGGCGGGTCGGCCTTGCCAATGTGGCCGCCGTGCTGGGTGGCAGGCAGACGAAGTGGTCGAAGGCACAATCGTGGGTCGAGCAGCTTCCCTTCCATGGCTCCCTTCGCGGATGGAAGGAAGAGCGCGTCAAGCTGCTCCTGGCCGAGCTCATCGCGGGGGGATTTGCGCGCCAGAGCGCCGGCGAATACCCGGTCGTGGAGCTTACCGCCGCCGGTCGGGGTGCTCTCGCGCAACGCATGGTCCCGGAGCTGACATTGCCTGCAGAACCAAAGAAGGTCGCACTCGCCGACGTCCCGGCGGAGATGCTGGAGCGGCTGCGCCGCTGGCGTCGCGAGACGGCCCTCGCCAGTGGCGTGCCGGCGTACGTGATCTTCCATGACTCGACGTTGAACGCCATCGCGGCGGCACGCCCCACGAGCCTGGCCGACCTGCTGCGCATTTCAGGAGTGGGCGATTCGAAGCTGCGCAAGTACGGCGAGGAAGTGCTCGACGTGGTGAGAGGGTCGCCAGCCTGACTATAGCCTTTGGGGTATAATCGAGGCAGTGACAAAGACTGAAATCGGACTCATCTTGGCCGATGCCAGGCGTCGCTCTGGGAAAACTCAGGCCGCCCTTGCCGAAGCCATGGGAACCACCCAACCCGTGATCGCCCGAGCCGAGGCGGGCTACCGCATGGCGACGGTTGGATTCATCGATAGATGGGCTCGTGCGACCGGCGCGTCGATCACTCTCGAGTTAGGCAAGCCTCAAAGAGGAATGCAGCCTGCATCGGCTCGCCGAGCCATGGTGCGATCTGTGCTCGGCCCCGGCCGTTTCAATCCGTGGGATCGGGATCCAGGTCCGGTTGAGGCAGAGTTGCTGGAGCAGGCCGGCCAGAGCCGCGAGCACTTTGATCGGTTGAGGCGACGTGGTGGCGAAAGGCGTTGATAGCCGACAGGACCAAGCCGAAGCACTTCTTCGCCTGATCCCGCGGGCGAGATCTCGCCTGCGCCAGCGCCTTCTTCTCGCCGCCGCCATCACCAAGCTGTTGAGTAGAGACGTGATCGTGGTTGGCGGAACCGCCGAAGAATATTGGGCCGGAGGCGAGTATCACCCAACCGACCTCGACCTCTGTCCGGGACTCTCACCTCGCGATCTGAAAGCTCTTGCGTCCGTCGGGCTGCACAAACGCGGCCGGCACTGGACGCGAGTCGATCTTCCCGTGGCCGTGGAGTTTCCGGGAGCCGGCGACGACATTGAACGGACGGTCAGGGTGAAAGTGGGCGGCGTTTCCATCCTGATGATCAGCTGCGAGGACCTCTACCTCGACAGAGTCCGTCAGGCGACTGGGGGGTGGCCAGTCGAAGACGTGAGCTTTGACGCCGCGTTCGAGCTCGCCCTCACCAACTACGTAACCATGGACTGGGAGTACGTCCGCGGTCGGCTGCGGAAGTTGGTTTCGAGAGAGCGGAGGATCGGCGCCCTGATGATGGGTATCAATCGGCGGGTGCGGGCTCGAGCCCGACGAGAATTTCTCGGCGTCCGTGCCGGAGGATGAGGCGGGGCCGTCCGGACCCCGCCTTCTCCAGCTCTCAGCTCACGCCGTCGCGCGGCGGTTTTGAATCGCGAACAGGCTTCCCACGGTAAGGACGATCAGGATCGCGATGATCCAGGCGGCCCACGCGAGGCCTGTCACCGTGCTGAAGCCGAATGCCCACGGGCTCACGAACAGAATCACAGCCAGCACGGCGGGTATGAGCTCGAGTCCCCCTGCGTTCCGCATGCCGGCGTTCAGAACTCCGCCGAGCGCGCTGAGAGCGCCCAGCACGTACGCGGTTGAAGCGGCGACCGAATTTGCCGTCTCACCAAATGCGAGCGGAGTCAGGAACAGGACGACTCCCAGGCCGACGACAACCCAATCTTGCCAACGCCTCCATGTGGTCATGGCAGCAACCTCCTGGGCACGACCTCGGATCTTTGGAATGCGGTGGGCGCGCCCTACGGGGGCCCGCAGTCCAGGCCTCAGCACGGAGGTGAGAAGCGCATCGGTGCCAACTTCTTGGTGACTCAAGCTTTGTTCGCTCATCTCATGAACCTCCTGCGAAAACCACCAAGAACTACATGCGCGCGCAAGTAAATATTCCCGGTGATGGAGCGCTCGTTGACGCAGTAATCCCCGCGGCGTAGGGTTGCGTGGGGGATGGCTGCTTCTCAGGGCCCTGCGCCGAATCGAACCACGCCACCCGGCGCGCCCAAGACGAGTGCTCCTCCGGCGCCGAACCCTCTGCGTTCGAGACGGTTCTGGATCACGCTCCTGGTGCTGCTCGCGGCCAACCTCTTCATCACGAACGTTTTGCTCGCGCCGGCCCAGCCGACCACGATCACGCTGCCTTACAACATCTTCAAGCAGGAGGTCGCAGCCGATAACGTGGTCACCGTCACGACCACCGGTGATGCCATCACGGGCGTGACCAAGACTCCCGTCCAGGAGCCTGGCAGCAGCACCAAGGCGACCCACTTCACCACGCAGCGGCCGTCGTTCGCCGATGACAGCCTCGAGCCTCTCCTCGAACAGCATGGAGTCACCATCAACGCGAAGCCGGAAAACCCGCCGCTCCCGTTCTGGGAGCAACTCCTCCTCAGCTTCGGACCGACGCTCTTGATCGTGTTGGGCCTGATTTATCTGCTGCGAAGGTCGGCTGCCGCCGGCGCAGGCGGCCTGCTCGGCTCGTTCGGCCAGAGCAGGGCCCGCGTCTACGACGCCGAACGGCCCGCGACCACGTTTGCCGACGTGGCCGGAATCGATGAGGTCAAGCAGGAGCTCGAGGAGCTGGTCGACTTCCTGAAGGAGCCGCAGAAGTATGAAAAGCTGGGAGGTCGGGTCCCCAAAGGCGTGCTGCTCATAGGCGCTCCCGGGACAGGCAAGACCCTCCTGGCTCGCGCGGTCGCCGGCGAGGCGAAAGTTCCGTTCTTCAGCCAGTCGGCGTCAGAGTTCGTCGAAGCCATCGTCGGCGTCGGCGCGGCGCGAGTTCGCGACCTCTTCGAGAAGGCGCGCAAGGCTGCGCCGGCGATCATTTTCATCGACGAGCTGGATGCAGTCGGGCGGAGCCGCAGCTCGGGCATCCGGCTGGGCAGCAACGACGAGCAGGAGCAGACGCTCAACCAGATCCTCACGGAGATGGACGGGTTCGAGCCGGGCACCGGTGTGATCGTCCTCTCGGCCACCAACCGGGCTGAAATCCTCGATCCCGCCTTGACGCGACCGGGTCGATTCGACCGTCGCGTGACGCTGCAGCCGCCCGACCGCCGGGGGCGCGCGGCGATCCTCAAGCTCCACACCGCCAAGGTTCCGCTCGGTCCGGACGTCGACCTCGACGACATCGCGGGCCGAACCCCAGGCCTGGTTGGAGCCGACCTGCGCAACCTTGTCAACGAAGCGGCCCTGGGCGCGGCGAGAAAGAACGAGACGGTGGTGACCGCGGCGGACTTCTATGAAGCCATCGACCGGATACTGCTTGGCACCGAGCGCCACCTGATGCTTTCGCAAGCCGACCGTGAACGCATCGCGTACCACGAGTCGGGGCATGCGCTGCTCGGGCTGCTGGTGCCTGGCGCGGACCCGGTCCGAAAGGTGACGATCATCCCGCATGGAGGCGCGCTAGGGGTCACGGTTCAGAGCCCGATCGACGATCGCTTCAACTACGGGGAGGATTACGTCCGGGCTCGCATCATCGGAGCTCTAGGTGGGCGAGCCGCTGAACAGCTCATCTACGGGCTTGTATCCACGGGCGCTGCCAACGACCTGCAGCAGGTGACGCTGATCGCTCGCGAGATGGTCGTCCGATGGGGGATGAGCAGCAAGATCGGCCCGCTCGCCTTCGCCGAGGATGGCGAGACCAACGCGCTCTCGATGGTTCGCCCCTACAGTGAGGCAACCGCGCGCGAGGTCGACCTCGAGATCAAGCGGATCGCCGACGAGTGCCTCACCGAAGCGACGAGGCTCCTGACGGAGAACCGCGCGAGGCTCGAAGCCCTCACGCGAGCCCTTCTGGCCGAGGACTCGTTGGGCGAAGACCAGATCCTGTCAGTGACCGGCTTGAAACGCGCGCAGATCGCGAGCACCAGCAGCCTGACCTGACGAACTACCAGGATGATTGGAGGGGGTTTCCAGATGGTCAACTCAAAAGGTCGCGCCGACACGGATGAGGTCGAGCGTGCCAACGCGTCGGGCCGTACGCCGGTCGTTTTCATCCACGGCCTGTGGCTGCTCCCAAGCAGCTGGGAAAGGTGGGCCGCCGTCTTCGAGGAGGCCGGCTACACGGCGTTGACGCCGGGATGGCCGGATGACCCCGAAACGGTGGCCGAGGCGAAAGCGCACCCGGAGGTGTTCGCCCACAAGACGGTCGGACAGGTGGCGGACCACTATGCCGACGTGATCGGCCGGCTGAAGAAGAAGCCCGCGGTGATCGGGCACTCGTTCGGGGGACTGCTCACGCAGATCGTTGCAGGGCGCGGCCTGTCCGCCGCTTCGGTGGCGATCGACCCGGCGCCATTCCGCGGGGTGCTGCCCTTGCCGTTCTCGGCGCTGAAGGCGGCGTCGCCGGTGCTGGGCAACCCTGCGAATCGCAACCGGGCCATCCCCCTGACTTACGACCAGTTCCGCTTCGCGTTCGCCAACGCGGTCAGCGAAGACGAGGCCAAGCAGCTCTTCGCGACCTTTGCCGTCCCGGCGTCCGGGGCCCCGCTCTTCCAGGCGGCGGCGGCGAACCTCAACCCGTGGACCGAGGCGAAGGTCGACACCAGGAACCCAGACCGCGGGCCGCTGCTGATCCTCTCCGGCCAGAAAGACAACACCGTCCCCTGGGCGATCGCGAACGCTTCCTACAAGCAGCAGAAGCGCAATCCAGGCGTGACCGAGATTTTCGAGATGCCCAACCGTGGGCACGCGCTCGTGATCGA
>Ga0137409_10000841_pt1 | contig 33645 bp, 28 predicted proteins | sample CZODoug1_16funga_FD_122059 | JGI IMG/M metagenome (GOLD analysis project Ga0137409, IMG submission 122059) | Vadose zone soil fungal communities from Angelo Coast Range Reserve, California, USA - CZODoug1_16fungal (Hybrid Assembly) | ecosystem: Environmental > Terrestrial > Soil > Vadose zone... | reverse complement strand
CGCGCCATCACCAACAGCCTGGAGGAGGCGGGCGAGCGCCTCTTCACATTCACGTGCTTGCCGCCGATCCAGTGGCGGCGGGCGTGCGCACACTAACGCATGCACGGGGGAGTTCAAGCCGTGGATCATGACGCACACCGTGCGGCCCTTGCCGACACGGCTGCGATGTTGCTCCGGGCATCGCTCGCTTCTGGGGAGATCAACGTGCGCAAAGTCGATGGCTGGGAAACTCTTGCCGCCAAGCTCATCGATCAGCCAATTGACCTCGCAGCTCGGCTAGATACCTTAAACACCTGCCGCAGGCGCACCAGGCGAATTCCCAATCACATTCTGACGGCATCGCAAGCACACAAATCGCTCCTCTCCTAGATAACTAGCATCGCATTTCTCATGGTCTTTGCGTCGCCGATATTTCTTTTCTGCTTTCTCCCGCTTGTCCTCTGCTTGGCATTTGTCACGCCGAGCCGACTTCGCAACCTTGTCTTGCTTCTAGTGAGCCTCGTGTTCTATGCGTGGGGAGAAACCAAGTTTCTACCGCTCGTGCTCGGTTTGGTGGTGATCAACTGGATATTTGGCCTTGTACTGTCTCTGTCCGGTGCAGGCACTTTGCTCGCGCAGGATGCCCCGGTACGTGAAAAGGTGTCGTTCGCCGCGGCGACGGTAGTGGACGGCGGAGTCACCGTAAATGGCGAGTTGAGAATACCTGCCGTGAGCGGCGCAAAGCTTCCGGCGGTGGTTGTGATCCATGGCTCCGGCGGCCTTCAGGATGGGGTGGGAACCCGTTATGTTGAGGCCTTGAATCAGGCGGGTATCGCCACCCTGGAGCTCGATCTATTCCCGCGCGCGGGACGTCCGGCAACTCCACGGTTTAATCTCCCACACACGTACGGTAGCCTCATCTACCTAGCGAAGCACCCGCGCATTGATCCGGCACGGATTGGTGTCATGGGTTTCTCCTGGGGCGGAGTGCTGTCATTGATCTCGGCAACGGAAGAACTAACGCGCGCGTACACGGGCGGAGCGTACCGGTTCGCGGCACACTTGCCGGTGTACCCGGTGTGCTGGCCCCAAAGCGCCATCCTGCAAGGCAAGAATAGGGGCGTCAACGCGAGTATTTATCAAGCCATGACAGGATCGCCGGTACATATTCTGGCGGGAGCAATAGATGACTTTGATGATGATCCTGACGCCTGTCCGAAGTTTATCCAAGCGCTACCTGCATCGGTTCGGTCATATGTGACCGTAACCGTTTACCCGGACGTAGGTCATGGGTTCGATCTGCCGAAGTCAGAGGAACGCACATTTGAGGATCCCTTTGCCCATATGGGGCGCGGGGGAACGGTGCGTTACTACGGAGATGCTGCGACGGCCGATAAGGCGCGAGCGTTCGCCGTAGAGTTTTTCAAGTCCAATCTCGCGGCAAAGTGACTACCGGTGGCTGCGCCTCACAATCACGTCGAGCGGACCTCGCCCAAGCTGCGCTAGTGGGATCCCTCGCTAAGCTCACGTGGAACATTACTGGGGAGCGAATGACCGGGAAATACAAACGGCCTCCTGATCGGAAGCCGTTGATATTTCTTGGTCGGGGCGAGAGGATTTGAACCTCCGACCACCTGCACCCCATGCAGGTACGCTACCAGGCTGCGCTACGCCCCGAATCGAGAGCGGATTATAGCAGAGGCCCCGCGCGCGGAACGTCTCAGGCGCGCAGGATGTCGAGGAGACTCTGAATTTCCCGGCGCAATAGCGCGGAGTTGAATCTGGAGGAAGACGGTTTGAGTTGCACTGCAGCCTCGTCCAGCCGCGCCCGCGCGCCGCTGATGGTGAACCCCTGCTCGTACAGCAGTTCGCGGATGCGCCGGATCAGCAGCACTTCGTGGTGCTGATAATAGCGCCGATTGCCGCGCCGCTTAACCGGCTTCAACTGGGTAAACTCCTGCTCCCAGTAGCGCAGCACGTGTGGTTTGACCCCGCATAGCTCGCTGACCTCACCGATGGTGAAGTAACGTTTTGCGGGAATCGGGGGCAGCGGGGTCTTAGGACTGCTGCTGTTGTGGTTGCTGCTGTCCACCGTAGTTCTTTTCCACCATCGCCTTCAGTTTCTGGCTGGCGTGAAAGGTTACGACTCGACGCGCCGTAATCGGAATTTCCTCGCCGGTTTTGGGGTTGCGGCCCGGCCGCTGCGGCTTGTCGCGCAACTGGAAATTACCGAAACCGGACAGCTTCACGCCCTCCCCCGCCTCGAGTGCGATGCGCACTTCCTCGAAGAACGACTCCACCATGTCTTTGGCTTCGCGCTTGTTCAAACCGACTTTCTCGAACAACAGATCCGCCAGGTCTGCTTTGGTCAGTGTCATGACTTCACCTTATTGTCTCAGCTTGGCACCGTATTCTTGTTCCAGGACCTTGCGCAGACCCGCAATCGCGGCGTCCACCTCGGCATCTGTCAGAGTCTTTTGAGTATCTTGCAATAACACACGGAAAGCAAGACCTTTTTTCCCGTTTTCGATACCCTTGCCGCGGTACACGTCGAACACCCGAACGGCGTGAACGATGGCCGGTTTCGCCCGCAAAAGCCCGTCCAGAATGGCTTGCACCGGGGCAGCCTCGTCCACGGTGACCGCCAGGTCGCGGCGCACCGGGGGAAATCTGGACAGCTCTCGATACCGCGGCAGCGGTAGCCGCAGCAGCGGTTCGGCATCGACTTCGAAAGCAACCAGCGGCTCAGGCAACTCGTACTTCTTTTGCCATCTCGGGTGCAATTCGCCGATCCAGCCTATGACCGCGTCATCCAGCATAACCCGGGCCCCACGCCCGGGGTGCAACGCCGGGTGCATAACCGGCTCGAAGCGCGCGCCCCTGGGTGCGATCAGCGTTTCCAGGTCGTTCTTGACGTCGAAGAAATCGACGCCGCGCGCCGGAATGCCCCACTGCTCCTCGACCGCAGTGCCGTACGCAACGGCCGCCACGCGCACCGGCTGGCGGATCCCGGCGACATCCAGTTGGCCGTCCCTGACGGCGGGATCGCGCAGGAACGCCCGCCCCACCTCGAACGCACGCACCCGCTCCTGTTTGCGGTTCAGATTGTAGGCAACGTTCGCCACCAGCCCGCCGATCAACGTGGAACGCATGACCGCCAGCTGGCTGGCGATCGGGTTGAGCAACCGGATCGGATCGGCATTGCCGGCAAAATCCGCCTCCCAGGAAGCATCCACGAAACTGTAGTTGACCACTTCCTGGTATTCGGCGGCCGCCATCTGCAGCCGCAGGTCGTGCAGCGAGCGCCGGCACTCGGAGAGCGGCAACATCGTACTCGGGGCCACCGGGGGCTGCGCGGGAATGCGTTCGAAGCCATACACCCGCGCCACCTCCTCGATCAGGTCCTCCTCGATTTCGATGTCGAAGCGGTACGAAGGCGGGGTGACCAGAAAGACCTCCTCGGCGCCCGTGCCCTCGCGCCGGAACGCGAGATTCAGACGCCTGAAGATATCCGCCATGTCCTCCGCGCCGACCGGCACGCCGATGACCTTGTGCGCACGAGCCACCCGCATACGCACCGGTTGGCGCTGCGGCAACTGCGCCACCGTGTCGTCCACCGGACCGGGCTCGCCACCGCAAATATCAAGAATCAGCCGGGTCGCGCGCTCGATGCCGTCGACGTTGTTGTTGAAGTCGACGCCGCGTTCAAAGCGGTGCGAGGCGTCGCTGACGAAGTTGTAGCGCCGCGCGCGTCCGGCGATCGCCCCCGGAAAGAAGAACGCGGCCTCGAGGAAGATATTGCGGGTTTCCAGGTCCGCCTTGGTGCTGTCCCCGCCCATGATGCCCGCCAGCCCGACCGGCCCGCTGGCATCGGTGATCGCCAGCACGCTCTCGTCGATCTCCACGACCTGCTCGTTGAGCAGCTTGAGTTTCTCGCCCTTGCGGCCGGAGCGAACGTCGATGCCGCCGCTGAGCTTGTCCAGGTCGTAGACGTGCAGCGGCCGGCCCAGCTCGAGCATCACGTAATTGGTGACGTCCACCAGCGCCGAAATCGAATGCTGCCCGGCACGCTCCAGCCGCTGTTTCATCCATTCCGGCGTGAGCGCTTCGGCATTGACGTTGCGGATCACCCGCCCGGTGAAGCGTCCGCATCCTTTGGGTTCGGATATCCGCACTGGAAACCTGGCGTCGTTCGTGGCGGGTACCGAGTGCGTGTCCGGTGGGTTCAGCGGCGCACCGGTCAGCGCCGCAACTTCGCGTGCCACGCCAAGCACTGACAGGCAGTCGGCGCGATTGGGGGTGAGCTTGATCGTCAGCACCTTGTCATCCAGCCCCAGCGCCGCGCGCACGTCGCTTCCGGGCGCGGCATCCCCGGAAATTACCAGCAGACCGCTGTGATCGTCCGACAGTCCGAGTTCGCGCGCCGAGCACAGCATGCCGCGGCTTTCCACTCCGCGCATGGTCGCGACCTTGATTTCGAACGGTATGTCTGCCGATGCACCCGGCAGCCTGGCGCCGACCAGCGCACACGGAGCCTTCATCCCGGCGACCACGTTGGGCGCACCGCAGACAATGCTGAGCGGCTGACCGCTGCCGACGTCGACCCGGCACACCGTCAGTTTGTCCGCACTCGGGTGTTTCTCGACGCTGAGCACGCGGCCCACCACCACTCCGGTGAACGGCGGCGCCACGCTCACGCTACTCTCCACTTCCAGGCCCGACATGCTCAGCAGATGCGCGAGCGCATCCGTGGTCAAAGGTGGATCGACCAGTGTGCGCAACCATTTTTCCGAGAACTGCATTCTTGTCTCTTAGTGAATCTTCCTGGCGTCTGGGCGATTCAATTGAATTGCTTGAGGAAGCGCAGATCGTTTTCGAAGAACAACCGCAGGTCGTTGATGCCATAGCGCAGCATGGTCAGCCGCTCGAGCCCGCTGCCGAAGGCGAATCCGATGTAGCGCTCCGGGTCGAGGCCGAAGTTGCGCACGACGTTCGGATGCACCTGCCCGGCCCCGGAAATTTCCAGCCAGCGGCCCTCCAGCGGCCCGCTGGGAAACGCCATGTCGATTTCGGCGGAGGGCTCGGTAAACGGAAAAAACGATGGGCGGAAGCGCACCTGCAGGTCGTCGGTCTCGAAGAAACGGCGCAGGAAATCGGTGTATATGCCCTTCAGATCCGCAAAACTGACGTATTCGTCTATCCACAGCCCCTCGACCTGGTGAAACATCGGCGAGTGGGTCGCATCCGAATCCACGCGGTAGGTGCGTCCCGGCGCGATCACCTTGATCGGCGGCTTGTGCGCGCGCGCGTAACGCACCTGGATCGGGCTGGTGTGGGTACGCAGCAGCAATCCTCCCTCGATGTAGAAGGTGTCATGCATCGAGCGGGCGGGATGGTTCTCGGGTTGGTTGAGCGCGGTGAAGTTGTACCAGTCGGTTTCGATTTCCGGGCCATCGGCGACATCGAATCCCGCCGAACGAAAAATGCCTTCGATGCGCTGCCACGTGCGGATGACCGGGTGAATGCCGCCACGGCCGCGGCCTCGCCCCGGCAGCGTGACGTCCAGGGCTTCTTGTGCCAGGCGGGCTTCGAGCGACTGTGCTTGGATGGCATCACGGCGCGCGGCGAGAAGCGCTTCTACCTTCTCCTTTGCCTGATTGATCAGCGCACCTGCGCTCGGGCGGTCCGCCGCCGGCAGCTTGCCAAGACCCTTCAATTGTTCGGTGAGCGCGCCGGTCTTCCCCAGGAAGCGCGCCTTCGCCTGCTCCAGATGTGCGAGATCTGCAACCCGCTCGAACGCGGATTTGGCATCGGCGACGATCTTTTCCAGGTTGTCCATGGGTCACTGCCGTCCGGTGAATAAAAAAAGGAGGCCCTGAAGCCTCCTTTTCGCTGCTTGTCCGAATCAGGCACCGAGGCTGGCTTTCGCCTGACTCGCAATCCTTTCAAAAGCCTGTTTGTCGAACACGGCAATGTCGGCGAGCACCTTGCGGTCCACCTCGACCGATGCCTTCTTCAGGCCGTTGATCAGCGTGCTGTAGGTCATGCCGAACTCGCGAGCTGCGGCATTGATCCGCACGATCCACAGCGCGCGGAAATCACGCTTTTTCTGGCGGCGGTCACGGTAGGCATATTGGCCGGCCCGCATCACCGCCTGTTTGGCGATACGGTAGACGTTGCCGCGGCGGCCGCGGAAACCCTTGGCTTTGGCGAGGACTTTCTTGTGCCGCGCGTGCGCGGTTACTCCACGTTTGACTCTGGGCATGGCTGTCCCCCTTACGCGTACGGAAGCATGGCACGGATATGCCCGTGGTCCGATGCCTTCACGGCAGTCGTGCCGCGCAGATGGCGCTTGCGCTTGGTCGACTTCTTGGTAAGGATGTGGCGCAGGTTCGCCTGCGAGCGTTTGAAGCGGCCGTTACCCAGCGCGCGGAAGCGCTTGGCTGCGCCGCTTTTGGTCTTCATCTTGGGCATGAATCAACTCCTTTGTTTTAGCCTGACGCCGGGTGGCCGCAGGCGGCGCTTTGGAACCCGGACATCACTTGTTTGACAACGGTGACTGGTGATGCGTAATCGGTAATTGGCAAAAACCTTTCGCCGATCCCACTGGACACCAATCACTAATTACTAATCACGAATCACTTTTTCTTGGGGGACAGCACCATGACCATCTGCCGGCCCTCCATCTTCGGAAACTGTTCGACCGCGCCGTAGGGCTCGAGGTCCGCCTTGACACGCTCCAGCAGCTTGACGCCGAACTCCTGATGCGCCATTTCGCGGCCGCGAAAGCGCAACGTCACCTTGGTTTTGTCGCCTTCTTCGAGGAAACGGATCAGGTTGCGCAGCTTGATCTTGTAATCGCCTTCGTCGGTGCCGGGCCGGAACTTCACTTCCTTGACCTGGATCTGTTTCTGTTTGAGCTTTGCCTCGTGCCTCTTCTTGGCTTCGCTGTACTTGAACTTGCCGAAATCCATCAGCCGGGCAACCGGCGGTTTGGCGGTAGGTGCGATTTCCACCAGGTCGATTTCCAGTTCCTCCGCCATGGCATTCGCCTGGGCGAGACTGACAATCCCGATTGGCTCACCCTTGATGCCGATGAGCCGGACCTCCGGCGCAGTGATCTCGCCGTTGATCCTGACGTCCTTGTCCTGAGCTATGAGCAGACCTCCATCAAAAAATTAAGCCGTACTTCCCGCATGGGGCAACTCGGATCTCAGCCGTGCGACGAAGGCGTCGAACGACATCTGGCCGAGATCAGCACCCCCCCGGGTACGCACGGCAACGGCGTTTGCAGCGACCTCCTTATCCCCGACGATCACCTGATAAGGCAGTTTCTGCAAACTATGTTCTCGAATTTTATAGGTTATTTTCTCGTTTCTCAAGTCCGCAAAGGCGCGTAGCCCAGCCGCCTTAAGGCGCTCGGCCACCCCGGCGGCATATTCCGTCTGATGCTCGGAGATGTTCATGACCACCACCTGCTGCGGAGCCAGCCACAGCGGCATCGCCCCGGCGTGGTTCTCGATCAGGATGCCGATGAAGCGCTCCATCGATCCCAAAATCGCCCGGTGGAGCATAACCGGCGTCTTCCTGCTGTTATCTTCGGCGATGTATTCGGCGCCAAGCCGGTTGGGGAGCTCGAAATCGATCTGCAGGGTGCCGCACTGCCACACCCTGCCGATCGAGTCCTTGAGCGAAAACTCGATCTTCGGACCATAGAACGCGCCCTCGCCGGGGTTGAGATCCCATCTAAGGACTTTGGCGTCCAGCGCCGCTTTGAGCGCCGCTTCGGCCCGGTCCCAGGTCTCGTCCGAACCGATGCGTTTGGCCGGCCGGGTCGACAGCTTGATCAGGATCTCGCTGAAACCGAAGTCGGCGTACACCTTCTGCAGCAGGTCGATGAACGCCGACGCCTCTGCCTGCACCTGATCCTTGGTACAGAAAATATGCGCATCGTCCTGGGTGAATCCGCGCACCCGCATGATCCCGTGCAAGGCCCCGGACGGCTCGTTGCGGTGGCAGGCGCCGAACTCGGCCAGACGCAAAGGCAGGTCGCGGTAGCTCTTGATACCCTGGTTGAAGATCTGCACGTGCCCCGGGCAGTTCATCGGCTTCACCGCGTACTCGCGCTTCTCCGACTCGGTAGTGAACATCAGTTCGCGATAGTTGTCCCAGTGCCCGGATTTTTCCCAGAGCACGCGGTCCATCAGCTGCGGGGTGCGCACCTCCCGGTAGCCGTGCCGCGACAGGATTTCGCGCATGTACTGCTCGACCTGCTGCCAGATGGCCCAGCCCTTGGGATGCCAAAACACCATGCCGGGCGCCTCGTCCTGCAGGTGGAACAGGTCGAGTTGCCTGCCGAGCTTGCGGTGGTCGCGTTTTTCCGCCTCTTCGATCCGGAACAGATAGGCGTCGAGATCTTCCTTCTTCGCCCAGGCTGTGCCATAGACCCGCTGCAGCATTTCGTTCTTCGAGTCGCCGCGCCAGTACGCACCGGCGACCTTGAGCAGCTTGAAGACCTTGAGCTTGCCGGTGGAGGGCACGTGCGGGCCGCGGCACAGGTCGGTGAAGTTCGCCTGGGTATAAAGGGAAATCGTCTCGTCGCCGGGGATTGCCTCGATGATTCGCGCCTTGTAGTGTTCGCCCTGGTTCTTGAAAAAATTGATCGCCTCGGCGCGATTCCATACCCGCCGCTCGACCTTGACGTCGCGCTTGGCGATTTCCGCCATGCGCTTCTCGATCGCGGCAAGGTCCTCGGGGGTGAAGGGGCGCTTGTAGGCGAAATCGTAGTAGAAGCCGTCCTCGATGACCGGGCCGATGGTGACCTGCGCGTCGGGATAGAGTTCCTTGACCGCGTGCGCCAACAGGTGCGCGGTCGAGTGGCGCAGGATCTCCAGCCCGTCGGGATCCTTGTCGGTGACCACCGCAAGGTCGGCGTCCCGGTCAATCAGGTACGAGGTGTCGACCAGCTTGCCGTCGACGCGGCCGGCGAGCGCGGCACGCGCCAGTCCCGCGCCGATCGCGGCGGCCGCCTCGGCGACTGTGACCGGCTTGTCGAAAGTCTTTTGCGAACCGTCTGGCAATCGGACGATGGGCATGGTTGGTGGTCTGAATCGGTGTAAAAAAAAAGTGCGGCCGAACCGCACTTTTTCGTCAAAGGAAATACAGGTTCAGCGACGATACCGCATCGGCCCGGTCGTGCAAGTTCGGATACCCACTTTGCCTCTGCTTCCCGTGGAAGTTGGTAGGCGCGATTGGACTCGAACCAACGACCCCCACCATGTCAAGGTGATGCTCTAACCAGCTGAGCTACGCGCCTAATGAAGGGCGGATTCTAGCCGAAAGGATAAGCCCGTTCAAACTTCTTATCGGCGTCGCGCCGACTCCACGCCGGGAACGTCCCGGACCTGCGCCAGCAGGCGCTTGAGTTGCGGCAAGCCCTCCACTTCCAGAGTGAGCGCGATCCTGGCGTTGAGATCGCGGCTCACCGCCTTGCTGGTGATGACCCGCACTTTCTCGCGCGTGAAAATATCGAGAATGTCGCGCAGCAGCGCAGGGTGAGCGCCGGCGATGATCTCCACGTCCACCTGAAAGCGGGCTTCCCCGGTCTTTCCCCAATCAGCCGCGATGAGGCGTTCGGTCGCCAGGCGCGCGACGTTGCTGCAATCGCGCCGGTGCACCGTCACGCCGCGCCCACGTGTGACGAAACCGACGATGGGGTCCGGTGGCGCGGGCTTGCAGCAGCGTGCCAGGACGGTGAGCAGTTTGTCCACGCCGACGACCAGGATTCCTCCAGCGCCGGGCCTCGGCTGCGACGGCACCCTGGTCTCGACGGCCGGTGCAACCGGAACGTCATCTGCGCCGAGCGCGGACTGCAGTTGCCGCGGCGTCACCTCGGCGCGCCCCAATGCTGCAAACAACTCCTCCACTTTCGTGAAGTTCAGCCGTGCCGCCAGTTCATCGAGGTTCTGGCCGGTCTTGCCGAGACGATGCAGTTCCCGTTCCAGCGCGGCCCGGCCGCGGGTGGTCGCCTCCTCGAGCTGCTGCGAATTGAACCACTGCCGAACCTTGGCGCGCGCGCGGTTGCTCTTGAGGTAGCCGAGCGCGGGATTGAGCCAGTCGCGCGACGGGCCGCCTTCCCTGGCAGCGATGATTTCTACGCGCTGGCCGTTGGACAGCGCGTAGGTCAGCGGCACGATCTGGCCGTTGACCTTGGCGCCGCGGCAGCGATGGCCGAGCTCGGAGTGCACGTGATAGGCGAAGTCGACGGGCGTGGCGCCGCGCGGCAGGCCGATTACCCGTCCTTGTGGCGTCACCACGTAGACGCTGTCCTGGAACAGCTCGGTCTTGAAGTATTCGGCCAGCTCGCCCGCGTCCGCGAGTTCATCGCGCCAATCGAGTATGCGGCGCAGCCAGGCGATGCGATCGTCGAACGTGGTGTCGCCCTTCACGGCTTCCTTGTAGCGCCAGTGTGCGGCGACACCGAACTCGGCGTGCTGGTGCATCTCGTGAGTGCGGATCTGAACTTCCAGCACCTTGCCTTCCGGCCCCACGACCGCGGTATGCAACGAGCGGTAATCATTGGCTTTCGGCTTGGCGATGTAATCGTCGAACTCGCGCGGCACCGGGGTCCACAGATTATGCACCAGGCCGAGCACGGCGTAGCACGCCTTGACGTCGTTTACCAGCACCCGCAGCGCACGCACGTCGAACAGATTTTCCAGCCCCCCACCCTTGCTCTGAATCTTGCGCCAGATGCTGTAGATGTGTTTCGGCCGCCCCGCGACTTCGGCGGCGATGCCGGCGGCCGCGAGTTCCGCGCGCAGCAACTGGACCAGGTTGGTGATGTAGCTCTCGCGATCCACGCGTTTCTCGTCCAGCTGACGCGCGAGATTTTTGTAGGTGTGCGGCTCGAGGCAGCGGAACGCCAGATCCTCAAGCTCCCACTTGATCTGCCACACGCCAAGCCGGTTGGCGAGCGGCGCGAACAGGTCCATGGTATCGCCGGCGGCGTTCTCGCGAGCCCGCGCGTCGCCAGTTGCCGCGAGATCCCGCAGCAACTGCACCTGATCGGCGAGCTTGATCAGCACCACCCGCACGTCCTGGACCATTGCCAGCAGCATCTTGCGCAGCGACTCGAGCTGCGCCGCGCGGTCGGCCTGGCGGGGACCGGACTCGACCCGTCCGCGCAGCACCTGGATCTGCGCCATGCTCCCCACGCCTTCCACCAGCGCGGCAATCGCCGGCCCAAATTGCGCCGCCAGAGCTTCGCGCTGCGCGCGGGACGACACCGGCACACCGAGCAGGAGTGTCGCGCCAACGGCTTCCCCATCGACGCGCAGCGCGCTGAGTATGCCGACGGCGGCGCGCACGTGCTCGATCCAGCGCATACCCGCCGGATGCAGGCTGTCGGCGTAGTATTCCTGCGCCCAGAGGTCGGCGCGCACCACCAGTTCGCGCTCAGCTTGCGACAGGCGCACCGTCACCACCTCCAGCCATTCGGCGGATGCGGTATCGCTCGTAATTTCCCTGACCTTGACCATATATCGATAGGCGAAATCAACGCCCTTGCCAGTAACGCCGTTCGAGCTGCCTCCAGCCCGACGTCTCGATCCCCGAACTGCCCATTTTGACCAGAACCGCCCCGGCCAGATCGGTGCGAGCCATGTCACTACCCTGTTCGCGGTAACGGCGCACCACGGCCGGGTGCGGATGCCCGAAACGGTTGCGGTACCCGACCGAAAAGACGACCAGCCGCGGTGCTACCGCACGCACGAATTCCGGCGTGGAGGAAGTGCGGCTGCCATGATGGGGTGCGATCAGCACGTCGGCGGACAAACGCCCCGGGGAATCGCGCAGCAGCGCGATTTCGCTACGTCGTTCGATGTCTGCCGGTAGCAGCACGGTCCCGTAGGGCGAAACGATCCTGAGCACGCAACCACGATCGTTGTCCTTGAGATCGAATTCATTATAACTTTCGGCATCGGGATGCAGCATTTCGAAAGCCACCCCGTCCCACTCCCAGCCCTCTCCGGCGCTGCAACGCCGGCCGTGTGCTGCTGCTTCGCTGATCGGATGAACGTCGGACAGCGGGGAGGACAACCACTGCACCGGCATCGCCTGCAATACCGCCAGTGCGCCACCGCTGTGGTCCAGGTCGTCGTGACTGACAATGATGCCGTCCAGACCGCGTACGCCGCTTGCCCGCAGATAAGGCACCACGAGGCGTTCACCGGCGCTCACCTGATCCGAAAATGCCGGCCCGGTGTCGTAGAGCAGCGCGTGCCCATGGGTGCGCACCACCACCGCCAACCCCTGGCCGACATCCAATACGGTCAGCCACAGCTCGCCGGGCGAGGGCCGCGGCGGCAACCACAGGAACAGCGGCAGCATGAGTGCGGCACCCACCCAACGCGCGGGAAAACCCCTGGGTAGCAGTATCCACAGCGCGCCTATCATCGCCAGCGGCACCGCCCAGGAAGGCGGTGCATGTTGCTGCCACGCCGCATCGGGCACACGGCCCAGCGTATCCAGCACAATCATGCAAAGCGCCATGACCGCGTGCGCGGCGTGCGCGAGCCAATCGAGCGGCAGAACGGCGGCAAGCAGCGTTAGCGGCACCACCACCAGACTCACCAACGGAATCGCTACCGCGTTCGCGATCGGCGACACCAACGATACCTGCTGAAACATCGCCAGCAACAGCGGCACCAGCGCCAGCGTGACCGCCCACTGGGTGCGCGCCCACGTACCCAGCCAGGAAGACCGGCCGATGCGACCGCCGCCGGCGAGCATGATCACCGCGACCGCGCCGAAAGACAGCCAGAACCCGGCGGAAATTACCGCCATGGGATCGAGGACGATCACCAGCGCCGCCGCCGCTGCCAGCACCGCAAGCGGCCGCGTCATCCATCCCAGCCAGAGCGCCACTGCCACAATCGCCAGCATGAAAACGGTGCGTTGCGCCGGCACCGCGAATCCCGACAGCGCTGCGTAGGCAAGCGCGGCCGCAAGGCCGGCGGCGGCGGCGGCGCGCGCCGCGGGCAGCCGCAGAGTCAGCGTTTCGGACTGGCGCCACAAACGCAACACCAGCAGGTACGCCAGGCTCGCGACCATGGTGATGTGCAGCCCGGAAATGCTCATCAGATGATTGACGCCGGTGCGCGTGAAAACCCGCCACTGCGACGGCGGAATGGCACGCTGGTCACCCACCGCAAGGGCAACGATCACTCCGGCGTAAGGCCGGCCATCGAGCGCACGCAGCAGTCTGGCGCGCACCGCTTCGCGCGCGCGCTCAAGAACATATGCGGGACGGTTCACCCGCGCCGCCATCAGGGCCGCCGGCGCATCGGCTCTCACGTATCCGACCGCGCGTATGCCACGCTCCAGCATCCATGCCTCGAAGTCGAATCCGTCCGGATTGGCGTTGCCATGAGGGCGTCGCAGGCGCGCGCTCAGGCGCCAGCGTTGCCCCGGGTGCAGGTCGGGAGCCTGCGCGGTGTCGCCCGACTGATACCAGGTGAGGGAAATCCGTGGCGGCACTTCGGCACCTGGTGTGTGCGCCCTTTCAACGTCGAAGGCGAAGCGCACGCCGCGCTCGGCAGGCTGGGTCATTTCAGCGATGACTCCCGACAACTCGATATCGCGCCCTTCCCACAGTTCCGGCAGCGCGTGCGCAAGACTCCAGTGGCCGATCGCGGCGGACCAGAAGAACCCGGCGATCGCTGAAGCAGCCAAAGCGGCGGCGCGTGCTGCCAACCCTGCGGCTGCGCCTTTTCTGCGCGCCGCAAGCAGCCACAGCGCCGCCAAAGGAACCAGTACCAGCGCACCGGTCAAATCAGGAAGCAGGGGCTGTTGCTGCAGCCACCAGGCGCCCGCAGTCAGGGCGGCAACGTTAACGATCATGCAGAGCGGTTCCGGTACAATCCATCACCTCCATGCCACGAAAGTTTTTCCGCAAGTACCTGCCGAGCCACGAGAGCGTCCGCCAGAACCGGCACATTCGTTTTTTCGGCACGGCGTTGCATCACCCCAACCTGTGGCACCTGAACCGCAAGTCGGTGGCGGGCGGCACCGCCGTCGGCCTGTTTTGCGGACTGGTGCCGGGGCCGCTGCAGATGCTTTCGGCGGCGCTGCTCGCGATCCTGTTCCGCGTGAATCTGCCGGTGTCCGTGATCCTCACCTGGTACACCAACCCGTTCACCATCGTTCCGCTTTATTACATCGCCTACAAGCTCGGCATGTTCGTCACCGGCGGCAACGGCCATGTCCTTCCGGGCGGCGAACTCGATCTGCTTGCGCTGCCGATCATGGAATGGATACCGGCGCTGTACCACTGGCTGGCTGCGATGGGGAAGCCGTTCGCGCTCGGCCTGTTCCTGCTGGCCCTGATTCTCGCAGTCGCCGGCTATCTCCTGGTGATTGCTGCGTGGCGGGTGCACGTTACGCTGGCGTGGAACAAACGCCGGCGCATGCGTATCTTCGCAGCGAGAAAATGACAGGCGCGGCGCCTTCTGTCACGTGCCGGGACTGGCGTGTATATTCGAACCGGGCACGTTTCCTCCCAGTGAGGTCCGACTCGGCAGCCAGGCAACCATCTGTTGAATCATGACGCCATCCTATTGGAATGATGCCACCCGCGATCTGGCGAGCCGCGATTCCGTTCTGAAAATACTGATCCGAAACCTTGAAGGGCCGCAGTTGCAGAGCCGCAGCGACGCCTTCACGACGCTAGCACGCTCCATCATCGGCCAGCAAATATCGGTGCAAGCGGCGGAAAGCGTGTGGCAGAAACTGCTGGAATCGGTCGGATCGCTCGGACCGGCGACCATCGTACGCATGGACCCCTCGAAACTGCGTGCCTGCGGATTGTCCAGCAAGAAGTCCACTTACCTGATCGACCTGGCCGAGAATTTTCTCGACGGCTCGCTGGAGCTCGAGCGTTGGAGCGACCACGACGACGAGCAACTAATCGCCGAGCTCACCAGGGTCAAGGGAATCGGGCGCTGGACCGCGGAGATGTTCCTCATCTTTTTCATGATGCGACCGAACATCCTGCCGGTGGACGACATCGGCCTGCAGCGCGCCATGGGTCTGCATTACAACAACGGCAAGCCGCTCTCGAAGCTGAAGATGCGCCAGATCGCCACCGAGTGGCAACCGTGGCGCAGCGTGGCCACCTGGTATCTGTGGCGCTCACTCGATCCGATACCGGTCGAGTACTAGCCGGTGAGGCGATAGGCGTGAGGCGTTAGGCGTGAGGCGGGAGGGGTGATGGGAAAAGTACTATAAATAAAACCTCTCGCCCGGACTTCCAGTCCCCAAAGCGTATCGTCAGTCCTCCCTGCTCTTCCGCCTCTCGCCTCACCCCTCACGCCTCACGGAGTTTCCCGTCCTCCAGCCGCAGCGTCCGCTGCATCTTCGCCGCAATCGTCGGATCGTGAGTGACCACCACGAAACTGGTGGCGAGATCGCGGTTCAGTTCGAGCATCAGGTCGAGCATGCCTTCCGCGGTGTGGCGGTCGAGGTTGCCGGTGGGTTCGTCGGCGAGCACGCAGGCCGGTTCGGTGACCAGCGCTCGCGCCAGCGCCGCGCGCTGCCGTTCGCCGCCGGAGAGCTCTCCCGGCGTATGCGTCATGCGCGCGCTCAGGCCGACCCGCTGCAGAATCCCGGCTGCGCGTTTGCCGGCCTCCTTCGAGTCAAGGCGCCGGATCAGCAGCGGCATCGCCACGTTCTCCAGCGCGGTGAACTCCGGCAACAGGTGGTGGAACTGGTAAACGAAGCCGAGCGCGCGGTTGCGTAACCTCCCCTTTTCCTTCTCGTTCAACGAGTCCAGCAGGTGGCGGAGCACGGTGACCTCTCCCGCGCTCGCAGCGTCGAGCCCGCCGAGCAGGTGTAGCAGTGTGCTTTTGCCCGAGCCCGACGCGCCGACGATCGCCACCGTTTCGCCGCGCGCGACGTCGATGTCGATGCCCAGCAACACCGGGACCGCGTACTCGCCCTGGTGAAAGGTTTTCTGCAGATTGCGGCAGGAGAGAACAACCTCACTCATAGCGCAGGGCTTCGGCCGGATTCACCCGCGATGCCCGCAGGCTGGGATACATGGTAGCCAGCAGGCTCAGCCCGAACGAGGTCAGGCCGATCACGACCACGTCCTGCAGATGTAGATCGGAGGGCAGGTCGCTGATGTAGTACACGTCCTTGGCGAGGAACTGGACGCCCAGGACATGCTCGATCGCCGGGATCACGACTTCGATGTTCGCCGCCAGCAGCACACCGCAGATCACCCCGGCGATCATGCCGACTGCGCCGATCAACGCGCCCTGGATAATGAAGATCCGCATGATCTCCCCCGGCGCCGCTCCCAGCGTGCGCAGAATGGCGATGTCGGCGCGCTTGTCGGTGACCGCCATCACCAGCGTGGAAACGATGTTGAACGCCGCCACCGCAACGATGAGCACCAGGATGATGAACATCACCCGCTTCTCGATCTGCACGGCACGAAAGAAATTGGCGTGGCTGCGCGTCCAATCCGTGGCATAGACGTCGCTGCTCAGGGTGCGCATCAGATCGCGTGCCACCCGCGGGGCCTTGAACAGGTCGTGGAGCTTGAGCCGCACCCCCGACACCTTGTCTTCCAGACGATAAAGCTTCTGCGCGTCTTCGAGGTGCATGAACGCAAGGCCAGCGTCGTATTCGGCCATGTCCACTTCGAAAATGCCGACCACTTCGAATTGCTTGAGCCGCGGCAGGATGCCTGCGGGTGTTACCTGTCCCTGCGGCGCGATCAGCACGATCTTGTCGCCGACGCGGGCGCCTACGCTCATCGCCAGATCGACGCCGAGAACGATGCCGAAGCGCCCCGGCCTCAGGTCGTCCAGGCTGCCCGATCGCATGTGCTGGCCTACGTCGGCGACTTTTGCTTCGGCGGCGGGCAGAACCCCGCGCACCAGCGTGCCCTGCACGCTCCCGTGGTGGGAAATCAGCCCCTGCGCCGTGATGTACGGCGCAGCCGCGATCACTTCCGGATGGCTTTGCGCTTGCGCGGCGATTTTCCGCCAGTCGGACAGCTTGCCGTCCAGTCCCATGATCTGCACGTGCGAAGCAACCCCAAGGATGCGCGTGCGCAGTTCCTTCTGGAATCCGTTCATCACCGAGAGCACGACGATCAACGCCGCGACGCCCAGCGCGACGCCCAGCATCGAGGTGATGGAAATGAAGGAGATGAAATGATTGCGCCGCTTGGCGCGCGTATAGCGCAGCCCGACAAACAGCTCGTACGGCGTCAGCATGAAAGCTTCAAATAAGCGCGGTGGCGCGATCGGATGGCGAAACAAAGTCTGCCACATTCCGGCGCGGATGACTAAGCAGCCTGCACGCCGCCACCGGCGGCGGCTCCGATGTCGCGTGCTAAACTCGGCACAGTTCCAGTCCTCTCTCCCGTGCACACCGTCACCCTGTTTGTTCCTTCCCTGCTCTGGCCCGAAACGGGCGATCCGGACGCCTATCCTGGACCGAGACTGCCCGCGCTGGAAACGCTCTTGAGCCGCGGCAGCGCGGCCGAAAGTGCATGCGAAAACGAGCCCGCGTGGCTGTGCGAACGCTTCGGAGTACAGAAACAGATCGACTGGCCGGTCGCGCCGCTCGCTTTTGCCGGTGATGGCGGAGAAGCCGGTGCCGACTACTGGTTGTGCGCCGACCCGGTGCATCTGCGCCTGCACAACGACGGGCTGATCCTGCTGGCCCCGGAGTCCCTGGAGTTGGCCGAGGGCGAATCGCGCGAATTGACTGGGGCACTCAATCGGCAGTTCGAGACCGAGGGTTTTGTCTTTCACGCACCGCATCCTCGACGCTGGTACTTGAAATTGCCGCAAGCGCCGAAGATCCGTACCGTCACGCTCAAGCAGGCGATCGGCCGCGACGTCAACCGTCTGCTGCCAGAAGGCGAGGAGCGCCTGCGTTGGCACCGGATTTTCAATGAAGTGCAGATGCTGCTGCACGCCGAGCCAGTCAACGCAGCGCGCGAAGATCGCGGTGTGGCGGTGGCGAACAGTCTGTGGTTCTGGGGCGGCGGCATCCTGCCCGCATCGAGAAGCTCCTTCGATGCGATGCAGAGCGACGATCCCCTTGCCGTGGGTCTGGCAAGGCTGGCGGGCATCATCTCCGCTCCGCTTCCCGTCGACGGCGGGTTCGCCGCCGGGAACAACACGCTTGTCGATCTTCGGGACGCGGAGCGCGAATTCATGCGCGGCAACGCAGCCGGCTGGCGGCATGCGCTCGAAACCCTGGAAACGCGGTGGTTCGCGCCGCTTTTCGACTGCTTGCGAGCGGGCAGGATTGGCAAGGCGGTAATCGCGACCGTCGCCGATGGCCGCAGATACGAGTGGTCGGTCACGCGCGGCGTTCGCTGGCAGATTTGGAAGAGGCCACGACCGTTGGCTCACCATGCCGGCAATGTTCTGCACCGCCACGACCCGGCACGGCTTGCATGATCACTCGGCGCATCGTCACCCGCAGCGTACCGCAGCCGGCTTTCGATTCGCTGTGTGCGAACGGCGTGCACCCGGTGTTGGCGCGCGCCTATGCCGCGCGGGGCGTAAGCACGCCGCGGCAGCTCGATACCTCGTTCAATGGGCTGGCTCCGGCCGAGCGCCTGAAAAACTGCGTTGCGATGGCCCGCCTGCTCGCCGATGCAATCGCCGCCAGGCAGCGCCTGTTGATCGTCGCCGATTACGACGCCGACGGCGCCACGGCCTGCGCCCTGGGGATGATCGGTCTGCAAAGCTTCGGAGCGCAGGTGGACTACCTGGTACCCAACCGCTTCGAGTACGGCTATGGCCTCACGCCGGAAATCGTTGCCCTGGCAGCAGCGCGCCGGCCCGATTTCCTGATCACGGTCGACAACGGCATCGCCAGCATCGACGGCGTCGAGGCCGCACGCAAGCTCGGTATCCGGGTGCTCATCACCGATCACCATCTGCCCGCCGCACAACTGCCCGCCGCGGCCTGCATCGTCAACCCGAATCAGCCGGGCTGCGATTTCCCGAGCAGGAACCTGGCAGGGGTGGGCGTGATGTTCTACGTGTTGCTGGCGCTGCGCGCCGAGTTGCGTGCGCGCGGCTGGTTCGGCGGCCGCGACGAACCCAACCTCGCAGACCTGCTGGACCTGGTTGCGCTCGGCACCGTCGCCGACGTGGTGCGGCTCGACGACAACAACCGCATCCTGGTGGACCAGGGCCTGAAGCGCATCCGGGCCGCCCGCGCCCGCCCTGGAATCACCGCATTGTTGCGGGTGGCTGGCCGCGATCCGGCACGCGTCGTGGCTTACGATCTCGGCTTCGTCCTCGGACCGCGGCTCAATGCCGCCGGCCGACTCACCGACATGAGCGTCGGCATCGAGTGCCTGCTGGCACGCGATAGCGACCGCGCCGCCGAACTGGCGGCACAGCTCGACGCGCTCAACCGCGAGCGCCGCGACATCGAAGCCGGGATGCAGGAGACCGCGCTGGCGCTGATAGAGCGAATCGCGCCCGCGGATGCCTACAGCCTGAGCCTGTATGACGAGACTTGGCATCAGGGCGTGGTCGGGATCCTCGCCGCGCGCCTGCGTGAACGCTTCAATCGGCCGGTGATCGCGTTCGCGCCCGGTGGCAACGGCGAGGCGAAAGGCTCGGGCCGCTCGATACCGGGTCTGCACCTGCGCGACGCGCTCGATCTGGTATCGAAGCGCCACCCCGGCCTGATCCTGCGCTTCGGCGGCCACGCCACCGCGGCGGGCCTTACGGTGCGTAGCGCCGACATGGCCGCTTTCGAGAATGCGTTCGAACAGACCGTACGCGGGCTGCTGACGCCTGCAGACCTGGAGCACGTGATCGAAACCGACGGCGGACTGGAACCTGACGACGTCAGCTTGCCGTTCGCGGAGTTGCTCGCCGCGCAGGTCTGGGGCCAGGGATTCCCGCCCCCGTCATTCTTCGACGAATTCGAAGTGACGGAACAGAAAGTCGTCGGCAGCCGGCACCTGAAGCTGCGTCTGCGCCGCAGGCTGGCCGAACCGGCATTCAACGCCATCCTGTTCGGCCGCAGCGCACCCCTTCCCTCGCGCGTGTCCGCGGTTTACCGTGTGCATGTCAACGAGTTCAACGGCATGCGCTCGGTGCAACTGGTGTTGGATCACTGGCAGGCGGGCTAGGCTTAGGGAGACAGGCAGTGGACTTCTACTGGCTGCAGGGCACGGAACTGGAGCGGTTGCCCGCCTTTGCCATCAGCCTGGCCATCGGCCTGCTGATCGGGCTGGAACGCGAACGCCACCCGGATACCAACGCCGGGTTGCGCACCTTCGCCCTCACCGCTTTGTTCGCGGCAGTGGCCGCTCTGCTCAGCGACGAGACCGGCTCGCCGGCAATTCTGATCATCGGGCTGGTGATCGTCGCCGCAACGATTGTCACCGCCAACGCCCGCGACCGGGAACAGCACGATCCCGGCACCACCACGGTCATCGCCCTGTTGCTGTGCTACGGGCTGTCCGTCATGACGTGGTTCGAGTACCAGACGCTGGCGGTGATGCTGGCGATCGTCACCACCAGCCTGCTGTACTTCAAGGCCGAATTGCGCGGCATCGCCGAGAGGCTCGAGCGACGCGATCTGATTTCGATCCTGCAGTTCGCGGTGCTGATGTTCATTGTGCTGCCCATTCTGCCGAATCGGGATTTCGGCCCGCACGGCGCACTCAATCCCTACCAGATCTGGACCATGGTGGTGCTCATTTCCGGGGTCAGTCTCGCCGGTTACGTTGCCGTGCGCCTGGTCGGCCTGCGTTACGGCGCACCTTTGCTTGGATTGCTCGGCGGGCTGGTGTCCAGCACCGCCACCACGCTGATATACGCGCGCCATGCCCGGGCGCAGGAAAGACTTAGCGGCTTAGCTGTGCTGGTCATCGTGCTGGCCAACCTGGTGCTGCTGGTGCGGCTGGCGGTGCTCACTGCTTTCGTCGCGCCGGGACTGCTGGGCACTTTACTGCCGCTCCTCGGCGGCGGTCTGCTGCTCGGCCTGGCGAGCTTGGGCTATCTATATGCACGTCAGGGGCGGGACAACACGGCACCTATCCCGGATATCAGGAATCCTGCCGAGCTGCGCACCGCGCTGACCTTTGGCGCAATCTACGCACTGGTGCTGCTGCTCGCCGCCTGGCTTTCGGGCCTGGCTGGAGCTGCCGGGCTGTATGCGGTAGCACTGATTGCCGGACTCACCGACGTGGATGCAATCACGCTGGCGAGCCTGCGGCTCTTCAGCGTCGGCACTGTCGAGGCTCACGAGGTAGCGATCGCCGTGGTGCTGGCGATCGGGGCAAACATTGTATTCAAGCTCGGCATGGTACTGATTGTGGGCGGCCAGTCGCTGTTTGCGCGTTGTGCGGGATCAATGGCCGCGGTCGCGGCCGGTATGATCGTCGCGTTGTTGTTCACATGACGAACTGCCCGGTGCGCGGCATCGGTTAAAATGACCCGCTCCTTAGCTTCGTCTCAACCCCCGGATCGGAATCCAAAATGGAAGCAGAACGCCTTAACGCTATCGAAAAACAACTCGACGACCTCGATACCCGGGCCAAAGAACTGCGGAGGTATCTTTGACTTCGATGGCAAACGCAACCGCCTGATCGAAGTCGTCAAGCTGACCGAAGACCCCGCGTTCTGGAACGACGCCAAGCGCGCCCAGGACCTCGGGCGCGAGCGCAAGAACCTGGAGTCGCTGGTCACGACCCTGGAAAAGCTCGACCAGGGGCTGAAGGATGCGCGCGAACTGTTCCAGATGGCGCGGTCGGAAAACGATGACGCCACCCTGAACGCCGTTGCCGACGACGTTGCCGGCTTGGAGAGGATCGTGGCGGACATGGAGTTCCGCCGCATGTTCTCCAACCCCATGGATCCGAACAACTGTTTCCTGGATATCCAGTCCGGGTCGGGCGGCACCGAAGCGCAGGACTGGGCGTCAATGCTGGAACGCATGTACCTCAAGTTCTGCGAACGCCGCGGCTTCAAGGTCGAGGTGCTGGAGGAGTCCTCGGGAGAAGTGGCCGGGATCAAGAGCGCCACGCTCAAGGTCAACGGCGACTACGCCTACGGCACGCTGCGCACCGAGAGCGGCGTGCACCGCCTGGTGCGCAAGTCCCCGTTCGACTCCAATGCGCGCCGCCATACCTCCTTCGCCAGCGTTTTCGTCTATCCGGAAGTAGACGACACGATCGAAATCGCGATCAATCCAGCGGACCTACGCGTCGACACCTTTCGCGCCAGCGGCGCCGGTGGCCAGCACATCAACAAGACCGACTCGGCGATCCGCATCACCCATGTGCCCACAGGTATAGTCGTGCAGTGCCAGAACGACCGCTCCCAGCATCGCAACCGCGCCGAGGCGATGGCAATGCTGAAGGCGCGCCTGTATGAACTCGAGCTGCGCAAGCGCAACGAGGAAAAGCAGGCGATGGAGGATTCCAAGACCGATATCGCCTGGGGACACCAGATCCGTTCTTACGTGCTCGACCAGTCGCGCATCAAGGATCTGCGTACCAACGTCGAGATCGGTAACACCCAGGCGGTGCTCGATGGTGCCCTCGATCCGTTCATCGAGGCCAGCCTGAAACAAGGCGTTTAACACCGTGACTATCGCGACGATCGTGACTGGCGTGAATGGCAACACGCGATTCATTGGCCCCGCCCTGCATCTGCGACAGTCAAGACAATTGCGACTGTCACGTCATTAAAGGCCAAAAGACATGGAAGAAAAAAACCAACTGCCGATTGTTGACACCAACCAGATCGTCGAGGAGCGCCGTGCCAAGCTGCGCGAATTGCGTGCGCAGGGCAATGCCTTTCCCAACGATTTCCGCCGCCGCCACCTCGCCGCCGACCTGCATCGCGCCTACGGCGCCACGCCGAACGAAGAACTGGAGCCGCTGAAGGCCGAAGCGACGGTTGCCGGGCGAATGATGCTCAAGCGCGTGATGGGGAAGGCAAGTTTCGCCACCATCCAGGACATGTCCGGGCGCATCCAGATCTATGTCACCAATGACGTCACCGGCGAACCGGTACACACCGCATTCAAGCACTGGGACCTGGGCGACATCGTCGGCGCGACCGGAACGCTGTTCAAGACCAGGACCGGCGAACTCACCGTGAAAGCCGCCGGCGTGCACCTGCTAGCCAAGTCGTTGCGGCCTTTGCCGGAGAAGTTCCACGGTCTGGCCGACCAGGAAGCCAAATACCGTCAGCGATATCTCGATCTGATCACGAATCCCGAAGCGCAACGCGTGTTCAAAACGCGCTCGCGGATGATTCAGGCAATGCGCGAATTCTTCGTCGCACGCGGTTATCTCGAAGTCGAAACGCCGATGATGCAGCCCATCCCCGGCGGTGCGGCGGCGCGGCCGTTCGTCACGCATCACAACGCGCTCGACATGGACCTCTACCTGCGCATCGCACCCGAGCTTTACCTCAAGCGGCTGGTGGTGGGCGGAATCGAGAAGGTTTTCGAGATCAACCGCAATTTCCGCAACGAAGGCATCTCGACCCGGCATAACCCGGAGTTCACCATGCTGGAGTTCTACGAGGCCTACCAGGACTACAACTATCTGATGGATCTCACCGAGGACCTGCTGCGGCAAGTCGCACAGGAAGTGCTCGGCACTACCGCGCTCAGCTATCAGGGCGAGACCATAGACCTGGGCAAACGCTTCGATCGGCTGACCATGGCCGAGGCGATCGCCAAGTACAACCCGAAATACCCGCTGGTGGAACTTGGTAAGCCGGCTTACCTGCGCTCGGCGCTCGATGCTTTCAAGGTCGAGGTCTTCCCTACCGACGGCCCGGGAATGCTGCAACTCAAGCTGTTCGAGCAGACTACGGAGGATAAGCTCGTCCAGCCGACCTTCATCGTCGCCCATCCGACCGACGTCTCGCCCCTGGCCCGCCGCAACGACGCCAACCCGGCAGTCACCGACCGCTTCGAACTGTTCATCACCGGCCGCGAGATCGCGAACGGATTCTCGGAACTGAACGACCCGGAAGATCAGGCCGAACGGTTCTCGGAACAAGCCCGAGCCAAGGAGGCCGGCGACGAGGAGGCGATGTACTACGACGCCGATTACGTGCGCGCGCTCGAGTACGGTCTGCCGCCCACGGCGGGAGAAGGCATTGGCATCGATCGCCTGGTGATGCTTTTCACCGATAGTTCCTCGATCCGGGATGTGATCCTGTTCCCGCAGATGCGCCCTGAATAGAAAAGCTCTCACCGCAAAGAAGCAAAGGACGCAAAGAGGAACAAGAACAGGCAGATTTGAGAATGGCGCGGGCTGCGGATTCAGAAGTATGGATAAACATCATTCACGCCTGTATGTTCTTTGTATTTCACAATTTTCGTTTTTCTTTGCGTTCTTTGCGCCTTTGCGGTGAAAAGGTTTGATTTCCATGGCCACGACCCAAAACACCCCTACCGTACTCTGGCGGCCGTCGAGCGAACGCGTCGCCAAGTCCAACATCACGCGCTTTATCCACATGGTCAACCAGCGCTGGAATGCCGGGGTCAGGGATTCGCAGCAGCTCTACGACTGGTCGGTGCATGAACCGGAGCAGTTCTGGACTGCCGTCTGGGATTTCTGCGGGGTGGTGGCAGAGACTCGTGGCGAGCGGGTTCTGGTCGATGGCGACAAGATGCCGGGAGCGAAGTGGTTCCCGGACTCGCGGTTGAACTTTGCCGAAAACCTGCTGCGGCGGCGCGACGACGACACCGCGATGGTGTTCTGGGGCGAGGACAAGGTGCGCCGTCGCATGAGCTACGCCGAAGTCTACGACGCGGTTTCGCGCACAGTGCAGGCGTTGTCGGCCTCCGGAGTAACGGAAGGCGACCGGGTCGCGGCCTTCATGCCGAACATGCCCGAGACCATCATCTTCATGCTCGCCACCACCAGCCTCGGTGCGATCTGGTCGTCGTGTTCGCCGGACTTTGGCGCGCAGGGGGTCCTCGACCGTTTCGGCCAGATCGGACCCAAGGTTCTGTTCGCAGTCGAGGGCTACCACTACAACGGCAAGACCCACGATACGCTGCCGCGCATTGCCGAGATCGCGAGCAATCTGCCGACGCTGGCGCGCACGGTGATCGTCTCCTACACCCGGGAGAAACCTGCCCTGTCCGGCATCAGGAACGCGGTGCATCTCGCCGACTTCGTCGGACCCTATCGCGGTCGCGAAATCGCGTTCAGGCGCCTGCCGTTCAACCATCCGCTCTATATTCTCTACTCCTCGGGCACCACCGGCGTGCCCAAATGCATCGTTCACGGCGCCGGCGGCACGCTCCTGCAGCACCTCAAGGAGCATCAGCTGCACGCCGATCTGAAACGCGGCGAGCGCCTGTTCTACTTCACCACCTGCGGCTGGATGATGTGGAACTGGCTTGCTTCCGGCCTTGCCACCGGTGTGACGCTGCTTCTGTACGACGGCTCGCCTTTCCATCCCAGACCGAGCGTGTTGTTCGACTTCGCCGACGAAGAGCGCATGAGCGTTTTCGGAACCTCCGCCAAATACATCGACGCGCTCAACAAGGCCGGCGCCAGGCCGATCGATACCCACCGGCTGGACTCGGTCGAAACCGTCACCTCGACTGGTTCGCCACTGGTGCCGGAGGGGTTCGACTACGTTTATCGCGCGATCAAGAAAGACGTCCTGCTATCCTCGATTTCCGGAGGCACCGACATCGCTTCCTGCTTCGTGCTCGGCAACCCGACGGCTCCGGTGTACCGGGGTGAAATCCAGTGCCGCGGCTTCGGAATGAACGTCCAAGTCTTCGATGACGACGGCAAACCGGTCATCGGCGCGAAAGGCGAACTGGTGTGCACCGCGCCCTTCCCTTCGATGCCGATTTATTTCTGGAACGATCCCGACGGCGCCAAGTACCGGGCCGGGTACTTCGAGCGTTTCCCGGATACCTGGTGCCATGGCGACTACATGGAACTGACCCCGCGCGGCACCGCCATCATCTATGGACGTTCGGACGCCACACTCAATCCCGGCGGCGTACGCATCGGCACCGCCGAGATCTATCGCCAGGTCGAGCAGCTCGACGAAGTGGTGGAAGGCCTGGTGATCGGCCAGGATTGGGACAACGACGTCCGCGTGGTGCTGTTCGTGCGCCTGCGCGAAGGACTGGCGCTCGACGACGTGCTCGCGAAGAAAATCAAGGACCGGATTCGCCTCAACACCACCCCCCGCCACGTACCGGCGAAGATCGTCCAGGTCACCGACATTCCGCGTACCAAGAGCGGCAAGATCGTCGAACTCGCGGTACGCAATGTCGTGCACGGCAACCCGGTGAAGAACCTGGAGGCGCTCGCAAATCCCGAAGCGCTGGAGCAGTTCCGGGACAGGCCGGAACTGAGGGGCTAGGAACGAGAGGCCAGGGATTAGGGGATAGTGAAACGCTTCGCGCGATAACCGCCGGCCCGTGCGAGGAGGTCGTTGCGATCGCGGATTTTCAGCCCGATCTCGCGCTGCTCGACGTGATTCGGATTACCAGAGCTTCCACCATGACTTGCTCTCATGGAGCTTGGCGGTGGAATTGGGGAAATTCTTGTCCAGTGTTCGCCTGGCGTCGTCGCGCAGATCGGCAAGCCCCATCTCGTCGTAGGCCTTGACCAGCACCTTGAGGGCGCGTTCGATCGCCGGCGCCTCGGGATAATTGACCAGCGCGAACTGGGCGCGGTTGACTGCCGCGACATAGGCGCCGCGCCGCAGGTAGTACTGGGCGACGTTCACCTCGGCCGCAGCCAGCGCATTCACCAGGTAATTCATGCGTGCCCGCGCATCGGCTGCGTACCGGCTTTTCGGAAAGCGCGATACCAGTTCGCGAAACGCGTCGAACGCTTCCCTCGCCGCTCTCGGGTCGCGCTCGGTCATGTCCTTTTCGGCGAGATAACCCATCACGCCCAAGTCCTCGTTGAAGTTGATCCGCCCCTTTAGATAGTAGGCGTAATCCACGTTGGGATGATCGGGATGCAACTTGATGAAGCGGTCGCAGGCCGCCAGTGCCTGGGCAACTTCGCCGTCCTTCCAGTACGCGTAGGCGCTCTCGATCTGCGCCATTTGCGCGTAACGCCCGTACGGATAACGCGATTCCAGCTTCTCGTAGTAGCCGATCGCCTTCTGATAATTCTTGCCGTCGAGCTCCTCCCGCGCGGCGCTGTATATCCGTTCCGGGGCCCAGTTCTTGGTTTCGTCGACCGGGTCCGACGAACATCCGGCGGCCAGCAACATGGCAAGAATCGCTACACTACGTTTCATGACGGAATCCGCAACAAAATTGCCGAATTATATAGAAAATCCCTGGTCTGGCCGGCATCACCACCTCGCCGTTCCGGCGCAATGCGCAGGCATGCGCCTCGATCAGGCTCTGGTTCGGTTGCTGCCCGAGTACTCGCGCAACCGCCTCCAGGAATGGATTCGCAGCGGGCACGTGACCATGAACGGGGCGCCCGCCTCCGCCAAAGCCAAGGTGTGGGGCGGGGAAACCATCGTCGTTGCGCCGCAGCCCGCTCCCGGCGACACGGCGCACCGCCCCGAGGACATCCCGCTGCAGGTTGTGTTCGAAGACGACCAGATCCTGGTCATCGACAAGCCCGCCGGTCTGGTCGTGCATCCCGGCAGCGGCAACTGGAGCGGCACCTTGTTGAACGCCCTGCTCCGCCACGCGCCTCAGCTCTCCGGAGTGCCCAGAGCCGGAATCGTACACCGACTCGACAAGGACACCAGCGGATTGCTGGTGGTGGCCAAGACAATTCCTGCACAGGTCGATCTGGTGCGGCAACTGCAGGCACGCTCCGTTACCCGCGAATACTCTGCTGTGGTGCGCGGGGTGGTGGCGCGCGACGGCGTCGTCGAAGCACCGATCGGCCGCCACCCGGTGAACCGCACCAGGATGGCGGTGGTTGCAAGGGGAAAGGCGGCCACCACGCACTACGCCGTGCTCGAGCGTGGGCGGTCCTGGTCGCTGCTGCGCTGTCGCCTTGAAACCGGTCGCACGCATCAGATTCGCGTGCATTTGCACTCGATCGGACATCCGTTGGTCGGCGATCCGGTCTATCGCCTCAACAATCGAAGCACCACCCTGCCTCCGGAGGCGCTGGATTTTCCCCGCCAGGCGCTGCACGCCGCCAGGCTCGCGCTCGTTCATCCGCACACCGGCGAAACGCTGACATGGCAGGCCCCGGCACCCCCGGATATCGTGCATCTGCTGTGGATACTGAGAAATGCTTGACCCGTCTCGCGACTGGATCGTCCCCGACTGGCCGGCTCCGGCAAACGTGCGCGCGCTCATCACCACCCGCAGGGGCGGCGTGAGCACGGGTCCTTTCGCCAGCATGAACCTTGGTCAACGCGTCGATGACGACTTACAGTCGGTGCGGACCAACCGCGCATCGCTGCGGGATCTTCTTCCCGCCGAACCCAAGTGGCTGATGCAGGTCCACGGCGTCGACGTGGTGAATGCCGACAGGCTCCAGCAGCTGGTGGAAGCGGACGCCGCGGTCGCCTGGAACCCGGGTTCGGTGTGCGCTGTGATGGTGGCGGACTGTCTGCCGGTGCTGCTGACCGATCGCGCCGGCAGGGTAGTCGCGGCGGCACACGCCGGGTGGCGCGGGCTGGCCGCGGGCGTAGTGGAAAATACGGTACGCCGGATGCACACCGCTGCCGATGAGCTGCTCGCCTACCTCGGACCTGCCATCGGCCCTTCCGCCTTCGAGGTTGGCGCCGACGTTCGCGACGCGTTCTTGGCCTGGAGCGCAGATGCAGCCTCCGCATTCGTCGCCCACCGGCCGGGCAAATGGCTGGCCGACCTGTTCGAGCTCGCCCGCCAGCGCCTCCGGGAGAGCGGGGTGATGCAGATTTACGGTGGCGGCCTCTGTACTTACTCCGACCCGCGGCGTTTCTTCTCCCATCGGCGAGACAAAGTCACTGGTCGCATGGCCGCCCTGATCTGGCTGGCCGACTGAGGGTTTGTCAGCTACGCCACCGGTGCGCTGCTCGGGGTTCCTCGAAATCCTGCCGCACGCGCTCGAGCAGGTGTCGCTCATTTTGCTGGGCATCGGCTCGATCGCGCTGGTTGGCTTCCTCGCAAAGGGTCATGGCTGGGATTAAGCGGCGTGTGCAGCTTGACTTGACCAGGGGTGCGGTCAAGAATCCCGAACGTGTTGTGATTTCGATTCTTCCGGCGTCCACCGGGACATGAGTTCACCTGCAGAATCCCCTCCCGGCGCCTATCAGGAGTTCGCCAAAGCCAATCAGGCCCTGGTCGAAGATTTTCTGCGCCAGCTTCCCTCATCCGGCCGCCTCGAATTCACCGAATTGATGCGCATGCTGGCATTCGGTTCGGATGAACAGCGCGAGAAATTGCGCTCCCTCCAGGAACGCCTCTATCGCGAGCACCTCGCGCTATGGGGCAGTCTGCTCGGCGGCGGCAACGATACCGTGCAGGATGCCGCCGCTTCCGGCGATCACCGCTTCGATGCTCCGGAATGGAGCGAGGTGCCGTTCTTCCGTTACCTGCGGCAGGCTTACCTTTTGAACGCGCGTTTCCTCGACGAACTGGGCGAACTGGCGCCGCTCCACGGCCACGCCAAGCGGCGGCTGCAATTCGTGTTGCGCCAGTTCGCAGACGCGATCGCGCCCACCAATTTCGCCGCGACCAATCCTGAAGTCATCAAGCTCGCCAGCGAAAGCGGCGGCGAAAGCCTGTCGCAGGGGATGAAGCTTCTCGCCGCGGACCTCGCGCGCGGCCGCATTTCGATGACCGACGAGCGCACCTTCGAAGTCGGCCGTAATCTCGCAGTCACACCCGGCGCGGTGGTACTGGAGAACGAAGTGATGCAGCTGATCCAGTATGCCCCGTCCACCCGCCAGGTTTTCGAACGGCCGCTGCTCATCGTGCCGCCGTTCATCAACAAGTACTACATCCTCGACCTGCAGCCGGAAAATTCCTTCGCGCGCTACTGCGTCGAGCAGGGCTTCACGACTTTCATCGTCTCCTGGCGCAACACCCCGCCGGAACTCGGACATCTCACTTGGGATGACTACGTCCGCGAAGGAGTACTGGCCCCGCTCGATGCGGTGCGCGCGATCACCGGCGCCGGAAAGGTCAACACGCTGGGTTTCTGCGTCGGCGGCACGCTGCTTGCGACCGCGCTCGCAGTCATGGCGCACAAGAACGATGCTTCGGTTGCCTCGCTCACATTGCTCGCCTCGATGCTGGATTTTTCCGAGACTGGCGACATCAGCGTATTCGTGGACCGGGAATTCGTCGAGCGCGCCGAGCAGGAATTTCGCAGCAGCGGCTCGATGCCCGGAAGCCGGCTCGCCGCAACCTTTGCGACACTGCGCGCGAACGATCTGGTGTGGCATTTCGTGATCAACAACTATCTGAAAGGCAGGGAACCGAAGCCCTTCGACCTGCTCTACTGGAACGCAGACGGAGCCAACCTGCCGGGCCGTCTATACGCCTATTACCTGCGCAACATGTACCTGGAGAACAATCTGAGAATTCCCGGTAAACTCGAATCGTGCGGCGTGCCTGTGGACCTGCGCAGAATCGAGGTGCCGGCCTTTGTGCTGGCCACCCGCGAAGATCATATCGTCCCCTGGAAGACCGCGCACCTGAGCGCGGCATTGCTGGGCGGGTGCAGCGAGTTTGTGCTCGGCGCGAGCGGACACGTGGCGGGCATCGTCAACCCCGCAGCGAAGAACCGCCGCCACTATTGGACCAATAGCACGGCAGCGCCGGACGCGGACGCCTGGTTTGCAGGTGCAGTCCGACAAGCCGGAAGCTGGTGGCCGCACTGGGAGAATTGGCTGCGCGAGAAGTCGGGCAACAAACAGCTTGCGCCCCCTGCATTGGGGAACGCGAGATTTTCCGTGATCGAGCCGGCGCCCGGACGGTACGTGAAGGAAAAGCTCCGCTGAGGGCATACACCCGGCGGCGGAGTTCAACCAAGAAATTGGGAGGAACCAGCCATGGCAAAACGAAACGTCCTCGTGACGGGGGGCATGGGCGGGCTCGGCGAGTCCATCTGCACCAAGATGGCGGACCAGGGTTACGCCGTCGTTACCACCTACTCGCCCGGCAACAAGACGGCGAAGGAATGGCTCACGGGAATGAGGAACCGCGGATATAGCTTTCAAGCGTATCCCGCGGATGTCACGGACTTCGATTCCTGTGCCACCTGCGTCAAACGCATCGAAGCGGAGGTCGGCCCGGTCGATGTGCTGGTCAACAACGCCGGCATTACCCGTGACATAACCTTCAAGAAAATGACCAAGACCGACTGGGATGCAGTCATCCGCACCAATCTGGATAGCGTCTTCAACATGACCAAACAGGTGCTCGACGGCATGATCGAGCGTAACTGGGGGCGCGTGATCAATGTGTCATCGGTGAACGGCCAGAAAGGCGCGTTCGGCCAGACCAATTATTCGGCGGCGAAGGCCGGCATGCACGGCTTCACCAAGGCGCTGTCCTACGAAGTCGCAAAAAAGGGTGTGACCGTAAACACCATCTCACCGGGCTATATCGGCACCAAAATGGTGACCGCAATCCCGCAGGAGATCCTCGACTCGAAAATCCTGCCGCAGATTCCGTTGGGGCGTCTGGGAAAGCCGGAGGAAGTGGCTGGCCTGATTATCTATCTGGCCTCGGATGAAGCCGCGTTCGTCACTGGCGCGAACATATCGATCAACGGCGGACAACATATGTCCTAGTAGCGGTCAGGGGCCGCTGGTGTCACTTTGCAAGACCGGTACATCCGCGAACGGACCTTTGCTGCACAAGTTTGATCGCGGGCCTGCTCACTTTTTAGATTCAAAGTACCCCATAACCCTTCGGTGGCACAGGTTATTTTGGGCACTTTCGTTATGGTTTGACCTTCTTTCTGGCCTCTTCCTTGTGCCGCGTTGCGTCAATTTCCTGCCGTTTTTACGCACCGAGAATGGGCAAAAAAAAACCCCGGTGGAGTTACCCACCGGGGTGAACCTTTACCAAAGGAAAACCTTTAGATAAAGGGGGAGGAGCCTTGCGTCCGTTACTTCACGGCGCCCTTCACGGCCTCCGCCGTCGCCGTCGCGGCCGCCCTGAGGTTGGCATCCGCGTATCCGGCCGCCTGCTTTGCGGCCTTCGAAATTCCTTCGATCATTACCTGGGCATTGGCCATGGCCGCATTTGCTGCAGAAGCTGCGGCTTCCGACTGGCCAACCGGGGAGGATTTCAATGCCACCTCAACCCAGTTCCGTACTTCCTGACCTGATTCAAGCAAACTCTGTTCCAGCAATTCGCCAATATCGGCCTGGGCCTTGAATGCGATCTCGTACACATTGCGGGAATACCCCAGAACCTTGCCGGCACCGGCCCGCGCCTGGCCGTCCCGCCACTCGTTCATCTGTCCAATGTCGGCCACGGAAGCGAGCGCCTTGGCGCTTGCCACGCCCTCCTGGAACAGCATCTTCGCCGCCTCCATATTGAGCCGCGTCAGCTTTTCGATGCCGTCGAACAGGATCTGCACCGCCTGAAGCGCAGTCTCGACGTGCTTCTTGTTCATTGCGGAAATTATATCGTCCACCGTAACTACCCCTTAACGTTCTGTTTAATGGCTGTAAACCCTAACGTCCGCAATTCCATCAAACCTATATTGTTGCGTCGCACCAGCAGGATATTAAAGACCGTCCGGCACCCTGTCAACTTTTTTTACGGCACTGCATAAACATTGGAAAACCTAATTTTCAAAAGGTTATAATTCAGCACTCGCGCGCCGCGGCAGAGGGGGGCGCCGTCGTCAATCCGAACGCCTTCGGGAAATTTTCCGGACTGCACAAAAATGACTGAAGAGATGCGCCTGATAAAGAAATATCCGAATCGTCGGCTTTATGACACCGCTACCAGCAGCTACATCACGCTCGCCGACGTCAAACAACTCGTTCTCGACCAGGTCGTCTTCAAGGTCATCGATGCCAAGAGCGAAGAAGATCTCACCCGCAGCATTCTTTTACAGATCATTCTCGAGGAAGAAAGCGCGGGCGCGCCGATGTTCTCTTCAGACATGCTGTCGCAGATCATTCGCTTCTACGGCAACGCGATGCAAGGAATGATGGGCAGTTATCTGGAGAAAAACATCCAGACCTTCATCGAAATCCAGCGCCGCCTGCAGGAACAGAGCATGCCCAAATTCGGCGACAACCCGATGCTTAACGCCGAAGCCTGGAGCCAGTTCGTAAAAATGCAAGGCCCGACCATCCAGGGATTGATGTCGAGTTATCTCGAACAGAGCGCCAACACCTTCCTCGACATGCAGCAGCAGCTCCAGAAACAGGCACGCTCCATCTTCGGAAACTTCCCCTTCGGCAATTTCGGCGCGCAAGCGGCAGACAACAAGCCGGAAGCGCCCGCCCCCGACACCGACAGCTTCAATCAACCGCAGAAGAAAACCGGCTGAAGCCCAATTCATCGTGAAAGCGGCGCGGGGTCGATGATCCCGCGCCGTTTTTCATCCCACTCGACTCTCTATGACCGCCGTCAGGACCCGCAAGCCCGCCGCTGTAACGCCCAGGGTAGGCTTCGTTTCGTTGGGCTGTCCGAAGGCGCTGGTCG